>Ga0115567_10006780_pt1 | contig 10914 bp, 9 predicted proteins | sample COGITO_mtgs_1204_2_FD_88679 | JGI IMG/M metagenome (GOLD analysis project Ga0115567, IMG submission 88679) | Pelagic marine microbial communities from North Sea - COGITO_mtgs_120412 | ecosystem: Environmental > Aquatic > Marine > Epipelagic | place: Germany:Helgoland, sampling site Kabeltonne... | reverse complement strand
TGCTTTTTTTCAATTGCTCTGCGCGCTAGTCTTATTGTTGTAAAATAGTCTTTTTCGGTACTAATTTGATTAATGAAAAATGCAATTTTCATATTTCTACTTGCTCCTGATAAAGTTGCTTTAACTCTAAGTTTCTTACTCGCGCTAAACGCTCTAAACATTTCTCATCAAGAAGATGACGAGGTAATAATTTTGCTGGAACAAGGGAATCTTGGTCAAGAAGTTTCTGCACAGTAAAACGTTGCCCCATCGAAAACTTCCCTAGATATAAAAACGCTAAATCACCACCTTCCGCTAAATAGGCTAACAACTCGCCTAAACCTCGTAAATATACAGTGTCTTTAGTAAGTCCACCACCACGGCAAGCCCGCACAGCAACATCAAACGCAGTTTCCTCGGGTATATCGTGATCATAATGCAGTACTGAAAATATTTCTTGAATATTACTGCCTTGAATCGCTAAGTGCGTTGCTACCACTCGCGCAGCAATAGTGCGTAGTCTTTCTGGTGGCAAATATCCAGCTAAATACTCAGACAAGGTGCCCAAACCTTCTTGAAGAGGGTCGTAGTGCGCCATGCCGTGTTCAAGTAGTTTGATGGGTTGGCAACGACCGTTGTATCTAGTAACAACATGTGTTCCAACTTCGTGAGCTATTAAGGGTCGAATGCGCTGTAAGGGTATTTTCACGCTTCTCGCAATTTTGAAATCACCGTTGTGCACCATCATCATTGAATTTAAGTCGTCCATTACCTCTATTTTAGCTGTAAAATCTTCAACTTTGCTGCGATAGTATTTAAACTCACTCATTGCGGCAGCAACAAGGTCGTCGCAAGTTCCGTCGTTGGTGTCACCACCGTCTGTGCTTACTGTCCCTAAAATATCGTTTGCAGTTTGCAAAAGGCTAGGCTCTGCAGCGCCAAACAATTCTATCGAAATAGGTAAGAAGCCTTCTGTGTTGCGGTTTTGCACTAAATCAATTTGCAGTTCAAGCTCCATGCGCTTTTCACTGAAAAGTGCTTGTAAGGCTGGTTCGTTTACGTCATCAATAGGAATATTGCGCACGTCTGTCAGCAGTTCTGAATAGTTTTCGGGTATTGGCAAGTATCGCAAAACAGGTGCTTTGCTAAATTTATTTACTTTGAAAGTTTGCCAGTTAGCATCGTTGTCTACAGGCGACAAATAACTCAGCCAGTCGACTTTCGAATCTATGCTGGCAAGTGCATTGTCTACTTGAACAGCTATATCAGACATTTTCTTTATCGACATTGTGATAACACCTTTCGAGATTGTTTGAGCGCGTGGTTAAGGCCCGCTTTTAAATCATTCGCTACCGGAAGTGAACATTGGCCCGTCCATTCGTCCATATAGAATTTTTTATATTCAAGACTAATCGTACATACATCTTGCCCGAAGTTAGCAAATACCCATTCTGGCCAATAACCACCATCTGGATATCTGACGTTGCTGCGCACATCTAATTGCCTATTTCCGCAAGGTAAAGCGCTCAACCCTTCCGTCATAGCCTCGGCTACTGGGCCGAATTGATCATGATCAAGGGTGGTTAAGCCTAAATCAATGTCAGGATTTTCAGCCTGAGGAGCAGGTGGCGCATCTTCACCGTCGCGTCTATGATTATAACTGTGAATGTCTAATACAAGTATTTTACCATGCTGGCGAATCATATCTTCAAGCCAAATTTTCATCATTGCGTAAAAGAAATCATGCTGTCGCAATGAGCGTTCTATCATTTCACTGGGCGGTGATTTATGCCAAATTTTCTGGCCCCAAGTGTGTTCAGGTTCAGTGGCAAGTGCCAATTCGCGTGAGCGATTAAGGTCGACTTCGAATCGAGAGCGGTAGTTAACGAAAATGTTGTCGCCTGCAGCTGCCCAAACACCGGTCATTGGATCTTCGTCACGATGTAGTTTGTGCTCATCAGCGTGTAAAAATGGCTTTAGTTCATCTCTAATTTGATGCCCCGCATGAACAGCTGTGGCAAGTACAGGTCCGTTCTCTTTATGCACCAGCCAGTGCCTGATATCTTGTATTCCGTTGTTTTGACTATAATCTGAGAGTGTTTTGGACATAGTTACCTCATGACTATTATTGTGTTATTGATACGTATTTTATTTATATGCGTGCAATATTTAGACCGGGCGACTTTTCTGCGGTGGCTGCAAACATGAGAACCTGCTCGCCTTTAACTGCGAGCGCAGAGGTTTCTGTTCCAGTTATGGTGCTAGAAAAATAGCTGAAAGCGCGGCGTTAGTAGTTGATGATGTAATACAAGGATACCCCATCCGCCAATGATATTGAGTTTGCCTATCCCTATCCCTATCCCCCTTCTATTACTGTTGCCAAGATACTAAATTGAGTAAAGTAAAGTAATAGCGATTATTCACCGCACTATTTTGACTCACAATGTGAGTTGAGCGGGTTTTTACAGTAAAAGAGCAACAACCGGAGCTATTACATTTATTAGCGTTTTGGCAGTGCACTCAATTTAAACATCCATTTCTACATGCTTTTTTAGAAGGCTCGATTAGCTAACATCCTTGGGGTGGCGTCAGCATTATAGCACCCACCCGGTGACCAGTGCGACAAGACGACATTGTGACACTAGTGGACACAATAAGTCAGCGGATTGCACGCTATTTAGAGAAAGTTGGCTTAGTGGGGCGTGATATAGAAAACAGTTACCTCAACCTGCCTTTAGGTTATGAAGATAGCTTCCTGCAACTGCAGGGTGCATCCGTTAGCTACCGCTTTTATTGCTACGCCAGAGAGAAAACGCGGAAACGACGGTGGCCAGTTGATCTGATGGCATGGTAATTCCAAATAATTGAGTTACCATTATTGAAGCATACTACAAAAGCTAAGTTGAGCTACCTTGCCGTAAGTTCACATCGAATATACTTCTCGCCTGCTGAGTCAAAAGACTAATCCAGTGAATCCTATCGAGAAAAAGAGTAACGCAAACTAATTTTTTTCCAATGTCGGCCCTAGGCACTGAACGGCTTCTTTTGAGCGCTTAAGGCTTGTTCAAGCAATCTCTGAGTTTTAGATGTGTTTATATACTAATCGCAATAGATCCGACAGAGAAGACATCCTGTATTTATTATATATTGTATTCGAGTTGTCATAGACTTAATTACCTATTAAGTCTTTAGCGAGATGTTGAATTGATTTTAGTACTTTAGCTTGCATAAAAACAGGGGAATTGCATGACCTCACAACTTCCTGAAAAAAAATCGAGCGCCCAAGATATCCAGGCATTCGTTGGCAAAGTCAAAAATACTGCGCTACTCACTGGTGTAGACAAGGGCAGATTAATATTTGCAATGGATGCCACGGCAAGTCGCGAGCACTGCTGGGATATGGCTAGTCAAAATCATGCGGCTATGTTTATTGAAGCATATAAGGTGAGCGCACTAAGTGTACAGCTTTGTTATTACCGAGGAATGGGAGACTTTATAGCGCTTCCTTGGACACGCAGCGCGGATGAGATTAAACAAGCTTTACTTTCAGTACGATGCCTAGCTGGACAAACCCAGATTGCCAAAGTACTAGCACATGCATTGCGTGAGGCTCGCACAAGCAAAGTAAACGCACTGGTATTTGTGGGTGATAGTGTAGAAGAAAACCCGGATTCACTTGGCGCTTTAGCAGGTCAGTTGGGAATACTCAATCTGCCCTTATTTGTTTTTCAGGAGGGGAAAAATCCGAAGGTTGGAAGTATCTTCTCACAGCTCGCGACATTGAGTGGCGGCGCATATTGCCAGTTTGATCAAGGCAGTGCCAAACAGTTAGGTCAGCTGTTAGCAGCGGTTGCAGTTTACGCAGCGGGTGGTAAATCTGCGCTGGAAAGTAATTTATTGAGTAAGGATGCGAGTGTGCGCCGGTTATTGCACCAGCTAAAATAATTATGATTAGATAGCCGCTAATACTCCAACTGCTCTTACTGAATTAACAACACGGTAAATTGAAGAATGATAGGCTTAGCGGCTTAACTGATACCTCAAATAAGTGAAACTCTATGCTAGTATTTATCGCTTTAATGGCGGCTATCATCATCGGCTATATCACAGTGGGATATATTCGAACTCTGAAACGGGAAAAACGAAAGAAAGTCGGTGCGAAAGCTGGCGTGTTTGGGTTTATCACGGCGCTGATCTTGCTAACGGTCACTGGAAAACTCTATATTCTGGTAGCACTGGGAACAGGTTTAGTTTTATTTGCTAAGCGCTTGTTACCCTTTCTGCGTTACATTCCGTTTTTTAAAGGCCTTTACGAGAAGGCTAAAGCTACACAGGGTTCGAGTTCATCCAAACATTCTAGCGTTAAAACCAGCTTGCTCAAAATGACACTCGATCACGAAAGTGGTGAACTAGATGGTGAATTACTGGATACCGTTAGCAAGGGTAAATATCTGTCTGAATTTGATCTGCCAGATTTAATCTCCCTCTATATTCTAGCGGGTAAGCAATACCCGGATTCTATTGAGGTTTTGGCTGCCTACCTTGATCGCAAGTATGATGTTGACTGGCGCGAAGCTGTCAATGCAGGAAATACTTCTCAAGAGAGCGGGCAAAAATCTCACGCAAATGATAGCAGTGAGATGACCATAATTGAAGCTTATGCAGTGCTTGGCCTTGATAATAACGCAACGGAGGAAGAGATAATTGCTGCGCACCGCAAACTCATACTCAAGCTCCACCCAGATAAGGGAGGCAGCAATTATCTGGCAGCAAAAATAAATCAGGCGAAAGATTTACTAGTAAGCAGCAACGGCAAGTAAGCGCAGACTGTTTATACTTTTACATTCATGTTTCCTAGCTCTTATTGGAGAAAGGTGCTTCAGTATTTAAAGGCAGTATTGCAAAGGTTGCACTTATTCTGCGTAGGGCTTTTAAGACCACACAAGCAGATAAAAGTAGAATAATTAACACGTCGAATATAGACTTAATAAGAATTTATTCTCTTAAAGCAACGTGTATTATTATGCATTAGCTCTGCTTTTCGATTTTTAATAGGCGGTGTTGCATCATTCGCAACGGCATTGACAGCGATCCACTTTTCGCTAAAATACCAAAATCAATCAGATATGTCTTATGTGAGTTACCGAATCATCTTTGCAGAAATCATTTATTTCATTTTTTGACGTAAGGTAAGACTATGACGCTCGCTATTTTAGCCATATTAGGTGGCTTTGTTTTATTGGTTTGGAGCGCTGATCGCTTTGTCGAAGGTGCAGCCGCTGCGGCAAAGCATGCAGGAATGCCGTCATTACTCATTGGTATGGTAATTGTTGGCTTTGGCACGTCTGCGCCTGAAATGGTGGTTTCGGCAATGGCGGCGCTAGATGGTAATCCTGATTTAGCGTTGGGAAATGCGATAGGTTCAAATATCGTTAATACCGGATTAATACTTGGTGTGACTGCACTGATTACGCCAATTATGGTGCAATCCAAAATAGTCCAAAAAGAAATTCCCGTGTTGTTGTTTATAGGGTTGCTGTTAGGCTATTTTCTTTGGGATGGAGCTCTAACGCGTCTTGAGGCTGTGCTTCTGCTGGTAGGGTTCTTTGTTTTGATTTGCTGGAGCATTTTATCTGCATTGAAGGGAAAAGGCGACGCATTAGAAAACGAAACGAAGAAGGAGTTGGTCGCTCGTGCCATGCCTGTCAAAAAAGCCGTTTTTTGGTTGGTGCTCGGGCTTGTGTTGTTGATTCTAAGCTCTCGTGTGCTTGTTTGGGGCTCAGTTAGTATTGCTCATACACTTGGCGTGAGTGACTTAATCATAGGTCTAACTATCGTCGCATTAGGGACGTCATTACCTGAGCTTGCCGCTTCGATTATCGCGGTCCGAAAAGGTGAACATGATATTGCCATTGGTAATGTCGTTGGCTCGAACATGTTTAACCTATTGGCGGTGATAGGGATTGCAGGAGTTATATCACCCATGCCTACCCTGTCTTCAGATGTTTTGTCTCGCGACTGGTTAGTCATGATGGCTATGACCGTGGCATTATTAATTACGGCGTATGGTTTTCGACGAGCAGGCCGAATTAATCGATTTGAAGGTGCTAGCTTGTTATTCGCTTTTTGTGCTTATAATGTCTGGTTAGTTTTATTTGTCATCGGATACCATTAGCTATGATTATTTGGTAGAAAAATACGCGGTTATATATTGTTCTAGACCCTAATCACGGTTTCACAATGATTCTACAGGTCGCTACGATCGTGAAGCTGCGGAACTGGCTTGGGAAAGAAGCGTAACTTTTTTCCGCCAGCATTTGAGCTAGATTTATCGATTTAACTTCAATCACAGTGCCGGCGAAACATTATCGCCAGTGAATGTTGAACTATTGAATAAAATAAATTCTTTTTCGAATTTTTAGCGGCTGTTTTACGCCTGAGTACTTTATAAAGAAAGGGTTATTGGAGCTATAAGGCTTGCCGCCAATTACATACACTCTTTTGTTCAATCAATTTTTTTAAAAAAAACTTCTTAAAAATCCTTAAATTACTCAAATATTTTTTTGTGTATTCCTCAGATATAAGTAGAGTTACGTAAGACACTGATTAATATACTTATAATTGCATGGTCGAAAGTCGATTTTTTATCATCATGGTAATTACGGCAGGCACGAAATTCAATTTTACAACATAATGAATGGCGCTAAGCAACTGATTTTATAAGCATTAAATTTCTTGTTGAGTTAGTCTCAAAACTGAGACACTATTTATTTTCTATTTGTCAGATAATATCCCTCCATCGAACTTGCAAAAAATTTCAACACGCAAAAGGTAGTACAAATGTCAAAGTTTATTAATTTAACAAAAAAATGTAAGGCAATCGCGGTCGCCGTATCAGCATTGCTGCTGTTTGGTGGTTCGTCATATGCTCAAGAAGCTACAGAACACATTCACGCTGCAGATGCAGTGTTAGGTGAAACACTGACCTTCAATGCTAAAACAGGGACAACATCTTTCATTGTAAATACTTACGACAATACTTTCGAGTTTGAACTTGAAGCTAATACACGCTTGTTAGCTGATTCATTTTCAGTAGATGACAATGTAGCAATTTACAGAGGTAAATTATTGGGCGCGAAAAACTCATGGGCTCGATTTACAAGAATTAATGGGCAAATGGAAGGTGCTTATTTTGACGGAGAAGAGCTATTTTTGGTTAAAAACTATAGTGAGCTTTCACACAGTCTACAAAATAATGCACTCAACCAACAAGAAAGTCTTTATGTTGAAACCGATGCAAAAAGCAGCATTATTATTAATGTGAAAGATATCGAAAACAGCGGCACATGTGCGTTGCACGACGATATAGCCCTAAATAGCGGTCTTGATGAAACACAAAATGCTTTTGACTATGACGTTTACGTCGGTGATTTGCGAGAAATGATGGATGCTCAAGCATCTAAGCAAATCGAAATTAATCTGTATGCAGATCTTGAGTTTTCTGGTTCAAGTAACGACTCTATTGCAGAGATGATTAGTATCGTCAACGTAGCAGATGGGCTTTTTGGCGAGCAAATTGGCGTACAGCTTGTAGTTTCCCAAGCTAGCAACTTATCTAGCAACGGTACGCTAACATCAACAAATCCGTCGACACTGGTTAACGCATTAAGATTAGCAGGCTTACCTAATCCTGGCGTAAGTCACTTATTTACTAACAAAAACCTAGATGGGTCTACAGTAGGTATTGCTTACATAGGTTCGCTATGTCGTTCGTCTTCGGTGGGTATCACACAAAGACTGGGTACAAAAACGCCGCTTATTTTTGCACACGAATTAGGCCATAACTTTGGTGCTCCACATGATAATCAATCGGGTAGTGCATGTAGTTCTGAGCCTTCTGGTTTTATTATGAACCCAAACATTAGTAACGTAAACCTTGAATTTTCTAGTTGCAGCGTGACACAAATTCAGCCCATCGTGAATGCCGCCATGAATGGTTCAAGAGCGTGCATAACAGACGCTGTAAATCAGGCACCAAATATTACATCGGTCGCTACTTTACTCGCTGAAGTGGGTGTTGCTTATCGATACGATAGTGACAACACGGTAAATGCATCAGGTTCTGGCGACCTTACATTTAGCTTAGATATAGCACCTTCAGGAATGAGTATTAATGATGTTGGCGAAATAGAATGGACTCCTTCTAGCAACAATTTAGGCATAAACACGGTTCAAGTAAGAGTCAGTAATCAAGCGGGCAGCGATGTGCAAATATTTGATATTAGTGTTGAGGCTAGTCAAAACGAACCTTCAGATAGCATTAACTTTAATGAAGTAAGCATTTCGTCGTACGGTCGAAATCAAGATATTACAGGCGCAGCACAAGTTGGCGATTCGCCTTTTGAGCTTAAACTTACAGGCAACACTTGGAAAAGTATTCCGCTTAATTATAATGTAACCTCATCTACGGTCATCCAGTTTGAGTTTAAAAGCACAAGCAGAGGAGAAATTCACGGGATAGCGTTTGATAACGATAGTAACATTAGTGAAAGCCGTAGCTTTAACATTTTCGGCTCACAGTCGTGGGGTATATCGTCAATTAGATATAGTAATTTTGGCGAAACGCAGTTAATAACAATACCGGTAGGTGACTTTTTCACAGGTAGTTTTAACCGTTTAGCTTTCATTATGGACAACGATGTTAACAACCCAGTATCCGATTCCGTATTTACTAATGTAGTAGTGTTTGAAGAAGGTGATTCTAATCCTTCTAACCCTCAAATATTAGACTTAGCCAGTTTGGCAATCAGTGATTTTTTACCCAATACTCAAGATTTCAACGGCACAGTAGACATTATTGAACAGGGCACGGGCATAAAAATCGAGGGTAATAAATGGCAGAAAGCCGCTCTCAACGCTACTAACATTTCGCCTAGTACAGTTGTCAAATTTGACTTCAAAACTGATTCAATTGGTGAAATTCATGGACTGGCTTTTTACAATACCAATGCGATAGACAGCAGCAAAACGTTCCAGTTAACAGGTACCCAAAACTGGGGAATAAGAGATTTTTCTTACACCGGCAATGGTGCATGGCAGTCATACACAATACCTGTAGGTGAATTCTTCACCCTATCTAATACTGACTTAATATTCGTAATGGACGATGACGGAAATAGCACAGGAAATAGCAGTTTTAGAAATATTCAGATTATTGACTAGTGTGAAGGTCGAGTTGGTGTCAGTGTTACTTAAGTTAAAGATTGCTGCCATCAATTAGTTGTTCAAACAAAAAGAGTTCAATGACAATTGTCATTGAACCCTTTTTACAATTTACTCACTTTAGACCGATTTAGAAGCACCTGCTTCAGTTTTCTTGTCTGCTGTAGGTAAATTGCCATCTGATGATTCTAAATGAGCGCGCACAAACCATTGGAACTGCTCCAAATCGGTCAACTGACCAATCAGCATGTCTTCTGACACTGGATCAATGTCTCCCAACTCAGCAACGGCCTTACGATGATCACCATTTATGCCGTTATATACCACATCAAGCGCAGCTAAATGATCCATGACTAGTGCTTTACCTAAGGAGTAATCACTCCAACTGCGGCGATCCACAAGTGATTGAGGAGTACCTGCAGGCACACCACCTAATGTCGCAATTCTCTCAGCAATGGTGTCGGTCATTTCGCGCACGGCTTCAACCTGCGGGTCAAGCATCTCGTGCACACCTATAAAGTTTGGACCTACCACGTTCCAGTGAACATGTTTAAGCGTTAGCGCCAAATCAATTAATGCGACCATGCGGTTGTCTAAAAGAGCAATCGTGCGGTTCGCTGAATCATCTCCCATGCCAGGAACGGTGAAATTAGAGGCTTTTTGTTTATTACTGTTATTCATGTTTTCTCCATTATGATAAAAATGCTAGGCTATTTACTCACCTGTAACGATGAATGCCGTTTAATTGATTAGCTTGCAGGGAGTAAAAAACTGTATTGCTTATACGAGCAAACCTTATGCCAAGCTGGTTAAGCAACTACAAAGCTAGGCAATTAAAACAATACTACGAAATTAATCGCTGTTTTGACCATCGCAGATGTGAAAATAAGAAGAATATCGTTTACGACCCTGTAAAGTCTACAGAATACGATACCCACTTTTTTTCTGACCTGTTACAATTTATCGTTTGCCAAATCGTCGGCGAAATAGAATATCGTCGTTAATAATATATTAGAATCTGATTTACGTATTTTCGAAGCGTAATGTCAGTTATGGGAATGCTCATATCTGTCTTTAGTATGTATTTTGTCTACAGCCAATTCATGCTTTAAAGCTTCCTTGTGCCTCTTTATATTCACATTTAATTTACTAATTGATAGGGACAACTTAGGGTGAGATTACTAAGCAAGTAGCGCGGAAAAGACCTAAGTTCTAGCCAACAGCTAAAGGAAAACGCTACGGTATCTCTATAGAAGATGGCTCAAAATTGGGCTCAGGGAAAGTCATTGCTAATGACTCAAGATTCTCAACTATCGTCTGCAATACAATCAAATCGCGATACCATCTCCGCTCAGCAGGTACCACGTGCCACGGGGCGTTTTTGCTTGAACAGCGCTCAATGGTTTCACCGTAAGCCTGCATGAAATCGTTCCAACGTTTTCGATCTTGTAAATCGCTAGGATCAAATTTCCAATGTTTGTCTGGGCGATCAAGTCTACGTTGCAATCGTTTCTTTTGATAATCTTTAGAAATGTGCAAAAAAAACTTTAAGACTATCGTGCCTTCGTCTGTCAGTAAGCGTTCAAATGCATTGATATGCTCGAAGCGATTTTGCCATACTTGTTTAGGATGAATGTTTCTCACGCGAACCGCTACTACGTCTTCATAATGCGAGCGATTAAATACGCCTATGTGCCCTTTTTGTGGAACATG
>Ga0115567_10006779_pt1 | contig 10915 bp, 12 predicted proteins | sample COGITO_mtgs_1204_2_FD_88679 | JGI IMG/M metagenome (GOLD analysis project Ga0115567, IMG submission 88679) | Pelagic marine microbial communities from North Sea - COGITO_mtgs_120412 | ecosystem: Environmental > Aquatic > Marine > Epipelagic | place: Germany:Helgoland, sampling site Kabeltonne... | reverse complement strand
TGCCCTGAGCGGCCGCTACCAGCACCTGCGCCTGACCCGACGCCCCGGCAATGCCCGGTTGCCGGTCACCCGCCTGCTTGACACCGCCCAGCAGACACTGGAAGAAGGTTTCTCGTCTGAGCTGATACAGTCGATCAGGCAACATATCGACAAAGGCAATCAGGCCCTGGTGTTTATCAATCGCAGAGGATTCGCCCCGGTACTGCAGTGCAGGGATTGCGGCTGGACAGCAGAGTGCCTCCACTGCGATGCCCGCATGACACTGCACCGCACGCCGGCCCACCTGCGCTGCCATCACTGCGAGCGACGGCAACCAGTTCACACACATTGTCCCGAGTGCCAGGGTAAATCCATGCTTGCAGTTGGCATTGGCACTGAACGCAGTGAGGCTCTGTTGCAGAGACACTTCCCGGACACCCGCGTGATTCGTGTCGACCGGGATGCAACCAGTCGCAAGAACGACCTGAATGACCTGCTCGCAGAGATCAACCAGGGCGGCCCCTGCATTCTTGTCGGCACTCAGATGCTGGCCAAAGGCCACCACTTTCCGGCCGTCACTCTGGTAGCCGTGCTGGACGCCGACAGTGGCCTGTTCAGCGCCGATTTCCGGGGCCAGGAGTTTATGGCACAGCTCCTGGTGCAGGTTTCCGGACGCGCAGGTCGCTCGGACGACGCTGGCAAAGTGGGCGAGGTACTTATTCAGACACGACACAGTACACATCAATCGCTGCAGACACTGATCAATCAGGGGTATCATGCGCTGGCAGAGCAACTGCTGAGCGAGCGCAGACTTGCGGCCATGCCGCCGTTTGCAGCAATGGCCTTGCTCCGCGCCGAAGCAATGAATGCAGCGGCGCCCGCACAATTTCTGCACACGGCGCGCCTGCAGGCCGAGCAGTTGCTGACCCAGATGCCAGACGGGCATCAGGTGCAGATAAGTGGGCCATTGCCGGCACCGATGGAGAAACGGGCCAATCGTTATCGTCAGCAATTGATTCTTCGCAGCACGCATCGCGCCAACCTGCAGAACCTGCTCTCGGTGCTGTGTCAGCAACTGGAACAGATGAGCACCCAGCGCAGCGTGCGCTGGTCAGTCGATGTTGATCCACAGGATATGATATAAGCCGATTGACCAGGACGCAGTCGTCACGCGTCAACCAGTCATCAACCGTTAAAAGGACAGGTCACACAATGGTTCAGGATTTTGCCAAACAACGCACCCGCACGCCGCTGGCGGAGCCCGAGCCCAAACCTCAGGTCTCCAGCCTGGGACTGCTGCTAACAGGCCTGTTGACGGGTATTGCGGTAGGTCTGTTCATCAGTCTGCTGGTCTATCTGTCGGGCGTGTTGCCACCGGCGCCCGGCCAGAGCAACGTTGTCGCCGACAACAACGAGCGTACCATGGCGCCCGAACCCATTGATGAAGGCGACACCGGCAGCAACCTGTCAGCAGAACAGGAGCGCGAAGCAGCGCGCCTGCAACTGGAGTTTTATCAGGAATTGCCCAATTATGAAGTGGTGGTTGATGCCACGCCCATCAATGCGCCAGCGCAGCCTGCCACTACAGCCAGCACGCCAGCAACCACAACAACACCGGCTGCGGACACAGCGACGGGCGCTGAGCCGGACAATGCCAGCACGACAACACCGGCGCCCGAACCGGCATCGCAAAGCACACCTGCCACCACCGCCATGTTCATGCTGCAGGCGGGTGCTTTTCGCCAGCAGTCGGCCGCCAATGCCCAGGCCAATCGCCTGCTGAACATAGGTCTCGACGCGAGCGTGAGGCAGGAAACATTGCCCGGACGGACCCTGTTTCTGGTGCAGGCCGGCCCCTACAATACCCGGGACGACATGATGCAGGCGGAACGACTGCTGCGCAATAACAGCATTGAAAGCATGCGTATCACGCTCAGCCAACCTTGAAAGCAACTCGCCCGTCCCCATATCTGCAGTCAGCAGCATTCAATTTTCGAGATTCAGGCCTGTGCTGACCGGCACAGGCAACCGACCACAGGAGAAGCGGTTTGGAGCAGTTCCGAGGCACCACCATACTATCAGTACGACGTGGCAATAAAGTTGTGATCGGTGGCGACGGCCAGGTATCACAGGGCAATACTGTCCTCAAAGGCAATGCGCGCAAGGTGCGCCGTTTATACAAAGATCAGGTGCTGGCCGGATTCGCCGGCGGCACCGCCGATGCATTCACACTGTTCGAGCGCTTCGAAGAACAACTGGAAAAACATCACGGTAAACTGGTGCGTTCCGCTGTCGAACTGGCCAAGCTCTGGCGCACGGAACGCTCCCTGCGTCGCCTGGAAGCCCTGCTCGTGGTTGCTGACAAAGACGCATCGCTGATCATTACCGGCAATGGCGATGTCATTGAGCCTGAAGACAGTCTGATGGCCATTGGCTCCGGCGGGTCCTTTGCCCTGTCTGCTGCACGCGCGCTGTATTTTAATACCGACATGGAAGCACGCGATATCGTCAGCAAGAGCCTGGGCATCGCCGCAGACATTTGCGTTTACACCAACCACCAGCACCTCATTGAAGAACTGGAACTGAGCTGATCGGCACCGCTCGATTGTAACTTTTTCAGGGCGCCGCCTTTTGGCCTGCCCCACAGGATGACGTAATGACCACCATGACTCCGCGAGAAATCGCCTCCGAGCTGGACCGACATATTGTTGGTCAAAAATCCGCCAAACGCGCTGTTGCTATCGCCCTGCGTAACCGCTGGCGCCGCATGCAACTTAACAGCGACATTCGCCAGGAAATCACACCGAAGAATATCCTGATGATCGGTCCGACTGGCGTGGGTAAAACCGAAATTGCCCGTCGCCTGGCCAAGCTGGCCAATGCCCCGTTTATCAAGATAGAGGCGACCAAATTTACCGAAGTGGGCTATGTTGGCCGCGATGTTGAATCCATTATTCGGGACCTGGTTGATATCGCCGTCAAGATGCTGCGTGAAGACCAGATGCGAAAAGTGCAGCACCGCGCTGAAGATGCCGCTGAAGAGCGCATACTGGATGCACTGCTGCCACCGGCGCGCAGCCGGGACAATACTGACAACACTGACAGAACAGACCGGGACGACTCCCCGCTCGCCGAACCGTCACCAACGCGGCAGATGTTCCGCAAGAAATTGCGTGAAGGCGAACTGGACGATAAGGAAATCGAGATCAGTGTCAGCGAAAACCCCGCCGGTGTGGAAATCATGGCGCCTCCGGGACTGGAAGAGATGACCAGCCAGTTGAAGAACATGTTTTCTTCCATGAACAGCGGCCGCAACAAAAAGTCACGCCGGATGCCAGTGAAAACAGCTTTGCGACTGCTGCGCGACGAAGAGGCAGCCAAGCTGGTTAACGAAGAAGAGATAAAAAACCAGGCCATCGAAGTCACCGAACAGACCGGCATTGTTTTCCTCGACGAGATCGACAAAGTGACACAGCGCGGTGACACCGGTAATAGCGGTGTCTCGCGCGAAGGCGTGCAGCGTGACCTGTTGCCATTGATTGAGGGTTCCACCGTCACCACCAAATACGGCAGCGTCAATACCGACCACATTTTGTTTATTGCCTCCGGCGCTTTTCACCTTTCCAAACCGTCGGATCTTATTCCCGAGTTGCAAGGACGCCTGCCCATTCGCGTCGAACTGGATGCGCTGACGGCCAATGATTTTGAGCGCATTCTGACTGAACCCAACGCGTCGCTGACCGAGCAGTATCAGCAATTGCTGGGCACAGAAAATCTGGACGTCACGTTTACTCCCGACGGTATCAGCCGGATTGCCGAAATTGCCTGGGAGGTAAACGAACGCACTGAAAATATCGGCGCGCGTCGTCTGCACACGGTCATGGAAAGGCTGCTTGAGGAAGTGTCTTTCACCGCCGCAGATCTGTCTGTAGGCGACGATAAAACGCTGATCATTAATAGCGACTACGTTGAGAAACACCTGGGCGACCTGGCGCGCAACGAAGACCTGAGCCGGTTCATTCTGTGATCGACGCCCGCACCTCGTCGGAACCAACACCGGTACCAACGGACATCCAGCTCCGTAAAAAGAGTGGACTGCTGGTTTTGCAGTACGCCGACGGCGCCCGCTACGAGCTACCCGCAGAGCTGCTGCGAGTCTACTCGCCATCGGCTGAAGTCAAAGGCCATGGCATCGGCCGGGAAGTCCTGCAGACGGGTAAGCGGCAGGTTCAGATGACTGGCATCGAAGCAATCGGTCAATATGCGGTCCGGTTGAGCTTTGACGACGGCCACGACTCCGGCATCTACAGCTGGGACACGCTGTACGATCTGGGCGCCCACCAGCAGGAACGCTGGCAGCAGTACCTGACACGCCTGCAGCAACAAAACGCCAGTCGTGATGCGTTGCCAGCAGACACACAAGCCATTAAGATTGTTGATCCGACCCGAAACTCCGGCGATGCCGGCGGACAGTGACAGTTATGAGCGACGATCAGCAGCAGGCCCACCAGAACCAGAGTGCCAACAAAAACGGCAATAGCGCGGACAGCGACACCACCCATTTCGGTTACGAAACTGTCAGTACCCGTGACAAAGCCCAGCGCGTTGGCCAGGTATTCCACTCCGTCGCCAATCGCTACGATGCCATGAATGACCTGATATCGATGGGTACGCACCGTGTCATCAAACGCTTTACTGTCGAGCTCAGTGGCGTCCGTGCCGGCCAGACGGTTCTGGACCTTGCCGGCGGCACCGGTGACTTCTCGATGCGGTTTGCTCCCCTGGTTGGAGACAGCGGACACGTGGTACTGGCCGACATCAACGACTCCATGCTCAAGGTGGGGCGTGACCGGCTGATCGACAAAGGCATCACCGGCAACGTCAGCATCGCCCAGGTCAATGCCGAGTTGTTGCCGTTTGCCAATGAAAGTTTTGACTGCATCTGCATCGCCTACGGGCTGCGCAATGTCACCGACAAAGACGCCGCCCTGCGCTCCATGTACGCCACTTTGAAACCGGGCGGGCGGGCACTGGTGCTGGAATTCTCAAAACCGGTCAATCCGTTGCTGGGCAAAGCCTATGATGCCTGGTCAACGCTGTGGCCAGTGGCCGGAAAAGCCGTGACCGGTGACGCCGACAGTTACCGTTATCTGGTCGAATCCATTCGTATGCACCCGGATCAGCAAACCCTGCGCGAGATGATGCAGAACGCCGGCTTCCGGGACTGCAAATATCACAACCTGCTGGGCGGCATCAGCGCCGTCCATGTTGGTTACAAATAAGGGCTGGAAAAGCCATGGCTCTGTCCCTGTTGAGCACCGCGCTACTGCAACCACTTGAATTCGCCCTCAATCGGCTGCTGGCGCGCGACCCTCATATCATTGACGTAATGGCTGCCGCCGGGGCCGGCAAAACGATCACTGTGATCTGCTCCAGCCTGCCGCGCTGGCAGCTCAGTGTGCTCATTAATCCTGACCGCATCCTGTTGCTGTCAGCGCCACAGGATGCGCCCGATGCCTGCCTGACCGGTAGTCATCGGGCCCTGACCCAGCTTCTGCTGAGTGACGATCAGGCCTCAGCGCTTCACCATCCGGACATTGAACTGAGTGGCGACGTCCAGCTGATTCAACGTCTGCACCGAGCCCTCAACCAGCTTGATATTGACTGGCAGGATCTGGCCGGCCCGCTTCTGGGCGATATCGGTGCCAACATTGCCACCACTGGCTGGCAACACAGCCGCGACGCGGTCGCGCAGGCGGGCCGTGCGCTGCAGCAGAACATAACCGATTTTGTCCAGGAAGAAGCCGCGCTGTCGCCAACCCGGGAAGAAGTGGAACATTCGCGCGAGCAACTGGACGCCCTGCGCCTGCGTCTTGACCGCCTGCAAGCCCGCATTCAAGGCCTCCAGCAGCTTGTGACAAATTGACGCAAGCGCTTGTATTCGCGCCCTACGGTGGGATAATCCAATCAGCTACGCAATGCGTAATTACACCTGCACTGCCCTGTTCAGCCAATATTCAGGCCCGTTCAGCGCATAATGCAGAAACACTGATCACTACCTGATCAATGAGTACTGGGGAGAAAATTGACATGAAAACGACTGACGGTTTCACGCTGGCATCTGCTGCCGCGGCATTGATGATGTCAGGCTCGACCATGGCCGCGTTCGATGTGGAAAGCAAGAACCCGGACGCCCCGGTCAAAATCAGCCTGTGCCAGAGCGTGCACGCTGCCGGTCAGAGCGCCTGTAATGCGCTGGGCAATGACGCGGGCGCCGGTGCCAACGCCACCGGCGAGGTTGGTTTTGTCGCTGTCAGTACCGGCAACGCCAATTTCTCGGCAGCCATGTGTCAGGTCATGGGTGGCAGCGAAGCAGCCAACCTGACCGCAATGCCGGACACCACGCTGGCCGAAGAGGCGGTTCACGTCGCCTACTGTAATGATGTGTTCACCTGTGCCGGCCTCAGTGCCTGCAAAGGCAACGCCAATAATAGCTGTGCTGGACAGAACACCTGCCATGGCATTGGTTTTGTCGGTGTTTATACCGGCGACAAGGCGCTGTCCGAATCACTGTGCGAGAAGCTCGGCGGCACCGTTCTGTCGTCGCTGTAAAGCAGACCACTTTTGCGGGGAGGCTTATGCTGGGTTTCGGTATCGGGCTGCGCAGCCCCCACTACGATTATGTACTGGAGCAGCTGCCGGCCGTCGACTGGTTTGAACTGATCACGGAAAATTATCTCGCACCCGGTGGGCGCCCGCGCGCTATTTTGCGGCAGATTCGCGAGCACTACCCGGTTGTCCTGCACGGTCTGTCATTCAACATCGGGTCGGCAGAAGCACCAGACGCAGACTATCTGAAACAACTCCGGCAGCTGATCAACGAATGTCAGCCGGCCTGGGTGTCAGACCATCTTTGCTGGACCGGGCTGCATGGCCGCACGTCGCATGACCTGCTGCCCATCGCCTACAATCAGGAAACCCTGGCACAGGTCAGCAGCAAAGTCAGCCAGATCCAGGACACGTTGCAGCAAACCATTGTATTGGAAAATCCTTCCGTCTATCTGCAGTTCAAATCATCAGACATGAGTGAAGCAGACTTCATTAATGCGCTGGTTGCTAACACCGGCTGCCGGATTCTGCTGGACGTGAATAACGTCTATGTGAGCAGTTTTAATCTGGACCTGGATCCACTGGCGCAACTGAAGGCAATACGCCCGGACTGCGTTCAGCAGTACCATCTGGCAGGCCACACCCATAATGTCAGTCATATAATCGACACCCACGACCAGGCCGTCAGTGATGATGTCTGGGCGCTTTACCAAGAAGCGTGTGTGCATACCGGGGCGGTGGCAACGTTACTTGAACGTGATGATCACATTCCGGCCTTTACTGAGCTGATGCAGGAGCTGGATCAGGCCCGGCAGTTGCAAAAAAATGCATTAATGGAAAGGTCAGCGCTTCAGGAAAATGCGGCGCCTGACCAGCCCTCAAATCACCCACAGCGCGCATGACCATGCGCTGGCAAGACGAGCAACAGGCTTTCTGGGACTGGATCACAAAACCTCAGGACCTGCGCGACAGCAACGAAGACATAAGCCAGATGTTTGCGCCACGTCACGGCCTGTCGCAAGTCGAAGCATTGGGCATTTATAACAATGCCTATCACCAGCGACTGATCAATATTTCAGCCGAACTCTACCCGATTCTTTACCATACCCTTGGTGATGAGGTGTACACCCGGTTATGGCTCGACTATCTGGCCGAGCATATGCCGCGACCGGGGCCGATGAGCCTGCTGGGTGAGAACCTGCATGCATTCGCCAGCCGGCACCCGCAGTTTGGGCAGTTGCCCGCGCTACTGGACATCATTGAACTGGAAACACTGTTGATATCCCTGTTTGACCGCGCCGACCAGACCGCTCTGACAGTTGCCGAGCTACAACAGCTGCCTGCTGAGCAGTGGCCCGCGATGCAATGGCAGGGTCGCGATGACTGGGCGTTGATGCAAAGTGATTTTGATCTGGAGACCTACTGGGCGGGCATGAAACGTTATCTCGACAGCGAACAGGCGCAGCCTGGCGCGGTGCCGTTTGGCGTCACGCGAGCGAGTCCGGAGGCGGTGGCGCAGGGCAATTATTATCTGATCAGACGCGTACAGCATCGAATGCAGTTTCAGCGCATCAATGCGTCCATGCATTGTTTCCTGTCTGCACTGCGTACCGATAAAAACTTTGCAGCAATCTGCACGCTGCTGGCGGAACAGTTTCCGGATCGGGACATTGCTGCGTTGAGCCTGAATCTGCTGCTAAAGGCGATTGAACTCGAACTGATCAGACGCTGACCGGGTCAGTCTTCGATAATCTCATAGCTGTGAGTGACCTTAACGCCACCGTTGGCCAACATGATGGTAGCGGAGCAATACTTGCCGGCCGACAGCTCAACAGCCCGCTCAACATGCTTTTCGCTGAGATTGCGGCCACTGATGCGGAAATGCAGATTCAGTGTTTCGAAGACCGCAGGTACCGCATCAGCGCGTGTCGCCGTTACTTCAGCATCACAGCCGGTAACATCCTGGCGGGATTTCTGCAGAATACTGACCACGTCGAAAGACGAACAACCACCGGCGCCTATAAGCAACATTTCCATGGGACGAATGCCCACATTGCGCCCTCCGTTGGCTTCCGGCCCATCCATGACGACGGTATGTCCACTACCGGACTCACCCAGAAACATGGCATTGTCTACCCAGCGTACTGTTGCCTTCATCAACCCTCTCCTTCTGTTTAAGCCGTGCCTGTCGCTGCGGGTCGCAAGATTACCACAGACCATCGTCAAAGGTTAGCCAGCCGCTCAACAATGGGGTAGGATTGTGCAAGGAATCAGGGTCAGGAGAACACATTAATGGCATTGATGGCCATCACCCCCCACATCGCAGATCTGGAAAATTTTCTAAGCCATAGTCATTTGCGAAAATACGAACGTAATCAGACGCTTATCTACGCAGGCGACATCCCTGAAACACTGTATTACATCATGCGGGGAACAGTGTCTGTGGTACTGGATGATGATGAGGGCAAGGAAGTCATTGTTGCGTATCTCAATCCCGGCGATTTTTTCGGCGAAATGGGTTTGTTCGATACACGCAAGGCGCGAAGCGCCAGCTGCCGTGCCAAGTCCGAGTGTGAAGTTGCTGAAATCAGCTATGAGAAATTTAATCAGTATATTCGCATGCACCCCGAGATCCTGTTCACCATTGGCCAACAAATGGCCAGCCGTCTGCGCAATACCACTCGGAAGGTTGGAGACCTGGCGTTTTACGATGTCACCGGCCGCGTTGCGCGTACGTTAATTGAATTGAGCCGGGAACCCGATTCGATGACTCACCCGGATGGCATGCAGATAAAAATTACCCGTCAGGAACTGGGTCGCCTGGTGAATTGCTCACGCGAAATGGCGGGACGGGTGCTGAAAACGCTGGAAGAACAACAGTTGATTGCGGTCAGCGGCCAGACCATTGTGGTTTACGGTACCCGCTAACCCTATTCTTGCGCTGCCATCAACAGCAGTCCACGCCCTGCTTCTGAAAGCGATATCACTTTTTCACGCTCCGCTTTGATGTAGGATCGCTTCTCGGCAATTTCTGCGCCCGGCAAGCCCTTCATGCTCAGGAAACTTTCCGCCCGGCGGAAACACGACATCGCTTTGACTGCGTCCTCACTGTCGACTGCCCGCTGCGCCATCAACAGACAGGAATTAACCGCAACCCGCAAACCAAGCATACGCAGCTTGTCCCGGCACGACTGATACTGACTGGCACTGATCTTGTCGCTCTTGTACATCGATACAAAGATTTTCATGGCACGCTGAATATGTCGCTGAGTCATGGTCAGCTCCTCTTCAGTGGCCACCGCTGCGCTACTACCCGCCTTGGCGTTACCGGAGGAAGTCTGCTTGCTGGCGGTCTCGGCTTCCTTGATCTGTTTCTCCAGGTCAGCTCGCACCGGGTCCAGCGTTTTGATCATGTGCAGGTCATCCAGCAGACTACCGTACAACAACGCCAGCACTTCGCCGTCGGTATCCATCTGTTGCAGTGCTCTTGCCGTTTGATGAACCTGCGAGCGCCGGGATTCCAGTGCAGAAAGACGACTCAGGCGGCTGACATGCTGACCCTGTCGCTGTGACGCCTGTTGGGCCATAAACAGGCCTGCCAGCATCAGGCACAGCAAAAACAGCGTCGACAGAAAGTATGAAGCAACCATGCTCAGACCGCGCGAAAGACCAGGAAAGTAAAAATGACCTTCTTTCAGTATCGGCTGAAGAGCGCAGTAATTTAGGGTCAGGCGAACAGTTCTCTGAGTTTGTCACCCGGGTCGTCAGCACGCATGAAGGTCTCTCCGATCAGGAATCCGTAAATCCCTTGAGACATCATGCGTTTGACATCAGCCGCGGTACGAATGCCGCTCTCCGTGACAATCAGCTTGTCGTCTGGCGTCAGTGCTGCAAGGCGGAATGTAGTCTCCAGATCGGTGTGGAAATCGTGCAGATTGCGGTTATTCACACCAATAAGATCGAAGCCGGCTGACAGGGCGATATCAAGTTCTGTTTCGTTGTGTACCTCGACCAGCACGTCGAGCTGGTATTCGGTCGCGCAGGCAGCCAGGTCACGTAATCGCGGCGGGTTCAGAGCAGCCACAATCAACAGAATACAATCGGCACCCATGGCCCCTGCTTCCGCTACCTGGTAGGGGTCAACAATGAAGTCCTTGCGGATAACGGGGAGGTCGCAGGCCGCGCGAGCCTGTTGCAGGTAGGCAGTACTGCCCTGAAAAAACTGTTCATCGGTAAGCACTGAAAGACACGTGGCGCCTGCTTCCGCATACTGAGCGGCTATCCTAGCCGGGTCAAAATCTGTCCTGATAAGCCCCTGGCTGGGCGA
>Ga0115567_10006778_pt1 | contig 10915 bp, 9 predicted proteins | sample COGITO_mtgs_1204_2_FD_88679 | JGI IMG/M metagenome (GOLD analysis project Ga0115567, IMG submission 88679) | Pelagic marine microbial communities from North Sea - COGITO_mtgs_120412 | ecosystem: Environmental > Aquatic > Marine > Epipelagic | place: Germany:Helgoland, sampling site Kabeltonne... | reverse complement strand
TGCGTCAGCACATCGGCGGCGGGCGCGATGGTGATGCCGTTCTCGGTCAGGATATTGCGGATCGCCCGCCCGATCTCAAGCGCGCCGCTCGTGTCCGAGTGAAAGCAGATCGATTCGAAGGCGATGGGAATATCCTTGCCGTCCACCGTCTCAACCACGCCGTCGCGGCAGGCGCGCAGGCATTTCTGCGCAATCTTTTCGGGGTCCGGTGCGGCGACCTTGCGCGAGAATACGATCATGCCGTCGGCGCCGTAATCGCGGTCGGCAAAAAGCTCGCGTATGACGGGATGCCCATGGCTCTGCGCGATCTCGCAGGTCCGGCTGACATCCATGCAATAAAGGAGCAGCTCGGGCGCGCCCGCCTGCAATGTCTCGACCAGATGGCGCGACAGATCGTCGTTGCGCGCGGCCTCCATGTAGAGCGCGCCATGCGGTTTGACGTGCTGAAGCGGCATGTCGTGGCGGCGCGCGAACTCGCGCAGCGCCCCGATCTGGTAGAGGATGTCATTGACCAGCTCGTCATCGGCGGCGTCGATCTTGCGCCGCCCGAAGCCTTGCAGGTCGTTATAGGCCGGATGCGCGCCAAGGCCCACGCCATGCGACTTGGCCAGTTGCGCCACGCGGTTCATCGTGTTGGGATCGCCCGCGTGAAACCCGGTGGCGACATTGGCCGAGCTGATGACCTCCATCAACGCTTCGTCGGGCGCGTCGCCATAGCTCCAATGGCCGAAACCCTCGCCCATATCGCAGTTGAGGTCCACAATCTTGCGCATGTCGCACGCCCCCGGATGTTTTGTTTTCCGAAGGGTGCGCCGAACGGCGGCGATTGTAAATTACAGATTTACGCGTCACCCCTATCGCACCAGCCTATGACCGGTGCTTTCACCTCGGGTGCGGCAGATACGCAGCAGAGCAAGCCTCGTCTGGCCTGAGGCGCGCCAGCGCGGCCTAGAGGATAGGCCCGATGGTCGCGACCGCATTGTTCCAGATGCGGCGGTGATAGGGCCAGGCGTCCGTATCGTCCAGACCGACGCGCACGGACTGCGCGATGTAGTCGGCCTGCCGTGCTTCGACGGCCAGTGAAACCCTCGCGTCCTGCAAAAGTATGTTGTTCTCATAGTTCAGATCGAAACTGCGCAGATCTATGTTCGACGAGCCGATCAGGCAGGCGGCGCCGTCCAGCACCAGCGTCTTGGCATGAAGCAGCCCGCCGGTGAATTCATGAATGACGCATCCCGCCTCCAGCAGGCGGCGGTAATAGCTGCGGCTGGCGGCGGCCACGATCCAGCTGTCGTTGCGGCGCGGCAGGATCAGCGTGACGGCAATCCCGCGGTGCGCGGCGGCGCAAAGCGCGTCGAGCACGGTGGCATCGGGCACGAAATATGGGGTCGAGATGGTGACGCGGGCCCGCGCGCAGGCCAGCGCCGTGGCAAAAAGCTGCGGGGTGGAGCCGCGCCGCTCGGTCGGGCCGTGGCCCATGGCCTGCGCGGCAAATCCGTCCGGCGCGGGCCGGCAGGGACGCACCAGCGCGTCCGGCGGCTCACCCGTGGCGCGCATCCAGTCGCTGGCAAAAAGCAGCTGGTTCTGCGCGACGACCGGACCCGTCAGGCGCAGCATGATGTCGACCCAGGGGCCGTATTTCGCCTTGGGCAGAAATTCGGGATCGGCCGAATTGCGGCTTCCGCAATAGGTGACGTCGCCGTCGATGACCGTGATCTTGCGGTGGTTGCGCATGTCGATCCGGCTGGTCAGGATCGTGCGGATGGGCCGGTTCAGCGGCAGCGCGACGGCCAGATGCACGCCCGCCTCTTGCATCCGCCGCCACAGCGCCGACCCGATCAGCGCGCGCGAGCCGAGGCCGTCGGCCATGGCCCGGCAGGTCACGCCGCGCCCTGCCGCGCGGATCAGCGCCTCGGCCAGTTCGGTGCCGGTGCGGTCGGTCAGCCAGATATAATAAAGCGCGTTCACATGGTCCGTTGCGCCCTCGATATCGGCCAGCATGCGGCGGCGTGTATCGCCGGCATCGGCCATCAGCTCGGCGGTGTTACCCGTCACCGGGTAAAATCCGTTGATTGACGCGGCATAGCTGAAGGCGGGGAGGAACTGAGGTTTTATATCGGTGTGAAGCGTTTCGGCCCTGCCCATGATGGCGCCCGCACTGCGCTGCACTTCGTCGCGAATAGTGCGCTGCATCGCGCGCGCCCGGCGGCCCAGATTGACCTCGCCAAAGAGGAAGTAGACGATTGTGCCGAAGACCGGAACGAGAATCAGAACGATGATCCACGCCAGCCGCGCGGACGGCGACAGATCATTGCGCAGCATGATCCGCAGCGTCAGCGACACGACGACCGTGACATAAAGGAACAGCGCAAAGTTCATGGCCGGGGGCCCGGGAGGGGCGCGCGCGCGGCATCCGGCCACTCGATGTCCAAGACGATCGGCAGATGATCGGACGCGCGCGCGGCCAGATCGGAGGCATGCACATGTGCTGCGGCCTCGCGCAGGTCGCCCTTCAGCACGAATCGGTCCAGCGGCGCGGTGGGCCGCGACGCGTGAAAGCTGTTGCCGGGCAGGATCATGCGGCAATTGTGCCCGAGGATCCCGGCGATGCCCGGATCGGTGCGCCACGCGTTGAAGTCTCCGGCGATCAGCACCGGATGATCCGCCGCCGCAAGATGGCGCCCGAGGGCTGCAAGCTGCTGCGCGCGCACCCGCCGCGCGAGGGCCAGATGCACGCCGATCACCTCTATTCCCGGCGTGCCGAAGACCGCCGAGACCGCGCCGCGCGGCTCGAACGAGGGCAGGATGATCCGCGTGCTGTCCGTCAGGACCAGCGATCGGTCGCGGTACAGGATCAGGTTGCCATGCCAGCCATGGCTGGCCGGGCGCACCGACAGATCGACCACGCGGTATCCCAGCCGCGCATAGAGCGCGTCGACCTCCAGTACCCCGGCGCGCGTGCCCAGACGTTTGTCGGCCTCCTGCAGGATGACGACGTCGGCGTCGATTTCTTCCAGAACGCGCGCGATGCGGTCCGCGTCCCGGCGCCAGTCGAGGCCGACAGCCTTGCGGATATTGTAGCTTGCGATGCGCACGGGGCCGCTCAGAGCAGCCATTCGACGGGCAGCCATCCGATGACCTTCAGCGCGATCCGCTTGACCGCGCTGGTGCCGGGCTCGTCTTTGGTGCGCGTGCCGCTGCGTGGATCGGTCCAGGCCAGATGGCCGTCCTCGCGCGTGACCTGCCACGCCCGCCCGCCCATCTTGTCGTCGAAGGCCGCGTGCATCCGGCCCGCCATTGCGGCGCTGTCGATCAGCAGACCCATCTCGGTATTCAGATGGGTCGAGCGGGGGTCGAAATTATAAGAGCCGATGAAAATCCGCGCGCCGTCCACGGCGAAGGTCTTGGCGTGCAGGCTGGCGCCGGACGACCCTAACGGGCCGAGCTTTTCGCGCGGATCGTCCAGTGCCGCCTCGCGCTTGAGCTCGAAGAGTTCGGTGCCGCCCTCAAGCAGCGCGCGGCGCCGCTTGGCATAGCCCGCATGGACGGGCAGGACATCCGTCGCCTCCAGCGAATTGGTCAGCATCCGCGTCTGCACGCCCCGCGCCTCCAGCGCCGCAAACAGATCGGTTCCCGTGCGTCCGGGTACGAAATAGGGCGATACCCCGTCGAACTGCGTTTCGATCTCGCCCACGGAGCGGGCCAGTTGTGCCGCCATCAGTTTTTCGCGCGGGACCTCGCCCATCCCCTTTGCCGGATCGTCGCTGACCAGCACGGCATCCGTCCATTCGATGTCCGCGCTGCCCGCCCTCAGCGAGGGCAGCAATTCCGACTGATTCAGGATCTGCCGATATTCGTCCAGTTGGGGATCGCCCTCATAGGCGGCCACGCGCGCGGCGATGGGATCGCCGTCTGGCGCGCTGCCAAGGATCGGCCCCGCGCGGTAGACCGCAGGCGCGGCCCAGTAGCGGTCGAAATCGGCTGCGATTTCGGGAACGATCCGCCCGATGGTCATTACGTCCAGATCAAGATAGAGCGCCGTCGGGCCCGTATCGAAATACTGGTCCCCGACATTGCGCCCGCCAAGAATGCTGGCCGCGCCATCCACGGTGAACGACTTGTTGTGCATGCGCCGGTTCAGCCGGAAAAAGTCAAAGCCATAGGACAGCAGCTTGGGCCGGCGCAGATTGAACGGATTATAGAGCCGCACCTCGGCGTTCTCATGTGCATTCAGCGCCGCCAGCGGACCGTCCAGCCCCGAGGTGCCGTTGTCGTCCAGCAAAAGGCGCACGCGCACGCCGCGATCCGCCGCGCGGCTGAGCGCATCCAGCAGCAGCGAGCCGGTCAGATCGCCCTGCCAGATGTAGTATTGCGCGTCGATCGACGTCTCGGCGGCGTCTGCCAGCAACATCCTTGCGGCGAAGGCATCCGCACCGCTGGCCAGCGGCAGCGCGCCGGTCTTGCCCGGATGTACCTTTTGCTGAGGGAAAATGGCCTTTGCAAGCACGCTGTCTTCGGGCGCGGGCAAGGCTGCGCTGTCGGTGCGCCCGTCCTGTGGGGGCAGGGCAAAGATTGCACGCGACGCCACGATAGCCAGAGCCGCAAGGCATATTGCGCCAATCAGGATCTTGAGGGCGGTCAGCAAGGAACGATCTCCCGTAGAAGGCTTTGGTTGGCCCCGCGCGGCTCAGGACATGGACGATGCCGCGCGCGGCAGCAATTTAAACCGCCCCGCCGTCAGGGGCGTCGTGCGAGGATAGCAGCGCCGCCCGGCGCCGACAGCAGCAGCGCGCCGGTCTTGGCGTCCACCTCATAGCGGGTGATCAGCGGAAGCAGCGCCAAGAGGCGCTGTTCCTGCTCCATCAGGGCAGGAGGGCAGGCCATCATCGTCGTGCCGGAGGGCGACAGCGTGATCGCATTGCCGCCGGCCACGTCATACGTGCCGATCAGGCGGTTGCAGCTGACATTTCCGGCCAGCTGGCCGCCGGCCAAAAACTGCAGCGTCGCCGGAGAGCCGTCGACAACACCGCGCCCGGCGATATCCTCGATCATCCAGTCGGCGCCCGTCAGGTCCGGAGCATCGGCGCGAAGCAGCAGCACCGCCGCGATCACGGCGCCGCCGACAAGGGCGACGCCCAGTGCGATCAATACGAAAGGTTTCATGCGTGTCTCCATGACAGATCGGTGCGGCTGTTACCTGCGCCCCCGCGCGCGCGGGGTCAAGGGCGTGCGCCGCTTTCATCGCCGTGCGGCCAATCGGCGCGATATGCGGCTTGCGCGCCTAGAACCGTCCGACCGGCAGTTTCAGGTAGTGATGCCCGTCATCTTCGGCATCCGGCAAGCGCCCTGCGCGCAGATTGATCTGAAGCGCGGCAAGCATCCGGTCCGGCAGCGCCAGCGTTGCATCGCGGGCCTGCCTGACCTCGATATAGTCGTCCCTCAGGGTGCCGGATTTCACGTGCTTGTTGGCTTTTTTATGCTCGGCCACGGTGGCCTCCCACGCGGGGTGCGCGCGCGTGTCGGTGCCGTAATCGTGACCGATAAAGAGGCGCGTTGCGTCCGGCAGGCTGAGGATCGCCTGAATCGAGTCCCACAGATCGGCCGCCGAGCCGCCGGGGAAATCCGCACGGCTGGTGCCCGCGTCGGGCATCATCAGGGTGTCGTGCACAAACGCCGCATCGCCGCACACGAAGGTGACCGAGCCGAGCGTATGGCCGGGTGACAGCATGACGCGCAGCTCCAGATTGCCGACGCGAAACGTATCGCCATCCTCGAACAGGTGATCGAAATCGCGCGCCACATCGAACGCGCCGGGCTCGTTATAAAGTGTGCGCCACAGCGCCGCGATCTCGCGCACCCTGGCGCCAATACCGTTCGGCACGCCCAGTTTGCGCCTGAGGCGGTCGGAGGCCATCACGTGATCGGCATGGGGATGGGTGTCGAGGATCATCTCGATCCGCAGATTTTCGCGTTTTGCCAGATCCAGCACCTGGTCCATGCTGCGCGTATCGGTCGCGACGCTTTTCGGGTCGAAGTTCCAGACCACGTCGATCAGCGCTGCCGCGCGCGTCTCGGGGCAGGCGCAGACATATTGGATCGAGCCGGTATCAGGCTCGTAGATGCCCCAGATGTCGGGGCTGCCTGCGCCGCGCGCGGCCGAGTGGCGTATGATCGCCTCATTTTTGTTGCTCATGGTCCTGTGCTCCGTGTGATGGCCGGAAGGGATCTCAAATAGCGGCCCGCCCCAAGGCCCAGCAGCATGGAGGGCACGAAAACCAGTGTTCCGGGCGCGCCGATGGCCAGCGCCGTCCACGCGGGGCCGGGACAGACACCGCCGATACCCCATCCGATGCCAAAGAGGGCCGCGCCGGTCAAGAGCGGCGTGTTGATCCGGCCCCGTTCCTGCAAGATCCAGCCGCGGTGCTGAAACTCCCGCAAGTGCCGCGAGACGACGTTGCGCGCGGTTCCCAGCCCGCTTGCCAGTTGCTGATGGCTGGCGAGCCAAACGTTGGCCCCGTCGGTCAGCGCGCAGATCCGCCTCGAAGATCCTCTCGGCGGCATGGCCCGCATAAGCCATGAGGCACGCCATCGTCGGAACGCAGCTGTCCCCGGCAAGCAGGCGGTGAAGCACGATTTCGCGCGCGGTCTGCGACAGGCGCTGGACCCGGACCGGCCCCCAAGCAAAAAGAGCATGTTTTCGGGCGATTTTCCGGGCCCGAAAAGTTTTCCCAGCCCGGTAGCACGATCCATGCGTCACCTGTCATGCGTGGCTCCTTTTGCGAGCGTGGGTGGATGCCTGCGGTACAATGTGTCCATTATCGGCGCCCCCGCACGCCCGGTTCCAGATGCCCGGCGCCCGGAGCGCTCCGTGCAAAGAGGCTCTGGGGGGCGTTTGCGCTTGATTGGCGGGACGGCGCCTGTATTTTGCGCAACGGCAACAGGAGGCGTCATGTCCGCGATTACAACCCGCAAACCGCCCGAGCGCAAGCGCGGGTCCGGCGTCCAGTTCATCTACGGCGTTCTGCGCGACGAGATCCTGAACCTGACGCTGGCGCCCGGCAGTCCGATCGACGAGGTGCAGCTGTCCGAGCGTCTGGCCATGTCGCGCACGCCCATCCGCGAGGCGCTGGTGCGGCTGGCCGCCGAAGGGCTGGTCACGACGCTGCCCAACCGCTCGACCGTGGTGGCGAATATCGACTTTCTGAACCTGCACACGTTCTTCGATGCGCTCACGCTGATGTACCGCGTGACGACGCGCCTTGCCGCCGAGCACCGGACGGGCGCCGATCTGCAGGCGATCCGCGCGCGGCAGTCCGAATTTGCGGATGCCGTGACCGCGCAGGACGCGCTGGCGATGATCGGCACGAACCGCGAATTTCACGCCGCAATCGCGATCGCCGGGCGCAATCCCTATTACGAAGCGCTGTTCCTGCGCCTTCTGGACGAGGGGCGGCGCCTCCTGCGGCTATATTATTCGTCCTTCGATGACCGCCTGCCGGACCGCTACGTCACCGAGCATCAGGAAATCATCGCAGCCATCGAGGCGCGCGATATCGAGGCGGCCGACCGCCTGTCCAAGGCGCATGCGGACCAGATCATCACTCAGATCCGCAACATGATCGCCGTCGACCGCCGCCGCGACATCGCTCTCTGACTGCTCCGGTCAGGGGTCCTGCGCGGCACTGGCAGAATTTGGCCAGCGGCCAATATAATTTATGTCGACAAACAATATACAAGTGCTATCGTCCGGTCGATTCCTCCGGTCCGGACAGTGCAGGCGCGCGCTTCGGGCTGATCGGGCTGTCGGGGCACAGAGGGCCCGGCGCCCGCATTCTGGCCATTCACAAGGAGACCATGATGACGACCAGCATTTTCTCGGGCACCGTTCCCGCCCTGATGACGCCTTGCAAGGCCGACCGCAGTCCCGATTTCGACGCTTTGGTGCGCAAGGGGCGCGAGCTGATCGATCTGGGGATGCGCGCGGTGGTCTATTGCGGCTCGATGGGCGACTGGCCGCTGCTGACGGACGCCGAGCGCATGGAGGGCGTTGCCCGTCTGGTCGAGGCGGGCGTGCCGGTGATCGTCGGCACCGGCGCGGTCAACACCAGGATCGCCGCCGAGCATGCGGCGCATGCGCAAAAGGTCGGCGCGCAGGGTCTGATGCTGATCCCCCGGGTTTTGTCGCGCGGCATCTCGCCCATCGCGCAGAAGAACCATTTCAAGACGGTCCTGTCGGCGGCGCCCGATCTGCCGGCGGTCATCTACAACAGCCCCTATTACGGCTTCGCCACGCGCGCCGATCTTTTCTTTGCGCTGCGGGCCGAGCACAGCAACCTCGTCGGGTTCAAGGAGTTCGGCGGCCCCGCCGATCTCAGCTATGCCGCCGAGACGATCACCAGCGGCGATGAAGACATCGTGCTGATGATCGGTGTCGATACCACCGTGTTCCACGGTTTCGTCAATTGCGGCGCGGGCGGCGCGATCACCGGGATCGGCAACGTCCTGCCGCGCGAGGTCCTGCACCTCGTCGCACTCAGCCAGGCGGCGGCGGCTGGCGACGCCGAGGCGCGCATCCGCGCGCAGGAACTGGACACCGCGATGAATGTCCTGTCGACGGTCGATGCCGGCCCGGATCTGGTGCTTTATTTCAAGCATATGATGGTGCTGAACGGCGAGGCGGAATACGCGCTGCATTTCAACGAGGACGACAAGCTGACCGACAGCCAGCGCGGCTTTGCCGAGGCGCAGCTGAAGCTCTTCCGCGCGTGGTATGCCGACTGGAGCAAGCAGGGCGGGGCGGTCAGCAAATACGCCGCCTGACCAAGACTTAATCCCGAACGAACGGCCCCGCCAGCGATGGTGGGGCCGTCTTGCGTTTCAGTCGACCGCGTCCAGACCGTGCTCGGCCAGCCGGTCCAGATGCGCCATCTCTTCGCCGCTGAGCGTGATTCCGTCCGCCAACGCCACCTTTCGCGCGGCAAAGCGCCGCTGCGAGGGCAGGCGCGCGCCCTGACCGATGATCGCGCCGAACAGTGTCTCGGCCCGCGCCATCGGATCGCCGTCCCTCCCGGCGGCAAAGCGCGCGGGATCGAAGGCAAGGATCAGCTCGCCATGGCCCGGCAGCAAGGTGAAGTTGCCCAGACGGTCCAGCGCCTCGCGGCTGGTCAGATCGCCGATCATGATGCCGGCCAGCAGCTCGATCATCGTTGCGATGGCCGATCCCTTGTGCCCGCCGAAAGGCAGCATCGCGCCGTCCAGCGCCGCTTCGGCGTCGGTCGTCGGGTTGCCTTGGGCATCCACCGCCCAGCCTTCGGGCAGGGGGGTGCCGGCGCGGCGATGCAGCTCGATCTCGCCGCGCGCGGCGACGCTGGTGGCGAAGTCGAAGACATAAGGATCGCTATCCTGGCGCGGCCACCCGAAGGCGAAGGGATTTGTGCCCATCAGGGCCTCGCTGCCGCCCGAGGGCGCGACGCTGGAGTAGCTGGGGCACATCGCCATGGCGGCGAGGCCCTGCGCGGTCAGGGTCTCGATCTCGGGCCAGAGGGCGGCGAAATGGGTGCAGTCGTTGATGACAAGCGCGGCCATGCCCAGTTCTTTGGCGCGCGCGGCCAGTTCGGGCGCGCCCAGCTCGAACGCGGCGTTGGCAAAGCCGCCATTGGCGCGGGCGCGTACGATCGCGCCGTCGGCGGGCATCAGGTCGGGCACGGCGTCCAGCGTGACCATGCCCGCCTTCATCGTGCGCAGGCACCCGTCGATGCGATAGATGCCGTGCGATTTGCAGGCATCCCGCTCGCCTGCCGCGATGGTGCGCGCGACGGCATCGGCCTGCGACTCGGACAGCCCGGCACGCTGGAATATCTGCGAGACGCGCCGGATCAGCGCGCTGTGTGTCAGGGTGGTGTCGCTCATGTGGGCCTCGCCAGTTTGTCTTGGTTCCGGGCTTGCATACACAGTGTATGCGTATAGGTTTCAAGGCAAGGGGGCCGCGCCGCCCCGCCAAATCGTATTGATGGAGAACACTATGCCTTTCACGCCGCACGGAAAACACCTGATCGCCGGAGAATGGATATCGGGCGATGCAACCTTTGCGTCATCCCCGGCCCATGGCCCCTCCCATGACTATTCGGTCGGCACGCCAGACCTGGTGGATCGCGCGTGCGAGGCGGCCGAGGCAGCGTTCGAGGCCTATGCCGCCACGTCGCGTGGCGCGCGGGCCGATTTCCTCGACGCGATCGCAGACGAGATCGAGGCGCGCGGGGCCGAGATCACCGAGATCGGCACGCAGGAGACCGGCCTGCCCGAAGGGCGGCTGGAGGGCGAGCGCGGGCGCACCGTCGGCCAGATGCGCCTTTTCGCCGATCATATCCGCGAGGGCACCTATCTGGACCGCCGCCACGATGCGGCCATGCCCGACCGCGCGCCCGCGCCGCGCCCCGAGCTGGTGATGATCCAGCGCCCCATCGGGCCCGTCGCGGTCTTTGGCGCGTCCAATTTCCCGCTCGCCTTTTCGGTCGCGGGCGGCGATACCGCCGCCGCGCTGGCCGCCGGCTGCCCCGTGGTGGTCAAGGGCCACTCGGCCCATCCCGGCACGGGCGAGATCGTGGCCGATGCGATCCTCGCCGCCGCCCAGCGCACCGATATGCCAAGCGGCGTCTTTTCGTTGATCCAAGGCGGCGACCGCGCCGTCGGGCAGGCCATCGTGCAGCATCCCCTCGTCAAGGCCGTCGGCTTTACCGGCAGTCTTGCAGGGGGCCGCGCGCTTTTTGATCTGTGCGCGCAGCGGCCCGAGCCGATTCCCTTTTTCGGCGAGCTGGGGTCGGTCAATCCGATGTTCGTTCTGGACCATGCCGCAGGCGCGCGCGCCGAGCAGATGGGCAAGGGCTGGGCCGGATCACTGGTGATGGGGGCGGGGCAG
>Ga0115567_10006777_pt1 | contig 10915 bp, 12 predicted proteins | sample COGITO_mtgs_1204_2_FD_88679 | JGI IMG/M metagenome (GOLD analysis project Ga0115567, IMG submission 88679) | Pelagic marine microbial communities from North Sea - COGITO_mtgs_120412 | ecosystem: Environmental > Aquatic > Marine > Epipelagic | place: Germany:Helgoland, sampling site Kabeltonne... | reverse complement strand
TTGATACAGAACATCGACCTTACAGACATGCTTTCTGAAAAGACCATTGATGTAAGCCAACTGCAGAGCGCGACCTATATGTTTGTGATCTCAAGCGAGAACGAACTGGTCACCAAGCAGATCATTAAAGAATAAAGTCAGATTTATAATTAGTTGATTATTAAAAGCCTCTTTTCTTTTAGAAAAGAGGCTTTTTTTTTAGCTAGAGGGATATAGTAGCTTTAAAATTTAAGTTACGTCCTATATTAGGAACGCCATCGGTCTTTAAGCGCGAGAGATGTGAAACATACGTTTGGTTTGTAATATTCGAACCACTTAAGCGTAATCCTAAGCTTACTGTTTTCAACGCTAACGTAGTTCCAATTCCAGCATTTAGTAAGTTATAACCTTCTGTTGGGGTTTCAAATGCACTAATGTTATTTTGATCAAAGGTGCTTACTAAGCCAACAAAGAAATAAGATTCCTTTAATTTTTTGTAATCATCAAATTCTATCCTAAATGTATTTCTCAAAGTATTTGCTGGAATAAGGGGCAATGAACTTTCGGTAGCGGTCAATTCACCTATAACAGTTTCAAAGCTCGATTCTAAGTGCAGCCAGTCTAACGGATGTGGGTGTAAGTGAAAACCAAATTCACCACCGTATAACTGGGCATCATCTTGTATATAATCGAACACGTTGTTTTCATCTATCACTTCTCCTGTGGGCGTAATAAAGATATAATTATTCACTTTATTGAAAAACCCGTTGGCAAAGATTTCAAAATGCTCATTTCTGAATTCCAGTGCAAGATCCGTTTGAAAATTTTGTTCATTATCTAAATTAGCATTTCCTACCTCGTATCTGTTTGTACCTTCATGAACACCATTAGAAGTAAGCTCGGCTAAATTAGGTGCTCTAAAACCACTGGCAAGATTTAAGCGAGCAGTCAGGTTTTTAACCAGATCCACTTTCGCACCAATAGCTGCATTTAAGCTATTAAAATCTTTATTAACGGCATTGATAAAATCAGGATCGCCCATGTCGCGCGCAGGTTCACTTTCTATCGTTCTCGTGTCATAACGAAGACCCGCCTGCAAATCATACGTTTCTTTGTGATAATGTGTGGTCGCGAGCACCCCAAAATCTGTGGTTGTAGCATCTGGGATTAAAATTTCTTCTCCAAAGTTTTCATTGGTTTGAAAAAGTCCCTGAAGACCCACGATGGTTTCAAAAGAACCTAATTTTGGTAGGTTGTATTTTACATCGTAACTTAAGGTTTCCAGTTTTAAGCGCAATGCAGGGGCTACTTCTTCATCTGCAAGCAACCCTTTGAAAGCAGGTCTTTCTTCTTCGCCTTCTTCATCTTCAAATTCACGTCTATCATTAAAGGTATACCCAGCTTTGATGTCTAATGATGAATTTTTGAAGTAGACATTGTTTTCAAAACTGAGTATATGGTTATCAATTTCTTGAAAAGGAAATAACAGGGATTTATCATTTGACTGAACTCCGATCTCTTCAGGAATACCAATATTGGCTCTGTTGTAATTATAACGCAATGTCGATTTTACAGTAGTTCCCTGGTATTGTACACCCGTTTTAATATCACTTTCATTAAAACGGGAATTTGTCACTAATTGGTCATCGCCTGTCTTATAATCACTATGTGTTACAAAAGCGCCACGCACTAAAAATTTAAATTTTTCTGAAGACGTTCTCACTCCAAGATTATTGACAAATCCTTCAGTATTGGTGAAATAGCTGCTATTGGCATCGGCTTCGGTAGAATTTGATGCGGCAAAACTTTCAGGATTGAGATATAGAACGCCACCCAGAGCATCACTTCCGTAGAGAAGCGAAGCAGGGCCTTTAATAACCTCGATGCTTTCTATTCCGGCTTCGTTGACACCAAGCCCATGCTCATCACCAAATTGTTGATTTTCGAGACGAACACCTTGCGAGTACGTTAAAACCCTGTTTGAGCTAAGGCCACGTATGACGGGCTTTCCAATACCAACACCAGTGCTAATGGTATTTACACCAGCGATATTGGTAATGCCTTCTGCGAGGGTGACACTTCCTTTTGCAGAAAGGGCATCTGTATTAATACGCTCCACTTTCATGACATTGTCACGTTGTAACTTATGGAATGGTGTCGAGATGATGATTTCTTCCATCTCAACCGCGCTTTCTTCCATTAGAATTGTTTTTGAAATGGTTTGCCCTTCGGAAAATTGAATTTTCTCAGAGATGGATCGATACCCTAACGAGGAAAAGACAATGGTATAGAGCCCATTTGGAATGTTAGTGATTATAAAAGCTCCGTCGATTGACGCAACAGTTCCTTTTTCTAATTGTGGTAAATACACGGTTGCTACCACGGGCGATCCGTCTGTAACTGAATTTATAGTGCCAGAAATGGTATTCTGTGCACTGGCTCCTAACATCGCAACGATGCAAAGGAACAGTGAAAAAATGATTTTCATTATTCTTAAATTTTAAAGTAAATAAATTTTTTAATGCAACTTAAGAATAGGAGGGTGGCCCGCGGAGGGCATAACTGTAGTGTATTTTATTCTTGTCTGAAGAAGTATAAAAATCAATAATCGTGATTTTTATTTTAGAAAAAAAACGGGTTTTAAAATTTTGAATTTGGTAGGTATAGCTTGAAATTTGAAAATGACAGATGGAGCAATCGGTCTTTTTTTCATGCAAGTGAGTGGTAAGTTCTTTACAGGGTTTATGGTCGTGCCCTTCAAAAACGTGAGAAAATTGTACCGCAGTAGGTAACAGCAGAACGATGCCCAAGAGCATAGCCGTGATCGTTACGAGTAGTTGCGATGTTATTTTCATATTAATCTTTCAGTAAAAATTTAAATCCCATTCTACTGAGCATCTTTTTTTCAAAGTTCCAAAAAAAATAATACTCTCCAAAGAGCCACCCAAAAAAAACTAAAAGAACTTGATAGATAGGAAAGATTATTAAGATACGTACAGGCCAATAAATATACCAACCCATATCTTTTGTGATGTGGATAGCTTCGGTTAAAGGGCCCGCGAATTTAGCAGCAGTACTGCCCGTGATGGCAAATACCACCAAAATCACGGTAAGTTGCCAATTGCTAGTGATGTCCCAACGTTGTTTTAGTTTTTTCAATAGCGAGCCCCTGGGAAATCTTGATTGTATCTCTGCTGAAAGAAAACAAAATAATTATACAATAGATAGTTTACTTCGTAGCCATATTCCACTGTTGGTTCATAATTTATTTGTTGTGGATAAAGATTAATATCATATCGCTGGATATTGGTCGCGCGTTGGTTATACTCTGTCGTCCAGAGTCTATTTTTATTTTCTAGATAGGTGATACCGTAATAGCCTCTGGGTCGTTGGCTGAGTAAAAAGGAATTAAAACCAGGTTCAATAATGAGTATTTCGTATTCTAAACTATCATTAGCGATACGAATGGTATCTCCTTGAGTTGTCTGGGAGCTGGTTTGATTATCGATAGTAGATTTTGAAGATTCGCACCCTATTATAATCAATGCCAACGTTACAATTGTTAGTAGATATTTCATCACATTCATTTTTTATAAAGTTACTTAAAAAGCCACTAACGCTAATGTAATTAAGATTTTTTTCATAAAAAAACACTCCGAAATTACTTCCAAAGCGTTTCATAATAAGGGGATATTTTTACTTTCCGAACAAGCCGCCTAGCATTCCACCAAGGCCGCCGCCTTTTTTCCCACCGAGTACCATGCCTGCAATATCGTCTACTACACTGCCATCATTATTACCGTCCAGTAAACTTTCTATTAAGGTCTGTTGCTTGTTTTGTGTTTTTTTTCCGCCGCCAAGCATTCCGCCAAGTAGTCCTTCGATCCCAGAAGGAGAAGAAACGTTTTGTTGTCGTTTTTCTTTACCCAAATATCCTAAAACAATAGGTGCTAAAACGGTCAATATTTTCATAACAGAGTCTGTGTCTACACCAGATTTATTAGACAAAGCGCTTACCACGTTGTTTTGAGAGCCTCCAAGAACGTGTCCTAAAATACCGAGGCCGTCTTGTTTTGCTTCTTCATTAACACCTCCACCAAAAAATCCTCCCAGGTTATTGAGCAAGTTTCCATCATGTTTGCTATTGTCTAATGCGCCCAATAATTTCTGTGCGCCTTCGGGAGATTTTGCATTACGCTTCATGGCTCCCATAAGTAATGGAAGTGCCATAGATACTACCGATGCTGTTTTGTCTGGAGATTGATTGGTTTCTTGACTAACGCCACTAATTAGTTGACGACCAAGATCACTATTGAGTAAATCTGCTATTCCTGCCATTGTGATTGTTTATTTAAATAGTTTTGCTACAAGATACTTATTATCTTAAACCTTTTCTAGGATAGCAATTATTTGTTCGGCTAACTCTGTACCTATTCTGTCTTGTGCTTCATTAGTAGCCGCTCCAATATGGGGGGTTAGCGACAATTTGTGGTTCATCAACACTTTAACAGCTGGACTTGGTTCGTCCTCAAAAGTATCAAGTGCTGCAAAAGAAAGTTTTCCTTTTTCTAAACCTTCCAATAAGGCTTTTTCATCAATAACGCCTCCACGAGCTGCATTTATAATGGCTGCTCCGTCTTTCATTTGCTCAATCTCTTTCTTGCCGATTACATAATCCTTCTGTGCAGGGACGTGTAAGGTAATAAAATCACTGTGCTTTATTAATTCTGAAACAGGCTCTGTTTTTATTTTTAAGGTTATCGTTTGTCCATCGTAGAAGTCTAGTGTGATATCTGCTTCACCTACATGATTGTCACTGGCAATTACCTTCATACCGCATCCTAAAGCGATTTTTGCAACTTCACGACCTATGCGACCAAAACCGATAATACCAATGGTTTTACCCCGTAATTCGGTTCCTTTAGCATAATTCTTTTTAAGTTCTTTAAATCTACTCTCTCCTTCTAAAGGCATGTTGCGATTTGCATCGTGTAAAAAACGTACACCGCCAAAAAGGTGCGCGAATACCAGCTCTGCTACCGAAGACGAAGAAGCCGCCGGTGTATTAATTACCTCTAGGCCTTTGCTACGCGCATATTCAACATCTATATTGTCCATACCTACACCACCACGACCTATAATCTTTAGGCTAGGGCAGGAGTCGATAATGTCTTTTCTTACTTTGGTAGCACTTCTTACCAAAATCACATCTATTTGATGTTCATTGATATAGTTGATCAATTGCTCTTGAGCCACTGTTGTAGTGATAACCTCAAAACCTGCTTTTTCTAGTGCTTTAATTCCACTTTGGGATACTCCGTCGTTTGCTAATACTTTCATATTTATTGCCCGCGCAGGCGGGTATTTTTAAGATTAATTATTTAGTTTTATATGGCTAAACTATGCGTTTTTCTCTAGTGTCTGCATTGCATCCACAAGCACTTGAACACTTTCTAGCGGTAATGCGTTGTACATCGAGGCACGATAGCCGCCAACGCTTCTATGACCGCTAAGACCATTGATACCAGCATCTTTCCAGAGTGTATCAAATTTTTCGGTATGTGTTTCATCGACCAAATTAAAAGTGGCGTTCATTTTAGAACGATCTTCTTTTTGGGCAACAAAGCCTTTAAATAAAGGATTTCTATCTATTTCTGAATAGATAAGTGATGCTTTTTTGTTATTTATTTTTTCAATTTCTGAAACACCGCCCTTTTCTTTTAACCATTCTAGGGTCAACATTGATACATACACAGGGAATACTGCAGGCGTATTAAACATACTGTCCTTGGAAATATGGACACGATAATCGAGCATCGAAGGGATCGCTCTTGATACTTTACCAAGAATATCTTCTTTGACCACAACTAAAGTAGTACCAGCTGGGCCCATGTTTTTTTGAGCCCCTGCATAAATAAGATCGAACTTACTAAAGTCTAAAACCCGAGAAAATATATCGCTACTCATGTCGCACACGAGCGGAGCCGAAGTTTCTGGAAACTGCTGCATTTGCGTTCCGAAGATGGTATTATTACTCGTACAGTGAAAATAATCAATCTTTGATGGGATAGTATACCCTTTTGGTATGTAGTTGAAGTTTTGTTCTTTAGAGGATGCTACTTCAACCACTTCTCCAAATAGCTTGGCTTCTTTAATTGCTTTGTCAGACCAAGTCCCTGTATTGAGGTAGGCTGCTTTTTTCTCTAGCAAGTTATAGGCTACCATTAAAAATTCAAGACTAGCGCCTCCTTGTAAAAACAATGCTTTATAGCCTTTATTCTGTAATCCCAGATGTTCCAAAGCAAGTTCTTGCGCCCTTTCCATCACGGCAACAAAAGACTTGCTTCTGTGTGAAATTTCAATGAGCGAAAGATCTAATCCGTCAAAATTGAGGACAGCATCAGATGCTTTTTGTAAAACTGATTGCGGTAATATGCAGGGTCCTGCACTAAAATTATGTTTTTTCATCACTTAATACGTTATGACTGCAAAGATTATAAATAGGTTTCAAAATGACGTTAAATAAAAGATAAGTTATTAAAGTGATTTCAACAGTATTGCTTGGAAATAATGTTTTTTAGGCCGCTATTATGAATTGTCAATTCTGTGTCAGTCAAAACGGATTTTTTTAGCATTAACACTACAAATCGAGTATAAATTCCAAGGTATCAACACCATCCGCATATTCCCAAAGTGCAGGATGTTGGGCGTGCCCAAATGGAATTTCGTTCTCGATGCCTACGGAAGAGATCACAGCCTGAATATTCCCCGATTCTGCTTTCAGTTTAGTTTTTAGGGAAGGTACGTCTTTATAATATTCGTAGAACAGCACTGAAATAGGCGAGGAGTAGCCTTCGTCTTCCTTCAATAATAAAAATTCGTTGTCCAACAATTTGATATTGCTCATTAGATAAACCGCCTTGTTGTAATCGTAGTTGTTTATATACTTGTGGTTATTGATGTATTCTTTTTTACTGAACATCGCTTCAAACAACGGATGAAAGTCAAAATTTTCAGGAATGAATAGTTTTGAAACATTACGACATCCCAATCCAAAATACTGAAAGACATCGGTGGCCAAAGGTTCTAGCTGCTCTTTCGTTTCCCTTCCAGTAAGCACAGCGACCGAATTTCGGTTCTTCCGAATGATATTGGGATACTTACCAAAGTAGTATTCAAAATGCTTCGCTGTGTTATTGCTTCCTGTAGCGATTACCGCATCAAAATTAGTCACGCGACCTTCGGTAAATTCGATTTTATCATTGAATTCTGGTGCTATTTCAATGAGATAGGTGGCTAAGAATGGCAGGAGGATTTTATCATTTGAAGATAGTTTTGCCAACACTTTGTTACCTGTTATTAAAACGGAAAGAAAGTCATGAAATCCAACCAGCGGTATGTTTCCGGCCATAATAATGGCAATTGTTTTTGATTCGGTTTCTTTAAATTCGTACCTAGATAACCAACTATTAAGATTATCTTTAGTCAAGGCTTCGCCCCAGCTTTTAAAAGCAAAACGTAGATTTTCTTCCGTAAACCAACCGTTATGAAAAGAGGCTTGTCGTACGACGTCTAGCATTTTTAAAAAGAAAAGGTCATTTTTTTCTACTGAAGAGTCTTCAGAAGGAATTTCAGAAGAAAACTGGGCTAAAAATCGGCCTAATTGTACAAATGCGTTAATTCTTTGTTGTAAATCCATAGGATGTTTGGAGTTGCCCTCGCTAGGCATTAAATTTGCAGCAAAGTTAAAAAAAAGAAAAGCTATGGCGATCATTATAACAGACGAATGTATAAACTGTGGAGCTTGTGAACCTGAATGTCCTAACACTGCTATTTATGAAGGTGCAGATGACTGGCGTTATGCCGATGGAACAGATCTAGAAGGCAACGTAGTTTTGCCTAATGGCAAAGCCATTGATGCTAATGAGACACAGGAGCCGGTTAGCGACGAGATATATTACATCGTTGCCGATAAGTGTACCGAATGTAAAGGCTTTCATGAAGAGCCTCAATGTGCTGCGGTTTGTCCCGTAGATTGCTGCGTACCAGATGAAGATCATGTGGAGACGGAGGAAGTTTTATTAGGGAAGCAAGCCTTTATGCATAAAGACTAAGTTTAAACATATTACTTAAAGAAAAAGCATCTGCCATGGCAGATGCTTTTTTGATTTTTAAAGTATTTCACTTTTTCTAAATAAAGAAGCACTATTCTAAGCTAACAAGTAGCCTCTCTGAATAGTGCTTGATCTTTGCGGGGGCAGCATATTATTTCATTTTATTCTTCTTCATCATTTTTTTCTGCTCCATCTTCTTATCTATCATTTTTGTATCATTCATCTTTATTTTATAAACATAATTTGATACGCCATCGCCATCAGAATCATAGCTTTCTACAACAAAATCACCGTCTTCATTAAAATATCCAAACGAACTCTTGGCATTTTGTGTATATATGTAATACCCTTCTTGTGAAGTAGGATATAATCTTGCAACTCTTTCATTTGCATTACTAGAATCTACTATATAATACCCTGTATCTTGCGGTACAAATCTGTAAGTTAATCCGTTATAAGTATAATCAACATCTTTATCTACCTCTACTGGCATCATAACGGTGTTAAAGTTATTTTTACCATCAAAGTTGGTTAGGGCTAGTTCTTGCTTAACTGTTTTAGTAACTTCTTTAATAGCAGTTTCTTCACCTTCACTATCGGTAACAGTTGTTTTTACTTTCTCTGTCGTTTTCTTCTTGTTCTCCTGTGCGATACCTGTTGTGAATGCAGCTAGCGCTATTATTAATACTATCTTTTTCATAATTTTTTGTTTTACTTATTAGTTTAATAACTCTAATATACAATCACAGTGTGTTAACTATTAATAACATAGCGCTAATCCTTTGCTAAAACTTGCTATATATTGAGTATATATCTTAAAATATCTTAAATTGATGTATCAAATCTACTTTTTTAAGAATTTAACTTGTCTTTTAAACAATGCCATATTGGTTGCGCATAACACTTTGGGTAGTTGCTATTTACTTGCTAATTAGTATTCTATTGTATTACCTACAGGATTATTTTCTATTTAAGCCTGAAAAATTACCAAAGGATTTTCAGTTTTTATATGAGAATCAAGAAGTGGAAGAATATAATTTGAAGACGCGGGACGGAGCAACGATCAACGGACTTCATTTTAAGACCAAGGATCCTAAAGGCGTAGTGCTTTACTTAAAAGGGAATTCTAAAAGCATCAAAGGCTGGGGTAAATTTGCAGTAGATTTTACAAGACATGGCTACGATGTGATCATGGTAGATTACCGTGGGTTTGGAAAGAGTATCGGAAAACGTTCACAAAAAGCAATCAAGCACGATTTGCAATATGTGTACAATAAAATACGAGAAAAAATTTCTGAAAATTATATTATTCTCTATGGGCGGTCAATGGGCTCTGGTTTTGCGACCAAACTTGCTTCGATGAACCATCCTAAAATGCTCATACTAGATGCTCCTTATTATAGTCTAACAAAAGTTACGGCGCGGTATATGCCCTTTATGCCGCTTTCAGTAATTTTAAAATACCCAATGCCAACCTATAAATGGCTTAAATACGTAAATTGTCCTATCCATATTATTCATGGTACTAATGACAAATTGATTCCTTTTAAAAGCAGCGTTAAGTTGTCTGAAATTAAACCAAAAGCCACGCGACTCTATCCTATCATAGGAGGAGGGCATAAAAACCTTAATACCTTTGGGTCCTATCACGAAGTTATGGAAGAAATTATTACAGGAAAAAAGAAGCAAATTGATTTGTCTACAACAAGCATTGGAGTGAAACATGCCGAAAAAAACTAGATCCAACTATTTTTTAAAGGGTGCCATTTTCATTATTTCAGTAGTGATAGCACTAACAACCCTATTATATTTTATGCAAGAAAAATTGATTTTTTTACCAACGAAACTTTCGGAAACCTATGAATATAGTTTTGATCAATCTTTTGAGGAAATCAATATTTCTACTGAAGATGGCGCTGTTTTAAACGCCATACACTTTAAAACTGAAAATCCGAAAGGAGTGATACTCTATTTCCACGGAAACGCGGGTGATCTCTCACGTTGGGGAACAATTACCGAATATTTTACACAATACAACTATGATGTTTTAGTAATGGATTATAGAACTTTCGGAAAGAGTACAGGTGAAATTTCTGAAACAGCGCTCTACGCCGATGCCGAATTATTTTATGAATATGTAGCAAAAAAGTATAAAGAGTCTGAAATCATCGTTTATGGTAGATCGTTGGGTACTACTTTTGCAGCCTATGTTGCTTCAAAGAACAAACCGAAGCAACTGATATTAGAAACGCCGTTCTTTAGCCTTACCGAAGTTGCTAAAAAGAGATTTCCTTTTTTACCGATCAAAAAACTATTAAAATATAATTTCCCAACTAAAAATTTTATCAGCCAAGTTTCATGTCCCACCTTCATTTTTCACGGAACAGAGGACAACGTGGTTGCTTATAAGTCTGGTAAAAAACTTTCAAAAAAGATTGAAGCAGCACTACTCGATTTTACTACAGTTGACGGGGGAGAGCACAATAATTTAATCGAATTTAAGGAGTATAGGGATAAAATTAAAAAGATTCTTAAATGAAAAAAATCCGTTTTCATGTTGAAAACGGATTTTTCCAAATTGAATGTAAACAATATTACTTATTGTCCTTATCCAATTTTGCCATGCCTTTAGGTCTACTTTCGAGCGCTTTTCTTCTTGCTTCAACTTCTGCTTCCAATTGTCTCTTTTTTTCTAAAAGCATTTGTCTTTCTTTTTCAGCTTTCGCTTTTTGGGCTGCAATAGAAGCTTCCAGATCCATTTGTTTCTTTTTTTGAATTGCCTGTGCTTTCATCGCATTTTCAGCGTCAATCATTACGTCGTT
>Ga0115567_10006776_pt1 | contig 10915 bp, 11 predicted proteins | sample COGITO_mtgs_1204_2_FD_88679 | JGI IMG/M metagenome (GOLD analysis project Ga0115567, IMG submission 88679) | Pelagic marine microbial communities from North Sea - COGITO_mtgs_120412 | ecosystem: Environmental > Aquatic > Marine > Epipelagic | place: Germany:Helgoland, sampling site Kabeltonne... | reverse complement strand
GCGCGCTCGGGCCGGGGCCGGAGATCTCGGTCTTTGCCGGGCACATGGCCGGCGATACCGAGACGATCGGCGACCTGGCGCTGACGCCGCTGCTCAATTCCATCGACCAGGTGACGCGCCATTTCGAGGCGCTTCCCGGCGCGCCGTTCGGCGTGCAGCTCGATACCGGGATGAACCGGCTCGGCCTGGAATGGGAGGATTGGGCCCAGATCGCCGAGATCGTCCTGGACCAGCGTCCGACCGTCCTGATGAGCCATCTGGCCTGTGCCGATACGCCGGACCATCCGATGAACGCCTATCAGCGCGACGTGTTCGACCGGATGACCGACGGGCTCGGCGTGGCGCGCAGTCTGGCGGCGACGGGGGGGATGCTGCTCGGGCAGGAGTATCATTACGAGCTGTGCCGTCCGGGGATCGGGCTTTATGGCGGGTTTCCGTTCACGCGGGCGCGGCCCGCGGTGACGCTCGACCTGCCGGTGATCCAGTGCCGCGACCTTGGCCCCGGCGAGGTCGCGGGATATGCCAACGCCTGGCAGGCGGAACGTCCGACGCGGCTGGCGATCTGTGCGGGGGGGTATGCCGACGGGCTGCACCGGGTGTTGTCGGACCGCGCGACATTGTGGCACGGAGCGGTGCCCTGCCCGCTGGTGGGGCGGGTGTCGATGGATATGGTCATCGTCGACATCACCGATCTCGCCGATGACCCCGAGACCCTCACGGTGCTGGGCCCGCAACAAGGCGTCGACGCGCTCGCCGAACAGGCGGGGACGATCGGCTACGAGGTGCTGACCTCGCTCGGGGGGCGCTACACGCGGCGTTACGCCAGCGGCGGCTGACCGATTCTTCGCCGCGGCCACAGGGATGGGGTGGAATGATCGCTCATCCCGATGCCGCGTTGACGCCCCCTAGTGCCGCGGCCCGATTCCATCGCAACATCCTGTGCGTCGGGATTGAACTTTTGGGATACAAGAGGATAATTCGCAAATTTCCTTGGCGTCGGCATAACTTCGCCTAATCTCTGTCTGGACCCGCCCCTGCTGGAAAACGCCCGTGACGCCCCGCTCCGCCCTCCTCCGGATGGCCCAGACCGCCCAGATCCTTGCCCTGTTCCTTGTCGCGCTCGTCGCTGTCGCCCTGACCGCGGCGACCGTCGGCTCGGCGCTCGGGCTGTTGCCCTGGCTCGAATTCCGGGCGACCTTCGGCGAGTGGAGCTATCTTTATGCCGGTCAGGCGACGCAGATCGGCGTGACGCTGCTGGCGCTGACGCTGTTGTTCTTCATTCCCGCCTCGTCGCGGGTGCTGTCGCTGGAACGCAGCCACCGCGATTTCCGCCTGTCGATGGAGGATGTCGCGAACGCCTATCACCTGTGTCACACCGCCGACCGCGCCGGGGCGTTCACGCTGTCGTCGGAATTCGACGCGGTCCGCGAGAGGATCAGCCTGCTGCGCGACCATCCCGACCTCGCCGAGCTGGAGACCGACGTCCTGACCGTCGCCGCACAGATGAGCCATCAGGCCCGGCGCCTGGCGGACGTCTATTCCGACGAGAAGGTCGGCCGGGCCCGCGAATTCCTGACCCAGCGCCAGCAGGAGGCCGAGGACCAGCAGGCCCGCATCGTCGAGGCGCTGCACGCCTGCCGCGAAATCCGAAAATGGGCGCAGCAGGTGGAGCTGGAGGAATCGGTCGTGGCAAGCCAGCTCGAACAGCTCGACGAGCAGTTGCAGGCGGCCCTGCCCGCGCTCGGCTACCACTTCGGAGAGCCGGTGCCGGAACACGATATCCTGCGCCGCGCCAACGTGGTGAACATGAAGCCCGCCGCCGAGTAGGCTGGGAACGACCCGGGCGCGGCAGGCAAGGCTTCGCCCGGAACTCCGGGGAATACGGACGAACCAACACGCACGAAGCCGGATGGAAAGGCCGCGCCTAATCCCGGTGATGCCCGCAAGAGCGGAAGATGGATGTCGGGGCCTGGGCAATTGGCCTAGTCGATCGCGCGGTGGTCTACTTCCGACGCGGTGCCGACCTTCGGAACGCATGGCGGCGATCCGGGTTCTTCTCTCGAAAGGAGATCGTCATGCCGAAGTTCGCCAAGGGAGATCACGTCAGCTGGAACTCAGAGGCCGGGCGGGTCAGCGGCCACATATCGAAGGTCCACGAGCAGGATTTCGAGTTCAAGGGACGCACCCGTCGCGCCTCGTCCGAGGAACCGCAATACGAGATCGAAAGCGACAAGACCGACCATGTCGCCGCGCACAAGGAGGATGCGCTGACGAAGATCGCCGGATGACCGCGCAGTTCGCGAGCGTCGGCCACTCGAACCGAACGTTCGACGAGTTCGCCGACATCCTCCGTCATGCGAACATCGGTCTGCTCATCGATGTCCGGTCCTTCCCCCGGTCGCGCAGCAATCCCGCGTTCAACATCGACCGGTTGCCGGACGACCTGGCACCGCTGGGAATCCGCTATCACCACGCCCCCGCCCTGGGCGGCCGACGCCGCAAGCAGCCCGGGATGGACGAGGCGACGAACGCGTTGTGGAGGGTTCGGAGTTTTCAGAATTACGCCGATTATGCGATGGGTGATGAATTCGGCCCTGCCTTCGACGAACTGGTCCTGATGGGCGGCGAGACGAGATTGGCGATGATGTGTTCCGAGGCCGTTTGGTGGCGCTGTCACAGGCGCATCATTACGGACTACCTCATCGCCAACGGCCATGAGGTCGATCACCTTATGGGCCCCCGACGGATCGATACCGCCGAATTGACGCCCGGTGCGCGGCCCACGGGCGACGGAAGAGTGACCTATCCCGTCCCGGACTAATGTCGCAGGTCCCGTGTACCGAGGTAGGTCCGCGCACCGATACGTTGCGCTCAGGTGCATATGACGATCCCCCGGCGTCTGATGGAGCGCAGCGAACGACAGCTCCGCTGCGCCCTCGCCCCCCATTGCCCCCTCTCCCCCTCCCGCACTACAACGCCCGCCATGGCCAAAGACCTCTCGTTTCACTGCACTGAATGTGGTGCCGCCCATTCCAAATGGTCGGGCCGCTGCGACGATTGCGGCGCGTGGAACAGCATCGTCGAGGACAAGCCGCTGACCAAGGGTCCGGGGGCGCGCGCGCTGGGTGGCAAGCGCGGTCGCACTGTCCCGTTGACGGATCTGGCGACTCAGGAGGCCGCACCCCCGCGCACGCTGGCGGGCGTCGACGAGCTCGACCGGGTGCTCGGCGGCGGGCTGGTGGCCGCGTCGGCCATCCTCGTGGGGGGCGATCCGGGCATCGGCAAGTCGACGCTGCTGCTTCAGGCCGCAGCCCGGTTCGCGCGCAACGGGTTGCGGGTGATCTACGTCACCGGCGAGGAATCCACCCAGCAGGTGCAGATGCGCGCCCGCAGGCTGGGCCTGGAGCAGTCGCCGGTCCACCTGGCGGCAGAGACCAACCTGCGCGACATCCTGACGACGCTCGAGGCCGAGAAACCCGACCTCGTGATCATCGATTCGATCCAGACGATGTGGTCGGACACCTCCGACAGCGCGCCCGGATCGGTCAGTCAGGTCCGCACGGCGGCGCACGAGCTGACGACCTTCGCCAAGACCCGCGGGATCGCCGTCGTGCTGGTCGGCCACGTCACCAAGGAGGGCGCGATCGCCGGCCCCCGCGTGGTGGAACACATGGTCGATTGCGTTCTCTACTTCGAGGGCGAGCGCGGGCATCAGTTCCGCATCCTGCGCGCGGTCAAGAACCGCTTCGGCCCCGCAGACGAGATCGGTGTGTTCGAGATGACCGGCAAGGGCCTGGCCGAGGTGAAGAATCCGTCCGCCCTGTTCCTGTCCGAACGCGGCGCCCCCGCGCCGGGATCGGTCGTGTTCGCGGGGATCGAGGGCACCCGGCCGCTGTTGTGCGAAATCCAGGCGCTGGTGTCGCCCGGTCAGCCGGGGGCGTCGCGCCGGTCGGTGGTGGGATGGGACGGCGGCCGGCTGTCGATGATCCTGGCGGTGCTCGAATCGCGCTGCGGCATCTCGTTCGCGGGGCTCGATGTATATCTCAACGTCGCGGGGGGCCTGCGGATCACCGAACCGGCCGCCGACCTGGCCGTGGCCGCAGCACTGGTATCGGCGCGCGAGGATCACGCCCTGCCCGAAACCTGTGTCATTTGGGGCGAGATCAGCCTGTCGGGCGCGCTCCGCCCCGTGTCGCAGACGGAAAATCGGTTGAAAGAGGCGCAGAAACTTGGTTTCACCTCCGCCATCCTGCCGGTGATGGCCAAACGGGCCAGTCATCCGGCAATCGAGACCAACGAGATCCGCGATCTGGCCACATTCGTGTCCGACACGTTCGGCATCGCGCCGGACGGCGCGGAGACGCAGTAGAAGGCGCGCCATGGAAGACCTGACCATCATCGACGGCGTCGTCGCCATCGTCATCATCGTGTCGGCACTGCTGGCCTATGCCCGCGGCGTCGTCCGCGAAAGCCTCGCGATCCTCGGCTGGATCGGCGCGGCGATCCTCGCCTTCGTGTTCGCCGACGACATCGAACCGCTGATCCGCCAGATCCCCGTGGTCGGCGACTTCATCGGCGACAGCTGCGAATTGTCGATCATCGGCGCGTTCGCGGCGGTGTTCGCGGTGTCGCTGGTGCTGTTTTCCATCTTCACGCCGCTGTTTTCGGGGATGATCCGCAATTCGGCGCTCGGCGGGCTGGACCAGGGCCTCGGCTTTCTGTTCGGCGCGGCGCGGGGCATCCTTCTCGTGGCGGTGGCGTTCTTTGTCTATCAGACGGTGCTGTCGGCGCAGTCGGTCCCCATGGTCGAGGACAGCCGCTCGGCTGCGGTGTTCTCTCAGCTCACGACCCGGATCGAGAACCAGAACCCCGAAGAGGCGCTGGGCTGGGTCACGCAGCAATACGAAGACCTGGTCGGCGCCTGCGGCGCGCCGGTGGTTGAGCCGGCCTGACCCGCGACGTCAGCGGCGGCGCCCGCCGCCGACGAGACCCATCAGGACCAGAACGACCGCCCCGCCGAAATAGGCGTAGATGCCAAAGCCGAGGAACGGCGAGAGCTGGTCCCAGATCGCCGTCGGGTCCAGCTCGTCCGGGACCGGCACGCCGAGGGCCGCCGCCTCGTCGCGCATCTGCCCCCAGGCGAGGAAGGCCAGCACGAACGGGTAGAGGCCCACGATCAGCGTCAGCAGGCGCGGCGCCGCACCGATGGCCGCCAGCAGCACGATCACGGCGGCGGCGGCGAAGGATGCGGCGAAGATCATCGCCTCGCGCGGCATGTCCCATTCGAACTGGTCCCAGAGCGGCTTGAGCATCTCCCACGGGACGATGAACTGCACACCGGGCAGGTTGACCCACGGCAGGATCAGGCTGACCAGCATCGCGGCGGCGGCGAGGATGACGAGGGTTCTGTACATGGGTCTGCTCCTGTCCGGCGGGGTTCGGCCCCGTTTGGGGACGGTTTGGCGCCTTTCGACCGGGCGGGGCAACGCCGGGCAGGCCGACATGCCGATTCCGCGGCCGACTGTCACCGAAACGTCATGCGTCCGGTCCGCCCCGCCGTGACATGCCCCCCCGCGACGGGTATGACACCCAAAATCCTGCCCGCCCCCCCGGATTCGGAACCTGCCGCCGATGACCGACCTGCCACGCCACCCTTTCGACATCGACGACGACAAGCTGCGCGAGGAATGCGGTGTGTTCGGCGTAACCGGCGTCACCGACGCGGCCAGCTTCGTCGCTCTCGGGCTGCACGCGCTGCAGCATCGCGGGCAGGAGGCCGGCGGCATCGTCACCCACGACGCGGTCGCGGGGTTCTCCGAGGCGCGGCGCATGGGGTTGGTGCGCGACAACTTCACCTCGCCGTCGATGATCGCCTCGCTGCCCGGCCCGATCGGGATCGGGCATGTGCGGTATTCGACATCGGGCGCGCAGGGGCAGACCGCGATCCGCGACGTGCAGCCGTTCTTTGGCGAGTTTTCGATGGGCGGGGCCGCGATCGCGCATAACGGCAACCTTACCAACGCCGTGGCCCTGCGGCGCGAACTGATCGAGCGCGGCTCGATCTTTCAGTCGTCGAGCGACAGCGAATGCATCGTGCACCTGATGGCCCGCTCGATGGGCCGCACCATTCCCGACCGCATGGAAGAGGCGCTTCGCAAGGTCGAGGGCGCGTTCTCGGTCGTGGCCATGACCCGGTCCAAGCTGATCGGCTGCCGCGACGCGCTGGGCGTGCGGCCGCTGGTCTTGGGTCGTGTCGGCCCGAAGACCGACGGCGGCTGGGTGCTGGCCTCCGAGACCTGCGCGCTCGACATCATCGGCGCGCATTTCGAGCGCGAGGTCCAGCCCGGAGAGATGGTCGTGATCTCGGACGGCGTGGTCGAGAGCCATTTCCCCTTCCGCCCGCGCAAGCCGCGGTTCTGCATCTTCGAACACGTCTATTTCTCGCGCCCCGACAGCAGCCTGGGGGGGCGGTCGGTCTATGAAACGCGCGAGGCGATCGGACGCGAACTCGCCGCCGAGGCGCCGGTCGAGGCCGACCTCGTCTGCCCGGTTCCCGACAGCGGCACGCCCGCCGCCATCGGCTACGCGCAGGCCAGCGGCATCCCCTACGCGATGGGGATCGTTCGCAACCAGTACATGGGCCGCACCTTCATCGAACCGACCGAGAGCATCCGCAACATGGGCGTGCGGCTGAAGCTGAACGTCAACCGCGCGCTGATCCGGGGCAAGCGAGTCATCCTGGTCGACGACAGCGTGGTGCGCGGCACGACCAGCATCAAGATCCGTGAGATGGTGCTGGATGCGGGCGCCGCGGAGGTTCATTTCCGCATCGCATCGCCGCCGACCCAGTGGCCGTGCTTCTACGGCGTCGACACGCCCGAGCGGGAGAAGCTGCTGGCCGCGAACATGACCGAAGACGAGATGTGCGCGCATCTGGGCGTGGATTCGCTGCGGTTCATCTCGATCGACGGTCTCTACCGCGCGGTGGGAGAGGCGCGGGGACGCGATCCGAAACAGCCGCAGTATTGCGATGCATGTTTCACCGGCGACTATCCGATCAAGCCCGCCGACCGCATCGAGGCGGGGTTCCGCATGGCGACGGCGGCGGAATAGCGCGCCCTGCCCCTCTGTCGGCTGAAATAGTCCCCCCCGGTGCAAATCCACGGGATTTGTCGCCTTTGCGGGTCCGCACGCTTCGCGATCGCGACGGCTGATCATTGCGCGGCGAGGGAAATCCCGCCATATCCCCCGCCATGACCGACACAGCCAAGATCGCCCTCGTCACCGGCGCCTCTCGCGGGCTGGGCCATGCCATCGCGGTGGCGCTGGCCCCCACCCACCATGTCGTCGCCACCGCGCGCACCGTTGGCGCGCTGGAAGAGCTGGACGACGCCATCCGCGCGGCGGGCGGCGAGGCGACGCTGGCGCCGATGGACATCACCGTGCCGCAGGCGATGCAGCAGCTTTGCCGGTCGATCCACGACCGCTGGGGCCGGCTTGACCTGTGGGTCCATTCGGCGGTCCATGCCGCGCCGCTGACCCCCGCGGCGCAGGCCGCGGAAAAGGATTTCGAGCGCAGCCTCGCCGTCAACGTGGCCGCGACCGCGCGGCTCTTGACCTATGTTGCGCCGCTTCTGGGACAGGCCGGGCGGGCGGTGTTCTTCGACGATCCGCGCGGCGGAGAGAAGTTCTTCGCGCATTATGGCACGACCAAGGCCGCGCAGATCGCACTTGTGCGGTCCTGGGCCGCCGAAAGCGACCGGATCGGTCCAGACATCCGTATCCTGACCCCGCGCCCGATGCCGACAGCGAGCCGCGCGCGGTTCTATCCCGGCGAGGATCGCGCCGCCCTCGCGTCGCCGCGGGACGAGGCGGCGCGGCTTCTGCCCCAGATCCTCGGCTGACGGGCCACACCGGACCGGCCCACCGACGCGCGCTATCTTGCCGCCCCGCGCGCGCTCGCCTACCACCGGGGGGCGAGTGTTCGGGGGCCTCATATGCGTATTCTCATCACCAACGACGACGGGATCGACGCGCCGGGCCTGTCGGTGCTGGCCGCGATCGCGGACGAGATCGCCGGCACGGACGGAGAGGTCTGGTGCGTGGCCCCCGCGTTCGAGCAGTCGGGCGTGGCGCACTGCATCGGCTATACCCATCCCACGATGATCGTGCAGCTTAGCGAACGGCGCTTCGCCGCCGAGGGGTCGCCCGCCGATTGCGTGCTGGCCGCGATCCACGACACGATGACAGCCGCGCCGCCCGACCTGATCCTGTCTGGTGTGAACCGGGGCAACAACGCGGCCGAGAACACGCTTTATTCCGGCACGATCGGCGCGGCGATCGAGGGGGCGCTGCAGGGGGTCCGGTCGATCGCCCTGTCGCAGTATTACGGGCCGGGAAACGCCACGCTCGATGACCCGTTCGAGGCCGCGCGCGTGCACGGGGCGGCGGTGGTGCGCCGCATCCTCGATCATGGGGCCTGGGACGAGGACCACGATTACCGCCTGTTCTACAACGTCAATTTTCCGCCCTGCCCGGCGACAGAGGTCGCGGGCCTATCCGTCGGCACCCAGGGGTTCCGCGGCATCGGGCGGATGGGCGTGGAGCCCGTGACCTCGCCCTCGGGGCGGCGGTTCCTGTGGGTGCGCGGCGGCGCGCAGGACGTGGTGACGGCCGACGGGTCGGATGCGGCGGCCAACCTGCGCGGCCACGTCTCGGTCACGCCCATGCGCGCCGATCTGACGGCGCACGAGCGGGTCGCGGCGCTCCGCTCCGCGCTCGACGGGCCGCTGGCGTGACCCAGACCGACGACGCCACGCGCAAGATGCAGTTCCTGTTCGCGCTGCGGTCGCGCGGGGTGACGGATGCGCGCGTCCTGACGGTGATGGAACGGATCGACCGCGCGCGCTTCGTGCGCGGCATCTTCGAGGATCGCGCCTACGAGGACATGCCGCTGCCGATCACCTGCGGGCAGACGATATCGCAGCCGTCGGTGGTCGGCATGATGACGCAGGCGCTGTCGGTCGGCCCGCGCGACAAGGTGCTCGAGGTCGGGACCGGCTCCGGCTACCAGGCGGCGATCCTGTCGCAGCTCGCGCGGCGGGTCTATACCGTCGACCGCTACCGCGGTCTCGTGGCGGGCGCGCGGGCGATCTTCGACGCGATGGGGATCACCAACATCACCACATTCACCGCCGATGGCAGCAGGGGCCTGCCCGACCAGGCGCCGTTCGACCGGATCCTCGTAACGGCCGCCGCCGAGGACCCGCCCGGCCCCCTCTTGGCGCAACTGCGGATCGGGGGTATCATGGTGTTGCCCGTTGGCCAGTCCGACGCGGTGCAAAGCCTGATCCGCGTGACGCGTGGCGAGGACGGCTTCGATTACGAGGAGTTGCGCCCGGTCCGTTTCGTGCCCCTCGTCGAGGGACTCGGGCAGGACTGACACCACGAGGGGCCCCGCCGAACGAGGGACCCGTGAAAGAGGACGAGCCGATGATCCATTCCCCCCGCCCCACCGGCCCGCGTCTGCGCCGGTTCGGTTTCGCCTGTGCCGCGTCCGCGCTCGTCGCCGGCTGCACCGGCGATACGCTCGATGTCGACCTGCGCGATCTCGGCAACGGGTTCGACACCAGCGACGCGGTGGCGAGCCCGCCGGAACGGCCACGCCCCGACGCGCGCGGGGTGATCTCCTATCCGACCTATCAGGTCGCGGTGGCGCAGCGTGACGACACCGTCACGACGGTCGCGACGCGGCTCGGGATCAACCCCAACGAACTGGCGCGTTTCAACGGTCTCAGCCCCGACACGCCGTTGCGCCGGGACGAGGTCGTGGCCCTGCCCGGTCGCGTGTCGGACCCGGCCGCGGCACCCGGCGGGGTCGATGTCGCCGCCGTCGCCGGGGCCGCGATCGACCGCGCGGGTCCGGTGACGACGACGCCGCTCGGCCCGTCGACTACCTCGCCGGCACCCGCCGCGGCCCCGCAGCCTGGGCCGGAGCCCATCCGCCATCAGGTCGCGCGGGGCGAAACGGTGTATTCCGTCGCGCGCCTTTACAACGTCAGCGCGCGCGGGATCGCCGACTGGAACGGTCTCGGGCCCGACCTGTCGGTGCGCGAGGGGCAGTTCCTGATGATCCCGACCGGCGGACAGGCGCCGCCCGCGCGCGTGGCGCCCACCGTGGCGCCCGGCACCGGCAGCCCGACGCCCGTCCCGCCGAGCGCGTCGACACCCCTGCCCCCGCCCGACCCTGTCGCCGCCCCCGCCGCACCGGATGCCGCCCCCGAACCGACGCCCGCCCCGGACCTCGGCAGTCAGCAAAGCGCGCCGGCCAGCGACGCGCCGATGATCCGCCCGGTTTCGGGCAGTATCATCCGCGCCTACGCGCCCGGCCGGAACGAGGGCGTCGATTTCGCCGCCGCCGCCGGGGCCGAGGTGCGGGCCGCGGCCGCCGGGACCGTGGCCGCCGTCACCACCGACACGGCCGGGATCCGCATCGTCGTGATCCGCCATTCGGACGGATTGCTGACGGTCTACACCCATGTCGAGGATCTGACGGTCGAACGTGGCACCAGCGTCAGCCAGGGCCAGGTCATCGGCACCGTGCGCGCGGGCGATCCGTCGTTCCTGCATTTCGAGGTGCGGCGCGGCACCGAAAGCGCCGATCCGACGGAGTTCCTGCCCTGATCTAGAGGGCAATGCCCCGCCGCCCGGCCAGATCGGTAAAGAACTGCCACGCGACACGGCCCGACCGGCTGCCGCGCGTGGCCTGCCATTCGATCGCCTCGGCGCGCAGGTCATCGTCGGAAATGGCGACGTCCCAGGCATCGCAATAGCCGCGGATCATCGCGAGATACGCCTCCTGGTCGCAGGGATGAAACCCGAGCCAGAGACCGAAGCGGTCCGACAGCGACACCTT
>Ga0115567_10006775_pt1 | contig 10917 bp, 5 predicted proteins | sample COGITO_mtgs_1204_2_FD_88679 | JGI IMG/M metagenome (GOLD analysis project Ga0115567, IMG submission 88679) | Pelagic marine microbial communities from North Sea - COGITO_mtgs_120412 | ecosystem: Environmental > Aquatic > Marine > Epipelagic | place: Germany:Helgoland, sampling site Kabeltonne... | reverse complement strand
TTCTGTTTTTGAAGATTTAAGAGCGATCTACACCAATTTTACTTCGGAAAATGCTCAGAGCATCAAAGACATTGAAAAGATTACGAATCACGATGTGAAGGCTGTTGAATATTTTATCAAAGCAAAATTTGATGAATTGCAATTATCGCAATTTAAGGAATTCATCCACTTCGGATTGACCTCGCAAGACATCAACAACACCGCTATCCCGCTAAGTATTAAGGAGGCGATGAACGAGGTGTATGTGCCAGAATATTTTGAAGTCTTCAAAACACTGAAATCTTTGGCAAACGATTGGAAGGACATCCCCATGTTGGCAAGAACCCACGGACAGCCGGCATCTCCAACACGTTTGGGCAAGGAGATCGAGGTTTTTGCAACCCGTATGGAAGCCCAGTTTGATTTATTGAACGATATCCCCAGTGCTGCAAAATTTGGGGGCGCCACAGGAAATTTCAATGCGCACAAAGTGGCCTATCCAGATAAGGATTGGAAAGCGTTTGGAACAAAATTCGTGCAAGAAACTTTAGGATTGCACCACTCCTTCCCAACTACACAAATTGAGCATTATGACCACTTGGCAGCACTTTTTGATGCCCTGAAACGCATCAACACCATTGTGATTGACTTGGATCGCGACATTTGGACTTATGTGTCCATGGAATATTTTAAGCAAAAAATCAAAGAAGGCGAAGTGGGCAGCAGCGCCATGCCACACAAGGTCAACCCCATTGATTTTGAGAATTCTGAAGGGAATCTTGGTATCGCCAATGCCATTTTTGAGCACATGTCTGGCAAACTTCCTATTTCTAGATTACAAAGGGATTTGACCGATAGTACGGTATTAAGAAACGTGGGGGTCCCGTTTGGGCATACTTTGATCGGTTTTAAATCTACCGTGAAAGGTTTGAATAAATTATTACTGAATGCCTCTAAATTTGAACAAGATTTAGAGCGAAACTGGGCAGTAGTTGCAGAAGCCATTCAAACCATCTTGCGTCGTGAAGCCTATCCCAATCCTTATGAAGCCTTAAAAGGACTGACCCGCACCAACGAGCTCATCAACGCAACATCGATTTCAGAGTTTATTGATACCCTAGAGGTTTCCGAAGCTATTAAAAATGAACTTAAAGCGATTACACCGAGTAATTACACGGGTATCTAAAAGCCTATCGAATAGTGAAGATTGGGTTTTAAGGTTCGTATTTGAATAATTTTAACTAGGTTCAAAATTTCAATTTCGCGAAACGTCCTTTGCCCGCAGCATAAGCAATACTGTCATTTAAAAACCGAAGGGTATAAAAACCTTCATCGCTTATATGTGACCAAGAATCACCAGAATCGTTGGAGTAGTCTATGCCCTTAAATCCCACAGCCAAGAGTTCCTTACCCCCACCATTGGGTACATATTGCACACAACTTCTATATCCTGGCGACTGGTTTTTAGCCACCACATGCCAAGTTTTTCCGCCATCACTGGTTCTTATCTTATTGGATGTGCTATCTGCCGATTTGGTGTAATCGCCTCCAATTGCAAATCCGTTGTGTTCATCATAAAAATCTAACGAATATATGCCGGTTGTGGCCTTGCCTTGAACTATCGGGGTCTCAAATATGTCCCAAGTTTTTCCTTTATTGGCGGAATATAAAATCCTACTCGCCATGCCCCCAGTGGCAATCCAGGTGTGATCGCCTACAATGGCAATATTAGTGTTGCTCGCTGCGAAAGCTGCTTCGCCTTCTTTTGCTTTTGGCAAATCGTCGCAGGCTATTTTTTTCCAAGTGTTTCCGCCATCGCGTGTAATAATGATACTCATACAATCGCTTGTAGGATCCCCTATGGCGATGCCTTCCTTATTGTTCCAAAAGCGCATCGCGTCATAAAACGATTTCTCATGATCTTCAAGGTATACCAATTCCATTTCAGCTTGGTCCCCTGTTTTAAAGAGCATGGCAGGACTTGCCACAGCAAGCATAAAGAAATCTGCTGAGGTGTGGGCAATGGCACGAAACTCCAAGATTAAACTATCCACTTCCTGTGTGGCCAGCGACAAGGTTTTTGATTTGGTGTTATATAAACCATACGTATTTTGGCTTCCGGCAAACGCCAAATTGCCATCCTCCAACAGCTCGATTGCTCTAATACTTATCAAGGAATCGCTATAGATGGTCTCGATGCTTACATTGGTAACCACTCTTGTCTTTTTTGGTTTTGAATCCTTTCCGCAGGAAAATAGTAACGATAACATTAAGACAACTAAAAGGCTTTTATTCATGGCGATTAAATTTTCATAAAAATAGAAAAGCCCCGCGACATAATCAGGGGGCTTCACACATTAACTTTAAAAAAGAGGTCATTGTAATTTTTTAAGAGCCGGTAAGCTTTAAAGACGCGTTATTTTTTAAAATCCACTTTGCTCAAACCGTTATTGAATTTAATATCCGTCCAAGTAACATAAATCCAAGGTTCGTCTGTAATTTCCGCTTCCCATGTTGATTTTTTATACTGACGTTTCGCAGGTATGACCATTCCATCAACGGTTTCATAGGATACCTGCATCAAGTAAGGTTCTTCAACGACACCAAAATCGACCACCGTAAACAGAAACTGATCTACTAAATGGGTCGACTTATTGATATAAAGCTGATAGGTATCAGTAGGTTTTTCGTCATTAGCCTTAAAACTAACCTTTACAATATCATAATTGGCAGCGTTGATACTGGTGTCGCCTAAATACTCGTAATGAAGTCCTGGATCCAATAATTTTTGAAACATCGCGAACCAATAAAAATTGGTGGGCCTGTTAAAAGCTACTCTTTTTAAGCGGGTTGAATCGTTTAAAACATCCCCATTGTGTTTAAGCCAAAACTCACTGCCATCATACCCTTGATCAATTTGACCGTCGAGTTCAGGAAACGTACGTTCATGAATTTCATAAGCACCATAAGAAAGTTCTCCGTCAAAAAGGTATTTTTCGGTAGACCTATCCATTCTGCCATCGGGGGTTTTATAGGTGTACGTATAAACCACATCATTTCTTTTATGAAGCATGTTATAGTCCCCAACCTTTTGTACCATTTTTTCGATTAATGCTTTGCCCTTATTTTCAACTTTTGAAATGGAATTGGTGACTGCAGTTGACTGAGCTTTATCTTTACAGGATAAACATAACAACGTTATAATGATTAGTGAACATAGTTTTAATTTCATAAGGTGTTGGTTTTGCTGAATATAAATATTATAAAATCCATTCTAAGAATTCGTACAAAAAACCGAAATATGTTTCAGCTTGTGCTCCCTACTGCCTGTTTTTAAGGAAACTTTAGCATTAGGTGATCAAGTCACGGTTCTCTAAAAATTTCACCGAATTAAGTTAGAGTGTCAAAGTACATAACTGTAGATGCCATAAGACTGTTATTTGATTAAAGTAAAGTGGCGTGTTTGTTCACTAAACATTAAAGCGCTATCTTATATAATACATAAGCTGGAGATGATGCCTTGTAAATTTAGGGGCAATACTTTAATTGGATTCTATTTTTAAACTACCTTTACCGGCTGAACTTTAATCAGAAAAAACGAGCATCACTATCGTAGTTGTATGGCGAATTGAGAACTGATTGCTGAAGACCGAACACATGAGATTACACAGAAACCTTTGCTTTGCCATTATTGATGGATTAACCCTGATTTTTAATGAGGGCAAGTATGCAGATAAAGTGATTCAACAATTACTAAGGCGTGACAAACGTTGGGGCAGTCGCGACAGAGCCTTTGTTGCCGAAACTACTTACGATATTGTACGCTGGAAACGACTTTATGCCGAAATTGCCGAAGTTAAAGAACCTTTTGATCGTGATAACCTGTGGCGCATTTTTGCGGTTTGGGCAACTTTGAGAGGAATTAAGCTTCCAGATTGGAAATACTTCGAAAACACACCCACCCGTAAAATCAAAGGACGTTTTGATGAGCTTTCTCAAACCCGAAAGTATCGAGAGTCCATTCCAGATTGGATGGATGAGATGGGCGAAAAAGCATTGGGAGAAGAACTTTGGACCAAAGAAATCGCAGCATTAAATGAGCAAGCCGATGTGGTACTTAGAGTGAACACCCTGCAAACCACTAAAGAGCAATTAAAAGGCGATTTATTTGACCTTAATTTTGATACGGAAGACATTAAAGGCTATCCAAATGCCTTAAGATTAAAAGAACGTGCCAACGTTTTTCAAACCGAGGCTTTTCAAAACGGAAACTTTGAAGTACAGGACGCCTCTTCGCAGTTGGTCGCTGAGTTTCTAGACGTGCAACCAGGAATGCGTGTGGTGGATGCTTGTGCGGGTGCTGGCGGTAAATCCTTGCATCTCGCTTCTTTAATGGATAATAAAGGGCAAATTATCGCTTTGGATATTTATGGCAATAAGCTCAAGGAATTGAAACGTCGTGCAAAACGTAACGGTGCCTTTAACATTGAGACCCGTGCTATTGAAACAACTAAAGTGATCAAAAAACTTTATGATCAGGCCGATCGTGTGCTTATTGACGCGCCATGTTCTGGTTTAGGCGTGCTACGCCGAAATCCGGATGCGAAGTGGAAACTAAGACCCGAATTTATAGAAGAGATAAAAAAAACCCAACAAGAGATTCTTCAACAATATTCCCGAATTGTTAAGCCTGGTGGGAAAATGGTCTATGCGACTTGTTCGATATTGCCTTCAGAAAATAGAATTCAAGTTGATACATTTTTAGCATCCGATTTGGGAAAAGATTTTACATTTGTAAAAGATAAAAATGTATTTGCCCATAAATCTGGTTTCGACGGATTTTACATGGCCTTACTAGAAAAAAGAACTAATTAATTTATTGATGTATCTAATGAAACAGTTTTACTTATTTACTTTTTTACTATTAACATTAAGTGCTTCTGCACAAATCCCTGCGGGCTATTATGATAGCGCCAACGGATTGTCGGGTTTTGAGCTAAAAACCCAGTTAAAATCCATTATTTCAAATGGCCATACGCCACGTACTTACAGTCAACTTTATGATGGCGACGGTATTTCGGGCTCAAATGGTTATGTGGATACCCATTCCGATGTTAACGTAGATGGCGGAACCAATTATGAAAATGACGGTTCGATTTTAGATTTCTATTCTGAAAACCCTACTGGTCCCGATCCTTATAATTTTACTCACGGTAATGAGCAATGTGGCAACCAAAGCGCAGAAGGCGATTGTTACAATAGAGAACATATCGTACCCCAATCGGCCTTCAATAGTGCATCACCGATGGTTACGGACATCCACCACGTGATCCCAACAGATGGTCGTGTAAATAATTACAGAGGCTCTTATCCATTTGGCAATGTTGCCAACGCAAATTTAACGTCTCTTAATGGTTCTAAGCGCGGTTCAAGCGCAATGCCTGGCTATTCAGGAACCGTTTTTGAGCCTATTGATGAGTTTAAGGGAGACATTGCAAGATCCTTGCTTTATTTTGCCACGCGTTACGAAGATACTGTTGATGGGTATACCAGTTTTGACATGTTCAACGGTACCGAGGATCAAGTCTTTTTTCCTTGGGCCATCACGGTTTTGTTGGATTGGCATAACAATGTAGACCCGGTAGACCAACGTGAAGTCGAAAGAAACAAGGCTGCCTATTTATTTCAAGGCAATGCAAATCCGTTTGTGGATCACCCAGAATATGCCAATTTAATTTGGAATCCTACGCCAGATACGCAAGCTCCAACTGCCCCAACTAATTTAGTCGCTTCAAACCCAACCGATAACAGCATTACCTTATCTTGGGATGCTTCAACAGACGATACCGGCGTTACTGCTTATGTAATCTTTCAAGATGGAATAAGTTCGTATACCTCTACTTCAACAAGCTACGTGGTTAGTGGTTTAACAGCAGATACCAATTATTGTTTTACGGTGAGCGCAACAGATGCTGCCTCCAATACTTCTGAAATCAGCAATGAGTCTTGCGAAACGACTACGAACAACGGTACAACAACTACCGATTGTCTTGCTGAAACGTTTGAAAACCTTTCTGAAGATGGCAGTGGTTATGGCGAACGTACTTGGACAGGCGATGATGGGGGCACATGGACTGCAACAGATGCCAGAACAGACCAAACCTTAAACGGAAAAGCCATTACAGTTAGAAATGGTGCACTAACGCTTCCTTCAACCTCTGGCGGAATTGGAACCTTAACCGTAACAACACAGCGCGTTTTTAGTGGTACCGATGGTACTTTTAATGTGAACGTTAATGGTGATTTTGCTGGAACAATTTCATATACCGATACCCCTCAAACCGTAACATTGCCCAACATTAACATAGATGGCAACGTGGCGATCACTATAGATGGCAATAGTCTTTCGACCAATCGTGTGGTGTTTGATGATTTAACTTATACCTGTAATTCAAATTTGAGCGTAGATACTAGAAATCACATCAACGTGAACATATATCCTAATCCCGTAAGCTCTAAATTACATATCGAATTAGGTTTAGACATGGATACTGAAGTAACAATATTTGATATGCTTGGCAAACGGGTGTATCAAAACCGCATTACAACTTCAAGTCTTTTGGACCTGCAAGCTTTGAACGCGGGCGTTTACATTTTGAGATTAACTCAAAACAACGCAACCTTTAGCAAACAACTGATTAAAAATTAAGAGACCCAAACAGTCCTTTATAAAAAGCAGCTCTTAAACGGGCTGCTTTTTTTGTTTAAAACCTGTTGAATAAGTCTTTCAATTGACCTTTAAAATAGCTTAACAATTTGCCAAAATGCCTTAACTTTACACTTTAGTTTTCACGCCAAACACTACACGTAAATGATTCATTTCTTCGGAAACCAAAACAGCAAGGTCTATGCTGTTCAAGTAACAAAAGAACTATCCACCGAAACCATTTCGAAATTGACATGGTTATTTGCCAACCAGCCTAAACTAGAACAAGCATCACTCGATGCTTTTTTTGTTGGGCCACGCGCAGCAATGATTACGCCTTGGAGTACCAATGCAGTGGAGATTACCCAAAATATGGGCGTGGAAGGCATCATTAGAATTGAAGAATTTAGTTCAGTAGAAAAAGATTTCGAAGGGTTTGACCCAATGATTTCTGAAAAATTTGCTGGCCTTGATCAAGCAATTTTCTCCATTGACATCCAACCGGAAGCCATTCTTAATATTGAAGATATTTCAGCTTACAATCAGCAAGAGGGCTTATCACTTAGCCAGGAAGAAGTTGACTACTTGGAAAGTGTTTCAAAAAAAATCGGTAGACCATTAACCGATTCTGAGGTCTTCGGATTTTCTCAAGTAAATTCCGAGCACTGTCGACATAAAATTTTCAACGGAACATTTGTAATTGATGGGGTAGAAAAAGACACCTCTTTGTTCAAATTGATAAAAGAAACCTCAAAACAGAATCCAAATACGATAGTTTCAGCTTACAAAGACAATGTGGCCTTTATTAAAGGCCCAGTAGTGGAGCAATTTGCCCCGCAACGTGCCGATGTACCCGATTACTATGTGATCAAAGCGTACGAATCGGTTATTTCCTTAAAAGCAGAAACACATAATTTCCCAACAACGGTAGAGCCTTTCAATGGTGCTGCCACTGGGGCAGGTGGCGAAATAAGAGACCGGTTGGCAGGCGGAAAAGGCTCATTGCCTTTAGCAGGTACTGCGGTTTACATGACCTCTTATTCCAGATTAAACGACGAACGTCCTTGGGAAAAAGCGTTTCCCGAGCGTAAATGGCTGTACCAAACCCCAATGGATATTTTGATAAAAGCCAGCAATGGCGCTTCAGATTTTGGCAATAAATTTGGGCAACCCCTAATTTGTGGTTCCGTTTTAACTTTTGAGCATCAAGACATAAACGGTAAAATAGGGTACGATAAAGTAATCATGCAAGCTGGTGGTATTGGCTACGGAAAAGCAGATCAAGCATTAAAGGACATTCCACAAAAAGGTGATAAAATCGTTATTCTTGGTGGTGACAACTACAGAATTGGAATGGGAGGCGCTGCGGTTTCCTCCGCCGATACTGGCGCTCTGGCTTCTGGTATAGAATTGAATGCGGTGCAACGCTCTAACCCAGAAATGCAAAAACGGGCAGCAAATGCAGTGCGTGGCATGGTAGAAAGTGAAGATAATTTTATCGTGTCCATTCACGATCATGGAGCGGGTGGTCATCTCAATTGCTTATCAGAATTGGTGGAGGATACCGGTGGTCATATCAACTTAGATAAACTGCCTGTTGGCGACCCTACCCTGTCCGCAAAGGAAATTATAGGTAATGAATCTCAAGAACGTATGGGATTGATTATTGCAAAAAAACATCTAGAGACCTTACATCACATTGCCGATAGAGAACGTTCGCCCATATACGATGTGGGGGAAGTAACCCATCAACATCGTTTTACCTTTGAATCGAAAACCACTGGTGAAAAACCCATGGATTTGGCTTTGGAAGATATGTTTGGAAGCTCTCCAAAAACCATCATGACTGATATTACTGTTGAAAAACATTATGGCGGGATTTCTTATGACACTACTAAATTTCAAGACTATTTGGAAAAAGTCTTACAGTTGGAGGCTGTTGCCTGTAAAGACTGGCTTACCAATAAAGTAGACCGCTGCGTGGGCGGTAAAGTCGCTAAACAGCAATGTGTGGGTCCGCTTCAAATCCCTTTGAATAATGTTGGGGTTATGGCTCTCGATTTTAAAGGCAAGGAAGGCATTGCCACCAGTATTGGCCACTCGCCTATCTCGGGATTGATCAATCCCGTTGCTGGCAGTAGAAATTCCATTGCAGAAGCGTTGACCAATATTATGTGGGCGCCTTTAAAAGACGGGTTGCAAAGTGTGTCACTATCTGCCAACTGGATGTGGCCTTGTAAAAATGAAGGAGAGGATGCGCGTTTATACGAAGCGGTAAAAGCCATTTCAGAGTTTTCCATCGCCTTGGGCATTAATGTGCCCACAGGAAAAGATTCGCTTTCCATGAAGCAGAAATATCCCGATGGTGATGTTATTGCTCCCGGAACGGTAATCATATCGGCAGCAGGAAATTGCAATGATATTACTAGAGTTGTAGAACCTGCATTACAAAAAGGGAAAGGCTCAATTTATTATATCAATATCTCCCAAGATTCTTATGAATTGGGTGGGAGTTCCTTTGCTCAAATCAATAATAAAATTGGGAACACCACGCCAACCATCAAGAGTGCTGCTTACCTAAAAACGGTCTTTAACACCGTTCAAGATTTAATAAGAAAGGATCATATTGTTGCAGGGCACGATGTCGCTTCAGGCGGATTAATCACCACACTTTTAGAACTTTGTTTTGCCGATTCCAATCTAGGGGCGCAATTGGACCTCACCAGCCTAAACGAAAAAGATTCCTTTAAAGTGCTTTTTGCAGAAAATGCGGGCATCGTGATTCAGTCTATAGACGACCGTGTAGAGCAGGTATTTTCTGAAGCACACATTGAATTTCACAAACTGGGTGAAGTTACCGAAAGTGATTTATTACAGATTACTAATGGCAATCAAAATTTTTCATTAGCCATTTCTGAACTGCGGGATGTTTGGTTTAAAACCTCTTTTCTACTCGATCAAAAGCAAACTGCAGACGGTTTGGCAAAAGAACGATTTGATAATTATAAGCATCAATCTTTGGTATATAAATTTCCGAAGCATTTTACAGGGAAATTGCCTCAAACGCATTCAAAACAGGCACGACCAAAGGCTGCAATTCTTAGGGAAAAAGGATCCAATTCCGAACGTGAAATGGCAAATGCCATGTATTTGGCTGGTTTTGATGTAAAAGACGTGCACATGACCGATTTAATTACGGGTCGTGAAACGCTGGAAGACATCCAATTTTTAGGTGCTGTTGGTGGATTTAGCAATTCGGACGTGCTAGGTTCTGCCAAAGGTTGGGCTGGCGCCATTAAATACAACGAGAAAGCCAATAAGGTGATTAAAAATTTCTTTGAAAGAAAGGACACCCTTTCCATTGGGATTTGCAACGGTTGTCAATTGTTTATGGAATTGGAGTTGATAAATCCAGACCATGAGGTCCATGGAAAAATGACTTACAATGATTCTCATAAACACGAAAGTGGATTTACCTCTGTGGAGATTCAGGAGAACAATTCGGTCATGCTCAAATCACTTGCTGGCAGCAAATTGGGAGTTTGGATTTCACACGGTGAAGGCAAATTTGCACTTCCGAAGACGGAAAACAATTATGACATTGTCGCAAAATATGGTTATGCCAATTATCCCGCTAACCCCAACAATTCAAATTACAACACTGCCATGCTCTGTGATAGTACAGGCAGGCATTTAGTGACCATGCCCCACATAGAACGGTCTACCTTTCAATGGAATTGGGCCAATTATCCGGAAAACAGAACAGACGAAGTTTCCCCTTGGCTAGAAGCTTTTGTGAATGCTAAAAATTGGATTATGACCTCCAAAGAATAATCCTTAAAGTAGATTTAGCAGAATTAACAGCGCGTTGAGGAAACATTTTTATGGACTTAATTACAGGGACGCGTCAGTTTAATTTGTAGGGCTTAATTCAGAATAAACGCCTAAAAGCTTACCCAAGAAATGTCAAAAATCATTTGATCAGTTTGGAAGCAATGTGCCTTTTAACGCCACTGCTTCAAATTTTCTATTTTACCCATCACGTTTGAAATTCCCATTTAATTTCCTATTTTGCGTTACTGCTAACTTTTCTATATATAAATGACAGCTATCAAACGTCTTTTTGACTTCCCTTATTATCAATTGGAACACAAGCCCACAGATTCGGCTTTGGTGACCAAATACAATGGCAAATGGACGCCAATGTCTACACAAGAATATGTAGATAAATC
>Ga0115567_10006773_pt1 | contig 10920 bp, 8 predicted proteins | sample COGITO_mtgs_1204_2_FD_88679 | JGI IMG/M metagenome (GOLD analysis project Ga0115567, IMG submission 88679) | Pelagic marine microbial communities from North Sea - COGITO_mtgs_120412 | ecosystem: Environmental > Aquatic > Marine > Epipelagic | place: Germany:Helgoland, sampling site Kabeltonne... | reverse complement strand
TCGAGTGTATCTGTCTCTCGCTCTGCCTCACCACCACACTTGGGGCAGCTCGTCTTAAGCCAATCTGCCGCACGAGCCAGTGCACTGCGACCATCACCACTTGGCTGAAAGTCGGTTAGCTCAGGCAGAACCACCGGTAAATCGTCATCAGGGATTAACACTGTGCCACACGTATCACAGTTTACGATAGGTATAGGCGCGCCCCAGTATCGCTGGCGTGAAACGCTCCAATCCCGCATTTTGTAGTTCACCTTCTCTTGGGCTGCACCTTTTTTAGCCAGATCACGCACTATCTTCTTACGCGCAGTCGCCGAATCTAGGTGTGTATACTCGCCTGAATCCGTGACACGACCTTCGCCTGTGTGCACACAGTCACCGTCGTTGATCCACTGAACGATATAATCCAGGCCACCTACAGGGCCGAGACTGTTAAGCTCAAATTTTTCAACCCAGTTAACTTCAAAATCCTCGTGTGACTCTCTTTTTAATGCAACCTGATCACGAGATTTCAGATTAAAACGCAACACATCCACTCTGATGTCTCGATTAACATCTTTGTGCGCCGCATAAAAAACGGAGTTTAGTGCAAACGGCATTCGAGACACAAACTCAAGATCGGTAAATCCAGTCTCTTCAGTAATTTCACGTTTTGCTGCCTCTATGAACTCTTCTCCATCTTCGATACCGCCCATAACAAAATTATGCCAGTCAAGTTTGTTCCATTTTAACGTTAAGAACTTTCCAGCCTCGTCCTCGATGACACATATTGCGACGTTCCGCTTGGTATTTTTTTTACCGTCTTGAGGTGGATTTTCGCTATCAAATGTTTTTGCCTCAATAACCTCAGCGATCGGGAGCTTAAACGTTTTAGCAAATTCATTGTCACGCTCGTCGTGAGCAGGAACGGCCATGATAGCGCCCGTTCCATAGCCACCGAGCACATAATCAGCGATCCAGATTGGAATCTTCACACCATTTATTGGATTGATAGCGTACGAGCCTGTGAAGACACCAGTTTTGTCTTTTGCAGCTTGGCGTTCAACTTCTGTCTTTTTTGCCGTAGAAGTAATATATGCTTCAACATCTGCCTTCTGTGATGAACTTGTAATTTTTGCGACAATGTCGCTTTCCGGTGCAATGACTAGAAATGTTACTCCAAACAGCGTGTCAGCTCTTGTCGTGAAGACAGTGATCTCCTCCTCGTCGTGCTCGGACGCAACTGGGCTTGATCCTGAATCAAGTTCCGGGCGACAAACTTTAAAGGTAATTTCCGCTCCAGTTGAACGACCAATCCAATTTTTTTGAGCAAGTTTTACACTCTCCGTCCAGTCAAGATCATCAATGGCCTCAAGTAGTTCATCGGCATATTCAGTAATTTTAAAGAACCACTGTTTGACTTCTTTCTTCTCAACTACAGCGTCATCAGCTCCATCGTGTCGCCAGCATTTATCATCTATAATTTGCTCGTTGGCAAGAACCGTTTGGCACTTTTCGCACCACCACTGCATACGTGCATCCTGATAGGCGAGTTTATGCTTGTACATCTGAGAGAATATCCACTGTGTCCACTTATAATACTCAGGGGTGTGTGTTGCTATCTCCTTCTCCCAGTCATTGCTCCAGCCCATAGCTTTGTAGGCTTTACGATAGTCAGGAATCAGTTGAGCCATGCTCTCTTGCGGGCTCATCTTTTCTTTGATAGCACGGTTCTCAGCAGGTAGGCCAAAAGAGTCCCAGCCGACTGGATGATAGCTCTCAAAACCTTGTTGGCGCTTAAATCGAGCTTTAACATCGGATATGGTGTAGTTCATGGCATGCCCAATGTGCAAGTTACCACTCGGGTAATTAAACATACTCATAGCAATGTATTTAGGTTTTTTACTGTGGAGATCAGCAGTATACACATTGGTCTCGTCCCAAATCTTTTGCCACTTAGGTTCTATCTCGTTTGGATTATATCGCTGCATGACCCCTATTGTATCAGATGCAACCACGCTTAGTTAGTGAGACAACAGCGGTAAGCTTGTACGATTAAACATCTAGATGGTTAGGACTTCGACGATTGACTGTAGCGTGTTTGTAAAAGCAGTGTCATTACTCTCGAGTAGAGTCATCCTAAAGCCTGATACTTGGCTATTGAAACCCACAGCCAGTGGTACCGTGCAGATACCTGTTTTTGCAAGTAATGTGTAGCAAAAACGCTTATCTACCTCGTTGTCAGAGATAACCTCTAGCGCCTCGTCTAACAGTACCTGGGCCTTATCATTTGCGGCTACAGCACTGACGCTCCTCATCAAATTTAGATCACATACAACTGAGAGATAAAACGCACCTTTTGGCTTGACTACACTGACACCATCAACTGCGTTAAGTGTCTCTGTGGCTTGCTGAGCTCTTTGCTTATAGCGAGCGTTCCTAGTTTTTAAATGAGCTGGATACCTGCTGTCAGCAAATATCTTAGGTAAAACCACCTGCGGCAGCGTTGTTGAGCAGACTTCTGTCATTTTTGCCTCTTCGATACTATTTACGTAACTCTCAAACACATGGTCTTTCTCTAGATTATAGAATTCGAGCCAACCACACCTACTGCCTGGCCACGGTATCTCCTTGCTCAGTCCTCTCATGACAATTGTCGGTACGTCACCGGCGACCTCAGCTAGAGACACGAATTCATCAGGACTATATGCAAGATTTGCGTATATCTCATCGGCGATTAAAAATAGATCGAACTCTTTTGCGAGAGCTACAAACTCCTCAAGTACATCTCTTGGATATACCATGCCAGTTGGGTTGTCAGGACTAATTATAAGTATGCCAGCGATAGACTTGTCCGAGACAACTGCACGTCTTACCTGGTCGACATCAGGCAACCAGCCATTGTCTGGGTCAAGTTGGTAACTCTTATAGGCAGCTCTAGCGTGAGCAGCTTCAACACTACTGTGTGTCGGATAGGCTGGCGTTGGGCCGATCACACGAGCGATCGGATTCAACCAGGTATATACCTTGGTTATTGCGTCACCCAAACCATTGAAAAACAGAATGTCGTCGGGCTTTAGCGTGGTGCCAGTTGCATGCGTTCGAGTTTTTGCAATGTAGTCTCGAGCTATATTCATGCCTTTGGTTGGCGAGTAAGCATAGCTCTGCGAGTCCTTAACGGCCGTTACAACGATATCTTTAATCCATTCTGGCACCTGCTCACCTTTAGCAATTGGGTCGCCGATGTTCTCCCAGGTTATATCTACACCTGTCTGGTTAATCGCTTGGGCAAAATTACCAATACCACGAATCTCATACTGCAATTCACCAGCACCAGGGTGAATAATATCAACTCGCATAAGACGTACTATCGTTTACTAATGTAATCAAGGTTGCAACAAGTCTGTCAAAATCATATCCGGCAACAGCTAATGACTTGGGGTATAAACTTTGAGATGTCATACCAGGTAGCGTATTAACCTCCAGCGTATAGATGTCATCACCGAGCACGATCATATCTATGCGGGCTAAATGGCGACAACCGAACGCTGTATATATCTTTTTGGCAATATTTTGAGCAACCTTTTGAGTTGCTGTACTGAGGTTTTCTGGCGGACACAGCTCCAATGTTTTACCATTGTATTTATTTATATAGTCAAAAGTACCATTTTTTGGCGGTTGAATCTCAATGACCGGCATTGCCTCGCCATTGAGTAATGATACCGTGATTTCAGTACCATCAATATACTCCTCCAATAGCATTTGCTCATATCGCTCAAACGACTCAGCTATGTTATCTGTTAGATCTTTAATACCACTGGGCAATATGTAGGTATCGATACTCGATCCACCGTCAAAAGGCTTAAGAACATGTGGTTTCGTGCGTAGCAAATGATTACTATAGCGCTCGAGACTAACAACCTGTCCTTCTGGGACACGTATTTCGATTTCTGTAAGTTTTTGACGAGCAGCTTGCTTATCAAAACAGAGTCTTGACACCTCTGAGTTAGAGCCTAGGTACCGTACATTGTTTTGCTCGAGCAGCTTTTGAATCTGCCCATCCTCACCGGCCTCCCCGTGAAGAACTGGCAACACTAAATCAAATTTAGATAGATTATTAATCAGCCATTGGGGAGTGCCGTCCCAATCATAAAAAGTCGTGTCATAGTCCGTGTGTTGTAACGCATCAAAAACTGCCTTGGATGACAATAATGATATCTCACGCTCACGAGATGGACCACCGCCGATAACTAATATGCGGAGCTTAGACATTACGAAACTGTTTTGCCTTAACGCTAAGCCAAGTTGGCGATTGTCGAACAAGCTTTACGCTATCTGATGACTTTTGAAGTAACTCTCTTGTCACCTCCTCGGCAAATACACCATTTTGAGATCCTTTGAGAAGCACAATCGTACTCTTCTTTAAAAGTGGCTTGACGATATCAGCTGCATGGTACGGCGACGGGCATCGTACTACTCTACAACCATTTTTTTCAGCGCTTGCAGCTAGGTATTCGTTAGCATCATCTCCAATGGTCACCACAAGGTCTAACTGCTTAGGATCACAAGCTTTACCTACGTTAGTGTGCATCTCCTTGCTGAACGTACCAAGCTCATTCATCTGTCCGAGTACTGCAATCTTTTGATTGCCGGGAACCTCGTACAAGGTACCTAGTGCGGCAATGATGGCCTCTGGACTCGCATTATATGTATCATCAATCAGTAACGACTGTTTTTTACCAAGCAGGAGCTGCATACGGCCTGCAAATGGCTTAACCTTCTCGAGTCCACGAGTTACCTGCTCGTTTGATAAACCAAGTATAAAGCCAAGTTGCGCAGCCACTGCAAGACCTGGTAAATTCTGTCGACCAATCATACGAGTTTTAACTGAAACTTTTTGTTTAAACTTTGGGAGACTAAAGTTAACTGGTCGATAGAGATCTTTGGTCAGCTTTGAGGCATTAATACTACAATCATACGGTCCGTCTCCATAAAGCAAACTACCGGACTCAAACTTTTGATACTTTTTATCAATCTGGTCGGCATTCGCTAGTACTATGCCAGCTATCTGCGTTATTTTTAACTCCTCCTTTGCCACCTCGTCCATGTCTGCAAAATTAACCATATGCTCTGCCGAAATAGCAGTCAGTACACCATAATCCACCTTCAAGCGCTGTACAAATTCATCCATGTTGCCATCATAATCAGTGCCGAGTTCGAGTACCACTATATCTGGTTCATACTCTCCGCGTATCTGTCGCTCAGCGCGGTAAAACACCTTCAGCCAACCAAATGGATTGAGAAGCGAGGGCATGTCGAGCCCAAAAAATATCAGAGGCACGCTGACAATATCGTTATAGTTACCATCTTGCCAGCGAACTTTCTTGGTCTCAGACAAGACAGTTGCTATTGCTCGTTTAGTACCAGTTTTACCGATACTGCCAGCCACCGCAATAACGAGCGGACTGTGCGTAGCACGAAGTCGATCAACTTGTGACCATATAATCTTAACTACAATTGCTTTGAGATATCTCTTCATAATTTACAAAAAATTGGTGGAGCTACAGGGACTCGAACCCTGGACCTCTTCACTGCCAGCGAAGCGCTCTAGCCAACTGAGCTACAGCCCCAATTCTATAAAATACAGCTAATTAAACTGCACCTAACAAGTATACAAAACATCAGTGTGCGCACCTAGTGGTATAGTAGAAGATATTATTTATATAAGGAGTATGCATGAATAAGTACGGTAAAATAACAGTTATTACATCTGGTCTCATATTGCCTATCACATTAATACTCGGCAGTGTAGTCACCTGGTATCTTAAGACAAATAACCCAGACGGAGTAGATATTACTGCCGGACTTGCCTACTTACGACCGACACTTTTGACGTCTTTTATAACTTTTGGCGTGCTTTGGGCGGTGAGCCTGGTCGGTGGTCTGCTTGGACTCAAACGAGATCAGTCAAATGAACTGAGTAAAATAGGATTGATCTTATTGGTTCTTGTCACCGTCACATCAATCGGCGCTGGTGTTGCAACAAAGGGCGTGTCCGATGCTGAAGATGCTTATAGAGAGCAACAATCTCGAGAGTTTTTTCAAAAGCTGCAAGAGTAGAAGCTCTTAGTTATTTAGTGCTACGTACACTTTGGCTGGAATGAGCTGTTTGTATGGCAACCCCTTAGCTATACTGCTTCGTACTAAAGTCGAACTGACGCTAGGCGGCTCACATATAAGCTGCTGAGCGTTGGGCGGTATCGTCACAAGCTCGGATCCCGGTCGATCCACAACGAGCTTGGCGAGATTTTGGTATAGTTTTTGACCACCCTCCCAATCCCTCATTGTTAGAACAGAATCGGATCCAAATACCCAAATTTGTGTACATTCGGGGTATTTTTGTTTTAGATTCTGATACGTTTGCACTGTCTGAATAGGATCGGGTTGGTGAAGCTCGTGGTCCTCGACTCTAATTTTTACTTTGCCCGGATCAACGCTTGCAATAAACGCCTCGAGCAATTTGAGGCGTTTATCCAGAGGTAATCCAATAATTTTGTCAGTCCGTTCCCCACTTGGTAAAATCCAAATTTCAGCATCATTTTCAGCGGCGTACGTAACGCAGGCTTGTAATATTGCTTGGTGTGCAATGGTCGGAGGGTTAAATGCACCCCCATAGATTATTGCCTGCTTCATGCTGTATCCTTTTGTTAGTGTACTCTTGACACTATATTAAATCCAGGCTACACTGTCAACATGAACCAACAAATCACCTACCCTCATTGGCGTCGAGTAGCAGTAGTCACACCCGAGGTATCTATTGGTAACAATAAAAAAAATACTACCCAGATAATGGGACTCTACGAGAAGGCCGTAGAAAAAAATGCCCTGCTCGCCGTTACGCCTGAGCTGGCACTTACGAGCTACAGTCTGGCTGATGGTTTTTTACTAAGCAATGTACAAGCTGACGTCGAACAGGGCTTGCAGTCTCTCGTTCAGGCTACAAAAAATCAGTCAACGACGCTAATTGTTGGTGCGCCGATTCATTACCACAACAAACTCTACAACTGTGCTGTAGTACTCTCTGGTGGCTCACTAATTGGTGTCGTACCCAAGCAACATCTTGCGAACTACAGCGAATTTTATGAGCGACGCTGGTTTACGAGTGGCGCAGGTATTACCGCTCAGTCTGTTACTATTGGCGGCAATGAGGTTCCGTTTGGAACCGACCTCCTATTTAAGATTGGTGACACTACCGTCGGTATAGAAATTTGTGAGGACGTTTGGGTAGCCGATCCGCCAAGCAGAAGATTAGCGCAGGCTGGCGCAGAGATACTTTGCAACCTCTCATCAAGTACTGAGATTGTTGGCAAAGGCAATGAACGGCGTTCACTGGTTACGCAAACAGCAGACCGACTACTCTCAGCTTATGTCTATGCAAGCTCGGATCCAAGTGAATCTACAGCCGACGTGATCATGAGCGGTCACGCTATCATATCTGAGTTTGACTGGATCATTGCCGAACGTGAACCACTTGCAACGAACCAACGGCTGCTTTTGGCTGATATTGATATCTCGCACATCAGATACGAGCGAAAGAAGAACCAAAGCTGGACACCACAATGTACTGATGAATATCGAATATTATTATGCACCGCACCAAAACAACTCAGTCAAAAGTCGATTGTTCGATCTGTGGACCCGCACCCATTTGTACCAGCAAATATGACTGAACGACAGTTAGTCACCTCGCACATACTTAACCTGCAGGCTCATGGTTTAAAAAAACGTATGCAGACAATCGGCTCAAACGGCGACTATCCAAAAATTGTTATCGGGTTATCGGGCGGGCTTGATTCTACGCTAGCACTGCTCGCCGCCGCTCGAGCGTGCGACTTACTTAATGTTGCTCGTTCCACTATTCATACCTTGACCATGCCGGCTTACGCAAGTAGTGAGCGAACTCAGGACAATGCCACGCTGCTAGCTAAAGCCATGGGTACAACCCATGAGGTGATTCCAATCCAAGATATGGTAGACACACAGCTCAGAGCACTGGGGCACGATGGTAAAACTCAAGATATTACATATGAGAACGTACAGGCTCGTACGAGAACTGAGCTGCTATTCAATCGATCCAATCAGATTGGTGGTCTTGTGCTTGGTACTGGAGATCTCAGTGAGCTCGCACTCGGCTGGTGTACTTTTAATGGTGATCACATGAGCAACTACGGCGTAAATGCCGGCATCCCTAAGACGCTCGTCCGTTATATTGTAGAAACAGCCAGTTTAAGCAATGAGTTTAAAAAAGCTAAAAAGGTGCTCGAGGATATTCTTGACACACCGATTTCACCTGAGTTAACCGGTGACGGCACACTCAGCCAAGAGACCGAGAACGTGATTGGGCCGTATGAGCTGCATGACTTCTTTATCTACCAGCTGCTGCGCTGGGGAGCGACCAGAACCGAGATCCTCGCGCTCGCACAATCTGCCTTTGCCGACGTCTACGACGATACAACAATCATTAAATGGCTCGATATATTTTGCAAACGGTTTGTCACCCAACAATTTAAGCGAAATGCTATTCCTGATGGTGTCAAAGTTGGGCGGATTGCCCTCAGCCCACGCGGCGACCTCCGCTTTCCATCTGATGCTAGCATTACTATGCTGCTCGATACATAGTCAAAATAGTCATGTATCGATACCTGATATACTGATAGTATGAAATACACTAAGCCATACCACCCTCCAACTGTTACGGTTGATGCTGTGGTATTTCAACTCAATAACGGCCTGCTCGAGGTGCTGCTGACTCAACGGAGCAAAGACCCGTTTAAGGGATCGTGGGCGCTCCCTGGTGGCTACAGTGCCCAGGGCGAGACCACACTCGATGCGCTGAGGACAAAAGTATCCTCAAAATCAGGAGTTGATATCGATAAAGATCTCAAGTATATCGAGCAACTCTTTACCTTTGATACCGTAGCACGTGACCCACGTGGCCATGCAGTATCAGTCACCTATATGGGGTGTGGACTTGTTATAGAACCGTCTAATGGATCAGAAATTACTCAGTTCTTTCCTGTTGACTCGCTGCCGACGCTCGCCTACGACCATAAAGACATCATCACCTATGCACATGAGCGATTAAGTGCGAAACTGACCTATACAAACGCAGTTTTTGGCTTACTGCCACAAAAATTTACACTCACACAGCTCCAGAACGCCTACGAGGCAGTCTTTGGTAGAGAGCTCGACAAACGTAACTTCCGCAAGAAGTTCTTAACACTCGACCTGATACACGAGACTAATGAGATGTTTCGAGAGGGCGCACACCGGCCAGCAAAACTCTACGAGTTTAACAACCAAAAGCTCGAATCCCTCACCCGCAGCTTTGACTAAACTACGCTATCCGTAGTTTTTGATGCTTCTTTTTGTCTTGCTTCCATGATTTCTCTAAACGTAGGCTCTGGAGTATCGCTGAAACCCTCAGTCCTGAGTCTTAATTTCTCTTCTAAATATTCTTGTTCGTGCTCTACTAGCCACCCATAGCTTGGAGCTGCTTTTAGTCGACTCGGCAAATATTTTAACCACTCTACTCGTGTCTCTAATAACTCGATCGTTATCTCTAGTATCCAGTACATGGTCTCTTCTTCAGCAGTGAGGTCTTCTGGTAACGCATCAAGCTCAACAAGCGGCGTGTATGTACCAAAACTCGGATCATCGTCGTAGTGATACTCAGTAAAAAGATAGTCGACACCAAACTTACTCCTCAGTCCCTCGAACTGCATACGCTTATATTTGTCTACTCCTCTGCATACTGCAAGCTGGCCTATACTCCTACCACCACCCCAGTATAGTCTTCCCTCATTACATTCACTTGATCCAATATAGACACCACGCTCCCCGCGATACATATCAAAAAGCTCGCTATCTAGTGTTTCTTCAGCAGTTTTTACGGTGTAATATGCGTGTTCCATATGAGTCATTATACAAGAGGACCGTATATCTTAGTGACAGAATACCAAACACAGATATACAGATTCAGGTAACGTTGTATTTAGTACAAAAATATTGTATAATTTTTATTATGACTACGACAGAGCAGTCTCGTGAAAGATCCGTTGAACAGTTAAATTCTATTTATCCACCAGCCAATGAGTCGCTCGGCAGCTTAGAGGCGGCCGCACATACTTGGCCAGATTTGATGTCGGATGTTGAGTTCACGGAGAGCGTGCAAACCCACGCTTATCATGCTGAGACTGTCAGATCCTGCATAGAGCAGATCGCAAACTCAACGGAGTCAATCCAATCAGCTATTGAGTCTGGGTGTCTTGACGAGAGTAAAGCTGCCGAGCTTTACGCCTCTTTGACTTGGTTTTTAGCCAACGAAGATACCCAGAGGCTACTCCTATACCTACCTATCGAGTTTCTCCCAGAACAGGATTGGATCCCAGAAAGCGAAGAGCTACAGGAGTCAATTGACACATTCAAAGACCAATATCTTGCAACATGGTATAACCTACTCTCATCACACGAGGTTCGCGCAAATTTTGTAGACGGCGACATACTCGAGGATGATCTCAGAACAGGTGATCTCCCCCGAGTTGTTAAAGCTGCTCATTTAACTCCGTTTTTGGTGAAATCGGGGCTGCTTTCTTTTGAGCAAGCGTTTGCAATATTTGAACAAACGACAGATCCAGTACTAGAGGCAAGCATGAGAGAGTCGCTGCTTGTTCTACACGATCTTGGATACACCACAGACTCACAGGTACAAGAGAAGATATTCGATACCAGACCTACTAATGAAGTCGAGGATGCCCCTGTCACTCCTAACCGAGCGAAATGGCTCAATGAGGTGGATCACCAGGCGATGATTGACGAATTAGCGCTAACACTTAGAGATCAAATACTGCAAAATATATTAGACCCTGACTGGATTGAGCGTCT
>Ga0115567_10006767_pt1 | contig 10926 bp, 9 predicted proteins | sample COGITO_mtgs_1204_2_FD_88679 | JGI IMG/M metagenome (GOLD analysis project Ga0115567, IMG submission 88679) | Pelagic marine microbial communities from North Sea - COGITO_mtgs_120412 | ecosystem: Environmental > Aquatic > Marine > Epipelagic | place: Germany:Helgoland, sampling site Kabeltonne... | reverse complement strand
TCGTCGAGACCTTCGCCCTCGAGGCAGGCAGGATCGACATCGCCCCACCGGGTTTCGATCGCGTCACCTCTGTGCCCGTGCCCACAACCCCGCCGACGATCCTGTCGGTCGGCCTGCTGGCCGCGCGCAAGGGTCACGACGTCCTGCTCGATGCCCTCTCGCAACTCGTTGACCTCGATTGGCGGGCGCGGATCGTGGGGGGGACGCACGATCCGGCGGTGGCCGACGCGCTCTTTCTCCGGGCCCGTGATCCGGCGCTCGCGGGGCGCGTGACCTTCACCGGCCCCGTGTCGGACGCGGACCTGCGCGCGGAATGGGATGCGACGTCGATCTTCGCGCTCGCCACCCGCTACGAAGGCTACGGCATGGTGTTCGGCGATGCGATGCTGCGGGGTCTGCCGATCGTGAGCTGCGCCAGCGGCGCTGTACCGGACACCGTCGGGGACGCGGCGCGGCTGGTGCCGCCCGACGATCCGGCCGCCTTCGCGGATGCGCTGCGTGGCCTGCTGACCGACGCGCAGGCGCGCGCGGACCTCTCTGACCGCTCGGCCCGGCGGGGCGCCACCCTGCCCCGCTGGCGCGATACCGCCGCGTGTGTGGCCCGGGCGGTGGCCTCCGTCCGCCCCTAACCCCGCGCCTGCAGCCGGTCGAGCCGGAGCTGCGCGGCGCGGCGGTGCCCCTCGAGGCCCTCGGTCGCGGCCTGCCGCGCGGCGGGCGGGGCGACCGCGCGCACGCCCTCGGGCGTCAGCCACTGATGCGTTACGATCTTGACGTAGGTGCCGACCCAGAGCCCGCCGGTATAGCGACCCGCGGCCATCGTCGGCAGCGTGTGGTTGGTGCCCGCGCACTTGTCGGAATAGACCACGCTGGCCAGGTCGCCGATGAACAGCGAGCCGTAGTTGCGAAGGCGCTGCGACAGGTCGTGTGGATCGGCGGTATGCACCTGCAGGTGTTCGGCCGCGATGTGGTCGGAATAGGCGATCATCGCCGCCTCGTCTTCGGCTACCGCGATCTCGCCGTAATCGCGCCAGGCGGCGCCCGCCGTCTCGGCGGTGGATAGCCCGTCGAGCTGGCGCGTCACCTCGGCCGCCACGGCATCCGCCACGCCTGCGTCGGTGGTGATCAGACCGACGCGGGTGCGAACGTCGTGCTCGGCCTGCGCCAGCAGGTCGGTCGCGATGGTCTCGGCGTCGCCGGTCGCGTCGGCCAGCACGAAGATCTCGGACGGCCCGGCGAGCTGGTCGATGCCGATGGGACCGAAGACCTGGCGCTTGGCCTCGTTGACGAAGGCGTTGCCGGGGCCGACGATCTTGTCCACGCGCGGTACCGTTTCGGTCCCGTAGGCCATCGCCGCGATTGCCTGGGCGCCGCCGATGCGAAAGATACGGTCGGCGCCGGACAGGTGGCATCCCGCGATCATCGCGGGATGCGCGTTCGGCGGCAGGCAGGCGATCACCTCGTCCACGCCAGCGACGCGGGCCGGGACAATGGTCATCACCGGCGCCGACAACAGCGGGTAGCGCCCGCCGGGGACATAGCAGCCGACACGCTGCAGCGGGATCACGCGGTGGCCCAAGTGCACGCCGGGCATCGGCTCCGTCTCGAGCGGGAGGATCGTGGCGAGCTGCGCCTGCGCGAAGGCGCGCACGTTGCGGATCGCAAATTCGGTATCCTCGCGGCTCTGCCGGTCCAGCGCGTCGAGGGCGGCGCGACGCTCCGCGTCCGTGACCTCGAACCGGTCGAGATCGGAGGCGTCGAACGCGCGGGCGTATTCCGCCACCGCGGCATCGCCCCGGTCGCGCACAGCGGCGAGGATTTCGGCCACGACCTCCGCGACGGCGGACGTGTCAGTGGCGCCGTCGCGGCCCGGTGATTTGACGAAGCGGATGCCGGGAAAGGGGGAGTGGATCATTGCTGCTCTCCGAAAAGCGGGGTGACGGACCTCAGGCGGGAGCGGCGTCGTCCGTCGCTTCTGGCAGGCCGTCGCGGTCGGCCATCTGCGCGAGCTTCACCTGCATCAGCACCGACATCTCGTCGTAGACGGTCCATTCGTCCACGACCTTGCCGTCACGGATGTGGAAATGGCTCATCCCCATGACCTGCACGCGCTTGCCCGTGGGCGCGCCCAGCGTCTCGAGCACGCCCCAGCCCAGGTGGTGCCCCTCGATCAGCCAGCGCACGGCGACCTTGGTGCCGCCCTCCTCGCTTGCGACGGAACAGACGTGCTGCGGCATATAGAACCCGTCGGGGATCGAGGAATAGAGCCCGACGACCTGATGCGTGACCGCGCCGTGACCGTAGAGCTCTTTCATCAGCGGGCCGTGATACTGGACCGTGGGGGCGTAGTGCGCGCGCACCTTGCCGAACATGCGCCCGTTGTGCATCTCGTGCAGCCACTGCAACAGCTCGCGCTCGGTGTCGTCATGCGCGATCGACAGGTCGGCCTCGGCCTCGGGCGGGTATTGCCCGATCAGGCGGCGATTCTCGCCCATGTCGACGGCGAGAAAGCCCTTGTCGAAGTAGGCGCGCGCGAGGTCGGTGGCGAAGGCCTGCGGGTCGAGCCCGATCTGGAGCACCTGTGCCATCGTGTCGACGACCAGCCATTCGCGATAGATCATGTTCTCGTGGACCATGCAGTCGGCGATGGTGCGCGCGACGAAGGTGCGTCCCGTGGGCCGCCCGTAGATGCCCGGCTGGGTATGACGCCCGGTGCCCGTCACCAGGTGCGAGGTGTAGAAGCCGTCGTCCTCGTTGCCGTTCCAGATCACCTGCGTCGCCATCCCGCGCCGTTCGGGCAGCATGAACATCCGCTGGATGGTGCCCTGAACGACCTCCTCGCGGGTATAGGTGGTGCCGAGCGCCGAGTAGACGGTGCAGTCGTGGGTGTAGTGGGTGTAGATCAGGCCGACGTCGCGCTCGTCCCAGATGCGGTGGGTGCAGCGGATGATGTAGTCGACGATGTCGGTATAGATCGGATCGAAGCCGCGCATGGGCTGCACCCGCTCGCGGCCCTCCGGCACCAGCGCGGTGAAGTCCCGACGCTCCGCCTGCAGGACGTCCTTGCTGTAACCACGGCGCGGTGCCGTGTCGTCGCATCTCTTCTCGGCCATCCGAATCGTCCCCGCCCCTTCGCGTCCCGGCGACTTCATCCGATCTTGCATACGATTGCAACAGCCGCGTTCAGCCGCCCCGCCCAAGCCGCGCCCGCATCCGCGCCAGCACGTCGACATCCATCTGCGCCAGCAGGTCGAGCATATCGAGCGGCACCCAGTTCTCGCGGATCAGCCCCTCGTGGTGGAGGTAGAAATCCATCACACGCATCGTCACCTCCCGCCCCGTCGGGCCAAGCCCGAGGAAGCCGCCGCCGGTATGGACGGCGTGGACGCTCGGCCAGCCGCCGGTGACGGAATAGGGGCCGTCGCCGAGCCGGACGTAGTGGCCGCCGCCGTGGCGGGACTTGGCCTCGGCGATACGGTCCCACTGGCCGCCGCCGGTGCGCCGGGGAAAGGCCGTGCGGAACGGCAGCTGGTGATGGTCGACAAAGCCCGCGAGACCTCTCGCCGTGCCGATGCCGGCGGGGCCGTACCACATCATCCGCGGGTGCCAGTGCGCGCGTTGCGGCATGTCGAGCAGACCCTGCCGCCCCGCCCCCGCAATGTCGTCGTAGGCGCCGAGCGTCGCGTGCATCGCCAGGGTCTGCGCCAGGCTCGTCGCCGACTGCGCCGGATCGCGCGCCTTAAGGTCGAGGCCATCTCCGGTCAGCGGCCCCGGCCACATCCCCTCGGTCCCGAGGCTGGGCGCGATCGGCCAGAGCCCCGCCTGGCGGACGACGTCGAGCACGTCCCACAGGCAGTTGGACTGCACGATGCGGCCGTCCCGCATCTCGTGGACCTCTCCGTAGCGCAGGTAGAGCACCTGCCCCGTCGCCGGAATGTCCAGCCAGTCGCGCCGGAACGTGCCGCAATAATGACCAAGCATGGCAACGTAGTCGCGCCCGTCGAAGCGGCCGCCCGTAACGATCAAGTCACGCCGTTCCAGATCGGGCAGCGCCGCCATCAGCGGTGTCCAGAGCCGCTCGGCGACCGAATCGGTGCCATGCGATTCGTCCATCGGATAAGACGCGCGCAGGTGGACATCGTCGTGATAAAGGGCCGAAAGGTTTGCGCCCAGACCGGCCACACCATCCTCTGCCAGGCGCGACAGGCCCAGCCTAACCTTCGTTTCGATGCCGTTCGCCCTGTCTTCCATGGCCCCGCCCCTCTTCCAGCCACGCCATCAAAGCCCAGCCCAAAGAATGTTGCAAACGTATTCATCGAGGACTACGCTTCGGAGCGTCAGGGCCGACCGACGGGCCGAGTGACCGATTGAGCGTTTCGGCCGTCCCGCGACGGGATCGGGGCGCGGACCACCTAGGGGAGAGACGAGACATGACCACCTGCACCAAGACCTGCCTGCGTTCCGGCGTGGCCGCCTGCGCTATCTTCGTGTCCGCGGGCGCCGCCTGGGCGGAATGCGGCATCGAGAGCGGCTCCGTCCGCATCCTGTCCAACGACTTCGCGGCGCTGCATGCGATCGCGGAGGCCGCCGAAACCTGCGCCAGCGACACCGTCGAGGTGACGCGCAACCAGACCGAGGACCACAAGAACATCCAGGTCGCGGCGCTGACCACCGATCCGGCGACCTATACCGTCGCCGTCGTCGCCACGAACTCCATCGTGCCGCTGATGAACGACGACCTGATCCGCCCGCTCAACGACCTCGTCGAGCAGTACGGACAGCAACTGACCGAAGGGCAGCTGATCCGCGTCAACGGCGATATCGTGGCCATCGCCTTCATGGCGAACGCGCAGCACCTGTTCTACCGCGAGGACATCCTCGCCGAGAACGGGCTCGAGGTGCCGACATCCTACGAGGAGATGTTCGAGGTCGCACAGGCGCTTCAGGATGCTGGCGTCATGCAGACGCCGATCGTGTCGAGCTTCATGCCCGGCTGGAACGTCGCGGCGGAGTTCGTGAACGCCTATCTCGGCACCGGCAACGAGTTCTTCGTGCCCGGCACCGCCGAGCTGGCGATCGACAACGCGGACGGTTTGCTCGTGCTCGAGACGCTCAAGCGGATGACCGACTACATGAGCGCCGACTACACCACCTACGACAGCAACGCGCAGATGCCCGTCTGGGAGGCCGGCGAGACCGCGCTGGCGATCAACTGGGGGTCGCGTTCGGGCGCGTTCATCGACGCGGAGGCGGCGGATCAGGATATCGCGGCGGCCACCCGCTTTGCCGCCGCACCGACGCTCGGCGATACCGACATCCCCTCGGCGGCGCTGTGGTGGGACGGCTTCACCATCGCCAAGAACATCAGCGACGAGGACGCCGAGGCATCGTTCCGCGCGATGATGGTCGGCATCTCGCCCGAGATGATGGCCGAGAACATGGACGCCGCCGTCTGGCTGATCGACGGCTACGAGGCGACACCGGCGTCGATGGGCGTCATCGGCAACCTGGAATCGGGTGCCGCACGCCCCTACCCGATGCTGCCCTACATGGGCCTGCTGCACACCGCGCTGGGCGACAACCTGTCCGACTACCTGGCGGGCGACGAAAGCGCGGAGCAGGCGCTGGCCGACATCGAGGCGGCCTACAACACCGCCGCGACAGAGGCCGGTTTCCTCAACTGACCGACCTGGCCCGGGGGGCGTCGGCCCCCCCGGCCTGCGCCCTCCTGTCGCGGGTCGGGGGCGTCCGAAGGGGGAGAAGGTATCCATGCGGCACAAGACGTTCCTGGCCTTCATGTGGCCGTCGCTCTTTGCGATGGTGCTGTTCATCGCCATCCCGATCCTGTCGGTCGCCTATCAGTCGCTGTTCATCGAACACGAACAGATCATGGTCGAGGGCGAAACCTGCGGTCCGTTCGGCTGCTCCGCCGAGGTCAGCGTCGATTCCGCCGCGATGGCCGACCTGAACGAGGCGCAGCCCGCCGGGCGCTACAACGGGCTGGGCACCTACGGCAACGCCAGCCACCTCGCCTTTGACGAGATCGGCGTGATCGTGGCGAACGCGGAGGATTTCGGAGATATACGCAACGGCATCATGAACCTGCCGTTCTACAGCGCGCTGGTGTTCACGCTGGCCTATACCTTTGTCGTCACGCCGCTGGTCATCGTGCTCGGCTTCGTCATCGCGGTCGCGGTCAACGCGGTGCCGAGGGCGCTGAAGGGGCCGGTGATCTTCTTTTCGCTGCTACCGATGATCGTCACGCCGCTGGTCGGGTCGCTGGTTCTGTTCTGGATGATCGACAGCCGCGGCATCATCGGCGCGACGCTGCAGGCCGTGTTCCAGGATCCGTCCCTGTCGCTCAAGGCGTCGTCGACGCTGACCTGGTTGACGCTGTTCGTCTATGGCGTCTGGCACAGCGCACCGTTCGCCTTCGTCGTGTTCTACGCCGGCCTTCAGAGCGTGCCGCAGGACACGATGGAATCGGCCATGGTCGATGGCGCGAGCCGGTGGGAACGCATCCGCTTCGTCACCGTGCCCTACCTGATGCCGCTGGCGACCTTCATCGCGCTGATGCAGCTCATGGACAACTTCAGGGTGTTCGAGCCGATCATCGGCTTTTCGGCACAGGCCCATGCGACCTCGCTGAGCTACCTGATCTACAACGACCTGCGGGTGTCGGATTCGCCGCTGTTCGGGTCGGCCGCCGCGACGTCGATGCTCACCATCCTCGGCGTCGTCATCCTGCTGCTGCCGGTATTGCGCCGCAACTGGCGCGAATTCGGCCGCAAGACCTGAAGGGGGGGGGACGACGATGTCGAGCCGTGCCGAGAGAAAGCCCCTGCCGCTCAAGCTGCTGCTGATCGGCTTCGTGCTGGTGTGGCTGTTCGTGGCGGCGTTCCCGTTTTTGTGGACCATGTGGGGCAGCTTCAAGGTCGAGGGCGACTTCTTCAGCCGCGCCGATTGGACCAATGCCATCACCGGCCCGGTGACCGAACGCCAGACCGGCGGCACCTTCACGCTCGACGGGTATCGCGGCGCGTGGATCGAGCAGGAGTTCTGGCGTGCGGCGCTCAACACCATGATCGTGGTGGTGTTCACCGTCGTCATCTCGCTGACGCTGGGCACGCTTGGGGGCTACGCGCTCGCGCGGTCGGGGTTCAAGTACACGTTCTGGCTGCTGATGCTGGCGCTGGTGTTCCGCGCGATGCCGCATGTGACGCTGGTATCCGGCTACCTGCTGCCGTTCTTCGAGCTCAACATCTGGGGCTACCTGCCGACGACGATCGTCGTGCTGGTGGCGATCAACCAGCCATTCACGCTTTGGATGCTGCACAGCTTCTTTCTGTCGATCCCCAAGGATCTGGACGAGGCGGCGATGGTCGACGGCTGCACCCGGTTCCAGGCGTTCCGTCTCGCGATCATTCCGGTGATGTGGCCGGGGGTGGTGACGACGGGGCTGTTCAGCTTTTTGCTGGCCTACAACGACTTCACCGTGACGGCGATGCTGCTGAGCCAGGAGAACTCCACCATGGTCCCGGAGATCGAGAGCTTCCTCGGCTCCACCCAGGAAGAGGGCAAGGTGATGTATGCCGTCGCCGCGGTCGTCTCGGCAATCCTGCCGCTGTTCGTGCTGATCCTGTTCTTCCAACGCCAGATCGTCAGCGGCCTCACCGCCGGCGCCGTGAAAGGATAACGCCATGGCCCGACTGCAACTCAAGAACGTCAACAAGCGCTGGGGCAGCTTCGTGGGGGTCGAGAACTTCGACCTCGACATCGCGGACGAGGAATTCCTGGTCCTGCTGGGTCCGTCCGGCTGCGGCAAGTCCACGACGATGCGGATGATCGCGGGGCTCGAGGACGTCACCAGCGGCGAGATCGTGCTGGGCGAGCGGGTGGTCAACGACCTCGACCCCAAGGACCGCGACATCTCGATGGTGTTCCAGTCCTACGGGCTCTACCCGAACCTGTCGGTCTACGAGAACATCCGCTTCCCCCTGCGGGTCCGCAAGGTGCCGCGCGACCGCCACGACGAGATGGTGATGAAGGCCGTCCACATGGTCGAGCTGGAGGATTTCATGCACCGCCGCCCGGCCGAATTGTCCGGCGGCCAGCGCCAGCGCGTCGCACTCGGCCGGGCCATCGTGCGAAAACCCACCGTGTTCCTGATGGACGAACCGCTGTCGAACCTCGACGCCAAGCTGAGGGTGTCGACCCGCGCACAGATCAAGAACCTGCAGTCGAAGCTGAAGACGACCACCGTGTACGTCACCCACGACCAGATCGAGGCGATGACGCTGGCTGACCGCGTCGTGGTGATGAACAAGGGCCGCATCCAGCAGGTCGGCACCCCCACCGACATCTACGACATGCCCGCCAACACCTTCGTGGCGTCCTTCATCGGGTCGCCCGCGATGAACCTCGTCGAGGGGACGCTCGCGAACGGGACGTTCGAGGCGCACGATATCCGCGTCGAGGGCCTGCCCACCGGGCCGTCCGGCGAGGTGACGCTGGGGTTCCGCGCCGAGGACGCGGAGATCGTGCAGGGCGGGGGTCAGATCGCGGCGCCGGTGTATTCGATCGAGCTTCTGGGAGAGGCGTCGATGATCACCTGGCGGCTGGCCGGTGCGCTGGTGTCGGTCAAGACCAACAAGGACTACCGCGCCGATATCGGCGACATGGTCGTGGCGCGGGTGCCCGCCGCTATCTGCCACCTGTTCGACACCGCCACCGGCGAAAGGATCGCCACACCATGACCCCACAGGCCAAGGCGGAGGCGACCCGGCAGGTCATCGAGCGGATGGAGGCGGCGCTCGCCGCGAATTCCGACGACATGGAAGCGCATTTCCACGAGGATTTCCGCTGGGCGGGCAACACGGGCTGCGGCACCAAGCACGGCCTGCGGGCGTTTCGCGACAACTGGCAACTGCCGCTGCGCGCGGCGTTCACCGATCGGACCTACGAGACCGAGGAACTGATCTGCGAGGGCGACTGGGCGTCGTGCTTTGGTCATATCGAGGGCACGCATAGCGGACCGTTCATGGGGATCGCGCCCACCGGGCGCCGCGTGACGATCCCCTACATGGATTTCTGGCGGATCACCGAGGGTCGCATCGCCGACAACCGGGTGTCCGTCGACTTCGCGTCGGTCCTCTTGCAGCTCGGCCGCGACGTCTTTGACGGTCACGGCTGGGAACATTTCGACGACGGCACCGCCACGCCACCGCACCCCAAGGGCAGGGACCAGACATGACCATCCGCCATTTGAAGACCGCCCGCTCGCAGGCGGACCGCGCCGAGGACGACACCAAGGTCAGGACGATCGTGGAGACCGGCCTCGCCGATATCGAGGCGCGCGGCGACGCGGCCGTTCGCCAGATGTCGGAGACCTTCGACGGGTATTCGCGCGACAGCTACCGTTTGGGCCGGGCCGAGATCGACGACCTGATCGCGCAGGTGTCGGACCGCGACATGGCCGACATCCGCTTTGCCCAAGGTCAGGTCCGCGCCTTTGCCCAGGCCCAGCGCGCGTCGATGACCGATATCGAGGTGGAGCCGATGCCGGGCGTGATCCTCGGGCACAAGAACATCCCCGTCCAGTCCGTCGGCTGCTATGTCCCCGGCGGCAAGTTTCCCATGGTCGCCTCGGCGCACATGTCGGTTGCCACCGCGACCGTCGCGGGCGTGCCGCGCATCGTCGCCTGCACGCCGCCGTTCAAGGGCGCGCCGAACCCCGCCGTGATCGCCGCGATGCACCTGGGCGGCGCGCACGAGATCTACGTCCTCGGCGGTATCCAGGCGATCGGCGCCATGGCGATCGGCACCGAGACGATCGAACCCGTCCACATGCTCGTCGGCCCCGGCAACGCCTTCGTCGCCGAGGCCAAGCGTCAGCTTTTCGGGCGGGTCGGCATCGACCTGTTCGCGGGCCCGACCGAGACCCTGGTGATCGCCGACGACAGCGCCGCCGACGGCGAACTGTGCGCGACCGACCTGCTGGGACAGGCCGAACACGGCTACAATTCGCCCGCCGTGCTGCTGACCAATTCCGAGCGGCTAGCCCGCGATACGATGGCCGAGATCGAGCGTATCCTCGGGATCCTGCCCACCGCCGACACCGCGGCCAAGAGCTGGGAGGATTACGGTGAGGTCATCGTCTGCGACACCTACGACGAGATGCTGCAGGTGGCCGACGACATCGCGTCCGAGCATGTGCAGGTGATGACCGACCGCGACGACTGGTTCCTGGACAACATGACCTGCTACGGCGCGCTGTTCCTTGGCCCGCGCACCAACGTGGCCAACGGCGACAAGGTCATCGGCACCAACCACACCCTGCCGACGAAGAAGGCCGGGCGTTATACCGGCGGTCTGTGGGTCGGCAAATACCTCAAGACGCACAGCTACCAGCGGATCACGACCGATGCCGCGGCGGCCGAGATCGGCGCCTACGGGTCGCGGCTGTGCCTTCTCGAGGGCTTCGTCGGCCACGCCGAACAATGCAACGTCCGCGTGCGCCGCTATGGCGGGGTGAACGTGCCCTATGGCGGGGCGGCGCCCTACCGGGACGCCGCCGAATGACCCTACCGCCGGAGCCTCCGGCGGGGATTTTTTCAGCCAGAAGAGACACGGGACAGCGATGACCGAGACCTTGCCTACCACCCCATCCTTCGACCTCACCGGCAGGCGCGCACTCGTTACCGGCGCGTCCTCGGGCATCGGGCTGGCCTGCGCGGCGGCATTGGCGCAGGCGGGGGCGGACGTGACGCTGGCCGCGCGGTCGGCTGAGAGGCTGGACGCGACGGCGCAGGCGTTTCGCGAGGCCGGCCTGACGGCCACGACGCTGGCCATGGACGTGGCCGACATCGCCGCGATGCAGGCGGCGATCGCCAAGGCCGGTCCGTTCGACATCCTCGTCAACTCCGCCGG
>Ga0115567_10006766_pt1 | contig 10926 bp, 13 predicted proteins | sample COGITO_mtgs_1204_2_FD_88679 | JGI IMG/M metagenome (GOLD analysis project Ga0115567, IMG submission 88679) | Pelagic marine microbial communities from North Sea - COGITO_mtgs_120412 | ecosystem: Environmental > Aquatic > Marine > Epipelagic | place: Germany:Helgoland, sampling site Kabeltonne... | reverse complement strand
TCAAGAAACAAATATAGGGAGTGCAGCTTAATGGATTCAAATAAAATTAAAAAAGGACTTGGAAGAGGACTGTCTTCTTTGATAGGTGAAACAAAAGTTGATATTCAAAAAAATAAAATATCAGTTTCTGATATTGTCCCAAATAAATATCAACCACGAAAAATTTTTGATGAGGATAACTTAAATGATTTAACTCAATCAATTAAAGAAAGAGGTATCTTACAACCAATTATTGTAAGAAAATCTAATAATGATAATTCTAAATTTGAAATAATAGCAGGAGAGAGAAGGTGGTTAGCTGCTCAAAGAGCTAATCTTCATGAAGTTCCAGTGGTTATAACTGATGCCGATGATCTTAAGTCTCTTGAATTTGCAATTGTTGAGAACGTTCAGAGACACGATTTAAATCCTTTAGAAGAGGCCCAGGGATATAAAAGATTAATAGACGAATTTTCTTATGATCAAGAGAGGGTATCAAAATTTATAGGTAAAAGCAGAAGTCACATAACCAATTCGTTAAGAATTTTAACTCTACCAGTTGAGGTTATAAAATTAATAGAAACACAAAAATTGACTGCTGGTCATGCAAAAATTTTAGTTGGTCTAGAAAACGCTTCTTTTGTGGCAAATAAAATTGTTGAAAAAAAATTATCTGTAAGACAAGCAGAAAATTTCGTTAAAATCTTTAAAAATAAAAAACAAAGACCAGACAAGCCAAAAGATGCAAACATAAAAGATCTTGAATTATCTGTATCAGATAAAGTTGGTTTAAAAGTTGTAATTCAAAATAAAAAAAATAATAAGGGAAAAATTACTTTTGAGTACAAAGATTTGGATCAATTAAATAAAATATTAGACATAATTAAATCTAACTATTAGCTTCAGAAGATGTTTGACTTAAAATAAAGTCTGTAATTAAATTAATTGAATTATTAATATTTTTCTTAATTTGTAATTCAGTTTCACTTAGTTCATAGATTAATTTTTTAATATTTTTTGATTTCCATTTATAAATTTGTTGTTTTGTTATTTCTTTTTCTTTCCAGAAAATTGGCGGTTTTGCTGATGAAATAGTCAAATCTATATTTTTATTGTTTTCAAATGTTATTGATAATGACAGTAATTTTTTTGCTTTAATTAAAAAAGATCTAGTAATCATAATGCAGTCATCATTACTGAAATTATTTTCATTTAAGATACTTATTATTTTCTTTTTATTCTTAGCTAGGCAATAATCAATAAGCTCAGATATGCTATGGTTTTCTCTTAAATTGATTATTTTTGATATATTTTCACTAGTAATTTTTTTTCCATTTTTACTAAAATACTCTATCTTTTTTAGCTCATTCAATAAAGCTTCCCTATCCCCATTACATTTATTTGTTATTATATTAATATCTGCTGAAGAAGTGGGTACGTTTTTTTCTCTTAAAAAATTATATGCTAATTTTGTTAATGTTTGTTCATTATCTGGATAAAAAGCAACACAAACGTATTTTTTTTCTTTTTCAAAAAAAGATCTCAATTTTGATTTTTTATTTAAACTTTCTGCACTAATAATTATCATTAAATGTTCAATATTTTTAGCACTTAATTCTTCTATGATTTTAATTATTTTGTCAGTTGCCCTTTTAATAATAATTACTTTTTCATTTTCGAAAAGAGATCCAGATAATATACTTTCAATAAAATTATTTTGGTTATCTAAAATCTCTTTTTCCTCATATTTCGAAATTCCATTTCTATTTTTTATTAATTCTTTAATCTTTTCACTTTTAAGACCCTCATTATCTCCATGAAAAAGAATAAATTTATTTGAATCTAGATTTATTTTTCGAGTTTCAAATGATTTTATGATCATTTTATTTTAAGTAGTTCTATTATTAATTTATTAGAAATTGAACTAGCAAAATTTTGCTTAATAATTCTCTCATATTTTGTTTCACTATTCAAATCATCTAATCTATTCATTGTAAAACTTTCAGTAATGATAATTTTATCTTTTTTAGAATTTTGATCTATTACTAAAAAAATAACTTTGGCTGTGATTTCAAATTTTGCAACGGAACCAGTTGCATCTTTGCTTATTTCGTTTTTAGAGTATTCTGTTTTAACATAAACTTGTATTTTCTTCGCATTTTTTTCCTCAGAATATTTTTTTAAATTAATTTTTAAAAAATTATTAAGTTCATTGTCTCCTTCAAAATCTATATTTTTAATATAAATATCTCCAATTTTATCTGTTGTTAATAGTGGTTGATAACCACAATTTATGAGTAAAATAAATATTAAAATTATTATTTTGTTTTTTATTATCATTTTATATTATCAATATATTAATAAGTTTATTTGGAATAAATATTTTTTTCTTAATAATTTTGTTTTTAATATAATTTTTTAACTTAGAATTTTCATTTATTTTAATTAATAAATCTTCCTCTGTTAAATCTTTATCTGCCTCTATAATATCTCTTGTTTTTCCATTAATTTGAACAACATATTTTTTCTTTTCTTCAATTAAAAAACTTTCATCAACTTCTGGCCAAGTAAGACTCTCTTTAATATTAATTATTTCAAGACATTCATTTGCGAAGTGTGGAATTATTGGGCTCATTGTAATTAAAATTTTTTTATAATTTTTAATTAATTTTTTTTTTTCAAATTTTTGTAATAATATTTTGTTTAAAGATGCATAATTTTCATAAAAATTTGCAATTATTTTATTGTAGGCAAAACTTTCAATATTATTAGTTACGTTTCTTACAAATAAATTAGTTATTTTTTCAAGTTCTCTAGATGGATTTGGTGGATGATCTGCTTTAATTTCTTCTAAAATTTTTTGATTTAATACCCATAGTTTTTGAATAAATTTGTATGATGAATTCATTCCTTCTTCAGACCATTGTACATCCTTTTCAGGAGGACTATCAGATAATATAAAAAGTCTTACTGAATCAGCCCCATATTCTTTAATAATTTTTTCAGGATCTATAGTGTTTTTTTTTGATTTAGACATCGATTCTGATGGCCCAATTTTTACAGACTCCTCATTATTTTCTTTAAGAAATTTTTTCCCATCAATGGTTATTAACTCGTCGGGGCTAACCCAATTATTATTTTTATCTTTGTATGTTTCGTGACATACCATTCCTTGTGTAAATAAGCCATTGAATGGCTCTTTAATATTGAAATTTTTATTTTTAAAAGACAAAGCATGCATAAAAAATCTAGAGTATAAAAGATGCAATATTGCATGCTCAACACCACCAATGTATTGATCAACAGGCATCCAATAATTTATATCTTCACTATCAAAACCATAATCAATTTTATTTGGTGAGCAGAATCTTAAAAAATACCACGAAGAATCCACGAATGTGTCTAAGGTATCTGTTTCTCTAGTATAATTTTTTCCATTAATCGAAATATTTTTCCATTCTTTAATATTGTCTAAAGGGTTTCCTTTTGTCTCAAATTTTTCTATTTCAGGTAGTTTGACTGGAAGCATATTTTTTGGAATCTTAATTGGATTATGATTTTCGTCATAAGCAATTGGAATAGGACAGCCCCAATATCTTTGTCGCGAGATACCCCAATCTTTTAATCTGTAATTAGTTTTTTTTTCACCAATATTATTTTTTTCAAGATATTCTATCGTTTTTGGAATAGATTCATTTGGAACTTTTAAATCGTTTAGAAATTTTGAATTAAATAAATAGCCAGGCTCTGTATAAGCTTTGTCTTTAATAAAAAAGTTTTTATCTTTTTCTGGTCTTACAACTGCTGTCACTTTTAAATTATATTTATTTGCAAAATCCAAGTCTCTTTGATCGTGTGCTGGGCAACCAAATACAGCACCTAAGCCATAGTCCATAAGTACAAAATTTGCAAAATAAACTGGGACTTCAGCACCAGAGTCTAAAGGATTAATTGCCAACAAATCAGTTTTAAAGCCAAGTTTTTCAGCTGCTGCTATTGACTCTTCAGTAGTTCCAGTTTTAGAGCATTCATCTTTGAATTTTATAAATTCAGGATCTGAAGAATAAAATTTTGATATAGGGTGATCAACAGACACTGCCAAAAGACATACCAAATAAAGTATCTGGTCTAGTAGTGTAGCATTTAATTTCATTAATATTTTTTTTTGATTTAATTTTAAATTTTATCTCACAGCCAAACGATCTACCTATCCAATTTTGCTGCATTACTTTTACTTTATTTGGCCAATCTTTAAGTGTTTCTAAGCTTTCAAGTAATTCTTTTGAAAATTTTGTAATATTAAAAAACCACTGGTTTAGTTTTTTTCTCTCAACAATAGCTCCGGATCGCCATCCCTTTCCATCTATTACTTGCTCGTTTGCTAAAACTGTTTCATCTATTGGATCCCAATTAACATAATTTTCTTTTCTGTAGACCAAACCTTTATCATAAAGATCTAAAAAAAATTCTTGCTGATGTTTATAATAATCTGGAGAACATGTAGATATCTCTTTGTCCCAATCTATTGATAACCCTAGTTTTTTAAGTTGTGATTTCATTACAGAGATATTTTTTTCAGTCCAAGTTTTTGGATCTAAATTATTTTGCCTCGCAGCATTTCTGCAGGCATACCAAAAGAGTCCCAGCCCATTGGATGAAGTACATTGTAATTTTGTAATGTTTTAAATCTTGCTAGCACATCACCAATCGTATAATTGCGCACATGTCCCATGTGAATTTTTCCAGAAGGGTAAGGAAACATTTCGAGGCAGTAAAATTTTTTTTTACTTTTATCTATTTTTGTTGAAAAGGATTTATTATCATCCCAAAATTTTTGCCATTTATTCTCAATAATTTTATAATTGTATCTTTCCATTTTTATGTGACTTAATTAACTTAATTTTTTTCTGGAATTTTAGGATATTTAAAGTCAGGATTTTTTATTTTTTCATTTTCTTCAATTAGAGCTGCCTCTTTTAAAATTGCTACTTTGATTTCTTTTTCTAGAATAGTATCTAATTTATTAGTTTTACAATTATTTTGATCATCACATATTCTTTTATAAACAATTACTTTAATTGCATCAGATCTAATTTCATTTGATAAAAATTTAACAGTTATTTTAATAGCTTGATTTGAGACATCATCATTAAACCAATCTGTTATGATAATACCACCTGAATAATCAACATTACTTAGTGGCGTGAATTCAAGCAAAGAAATTGTTGCTCTCCACATTGGATTTGACGATGCAAATTGGAATACCCCACCTGCTTTATTTCTATTTGTATCAAATACTTTAAATCCCTTACCTGTTTGAATATTTTTTTCAGCTCTATCTTTTGCATTTGGTGAAACTTTTCTTGCATCAACAGGTTTGTAAATTCCACAATTATTTACTAGAAAAAGTAACCCTATTATTAGGTAAGTATTGGTTATTTTAACCATTAATTTAATGAAGGGCATGTATAAAAAAGAATTAAATATCATACATTTTTTAAGGATTAAAACTAATAATTGTGTGATATTTATGCAACATTTATATAAAATTGTCATTTTTTTCTATGTAAATTATACATTTTAAACTTCAATTTGATAAATAATCATCATTATTAATGTTAATAATAAACAAACAAAGGAAAAATATGAAAAACCTAAAAAAAATTGGGCTTACAGCCCTTGCAGGTTCTATGGTGGCTATTTCAGCACAAGCAGCTGAAATGACACTTTCAGGTTCTGCAGTAATGACATACATTTCAAAATCTGGAAATCAGGACGCAACTGTAACAGGTAGTGGAATTGGTGTTGATAAAGGACTAACTGCATCAGCTTCTGGTGAGATGGACAACGGTATCGGTGTTAGTCTTTCAACTCAAGTAAACGATGGTACTACAGCAAATGCTCAAACATCATCAATCACTCTTGACTTAGGAGACAGTGGATCATTAGCTTACGTTCAAGTTGATCTAGGTGGTGGTGTAGAAGCATTAGACGATGTTATGCCTACAGCTCATGAAGAACCTTCAAATGGTTTAACTGGTTTAACTAGTGCAGGAAGCTCAGTTGGAACTGGTTTTGTTTACAGTAATTCTGTAGGTGGAGCTAGCATATCAGTAAACTATGCACCAACTTCACAATCATCTGCTAACGACCAAGGTACAGGTACAGGTGCAGGTGCTGGAACTTCTTCATCTTCAATTGGAATTACATACCCAGTTGCTGATTCAGGTTTAACTGTCTATGCTGGTACAGGTACAGATGGTTCAACTGATGGAAAAGATCATTCACATGATGCATTAGCAGTAACTTATGCTTTTGGTCCAGTAACAGTTGGTTACCAAAGAAATGAAATGGATGATGAAGATGCATCAGGTTCTGATTACTCAGCTGAGTTTATGGCGATTTCGTTTGCTGTAAATGATGATCTTTCTATCTCTATCGGTGATCAAACAACTGAAAAAGATGGTTCAGACGTTGACCAAGAAGTATCTGGTATTTCTGTTGGTTATTCAATGGGTGGTATGACTATTTCTGCTCATGCTAATGAAGGGGACAACGTTGGTCACACAGCGAACGCAACTTCTGAGCATACTGAAGTATCAATTACTTTTGCATTTTAATTAAGTTTTATACTTTTTATAAAAAGGGCCCCTTTAAAAAGGGGCCTTTTTTTTTAGTCTTCTATTTTATTTAAGAAATCAAGATAAGGTTTAAAAAAATCGCTTTGGTTAACAGAATTTTTGTAGATAGGTTTTCTAGCCTGGTTAACACTAACAGTTTTTATAGATGAAATTTTTCTATGAAAATTGAGACAATTATCTTCAAATTTTAAATCGCAAAACTCTAATATTTCTCTAATAATTTTATTGGGGTTATTAGTTATTTCTTCATAATTACAGTCATAAATAAAATTAGGAGTTTTATTGTGCCAAAAATTTAAAAGATCTTTATATAATTTGATAAATTTAAGTAAATTATTCTCATTATAAGCCCATGGAATAGCATTTCCTTCAAACATGTTGTTATAAATAGATAAAGCAGTATCTTTAACATTTCTTTGGCAGTGAATAATTTTTGAATTAGGGAAAAATATTTTTATAAAACCAATCCATTTAAAATTATTTGGGAGTTTATCTAAAATAACTTTTTCATTATTAAATTGTTTAAATTGTTTTAAAATATCGCTAGAAATTTCATAAAATATTTTTTTTTCAAATAATTCATTATTTGATAATAATTTTAAAAAATTATTATCTTTAATTAATTTTTCAAAGGTATTAGAAATAGTATTTAGTTCTCCTGCGCCAAAAACTTTAGAATGAGCACCAATTATTTGATGTATAAGAGTAGTACCACTTCTTGGTAAACCAACAATAAAAATTAGCTTCTCTGAATTAAAATTATTTAAATTACTAAATTTATAATTTTTAAAAATTTTTTTAATCAAATTAAATGAATTTTCTTCATTTTTAAAACTATAATTGATCAATGATTGATGTTTTAATTTATTTGCAATTTTAGAATAATGTGAAGCTATTTTGTAATTCTTCTGATCTATATATGACTTTGTTAAAGCAAAATATAAATAAATTTTATTTATATTTAAATCACTAAATTCATTAATTTTTTTAATCATGGATAGTTGATGCGTGTCATTTTTTTTATAATGGTGGATACGACTATATAATTGATCAACATAAGTATTTTTTGGAAATTTTAAATTTAGTTCTTTTAAAGTTTTTTTGCTTTCATCAAATTGACCAATATATTGATATGTTGTCGCTAAATTAATTAATAAAATCTCTGAATTGTTATTAATTTTGTATGCTTTTAAATATAATTTTAGAGACTCGGTAAATTGGTTTAAATCCCCTCTTAAATTCCCATAATTACAAAGAGAAATAAAATGATTAGGATTTAACTTTAATGCTTGTTGAACATATTCGAGAGCTGTTTTTAAGTTATTTTTAGCTCTATATATCAAACTTAAATTTGACAAAAAGGAAACTTCATTAGGTTTTAATTTTAAACCATTCAAAAAAATATTTTCTGCTACTGTATATTTTTCTAATTTATGATATGATAACCCTACATAATTTATGAATGGAACTTGATCAGGATATTTTTCAAGTATTTTCTTTGATTTATTAATTGTTTGAGTAAATTTACCTAACGAAAAAAGAATTTCAACTTTTTTTAATTCAGATTGTAAAAATTTAATATTCATTTTATTTTTATAATAAATTTAATTAAACATAGATATACCAGCTATACCTTTAATATTAAGTTTACTTAAAATTTTTATATTATCTTTATTTATTCCACCCAAACATACAGTTTTATTTTTTGTTAGTTTTTTTAAATTCATAAATTTGTAAATTCCAAGAAATATCTTATTTTTTTTATTAAAAAAAATTGGTGAAATAAAAATAATTTTTACATTTTGCTCTTCTTTTATTCTTATTTCTTTTAGATTATGTGCTGATCCTAAAAGTGTAAATTTTTTTCTGTAGTTATAAGAATTATGATGATAGTTTTTGTTAAATGAGGGTATATAAGCTCCATCTAAATTAAGTTTAAGAGCTAATTTTATATTATTACTTAAGTAAAATTTAATTCTTTTTTTTTTACAAGTTTTTTTTATTTTAATTATTGTATTGATATCGAGGTATTTGTTATAATTTCTGTATATTATAGAAACATTTTTTGATAAATTATTGATTAAATTTTCTCTAAAGTCGTCAATAAAACAAAAATAATTTTGGTTAACATGATGCATAAAAGTATTCAAAATTTAATAGATGTTCAAAAATTAATTAACTCTAAACTAGTTGATTTGAAAAATAATAAAATACCTAAAATTATAGCTGTATCAAAAACTTTCAATATAGATAAAATTTTACCCTTGATTGAATATGGCCATCTTGATTATGGGGAAAATAAAGTTCAGGAAACTATAGATAAATGGTCGGATATTAAGTCAAAGAACCAAAATATTAAACTTCATTTAATAGGTAAGCTTCAGACAAATAAAGTAAAGCATGCTATAAAAATATTTGACTATATACATTCTGTAGACAGTATGAAACTAGCAAAAAAAATTGCAGAAGAGCAACAAAAACAAAATAAAAATCTAAAATTATTTATCCAAGTAAACATTGGAGATGAAGAGCAAAAGGCTGGTGTTAAAGTAAGTCAAATTGAAGATTTAATAACTTTTTCAAAAAAATTAAACCTAAATATTATTGGTTTAATGTGCATTCCACCTGCTAATGAAGAGCCTGATAAATATTTTAAAGAAATTAAACTTTTAAATAAAAAATTTGATTTAGCTGAGATAAGTATGGGAATGTCATCAGATTACTTAAAGGCAGTTGAAAATTCCTCTTCATATTTGAGAATTGGATCAAGTATTTTTGGTGAAAGAAATTAATAAATTCTTATTTTGGTCTTTTTATTTATTAATTTTAACATAATTAAAAAATCTTTTTTTTGTAAAGCTATACATCCAGCTGTTGGATTATAATTATTTGTAAGATGAATAAATATACAGCTTCCTTTTCCAGGAATGCTGTTATTAAAATTGTATTTAATGGGTATTAATAAATTGTATTTATAATCATCTCTAAAAAGCTTCTCATGATGAATATTTTTGCTAACTTTAATTAGTTTATTATATTTATTTGGAAAATTTATATCATCAGACCAGCCCATATCAGGCTTAATTTCAATAGTTTTTAAATATGTGTCAGGTAATTTAATTCTATCTGCCCTATAGTATAAATGCTCAATTTCAAAAGTTCCTTTTGGTGTTTTTTTATCTCCCTCAATTTTTTTTTTACTTAATCCACTTTTACCAATGGAACACTTGAATTTAAATTCATCTATATGAAGAGTATGTTTATTTTTTAAAAAAATTATCATATTCTAATTATATATGAATAATCAAAATTTAATAATTTTCAATTTTAAATCTTTATATGTAATTTTAAAAGAACTAGAGGTGTATTTAAACTATAAAATTTTAGAATCACCTAATATTAAAAACTTAAATGATAAAATTAAAAGTTCAAAAAATTATTTAATTATTTGTCAAAGAAAAGTGAATGATATTGATAATCAATTTATTTTAGATAATGTACCTATAAGAATTTTTAAATTAATAGAAAAAATTAATATTCAATCTTTAAAGAATCAGTTTAATGAAAAATCGGAATTTAGAATAGGCCAATACAAAATTGATTTAAATTCAAGGGAATTGATATCAGCAAATAATTCTATAAAATTAACAGAAAAAGAGACTAATATTATTATATATTTATCACAATCAAGTGATCCCGTGAGTATTGATCAACTGCAATTTAGTGTGTGGGGTTATCAATCAAAACTTGAAACGCATACTGTTGAAACTCATATATACAGATTAAGAAAAAAAATTTTAAAACAATTTAATGATAAAAATTTCATTTTAAGTCGTAAAAATGGTTACAAAATTAATTAAAAAAAAAAATATTATTGCTAAAGATCTTTTTACAAAAAAATATAAAATTAGAATAGTTAAACCCAAAAAAGGAAAGGGCAGTTTTAAAAGAAAGAAAAGTACATCCTAAAGTCTAGCTCCAATTTGTTGAATTACCTTAGACGACATTTCGGTACCTTTTTCTAAGCTCTTTTCGATTGATAACTTATTAACATATCCATGTAGAAACCCAGCAGCAAAAAGATCACCAGCACCTGTAAGATCTAAAACTTTAAGATTTTTAAGTATGCCGCACTCCCTAATTTCTTCACCTTGAATTGCAACTGCCCCTTTTTCACCTCTTGTAATAATTACCAACTTGTTCAGTTGCTTTGAAAAGTTAATTACTTCGTTGAAATCTTTTGCTTCAATCAGTGATGTAATTTCTTGTTCATTTGCAAAAGTTATATCCAACTTATTTTTTACTA
>Ga0115567_10006763_pt1 | contig 10930 bp, 9 predicted proteins | sample COGITO_mtgs_1204_2_FD_88679 | JGI IMG/M metagenome (GOLD analysis project Ga0115567, IMG submission 88679) | Pelagic marine microbial communities from North Sea - COGITO_mtgs_120412 | ecosystem: Environmental > Aquatic > Marine > Epipelagic | place: Germany:Helgoland, sampling site Kabeltonne... | reverse complement strand
TAGGCGTAAATATGTAGACCGATCTAGATGTGGTTGTGAATAGATAAGCTAGGAAAACGCGCAGTATTGGTGGTGAGCCATCACACATGCCTACAAACACAAGCATTGCTATATGTTTAAGCCACTGGTTGAGAGGCGAAGCTTTAAAGCTGTTAGCAAAGCTTATTATTATAGTTAAGTGTGCGCCTGAAACGACAAAAAAATGCAGCAATCCTAAACTTGATAAAGCATCTGAAAAATGCGATTTCTCTAGCCGTTTACTACAGGCAAGAGCTTGTGTGATCTCATGGTTTAGTGCCCCAAGACACAATTCATGTAAAGTCATTGAAGACTCTGTGCAAAAAACAGGGAGCATTTAATTTAAGTTAAGACTCTTTGAATAAACAGATTTCGGAAACCAACATAAATGCTATTTGTGAAAGTTTTTTGGGCATTGGGCTGAAAGCCGCACCTAAAGTCTAGTTGAGGTCTGGAGGTAGCTCCTTTTCCACAAGAATTGTGGAAAACTGTCTGTATGCACCTTAAATTATTAGCAAATAAAATATTAAGACCTAATTTACTAGCAGTGATTTTTTTAACATCAAGTTTTACTCAAGGTGCTTGGGCTTACGTTCGATTTTCCAATAAACCAGTTGAAACCTGGGACAGTCTTTTTTTGGAATCAGGTGCTGAGAAGTTCTACACAGTTCAAACAGGTGACACTCTGTACGGCATTAGCAGAACATTGTTTGGGGACCCCGAATTTTGGCCCAAGATATGGTCTCTCAACACTAAAATCACAAATCCACATATAATCGAAAAGGGCCAGATCATATATTTTGTTGGCGGAACTTCTTACACTCCTCCTAGTGTAGGAATAAGTGATCTAAAGCCTGAAAGCTATACATACGGTAATCATTTTATCAGTCCTGAAATACCACCGGCGGCTTTAAAAAAAGGTCCGATACAGCTGCCGGACAGCCTACCTAATTTATTTAGATTTTCTCAGACTCAAGAGGAATCTAATGAAGTAGACGCACTTTCAGCCGGATCACGAGCAGCTTTAAGTTCCGTGAGGATTGTAGAACTCACAAGTGAGGTTTCTAACACTACTCCAACTTCAGTTGGGGAAGTGAAAAGGGTTTTTACTGGTGCAAAATATGCTGTAGTCGGAGATCTTGTTTACTTAAAGGTTTTTTCAGGAGCTGCAGTCGGAGACGAGCTTTCAATTTTCAGAACTAGACCTAGTTGGCTGCCACTGAGAGGAAAACTGTCTCTTAAGGCTAATTTGGTTGAGTGGTTAGGTAGAGTTAAAATTAAATCTACAGCTGAAGGCGGTTGTGTTGGTGAGATTGTTTATGCAAACTCAATTATTCAGCTCGGTGAAAATCTTGCGCTTAGAGAGTCTAGGTCTGTAGAGCTGCCAGACGTAATTGATGAAGATACTTTAAGATCAAGTGTAAATGGTAAGCCAAAAATTATAGGTTCTCGTAAGGTTCCAGGGTCTTCTGCTATAGGTGAATTTGAGGTCGTTTACTTTGACAGTGGATCTTCAGCGGGTATTGAAGAGGGAGGTGTATATCCTCTTTATACAAACTTTGGAGAGTTTGGTGTGTCAAAATCAGAAAGCATAGTGCCTAAAAGAATTGGATTTGTAAAAATGGCATCAGTTGAAAATGGTGTGTCTACAGGCGTTGTCTTCAACCTAATATCTGAAGTGCATGTTGATCAAAAAATTGGTCTATAACTTTGTCTGTTCAATTCATAAATCGGACTTAATCTAAGTAAAAAAAGGTCATGATCAGAAGTATAAACTTGCTGGTGTATTCTAATGCGAGATATTTATTTTTTGTCCTGGTTTTTTAAAGATGAGCTTTTCCATAAAGAAATGATACAGTACACCAGATCAGGTGTATTAAGTGATAATCTAAAAAACCTATACCATAAAAATCGAAGTTTAATAGAAAAAGGAAAGTCTATTTGTGAGCAAAGTGGTGCTTCAATAGTTGTATACATTGATACTGATTATCCAATTTGTTTCAAAGAGTTGGAGCGGCCGCCGTGGGTGTTGACCTACAAAGGCAATTTGAAACTTTTAAATAGAGCCCACCTACTTTCAATAGTCGGAAGTAGGAGAGCGGACCCTGAGGTTCTTTACTGGCTTAATAAGAATTTTAAAATAGCATCTAAAAATTTAGTATTGGTTTCAGGAGGAGCGATAGGCGTTGACCAAGAAGTTCATAAAATCGCACTAAGAGAAGGTCTTGCTACTGTAATAGTGCTTCCTGTAGGTATTAAGCAAATGTACCCCTCTTCGTTAGGGGCCGTGGTTACACAGCTATTTAGGCGTAACGAGAAATCGGTGCTTTTGATTTCTCAATTTTATCCTGACCAGAAAGTTTATAAGTCTTCTTTTTATCCTAGAAATTATGTTTTGTCAGCCATAAGCCCCAGGCTGATAGTTGCACAATCTGAAATAAAAAGCGGAACAATGGTCACTGCAAAATATGCCCTTGATAATGGTCAGGAGATATACACGTTGCCTGCTTCTCCATGGGACCTGCGTTATTCGGGAAACTTAAAGCTTCTTGAAGATGGAGCTTGTCAATTAATAGATTTAAGTTTGATCCATACATAAGATCCTATCGAAAACAGTATGCATGGAATTATAGGAAGGTAGATGAGTAGTGGAATCTGGTGAGAGTTACTTAAAAATTCAGCTACGAAAAGCATTATCCAAAAGAATAAAGAAATTAAAATAGCCATAAAAAAGCCTCCACCTTTAGAGCTTCTATTATGTAGTCTTATACTAAATAGGGAGCCCACGACTAAAAAAAAGATGCAAGAAAATGAAAACATATTTCTTTTGTAGATTTCAATTAATATAGGTGTTGATTTTTCTGGTGTCGTTTTTTTTAATCGGGTGTTGAGCTGTTTCGTTGTGCTGTTATTGATTTGTCTTTTTGTTGAGGAGGACGCCTTTTGGCCCTCAAAGAGTTCTATGAGGTAGGACTTAAAGGCAATTAACAATGAGCTTAAATCTTTTTCTGAATTGTTGTAAATAGCGCCGTTATAGAGCTTGAGTCCAAAGCTTGAGTCCGACTGATCATTTCCAGCAAACTCTCCACTTCGAGCAAAAACCTGAAGGTTGTCACTCTTTGATTCGCTTAAAATGAAAACTTTTGAAAGTCTTTTTTCACTATCTTGGCTTTCTGCATACATAGTAACACCAGGTATTTGAGTTAAGAACACTCCTGGCTGAAATGCTGTTGCTGCTATTTTTTGTCTGATGAGAGACTGAAGTGCTCTAGACTGGTATTTAGCATTTGGTCCCCACGTGTGAATGGAGTTAAAACTTGTGAATAGGCATATGGCTGAGAACAGAATAGCTGGCTGAGCCATTTGAAATTTTGAAATTCCGAACGAGGCGAGAGCTGTGAATTCTGATTGGCTGCTCAATTTACCATGACCAAAGAGTAATCCAAATATTAATGAAAACGGAAGTAAGATAGGTAAATATGAAATGCCAAGAAGAAAAAACATTCTTAGGATGAGTTTTGTAGAAGAACTGTCTTGAAATAAAAACTGAGAACTTTGCAAAAATTGAAAAACAAAAATTAAAGAAAAGAAAGCTACCAAACACATTATAAATGGAAAGAAAATAGATTTTAAAATATAAAAAAAAGCTCTCGAGTTTAGCACACCTCAAGTTAAAAGAAATTAAGATTAGAGTCTAGGAGCTTTTTTTAAAGGTGAACCAGCTGCTCTTAGCAGGCTTGGCATTATTTTGACTTCTTACTATCTGTAGTTCCCTTCTAGCGGGTAGAAAGTGTGAGTTTGCTTTGAGCGAGAGACCTATAAACTTTTGAAAGCTTTGAGAATCGCTATTTTTATTGGCAATTAATGCTTTGACGTAGTAATAGAGTGGCTCATTTCTCAAGTTTTTATGTTCAAGATCTAGAATTTTATTAGAGTTGTGGTTTAAAACATGCTCTTTACTCTTAAGAGATGCCCATAAAAAGTAGAGTCCAAATTCGTTCGGATAGTAATTGTGCATTTTGGGTTGGTCTAATAGCTGAATAGCTTCTGAATATTTTCCTGAATGCAGCACTTTTTTTGCTTGTTCTAAAATATTATTACAATCAATTTGATCTTGAGCCTCTTGGTTGGCCTTCATACTCTCAAACGTCTGTCTGTTCTCTGCAGTTTTAATACTATTAAAGGCTTTAGTAATCTCTGCAAAGACTGCGGCAGCTTCTTCAAGTTCATCTGCTTTTAGTACTTTGTCCAATTTATCTGGGTGAAGTTCTTTGGCTAGATTTTGGTATTTTTTTGAAACTCTTTGATCGGTTATATTATCTTGGCTCAAGTCCAAAATTTCATAGGGGTTCTCTGATTTAATTTTCTTAGCTAGGTAATGTACGCGTTGTTTGATTAGACCTTTTTCGCTCGAACTTACAGAGGTGATTTCTTCAGTGTAGGAGAAATCAAGACTTCTACACAGTAACAATGAAAGTATATTTTTTGCTTCTTCAGCAGTTAATCGGTCACCCTCATTATGTTTCTTTTGGATCTCTTCGATTGTAGATTTTTCTACTTTAAATACGTCGTCTTGAGGACTGGAGTTTATTGATGCATTGAGCCCTTTTAAAGATTTTAAAAGTTTTAAAGAGATTGTAGAGGCCTCAACAGACTGTATGAAACTAATGAGAGCGCTGGTGACTTCATGTGCGGCTAGACACGTCGAAGAGTCATGTTCGAAATGGGGGCGCTCAGTAATTTTAATGCTGTTTAGGTTTGAATTTTTTAAAAGTTTGTCTAATCTTATTCTTTTTTGTTCGTTTAGCGCTAGAGGAACAGAATGAGGACTGACATAATTTTTTTCTATAAGAGCTTCGCCAATCCTTTGCTTTCCACTTTTAAATTCATCACTTGAAACATATTTAGATAAGTTCTCCCGAGTTAAAAAACCAAGACCTACGAGGAGTTCGCCTATGGAGTCCTCAAAATCTTGACTAAATATACTTGTAATTTCGCCATTGTTAAAATTTAAAACTGTCTCAGATCCGTTGCTGGTAATTTTAACTTCACCACAGTATTCAAGTTCAGATAACTGCTTAATAAAAAAAACCGTTTCTATACAATCAAGCGAGTCGAAGCCTTCACTTTCAGCATTGAAGTGGTCTAAGCTGGCATTAGTCTGAACAAAAAAACTAAGTATCGATTTTTTGTCTTCGGGGAAAAACTTCTCAAGTGATTGTTTTAAAAGGCTGGTGTCCACAGGCTTTTTGATAAAATGTTTAATATGTGGGTAGGACAGAGCTTCTTTTCTTGAGGCGTCATCAACTAGAATGCCGCTCATCAAAAAGAATAAACTGTCACTATGCGTTTCTTCATTGATCCTGCTAAGCTCTTTTGAAATTGAGAAGCCATCATCTCCTGGAATGAAGCAATCGACGACAACTAAATCAAAAGGTTGTTCATTAAAAATAAATTTAGCTTTATCTAAGTTTTCAGCAGTATGGGCTTCCCAACCCAAAGACTCAAAAATTCGTTTAAGCCCTGAGGAGAACTCAATGTTATCGTCTACTATCAAAACGGCGAGGTTATTCATTATGATTAAGTTTCGGCTCTCAGAGCCCCAGATTAAAGCCTTAAGAATAAAATTCTTGTGGCATTAGCTTTGAGGCTGTAATCTAACAGAAAGCACAAAGAGGAGAAAAAATGAGCATTTTAAATATTGGAGATTCTCAATTTGAGACTGAGGTTTTAAAATCAGATAAGTTGGTACTTTTAGATTTCTGGGCTGAGTGGTGTGGTCCATGTAAAGCTTTAGGACCTAAGCTGGAAGAAATTGCAGGTGAATTAGGCGAGAAAGTCAAAATTGTTAAGATCAACATTGATGAAAATAAAGAGACTGCTCAAAAGTATGGTATTAGAAGTATACCAACGATGATTCTTTTTAAAGGTGGACAAGATACTGACATGTTAACTGGTAACCTTCCTAAGGAAGATATTGTTAATAAAATAAACGCTTCAGTCTAAGACCTTGTTGGATTAATTTAGTTTGTAATAAGCTCTGTTCTGCAGGGCTTTTTTTTATCTAAGGTCTAAATTAGAGACTTCAAAAAATCGATCTCTTTCTGGAGATAGACGAAACTATGCCAAGGGCTGCCATAGTTGTTAGTATAGAAGATCCTCCATAGCTAAAAAATGGTAAAGGCACCCCAACAACTGGGAGCATGCCTGTGATCATCCCAACGTTAATAAAGAAATGCCAAAAAATGAGGGCGCCTATTCCAATCGTAACTAGGGTGCCAAAGGGATCAGGGCTGAGCTGAGCTATGTTGGTTAGGTTTAAAAATAGAAATAAAAAAAGCAGCACTACAAAAACAGATCCAATAAAGCCATGTTCTTCACTAAGAACAGAGAAGATAAAATCAGTATGGCGTTCAGGCAAAAACTCTAACTGTGATTGAGTGCCTTTTCGAAAGCCTCTACCGATTAACATACCGCTTCCCACTGCAATTTTTGACTGTCTAGAGTTGTAGCCGCCCCCTCGTATATCTTTTCCAGGGTTTACGAATGTTAAGACGCGTTGCTTTTGATATCCCTTCAATCCGTAATTCCAAACCAAGGGAAGACATAATGGAACTACAAGCATTATAGAAAGTATTATTTTCTTATTAATACCTGTAAATAGCGCCATGGTTGCAGCAATTACGCCCATAACTAAAGCGGTCCCTAAATCTGGTTGAATAACTGTTAAGCCAAAAGGAACTAAGCAGATCACCACTGGAAACAGGAGGTCTTTAAGTCCAAGGGAGCCTTGAGTTAATTTTTTTGCAAGTACACTTGCTAGCACTAGAACTAAAGCAACCTTCATGGTTTCTGAAGGTTGGAACCTAAAAAATCCAAAATCAAGCCAGCGTTGAGCTCCATAAAAACTTTTTCCAAAAAGTTTAACTCCTATTAAAAAAAGTAAATTTAAAAAATATATGGGCCAAACTAAACGTTTGATGACCTCGAGATTTATAAAAGTCACCACTCCAAAAAGTATCCATCCTGCTATATACCAGATAACCTGCGATAAAAAAGTACGGCTAAGTCCTTCAGCAGAGAGACCATGAGTTGCGCTGTAAAGGTTGATAAGTGAAATTATTGTAAGTGTAAGAATGAGAAGAATAAAGTTAAAATCTGTTTTGGAGGAGTTTTCTCTGATGTCCATCACTCTGCCTCTTTTGATTTAATACTAGCTACAGGGGTGTCAAATAATTCAGGGTGATGTTTTTGCATATATGCAGTGAGTAAGTCGGTAACCATGGGGGCGGCACCACTTGATCCATGACAGCCGTGCAATGCTAGGCCGGCTACAACTATTTCTGGTTTTTCTGCAGGAGCAAATCCAACAAAAAAACCATGATGGCGGTCTTTTTCAGGCTGATCTTCACATTTGTTATAAATGTCTTGGGAGGAGAAACTTCTTACTTGAGCAGTGCCTGTCTTTCCTGCCATCAAAAACTTTTTCGAAGAACGGTATCTAGCAGTACCTTTAGAGCCGTGTGCGACCTTGATCAATCCTTCTATAATTGCTTCGAAATCTTTTTTATCCATCTGTAAATCTGGAGCTTCGGTGAGGTCTTCAATGAGCTTGGCCTTAAAGCTTTTAATTGTCTTTTCATTTTCGTCCAAAATTTCTTTTACCAGAATAGGCTGCATGACTTTACCTTTAGAGGCTATAGTCAGGTAAGCGCGTGCTAATTGAAGCATAGTCGTGAGTATGGCCCCCTGACCTATTGAGTAATTTAAATCCTCTCCTCTTTGCCAGGGTGTGCTGCGGTTTTCTTTTTTCCATTTTTTAGTTGGAAGCAGGCCTTGAGACTCACTTATATATTCGATGCCAGTGTCTTTTCCCATCCCCACGCGTGAGATGATAGAAGACATTTTATCAACACCCAAACCCATGCCTAGCTTATAAAAAAAGACATTGCCTGACACTTCAATAGCTTCACTCAAAGTGATTTTACCATGGCCGGCTCTTTTATGGTCATGCCACGCTCTACCGCCGAAATAAATTTGACCAGGGGAGTCTACTCTCGTGTATTTGGTGATTTCATCAAAATGTAAAGCTGCTAGGCCAACAAGTGGTTTAAATACTGAACCTGGTGAATATGTACCCTGAGCTACTTTATCAGTAAGCGGCTTGAATCTATTGTTATTTAATTCGTTCCACGCATCTGAGGAAATGCCTGTCTGAAAAAGACTAGGGTCAAACGAGGGGTTTGATGCCCAGGCTAAAACTTCTCCCTTTATACTAAGGGCAACCAGGCCTCCTTTTCTCTCGCCTAATTTATCATCCCTTTGGAAAGCTTCGAAAGCTGCTTTTTGCAAATCTCGGTCTATTGTTAACACAACATTATTTCCAATTTGAGGCTCAACATTTTGTAGCCCAATATATGAAATCATGGAATTTGCAGCATTTTGTACTCGCCCTCTGGCATCTACTTGGACATAAGAAATTCCGTCTTTACCTCGAACTAGGGAGTCTAAAGATTCTTCTAAGCCAGTCTGACCAATTTGGTCGCCGAGTTTAAAGCTCTTTCCTTTTTTCTTCATTCTCTTAATTTGATTCTGCGAGGCTAGAGAAACATATCCAAAAATTTGTGCTCCTGATTCTTTTAACGGGTAGTCTCTAAAGATCACTTCTTGAACTAAAATTTTTGGATAGACCAGTCTAAGCTGTTTTAGCATAAGTGCTTCTTCTTGAGTTATTTCTTTGGCAACAATTCCTGGATTGTAGGTCCCCATGGCACGGTAATTTTTTAGAGTTAATTTCAGAAGGCGTTCTTTATTTTTATTTAGAACGTTAGAGATTAGGTCCATCATAATTTCTAATTCGTCACGACTGTTTGATCGAAAGGCGCTTGGGTCAAGGGCAAGTCTAAATCCAGGTCGACTTGTAACAAGTGTCTGTCCATTACGGTCTAAGAAATTTCCTCGTGGGGCTGTTACTTTTTGTTCTTTAATTGTATTTCTATCAGAAAAGTTTCTGAGTTGGTTTCCTTGCATAATCTGCAGATACCAAAGACGAATTAAAAGAATCAAAATGAAGACAGATAAAAAGATTATTGTTTTTTTTGCTCGAGATTGATTTTTTTGTAAGAGTTCTTCGGTTCCGTATAAGTCCATGATTAGACCTCAAATCCGAAAGGATATTTAACTGCAAAGAGTGAGTCTGCAAAAATAAGTAAGGGGCGTATCAAAACAAAGAGTGCCGAAGACATTAGTGCTGAAGTGATCCATTTGATCACTGCAGGGTTGGTAATGGGATTTTCACCAAAAACCCAACTAAATGCAAAGTAAGAGGTGTAAAAAGTCAGGATGGATACAAAAGCACATATTGAAAAATAAGAGGGGCCTGCAGTGAATGACCTATTCTTTATAATATGTAAGAGTGAAAAGACAGAAAAAAGAGAAAGCATTGCAGCGTATAGTGGAATACCTGAAAATGCTGAAAAAAATAAAGCGGTGGTTATGCAATATAAAAAACTTGTTGCAAACGTTCTGTGTAGACAAATAAAAATTATACTTACGATCCATAGGTCAATCTCTATGAAAGAACTTCGTGGGCTAAAAAAAATAGATTCAACAGAGCAAAGCATTACAAAAATTAAAACTTGTGTAAAAAAAGAAAGAACAGAGCTTAGAGTTTTTTGTTGTGATAATATATGCATTTACTCCTTGATCTCCCCAGGATTAGTGATGACAAAAAGTTCTTCGGCATTAAAAAGATCGGCGAGTGGTTTGATTTGAGCAGTTTTAGTGATTCCAGCGTTAGAAACTTTTATATCTTCCACTATACCTACGGGTAAACCCTTGGGAAACACGTTGTCCCCACCTGAAGTCACAAGCAGGTCCCCAACTTGTATATCTATTGAGGCGCGAATGTGCCTTGCTGTAATTGAAAGATCACCAGTTCCTTCAATTATAAGCTTTTCTCTAGAGCGCTGAATAACGCCTTCAACTACAAAAAACCTGTCAGTCAAAAGGAGCACTTGTGCTCTTTTTGAAGAGACTTTTAGTAGATTGCCGATCACTCCGTTTAGACCCAAAACTCCCATTTCCTCGTTCAAGCCTTCTTTGGAACCTTTATCAATAGTTAAAGTTTGGTTCTCAGACAACAGATCCTCTGCGACAACAGTGCTTGCCAGAAGAGTCATGGGGGTTTTATCCTTGAGGGCTAGCATGGCTTTTAACCGTTCGTTTTCTAGTTTGATTTCTTGGTAAGCTGCACTAGACATTTTTAGGCTGGAGACTTCTTTTAAAAGTCTTTTATTATTCTTTTTAATTGAAATAAGATTAAGATAGTTGCTACTGGTGTTTCCAACGCCGTCGCTGATATAGTTTAGGCTGTTTTGCAGGGCAAAAGAAATCTCTATAAAGGGTTTAGATATAATTTTAAGGGAGCTTTCCAGATTGAAGAGGACAATTGGGAAAAGCACAATAGCAACTGCTGCTAAAACTTTTTTAAAGTTAAATTGAAACAGCATATTATTATTGCACTCCTTGATTTTAGTACAGCTTAAGAGCCTATCTAATTAAGTTTACTCAATAAAATTTTCATGTCACCATGAGCGCTAAAGTTTTTGCAAATTACTATAGGGGTTACAAATGATTGAGAAAATTAGAAAACCTAAGAAATCTAGAAATATTTTAAATTATACAGTCTATGCTGTAATCTTTGGTATGATTATAGCGACGTTTGTCTTTATGATTCCTGGTCTTGGTGATGGAGGAGGGGCTGTGAACTCTGCAGCAGAAGTAGGCTCCAAGTCGATTTCGCTTAGAGAATATACAGATCAGCTGAGATCAACTCGAGATCAGTACTCAAAAATGTTTAACGGAACTATTCCTCCATTTTTTGAGCAAGGTTTAAAGAGACAAGTTCTTG
>Ga0115567_10006755_pt1 | contig 10934 bp, 11 predicted proteins | sample COGITO_mtgs_1204_2_FD_88679 | JGI IMG/M metagenome (GOLD analysis project Ga0115567, IMG submission 88679) | Pelagic marine microbial communities from North Sea - COGITO_mtgs_120412 | ecosystem: Environmental > Aquatic > Marine > Epipelagic | place: Germany:Helgoland, sampling site Kabeltonne... | reverse complement strand
GCACGAGAATAGGGGATCAGCACAAAGCCCCTGTTTGCCGCGCGTTGGCGCGCGACCCGCAGCCAGTCCGTGACTATCACGTCAGCCTTGCCTCCCTGAAAGGCGACCAAGGTGGCGGCTGAACCGGCCACACCCTGAACCTCAAGCGAAAAACCGTTTGCCTTATCGAGGCCGTGATGACGGATCTTATCCAACTCCCAGCTCACGGTGCCGACCTTCGAAACGGCCACGCGAAGGATAGCAGGGTCGGCATGCGCAGTCGGTGCGCCAATCACGAGTGGTGCCAGCAGATAAAGAGGCAGTAAAAATCGCAAAAGGGTTTCCTTTGCTAACATGGCTGTCTCATTTGCTAACTTGGCTATCTCATTCAATCACAAGCGTCGGCAGACAATGGCTGGCGGGATCGCTTTCAACGATGTCCTGCGCGCGCAGCGAACGCAGTACCCCCCCTCAGGCGGTGCCGAAAGCAAATCCATATCCATTTCATGAAGCGTGCCGTGAAACCCGGTTTCGGTGCGCTCGATCCGGTAATAGATGCCATTCCACATGTTGATCCCGTAGTCGGTCCGCCCTTTCCACAAGAACAGAAAATCATATTCGAGGTCTGTCAGATCGTCGGATATATCGCGGGCAATCTCGTATGGATAGGGGACATGACACCATGTTTTGTCCGAACCATCCAGACACTTGAAGGGCCTCATTGAAAGGAAATGTTCGCTGAATGCATCGTTATTCATTGCAACAGAGTAAGTGTCATCTTGCGCCACAGTGATATCGGCGATGTTGGTAAGTTGACCTTCGCGGTCTTTCAGAAACGCCTGCCGTACTTCCTGGGCCACGGCCCCCTGCGCTGCAAGAGTATTCAACCAGAACGCAATTCCCAAACGTGACATCTCGTGCCTCCCTGACCGCAGGAGCATAGAACCCCATCCCGCACCAAAGCACCGCGACTTTGGTCTTGGCGCTGCGAGCGAGAAAAGTACGACCAATGTTCAATAGCCGCTCTGCACATTTGATCGGATACTTGATCCAGGACGGACTGCGCCCTCCATTCAAAAGGTGTGGCCGGATCAGATAATTCTTGGGAGGATAACTGGATGAATAGATTCATTTTGGCTCTGACGGCATCGATGATGACCGCAAGCCTTGCGACGGCCGAAGTGACGGAGGCAGACCTGGCGAATGACACCGCATCAACCGGCGATGTTTTGACGAACGGCATGGGACGGCATCTGCAACGCCATTCGCCGTTGGAAATTCTGAACAAGGAAAACGTAAAGAACCTGGTTCCTGCCTGGGCGTTTTCGCTGGGTGGCGAAAAACAACGTGGTCAGGAAACCCAGCCGCTCGTGCATGATGGTGTGATGTACATCACCGGGTCCTATTCACGCATCTACGCAATTGACATCGAGACGGGCAAAGAGCTTTGGCAATATGATGCACGTCTGCCAGAGGGCATTCTGCCGTGTTGTGATGTGGTCAACCGCGGTGCTGCCATTTATGGCAATAACGTCTATTTCGGCACGCTGGATGCCCGCATTGTCGCGCTGAACAAAGATACCGGCGATGTTGTATGGAACAAGAAGATTGCCGACTACAAAGCTGGATACAGCTATACTGCGGCCCCCTTGATCGTGAATGGTCTGATCATTACCGGGAACTCCGGTGGTGAATTTGGCGTCATCGGTGAGGTGCAGGCGCGCAATGCCGAGACAGGCGATATGGTTTGGACGCGTCCGGTCATTGAGGGGCACATCGGTACGCTGAACGGCGAAGAATCCACCATGACAGGAACACTGAACGCGACCTGGCCGGGGGATATGTGGAAAACAGGCGGTGGTGCGACCTGGCTCGGTGGCTCGTATGACATCGACACCGATACGCTGATATTTGGTGCAGGCAATCCCTCCCCTTGGAACAGTCACTTGCGCGACGCCGGCACGCCCAAAGAGGGCAACACAGGTGACAACCTCTATGCTGCATCACGGATCGGCATTGACCCCGCGACCGGCGAGATCAAATGGCACTTTCAAACGACGCCACGCGAAGGCTGGGACTATGACGGTGTGAACGAAGTGGTCGCCTACACCGATCGCGCCGGCAACAAGCGCTATGCCACTGCGGACAGGAATGGCTATTTCTATGTTCTGAACCGCGAAGACGGCGCCTTTGTCAGCGCCACGCCTTTCGTCAAGGACATCACCTGGGCCAAAGGTATCGACGAGAACGGGCGGCCGATCTTTGACGAAACAAATCGTCCCGGCGATCCCAGCGCAGCAGCAGATGGCAAGAAGGGCGAAGTCGTCTTTTCCTCACCCTCCTTCCTTGGGGGTAAAAACTGGATGCCGATGGCGCATTCGCCGAAGACGGGCCTGTTCTATGTACCGTCAAACGAATGGGGCATGGACATCTGGAACGAACCGATCACCTACAAAAAAGGTGCCGCCTACCTTGGATCCGGTTTCACGATCAAGCCGAACTATGAGGACCATATCGGCAGTCTCAAGGCGATTGATCCCGATACAGGTGAGACAAAGTGGGAGTACAAGAACGACGCACCACTTTGGGCAGGCGTCATGACCACGGCAGGGGGGCTGGTATTCACCGGCACACCCGAAGGCAAATTCATCGCCTTTGACGATGAAACCGGCGAAGAACTTTGGTCCTTCCAGACCGGTTCGGGCATCGTTGGCCAGCCAATCACCTGGGAACAGGACGGTGAGCAGTATGTCGCTGTTATCTCTGGCTGGGGTGGCGCTGTGCCGCTCTGGGGTGGCGAAGTGGCCAAGAAGGTGAACTACCTCAACCAAGGTGGATTGCTCTGGACCTTCCGTTTGCCAAAACAGCTCGCGTCTAACTGAACGACTCCTCCCTGAAATTTCATGCGCCCTTCTTGTAGGGGCGCATTTTTTTATCGACTTGCTGTAGGACGTTTTGGCAAGAGACTTTGGTTCTATTGTGGCATAGCCTAATTTCATGACACCGGATCAAACACCAGTAACGGAAAAGCACTCAGAAGATGTGGCACCCTGGGCGCTCATCGTGGATGATCATCCGCTTTTCTGTGATGCACTTGATATGACCCTCCGCTCGGTGGCGGATTTTGTGAAAGTCCGCACCGCGGATTGTCTTCAGTCAGCACTTGAAACTCTCGACCGGTTTTCTGCTCCGGACCTGATCCTGCTGGATCTGAACCTTCCGGATGTCAGCGGGCTTGACGGCCTGATGCGGTTGCGCCGAAAATCCGGGGGGGCCAAAATCATCGTCGTCTCCTCGATGACGGAAAACGCGATCATAAACGGTGCAATTACATCCGGCGCGGTAGGTTTTGTGCCAAAACACAGCCGTCGATCTGTTTTCAAAGATGCCATTGACCAGATCAATGAGGGCAAGACTTATACGCCACCCGGCTTTGTCAAAGGCTGCGACAGCGCCACGACAGATGAAACGCTCAGGAGATTGGCGTCTTTGACCAATCAACAGGCGCGTATTCTGAACCTGATCTGCGAAGGAAAGCTGAACAAGCAGATCGCCTTTGATCTGTCGATTGCCGAAACAACGGTGAAGGCTCATGTGACTGCGATCATGCGGAAGCTGGGCGTTCAGAGCAGAACCCAAGCTGTTCTTGTCGCCCATGATGCGGATTTTTCCGAAGTCTTGCCAAATCGTGAATAACGCCCCTATTCTGCGCGCAATGGGGTGAAAATCAGTGACCGAAAAGTCAAAAATTCCGAGGCCAGATCTGCCCGTGTTGCGTCAGGCCCAAGTGCGTGCGCGATGCGACAATCCTGTTGTCATCTTAATGCAAGAACTGGGTGATGAACCGCTGACGCTGCTGACCGTCTTTGTCACGCCCGATGCGGATTTTGCGGCGATTGCCGCACAACTCAGTGATGCATTCCCGCATACGGATATTGTCGCCTGTACCACCGCCGGAGAGATCGGCACAGGCGGGTATGAGGAAGGAATGATTGTTGGCATCGGCTATCCCGCTGCACATTTCGACAGCGTTTCCATCCTGATCGAGGAACTGGGTGATCACAACGCACAAGGTGTGGTCGACCGTGTCGCACAGGATCGCGTGGCTTTGCGGGACCGGAACGCACATAAGCGACAGGGCTTTGCCTTTCTGGTGGTTGACGGGCTGTCTCTGCGCGAAGACACGCTGACGGCCACAATCTCACCTGCGTTGCGCGACATGCCGCTGTTTGGTGGTTCTGCCGGGGACGGGACCGCATTCAAACATACATTCGTGTCACTGAACGGGCGCGTTTGTGAAAATGCCGCTGTGTTGACGTTGATCCAGACAGACCACCGGACACAGGTGTTCAGCATCGATCATCTTGTCCCCACCGATGTGCAGATGGTGGTGACAGAAGCCGACCCTGACAAACGCATTGTGAAATCCATCAATGCGGAACCTGCCGCCCGTGAATACGCCCGCCTTGTCGGCACCGACCCTGACCAGCTGGATCAATTCACCTTCGCCTCTCACCCGGTCGTCGTGCGCATCGGGGGCGTTCATCATGTGCGCGCCATCCAACAGGTCAACTCAAAGGGGGAGCTCGTGTTTTTTTCGGCTATCGACGAAGGCATGGTTTTGACAGTCGCCGAACCGCAGGACATGGCCGCGCATCTGGATGCCAAGCTGACCGAGTTATCCAAGATTGGCAATCTGACGGATATTGTCGGATGTGATTGCATCTTGCGGCGTATCGAGGCGGAACAGAAGCAGATCACCCATAAATTGTCTAGTGTCCTCACTCGTCACAAGGTCATTGGTTTTTCGACTTATGGTGAACAAATTGGTCCGCTGCACGTCAATCACACCATGTCAGGGGTCGCAATCTTTGCGCCTGCCGACAGTGAAAAAGCCTGAGCCTGATGTCGCTGATCAATCCCCAAGACAGTCTCGAACGGCAGAACGAGAAACTTCTGCAGATATCCAAAGTGCTGATGCGTAAAGTGGAGCAGAAAAACGATCATTCTGGCTTTGCTTATGCGCAGTTCGAGCGTGCTGCTCTGCTTGAAATGCAGGTTCAGGAGCGCACCATCGATTTGGAGCGCACGCTTGATCTGTTACAGGAATCCAACGCCCAGCTTGAAGGGGCAAACCGCGAAACCGAAACTGCGCGGACCAACCTGAGCGAGGCGATTGAAACAATCAGCGAAGGCTTTGCGCTTTTTGATTCAGATGATCGACTTGTATTGTTCAACAGCCGCTTTTGCCGCGATTTGCGCGATGTCGAAAGCCAGTTGAGCGAAGGGCTGGCGTTTCACACCTATGTTACGCTGATCTCGCAAAGCAAACATCTCGATTTGCCGAAAAATTTGCCCCCCGAGGATTGGGCCAAACGCCGCACGGAACGACATCGTGACAGCCGTGTGGTGTTTAACGTCAGCCTGAAACATGACCGCTGGATTCAGGTTAGCGAACATCGAACGGCCCGGGGCGGTACGGTTATCATCCAGACCGATGTGACTGAAATTATTCGCCTGGAGCGGCAAGAACGCGATCGGATGCGCGATCAGCAGGCGCAAATGCTTCAGGCGACGCTTGATCACCTCAACCAGGGGATCTGTATCTTTGACCACGCCAAAAATCTGGTGGGTTGGAACAAGAAAATGGACGAGTTGCTGCATCTGCCCCCGCAGGAAGCCGCTTTGGGTCGCAATTTCATCATCTTGCTGGAACAGCTTGAGCGACAGCTGACCTTTTCGGAGCGGTTTGATGTGAACATGCTGGTACGCTGGGCCAATCACAATGAGGGCCGGTCGCCGATTGCCTTTGAGGTCATGCGCAATGGAAGGCAGACATTCAGCGTTTTTGGACAAGAGATGCCTGACCGGGGCTTTGTGATGAGCTTTACCGATGTTACAGCGGAGCGCGCTAGCGCACGGTCGCTGGCTGAAATGAACGAGATGCTGGAACAGCGGGTTCAGGACCGCACCAACGAGCTGGGCATCGCCCTGTCGGAGGCGGAACGTGCCAATGCGTCGAAATCCCGATTTGTGGCCGCCGCAAGCCACGATTTGTTGCAACCGCTATCCGCCGCCAAGCTGTTCGTCTCGGCAGTGTCGGATCAGCTTAATCAGCCTGAACTTGTGCATGTGATCGACAAGGCCGAAACTGCGCTGACCAGCGTCGAAAAGATCATTGAGGCGTTGCTTGATATCTCCAAGCTGGACTCGGCGCGCCCATCATTTGATATCCAGCCCGTAAGCCTGAACGCGATTCTTGAACCTTTGAAAGACGAACTGACGCCAGTGGCACGCAACAAAGGGATCGACCTGCAGGTCGTGACGTGCGGATTGACCGTGCGCAGCGATCCGGGATATTTGCGACGCATCACGCAGAACCTTATATCCAACGCCATTCGATATACTGAAAGCGGCAGGGTTCTGGTCGGTGTGCGTCGACAAGGTGATACGGCGCGGATGGAAATTTGGGATACCGGACGCGGCATTGCCGACGCCGACCAGAAAACCATCTTTCAGGAATTCAAACGCCTCGATGCGGCCAGTTCCGCATCCGGTCTCGGCCTTGGGTTGGCCATCGTTGAGCGGGCTTGTAAGTCCCTGAAACATCCGCTGAACCTGTGCTCCATTCCCGGAAAAGGCAGTCGCTTTTCGGTTGATCTAAAGATTCTCGGAAAAGAGAAACCTTTTTTCGAAGCGACAAAGATCATTGAGGGCAGTAAGGGCCAGTCAATGGTGGGACAGATCATCCTGCTTGTGGAAAACGACGTCGATTTGGCGAACGCGATGGTCCTCATGATGGAAGGCTGGGGCGCGCATGTCATCCATGCAGCAAATGGCGAAGAAGCGCTCAGCATCCTTGAGGACATTGATCTGGTACCCGATGCGTTGTTGCTGGACTGCCAGCTGGGCAAAGGCGTGCCGGGACCGGATTTGCATCAGATCATCACCCGATCCTATGGTCACATTCCTACGCGAATGATTTCCGCTGATCGCAGTGCGGCGCTGGCTCTGCAGTGTGATCAGATGGGATTGACCTTGATGTCCAAGCCCATTGACCGGGTAAAGTTGTTTGACTTCCTGACCAATGCGCGCTGACGCTACGGGCTCTTGCGGTAAACGAGTTCGGCTGCATCGTCTGTCGAAAAATCCAGTGCAAGTTCCTGTATCTTACCATGCAGGGGCGATTTGATGCAGGTCGGATCGGTGGCGGCAGGATCGCCGGCGATGGCCATCGCCTGACATCTGCATCCGCCGAAATCGAGCTTGCGGCGGTCACAGGATTTGCAGGGTTCCTGCATCCAGTCTTCGCCGCGATAGGCATTGAATGCCGCACCATCATACCAGATATCTGACAGCGACTTTTCCTTGACGTTGTCGAAACTGAGGGTCGGAATGGTTTGCGCGGCATGGCAAGGCAGCACCAGACCGTCGGGCGTGACGTTCAATCCAGACAGGCCCCAACCGCCCATGCAACGCTTGGGATAGTCTCCGTGATAATCCGCAGGTACGTAATCTATGACCAACTGACCTTTCAATCGCGCGCGGGCCTCTGCCACGACGCGACTGGCTTCCTGTGCCTGCTCACGGGTGGGCATCATCGCGCTGCGGTTCAGCATCGCCCAACCGTGAAATTGCACAATGGCCACCTCTATGCGTCGCGCCTGCAGGGCAACGGCCATTTCTATGGCTTGTGGCAGCTGATGCAGGTTCTGGCGGTGCACCACGGCATTGAGAGTTAGAGGAAAACCGGCTTCGACGATCCATTCGGCGGCCTGCATCTTGCGTTTGAAACCGCCTTTATAACCACCGATCCGGTCGGCCATGTCAGCATCAGTGCCCTGCAGCGACAACTGCACATGATCTAGGCCCGCAGCGTCCAGTTCCGCCAATCGCCGCTGCGTGAGGCCAATCGCAGAGGTGATGAGATTGGTGTAAAGCCCCGCGCCGCGCGCCGCTGCAACCAGATCAACCAGATCGCGGCGCGAGGCGGGTTCACCGCCCGACAGATGCAGTTGCAACACTCCCAGTTTTGCGGCTTGTTCAAAAACTCTGACCCAGTCTTGCGTGGGCAGTTCCTGTTCTCTGGCCGCCATCTCGACGGGGTTGGAACAATAGGGGCAGGACAGGGGGCAGCGATATGTCAACTCCGCCAGCATGGCGATTGGGGCAGGGACATTCATGCCGACAACTCCAGTATCCGGCGATCCAACAGGCCGCTGATGTAGGCCTGCACATCATCCGCGATTTGCACTGCCGGTGCATCATAAAGGGTCGCAAGATGACCGATAATGGTGGTCATACTCTTGTGCCCGTCAATCTGTTGCACAATGGCCAACCCAATGGGATCAAGGTCGATGACACGTTCCGGTGCGAGCAAAACCATTTTGCCCCGCACATTGTCGTCGTGCAATCGCACTCCGCGGGGAATCAGTGGCACCGCATCTGGATCAATATTCGTCGTGTTCTGTGTCATGACGCTTTTTCCAACAGGTGTGTGCCGGGTAACCACGCACCGGGCGGAATACGGGCGGGCGTTACATAGGCCGCATGCAGCGCATCCAATTGCGCCCAGAGCACGTCGGTCTTGAATTCGAGCGCCGCCGCCGCTGCATCCTGCTTTTCGAACGTATCAGCGTGGTCAAGAAGCCAAGCCAGCCCAAAAGCGACGTCTTTGGGTGCTTCAGTCAACCGATTGCGGAAGTAGGACAGGCTGCTGTCATCGGCAAAGGCATAATTGGCAAGCAACCCTTCTATCCGTGCGGCATGAATTTTGGGAGCAAATAGTTCTGTGAGGGACGCGGCGACCGCCTCCAACAGGGTCTTGTCGCGGACAAACCGCACGTAGGCGTCCACCGCAAATCGGGTGGCAGGAAGCACACCCTGTGCGCTGGCGACATAGTCACGATCCAGTCCGACGGCATCGGCTAAGCGCAGCCAGCGAGCGATTCCGCCCTCGTTTTCATCTGTCCCGTCATGATCCTCGATGCGCGATCGCCAGGCACGACGCAGTGACGGATCATCCACACGGCTCATAAAGGCCGCGTCTTTCATGGGAATGCTGGCTTGATAATAGAACCGGTTGATGACCCATGCGCGCACTTGATCGGGGGTACAGCCACCTGAATGGAGCAGTTCGTGAAACGGATGTTTGTCGTGATACCGCTCGGCACCGATCTGTCGCAAACGGGCTTCGAATGCGGCGCGCGCGGCTTTCATATCTGCAGCTCCATCCCGTCACAGGCCACAATCCAACCGGCTTCTTCGACCTCTTGCCGCTCGTCAGAATCGGGACGAAAGACCGGATTGGTGTTGTTCATGTGAACAAAAACCTTTTGCTTTACAGCAATTTCCTTGAACGCGGCGATAGACCCATCAGGCCCGGACATCGACATATGCCCCATGCGCCGGCCGGTTTTCTGGCTGAGCCCGGCGCGAACCATTTCATCATCCTGCCACAGCGTTCCATCGAAAAACACCATGTCAGCCCCTTCAAGTCTCACACGCAGATCATCGCGCATTGTTGCGCATCCCGGAATATAAAACGTGTTCTTGCCACCTGCGGTCAGATGAACCCCTACCGTCTGCTCACCTTCCAGATCGGTCTGAACCTCTGCACCCTCAAGATACAGGGGCACTTTGCCAGGCACCGGAAACAACTGCGCGGACAGGCCCGGCGCTATCTCGACTTGTTCATTCAAAGCGATCGGAACGCGGTCGACAAACTGGGGATTGAGTGCTGCAAAGACAGGGTTCTCGGCGAGAACCCGATGTATTTCCGGCGTGGCAAAAAGCGTAAAAGCCTGCTGCTCGCGCAGCGTTAGCAGGCCTGCGATGTGGTCGATATCACCATTTGTCAGCAGAACGGACCGCAGCGGGGATCGCCGCAAATCGGTCGGGTGCAATGCCGGTGTTCTGCACATCTGGTCACGAATGTCTGGTGACGCATTGAGAACCGCCCAATCAGAGCCATTGGCGCTGAGGGCAAGGGAAGATTGTGACTGCGGAGGAATCTTGCCGGAACGCGCCAGATTGCAGTTTTCGCAACCACAGTTCCATTGCGGCAAACCACCGCCTGCCGCCGCACCAAGTACTTGCGCGCGAAACGTCAAAAGATCACTCCGCGCGCAATTGAATTAAAACAGTACGCCGTCGTCGTCGGCTTCGCGCTCTCCATCCGGGCCGTACATGTTGATCTCCATGCCGCATTCAATCTCGCGGATGATCGGTTTGGTCCATGCCATGATTCTTCCTCCACAGGTTAACTTTAGTCCATCTTGATTATTCTATAGCTGCCTCGGAATGTCTATGAGACTAAGGTGTCAGAATGACCGTTTTGATCTTTTTTTTTGATCATCCAAATGAAAATGCCCTGATGCCTTGTTTGATTGATCGTGCCGCATGTGAGCAGGAAACAACAGATTCCCGATTCTCATTTTGGATGCGATACTCAGGAAGCGATTATTGTCTGCTGCTGGTGTGGGTGTGCACACCGCAGATTTGCGACATTTGAGCAAGAGCCAGCTTGTGAACGTATGATTGATGCCCAATGCAGGCGAGACTGGCAATTGTCAGGCGGCTGAGGAACCCACCCGTTACGTGCAGGATTTCGGTGTGATGACAGTCGGGAGACTCGGCCGAACGGCAACGGCCAAGCCCCTTTTCTTAAAGCGAAATACGGTATCGGGCAAATCCGTCCGGACCGTCACCAGCAGCCTCGATTTTCAAGTTAACTTGGTCAAGGTAGGCATCCGCAGCTGGGCCCGTGTCAAAAAGGACCGTGGTTCCCTCCATCGGGGCGAACGACCAATTGTCGTCGGCGCGCGGGCTGATCGTGCCCTTTTCAACGATGTAGCGAACGATGACGTCACGGTTGGTGTCCGGCCCCTCAAACACAGTCGTTTCAGGTGTGGCTCCGGGGAAGTTCCCACCGCCCCCGGCGCGGTAGTTGTTTG
>Ga0115567_10006750_pt1 | contig 10936 bp, 10 predicted proteins | sample COGITO_mtgs_1204_2_FD_88679 | JGI IMG/M metagenome (GOLD analysis project Ga0115567, IMG submission 88679) | Pelagic marine microbial communities from North Sea - COGITO_mtgs_120412 | ecosystem: Environmental > Aquatic > Marine > Epipelagic | place: Germany:Helgoland, sampling site Kabeltonne... | reverse complement strand
CATTTTTCCGATATGTATATTGAAGATTTGCCGCATCCTTATATCGCGATTGCTTCTGATTTGGTTACGGGACACGAGGTATGGTTGCGTAAAGGGAGCTTAATTGAGGCGATGAGCGCTTCATTTGCGCTGCCTGGGGTATTTCCGCCTGTGGTCCGTAATGGGCGTTTATTGGTTGATGGGGCGTTGGTCAATCCTGTTCCTGTCGCTCCCGCACAAGCAATGGGTGCGCGTATGACCATCGGCGTGGATTTGAACACTGATATTATCGGCAAGGCGGCTAAGCCCGGGCAATCATACCCAACGGTGGCCGGCTTTGATATGTTTGATGATAAGGATGTACCGAAAGAAGAACAAAGCCGCCTTAAAAGTGGGATGGCGCGACGTTTATTCAGCCGTAAGAAAGATGCCCCAAGCTTGTTTGGTGTGATGGTATCCGCGCTTGGCATTATGCAAGATCGCATGACACGCTCACGTTTGGCGGGTGATCCGCCGGACATTCATATCAAACCGCAAATCGGACATATCGGGTTGTTGGAATTTGAAAAAGCGCCCGAATTGATTGCTCTAGGTGAGGAAGCCGCGGAAAAAGCTATTCCTGAAATCAAAGAAGCGATGAAGCTTTTTTTAAGAGGCGTTTAAATTTACACAAAAGCCGCTCCACTTATAGCCTTAAGCGCATGTCCAAATTCGTATGCTTATAAATATGTCGCGCTTATAAACGCTTTTTTCTAATGTGAGCTTTTAAAACAGCTTGCGCTTTTTGTGCTTACGATCTGGTAACGGATCACCCCATTCCAACTTTCCAACCATATATTTAGGCATCACGTTATTGTACTGCTTTGACAGGAGATCAAGCGCTTTATTTACTGCGGCAGGGTCTTTTGCTCCTTTAAAAGCGTGGGCATGAAGCCCCGTGCGCACTAGGCAAGTGTCGATGTTCATCAGATTGCCACCGGTGATATCGTGGGTCATGGAATCGCCGATAATGATTGTTTGCCCCGGATAGACGTCTTGCGCTTGAAGTTTTCTTACACATTCTTGGAAAATAGGTTTGTGGGGTTTGCCGATATAATGCACCACACCACCGTAATCAGCGTAACGGCGAGCGATAGTTCCTGCCCCCATAATGCTTTGGCTCCCCATAACGCCGAGGCTGTCGGGGTTAGCGCAAAGCGCGGTTAACTGTTTGCGGACGGCCTTTTTAAGGATGGGCTCGTAATCTGCGAGGTTTTTTTCCGGAGCGTCAGAACCGCTAATGATCATAAAGTTAGCTTCGGAAGGATCGTCAACAACCTCCACATCCAAACCATCGACGATGGTCGAATCGTTTCCACGGCTGATTACGTATACTTTCTTACCCAGATTTTGAAAAAAACCTTGGTCTTGTGCATTTAAGCCATGCCATGTCATCTCACCAGAGGTAAGGATTTCATCATATAGGCTTGGGCCGATGCCGAGTTTTTTAAGGCGGTCTTTATTGATTTCGGACCGCTTGCCGGAATTGGATAAAATGATGATGTGTTTCTTGCGGGACTTTAACTCTTTAAGGCAATCAATGACGCCATCGTAAACCTTTTCTCCGTTATGGAGTACGCCCCACTGGTCTATGATAAAGCCCATATAGCTGTCGGATATATCGGAGATCCCACGGCAGAATTTGGTTTTTTGAAGTGCATTGGTCATGTTGGCAGAATACCTGATTTGTTGAGCCTTATTATTATGGTTTTCGGCGCGTTAATCAATAACCATTATTTGCGAATAACAGTTAAGGCCACGTAAGCGCCGAACATATTTTTATGGCGTGTTTTGTTGTGCTTTTAACTTCGCGGTATAAGCTTTAACCTCACGGCGAATGACGCCGGAGAAAAGATATAAACCAATAATATTGGGAATTCCCATAGAGAATATCATAGCATCGGTAAAGAGGATGATGCTGTCGAGTTTTGTGGATGCACCAACCACGATACATAAGCAGAAAAACAACTTGTATCCAAGTTCCACCCATGGGCGCTCACCAAATAAGAATGCGATTGCCTTCACGCCGTAATATGACCATGTGATCATTGTTGAATAAGCAAAGAGAAACACAGCGATTGCGAGAATATAGGGGAACCATGAAACACCACTTTCGAGGGCGGCGGACGTTAGCTCCACGCCAGCCATGCCGTCTACGTCCTCATAAGCACCGGAAATGACGATAACGAGCGCAGTCACCAAACAGATAATAATCGTATCTATGAACGGGCCGAGCATTCCGACCATTCCCTGGCTAACCGAATCGTTGGTGTTTGCGTTTGCGTGCACAATCGCGGCGGAGCCTAAGCCAGCTTCATTCGAGAAAGCAGCGCGTTGAACTCCGACGAGCAGGACACCTAATAACCCGCCAAACCCTGCAGCAGGGTTGAACGCTTCAGTGAAGATTATTGCGAATGCTGCGGGGATGTTAGCGTAATGAATTGCGATCACCACTAATCCTGCGGCCAAATATAATACGCCCATAGCAGGAACGAGTTTTGATGCAACATTTGCGATAGATTTAATACCGCCGATAATCACAACTCCAACTAAAAAAGCCAGAGCTATACCGAATAACCAGCCTTTATCTGCCAGTGGCCCTTCTGCCCCGCCGGTAACACCATAAAGCATTTCAAAGGCTTGATTGGCTTGAAACATGTTCCCCCCGCCTAGTGATCCGCCGATACAGCAAATGGCGAAAAACACGGCTGTGAACGTTCCGAGATAGGGAATATTATGATGGGCAAATGCTTCTTTGAGGTAGTACATCGGGCCGCCGGATACTTCATGTTCGTCACCGGGTTTGCGTTTTTTTCGATATTTAACGGCGAGCATGACTTCGGCGAATTTTGTACTCATTGAGAAGAATGCCATGACGATCATCCAGACAACTGCGCCTGGTCCACCGACGGAAACGGCAACAGCCACACCCGCGATATTACCCAAACCAACAGTTCCCGAGAGCGATGTGGCTAGCGCTTGGAAGCGGCTAATTTCGCCGCTATGTTCATTGGGGTCATCGTATTTTCCGCGCACAACATCAATTGCATGTTTAAAATAGCGGAAATTAATGAAGCCGAGAAATATTGTGAAAAAGACAGCTGCGGCGGCAAGCCAGAGCAGAATTAACATTAAATCCAAATTTTCTGTTACAGGGACGCTGTAGAATATAACTGACGCGATTGCATCTGCTATCGGTGAAAATTTTTCGTCAATGAATTGATCTATATCCATTTTAATGGCTTCCCCTTTTATTTTTTTATGAGCGTTTTGCACGCTGAATCCACATACAAGCATACGGATTCGTAGAGGAAATGGAAGGGTTTGACTTTAATTGTTCACATTCGTGAGCCAATTAGCTGTTGCACATCGGCTTTGATACGGGATGTGATGGGTATATTGTTGCCGCCCATTTACGAATATCAGGGCGTTGCATATCGCTTGCAGCGATAACGCGAGGAGCGTATTTGGAACAGAAAATATCAGGGCGCATTCCTGCAGCATCTTTAGAAATTTTATTCGCATAGCCAGTGCGTAGTGCGTTGATGTCGGCTTCAGGGTTTTTGCTGCCGTTATTTTTAAAATGCTTGAGAAGGATTTTCTCGTAAGTGGCAAAAAGATCGCCATGATCAGCCGTAAATTGACGATATTGTCCATAGAGGTTGATCCCTGCCCGCGCACCCATATGTGTGCAATTGAGGCCGATAACCATGAGTTCGCTATGGATGCGGATACCTTGTTCTGCTTCTGCTTCTGCGTCAGAATAGCATTGTGCATTTGCGGTGATTGGTGCGATTAATAGAATCGCTGTGAGTAAATATTTAAGCATGGAGTGTTTATAAGCTGTCGCATTCAAATCTGTCCAGCAATTAATCTTGATTTTTATGCTCAATTTATGGTTAATGCGGGCATGAACACGCAGACACAAATAAAACCGAGCTCCAAAGCCAACAAAAAATTATTCATCAAGACGTGGGGATGTCAGATGAATGTTTATGATTCTAATCGCATGGCGGATATTTTGATGCCGTTCGGGTATCAGACAACCGAGAGTGCAGAAGATGCAGATATGGTAATTTTGAATACGTGCCATATTCGTGAAAAAGCGACGGACAAAGTGTTTTCCGACCTTGGGCGGTTGCGGCCATTAAAGGATAAAAAAGAAGCCAAGGGCGAGCAGATGGTGATGGCCGTTGCAGGATGTGTTGCGCAGGCCGAGGGTGATTTTATTTTAGAGCGTGCGCCATATGTCGATATGGTTTTTGGGCCGCAGACATATCACGAATTGCCCGAAATGATGGCGAAGATTACGGGTGCTTATGGTGATGCGCGGGTGGTCAACACCGAGTTTCCAGAGCAGAGCAAATTTGATTCCTTACCCGAAGAACATAAATCGCAAGGCGCTTCGGCATTCTTATCTATTCAAGAAGGATGCGATAAATTCTGTGCGTTTTGTGTTGTTCCTTATACACGCGGCGCGGAATATTCGCGTACAGCGCAAGAGATAGTGGATGAGGCGAAATGGCTTGTTGATCATGGCACGTTAGAGATCACTTTGCTTGGGCAGAATGTGAATGCGTTTCACGGGATTGGGCCGGATGGAAGCACTTGGGGGTTGGCCAAGTTGATTGAAGAGATTGCGGAGATTGACGGGTTGGAACGGATTCGTTACACGACGTCGCATCCGCGCGATATGGATGATGATTTAATTGCGGTTCATGCGCATCCCAAATTGATGCCGTTTTTGCACCTTCCCGTCCAAAGCGGATCGGACAAGATTCTAAAGGCGATGAATCGCAAACATACGAGTGATCATTATCGCGATATTATTGCAAAGCTTCGTAAGGCGCGTCCTGATCTTGCGTTTTCCTCGGACTTTATTGTTGGCTTTCCTGGTGAGAGCGAAGAGGATTTTGAGGAGACAATGCGTTTAACGCGGGATGTTAAATTTGCATCTTGTTATTCATTTACCTATTCCGCGCGTCCGGGAACGCCTGCTGCGAATATGCAGGCATTGGTGCGCGAGGACATTGCGAAAGAGCGTTTGGCGCGTTTGCAGGGCTTAATTGATGAGCAGCAAAAAGAGTTTAACCAAGGCACAATCGGCCTTACCCTCCCCATTCTTTTGGATCGCAAAGGCAAGCGCGCTGGACAGGTTCAGGGGCGCTCACCGTTCAACCAATCGGTTTATATTGAAGCCAATGAGCGGCTTTTGAATACCATTGTTGATGTAAATATCACCGAAGCATTTGACAAATCCCTTACAGGTATTATAGAAACTCAAGAAACTATATTAGGGAATGCTCAATAAACGCTGAACCCTGATAAACATAAAACAGGGAACTGCGTAACATGGTTAAAAGACAAAAACGTGCCAACAAAGCGCGTATGACAAAATCATATGAATTTCATTTAGCCTTTGAAGAGGTCAACGGAAGCGTTGGAAAACTTGTGACAGGGTCTACGCGTGTCACACAACGCTTTAATGGTATGGCGCATACTCCAGATGTTAGCGCAAAAGCCGTTGAATCCCCTTACAGTAAATCAGCCAATGACAATCCTTATGAAGCCCGCATGAGTGCTATTGAACAATTGCTTCACAAAGCAAAATCAGGCGATAGCATACATATATTTACCGCTGATGAACGCGTTCACGAAATTGCCAGTGATGATCCTAATGTCTCTTGCGCAGTGCGTGAAAAATTCAAATCTTATGCCGCGCGCGATATTAATATTGATGTCAATGACATTAGCGTTCTCGAGGATGATGAATATATTAAAATTGCCGATAGAATGGCTCGCATTCGTGCCAATAATTTACAAAACCCAGATTCGGGTGCGCGCGGATATCATCGTTAATTCATTGCTGTGACCTGTACAATTCTGTTATAATGGTGTCACAACCAACAACAGGATGATCATTGGCTCAAGCGACCAAAACTCTGGAATTCCCCGATAACGCTAAGGCGACGTTATTGTTTGGAATGAATAATGAAAATCTTTCACATTTAGAAGATGCGCTGTCTATCGCGATCCATGATCGCGGTAATCAGCTTAGCCTGTCCGGCGCGAGCAAGGCGGTGGATCAGGCTGAAAAAATCCTGAATGATCTGTGGGATGGTATTAAAAAAAGCGAGCCGATCAAAACGGCGGAAATTGATGCAAAGTTACGGTTTATGCAAGCCGACAAAAAGGACAGCACACGGATGAGCAAAGACGAAAAGATTACCATTTCCACCAAGAGAAAGGAGATCAAACCAAGATCCCCCAATCAGGCGGTGTATCTGAACTTGATGAAGGATTATGAAATGGTGTTTGGCCTTGGCCCTGCGGGGACGGGTAAAACATATCTGGCTGTTGCGGCGGGTGTATCGGCGTTTTTACATGGGGATGTTGAGCGGCTTATCTTTACGCGCCCTGCGGTTGAAGCGGGAGAAAACCTCGGGTTTTTGCCGGGGGATTTGAAGGAAAAAGTTGATCCTTATTTACGCCCGATTTACGACGCATTGCACGACATGATCCCGATGGAGATTTTAATCAAGAAAATGGAAAGCGGCGAGATCGAGATTGCGCCGCTCGCCTTTATGCGTGGGCGGACACTGTCCAATGCGTTTGTGATTTTGGATGAGGCGCAAAATGCCACAACCACGCAGATGAAAATGTTCCTGACCCGTATTGGCGAGAGATCACGTATGGTTGTGACTGGTGATTTGACGCAGACGGATTTGCCCAAGGGGATGAAATCAGGATTGAAAGATGCGGTTGAGACATTGGAACATGTCGATGAAATTGCATTCCATCATTTCACACCTAAAGATGTTGTGCGCCATAAATTGGTGAGCAAGATCGTTAATGCATACGAAAATAAGCCCCCTGCCCCACGAAGCTAAATTTCCGCATGACAATTACCATTGATATTGATGAACATTCGGGCGATTGGCCAACGCAAGCAATCGAAATTGTCGAGCGCGGCATTCGCGCGGTTTTGGAACATGAAGGTGTTAAGGAAGCAGAAGCGAGTGTGGTGTTTGGTGATGATGATTTTGTGCGAAGCCTTAATCGTGATTATCGCGGCAAAGACAAGCCCACCAATGTTTTATCCTTCCCACAAGATTTGCCGATGATGGGGGATTTAGTATTTGCGCATGATGTTGTTGCACGCGAAGCACAGGAGCAGGGAAAAACCTTTGATGACCATCTTTTGCATTTAAGTGTGCACGGTAGCCTTCACCTTCTTGGCTACGATCATATTGATAGTGATGAAGCCGAAGAGATGGAAACAACAGAAATTGCTATTTTGCGTGAAATGGGCGTAAAAAACCCCTATGAAATTTTATGATTTGTGCGATAGTTAGATTATTATGAACCCTGTTAAAGCTATTAAGTCCTTATTTACTCCAAAGCCAGACACGTCACTGCGTGAGGCGATTGAAGAATATATTGAAGAGCCGGATAATTATTCTCTGGAGACAGTTGATTCAGAGGCCTTGCATGAGAGAGTTCTGTTAACCAATATTTTGGCGTTGCGTGATATTAGTGTTGATAGAGTTATGGTGCCGCGTGCGGATATTATTGCGCTGGATGCCGCCACATCCGAGCAAGAATTATTGAATATAATTGCCAATAATCAGGTGAGCCGTCTTCCTGTTTACCGTGGTAATCTGGATGAAGTTTTCGGCACCATTCACCTTAAAGATTTTCTAGCAGCGCAAGCGCGCGGAGAAAAATTTATTATCGAAGATAATATAACCGAGATTCCGATTGTTTCCCCGTCAATGCCTATTCTTGATTTGCTTTTGACGATGCGTCAAAGCCGTCGCCATATGGCTTTGGTGGTGGACGAATATGGGGGAATTGATGGGCTTGTAACTATTGGTGATATTGTTGAAAGCGTTCTTGGAGAAATTGAAGATGAGCATGATACGCAAGAAGACCCGCAATTAATGGCCAATGACGATGGTACAATTTTGGCGGATGCCCGGGTGAGTATCGATGATTTTGAAAATGAGTACGGCACACTTTTGAGCGAGGATGAGCGCGATGAGAGTGACACCCTTGGCGGCCTAGTGTTTACTATAGCGGGTCGCGTCCCTGTACGCGGTGAAGTCTTAACACATGACAGCGGCATGGAGTTTGAGATTATGGATGCCGATCCGCGCCGTATCAATGTTGTACGCATCCGTAACATCCCTGCTCTTGCGGCGGAATAGTTTTACGCGCTATAAGCGTATTCGATGATCGATTTCCTTAATAAAAAATTTGTTACGCCCTTGCTCTGTTTTTTGAGTGGGTCTTTATGTGCGCTTGCAATGGCGCCCTACAATGTTTGGATCGTATTTTTTGTCGGTTTTGGCGTTTTATATTGGGCGGTTGACCGGGCGCGGAGCAAGCGTCTTGCCTTTGCTTACGGGTGGGTTTGGGCGTTCGGATATTTTGTTTTCAGTTTATATTGGATTGGCAATGCTTTGCTCGTCGAAGGCAATCCTTACAAATGGGCGTGGCCGTTAGCGGTTTGCGGCCTCCCTGCTCTACTTGCGTTTTTTAATGCGTTTGCCTGCATGACGGTAAAATGGGTTTGTGATTTGAAACGGTGGCATGGCTATTTAGGTTTTGCGGCGGTTTTAAGTTTATTTGAGTATGCGCGCGGGCATGTCTTTACGGGATTCCCCTGGAATGTTTATGGGTACACATGGATTGATGTGCCGCAAGTTGCACAAATAGCAGCCTTTGAAAGCGTATATTTTCTGACATTTTTAACATTGCTTTGGCTTGGTATTTTGGGCTTTGCCGTTGTTGCACATCATGCAAGACACAAATATGTGTTGGCGGTTTGCTTATTTGTATTTTTTATTGGCTGTCTTCTTACTGGCGGTTTGATCCTTCCGAAAGAAACGACATTTCGTGATGATGTCGCCGTAAAGCTTATTCAGCCCAACACCGATCAAGCGGAAAAGTGGCAGCGTGAAAAAATGGAAGGGCATTTCATGAATGCGCTTAACCTGTCTAAAGCGCACTCCGGTGATAGCGCGATTAATACTCTTATCTTATGGCCGGAAACGGTTTTAAGTCCTGCGTTTTTAAATGCGCCTTATTACAGGCAGCAGATTGCACAAGTATTAGATAACTATCCCGGCGATGCAATTTTAATGACCGGAGCTTTGCGTCGAGAAAATGATGTTTATTACAACTCTTTGCTCACAATCAATTCGCACAGCGCAATCGAGCGCGTTTACAATAAATCGCACTTAGTGCCATTTGGCGAATATATACCATTTCAAAAATATATTCCCCTTAAGCCAATTGCACAATTTAGCGGGTTTGCAAAAGGTGAAGGTGCGGCCAGTTTTTCTTTGTTTAATAACCTGACATACAGCCCATTGATTTGTTACGAGATTTTATTTCCGCACAAAGCCGTGCCAAAAGATAGACGCCCTGATTTTATTGTAAATGTTACCAATGATGCATGGTATGGTGATAGTGCAGGCCCAAGGCAGCATTTGGTAAAAGCACGTTTTCGTGCAATCGAGGAAGGTATTCCAGTGTTGCGTGCAGCAAATACTGGCATATCAGCAATTATTGATGCTCATGGGCGCATCCTTGTGGAAACAGACATTTTTAGAGATGGTATTTTACACCACAAATTACCTCTTAAAGATTTGAAAAAAACAAAAAATGCTTTTTCTTCTTTTTTACTCTTCCCTTTCCTACCCCTTGCCCTATTTACCTTAGCACTTTCTAATACATACAGACGCACGTATGATGATTGAGTTATTTAGGGTAGAGTATACCTAAGGTTAGTTGCATACATATGTAACGAGCTGTAATACTTTAGCGAATGATGATTGGTATCAAAAAATACATTTTTGACAAGTTTTTGTTACAGTTGCATAGTTCTTATAATATTGCGTAAAAAGAAGAAGTATAAAATTTATGACCCAAAGAAAAACCAAAGGCACCCCCGATTCTGTTGATGTTCATGTTGGACAGCGTCTTCGTGTTCGCCGTTCATTGCTTGGCCTTAGCCAAGAAAAACTTGCCGAAGCCATTGGTTTAACCTTTCAGCAAATTCAAAAATACGAACGCGGTATTAACAGGATTAGTGCAGGACGGCTTTTCCAATTTAGCAAGATCTTAGATGTTCCGGTTGCTTATTTTTATGATCAAATTAATGGTGAAAATTCTCAATCTGCCTTTGGTATGTCGGATAACAGCCAAGAAGCATTTGGCGGCGATGATGATATCATGCAGCGTAAAGAGACCATTGATCTTGTGCGTGCGTATTATTCCGTTGATGACCCGGCAAAGCGTAAAGAAATGTTGCGCTTTATCAAGGCCATGACAGGATCCACCTCTGATTCTTAATCTTATTTCATGTAATAACGCTTGATGCGCGAGGAATCTGTCTTTACTGTGCCCTATCACTATTTACAAAACAACAGATAAGAGTTTTTATGACGCAGACACTCGCACAGGCGCAGAACAACACCTCTCCCGATACTTCCACAGATTTGAAAGATTACATTTTCACAAGTGAATCTGTTTCTGAGGGGCATCCTGATAAAATTTGTGATCGTATTTCGGATGCGGTTTGTGATTTGTTTTTAGCGGCAGATCCGCAAAGTCGTGTGGCGTGTGAAACGCTTGTGACAACCGATAAGGTTGTTTTAGCGGGCGAGACGCGCGGGCCGGATAGTGTGACTCCTGATGCTATTGAAGCAGCGGCGCGTCGTGCAATTAAGGATATCGGGTATGAGCAAGACGGGTTTCATTGGAAAACAGCCGATGTCCAAGTTTTGCTTCATAAGCAGTCGGTAGATATTGCGCAAGGCGTTGATGCGGGCACTGGTCTTGATAAAGAAGAAGGTGCGGGTGATCAGGGAATTATGTTTGGTTATGCCACGCGTGAAACCGATGCTTT
>Ga0115567_10006747_pt1 | contig 10938 bp, 8 predicted proteins | sample COGITO_mtgs_1204_2_FD_88679 | JGI IMG/M metagenome (GOLD analysis project Ga0115567, IMG submission 88679) | Pelagic marine microbial communities from North Sea - COGITO_mtgs_120412 | ecosystem: Environmental > Aquatic > Marine > Epipelagic | place: Germany:Helgoland, sampling site Kabeltonne... | reverse complement strand
CGATCTGGATAGGCAGCGACAATCTCGTCAAACTGTGCGCCGATCGTCAATCCCAACAGGGGTTGCTGACTCGTACCGCTGGCGTAACTCACGGGGCTAGGCATCGTTTCGTTCTCCATGCATCAGGGTTGAGATAAACGGTTGTCCCAACTGTTCAAGATTCGTTTCAAGGGCCTCGACTCGGCCAATAATACAAGCTTTCGAGTAGCCTGCCGCGACCAGTTTTTCAATCGTCGCCGACGCCAAGTGAGCGTCGACAGCAGCTAGCAAGCCACCGGCAGTCTGCGGATCAAACAACATAGCATAGTGTGGGTGAGCTTGTGGCTGAATATGCTTCACTGATCGCTCATTGCCAGCATGCAGCGTGCTAGTGATCTGCAGCTCCTGCAGACAGGTCAGACTACCCGCCAACAACGGCAGGCTCAAAAGGTCCAGGCTGACATTGACCTGCGATGCTTGCATCATTTCTGACAAATGCCCCGCTAGCCCAAAGCCCGTAATATCAGTGCAGGCTGACGCTGTCGTTGTGCCCTGCTCACTCAAAGCAGCGAAAATGGCGCCCGCCGCTGCATTGGACTGCAGCATTACCTGCAACGCCGCCTCAATCCAATGCCCCCGCGCCTGATGCTGCATATCCGCAGCAAATAAGGTGCCGGTACCCAGCGGCTTGGTCAGTATCAGTGTTTGACCGGGTCGCATTCCCGATTTTTTTAACAGTCGAGATTCATCCGCGATGCCATTCACGGCAAAGCCAACGGACAACTCGGCACCTTCCGTGGTGTGGCCACCCACAAGACTAATGCCCTCACCTGCGAGTTGCTCCCATGCCCCTTGCATTAATTGTTCTAACAGATGACGCGTGGCCGAAGGCGCAGCATAAGGGGTTGTGACAATGGCCATCGCTGTGACTGCCTCCCCGCCCATGGCATAGATATCACTGACCGCGTGATTCACAGCGATCTTGGCCAACAAATAAGGATCTTCAATAAAAGCCTTAAAGACGTCTACCGTATGCAACATGAGTTTACCTGCAGGCGCCCGATAGAGCGCGGCATCATCAAGCTCGGCAATCGGCATATCCAAGTTACCCAACACTTCTGCGAGCAAATCTGCGCTGACCTTTGAGCCACAACCACCACACTGCATTTGCGGGTCAACTTCAGCCAACAGGCCCTGACCCGACTCAACCTTCATCAGCGGCAAGGCATTAAACTGGTCCATAAAACGTCGATCGATCCAGTCTTTTAAATGCCATACCCAGCGGCCATAAACACTTCTACCAAACTTCATCGCGACGGCTGCCTTGTCACCGGTTGACACCAAGGACAGAAAAGAGGTTTGTGGAACGAAGTGCTTCAGAGGCTTACCGAGCAATTGACGCCGAATGTTTTCGTACAACACCGGCCCCTGACGAACAGCAAAAACGCCAGCTTTAGGCCGTGGATGCGCCAACACATGCGCAGTATCGCCAACAGCAAAAACGTCATCGAAATTGCTCACTTGTAATGTATCACGCACCTCAACAAAGCCGTTGTCATCAGTGGCCAGCAGCGTCTGTGCCAACCACGGTTGAGCCGCCGCAGAAGTCACCCAAAATATTTCATCCACAGCGCAACGCTGGGCGTGGGCAGACACGACAGTTTTCTGCTCGACTTCTGCAACCCGAAAATTTCGGTGTAACTCGACACCCCTGTGGGCAAGTTGCTGACTGAACAATGCCTGCACCGCAGGCGAGTAATCTGGCAACAATACTTCTTGGTCGACGAACAAGTGGAAACGTATGGGCTGCGGACTCAGTGTCGGCGCTACCCTTGTGAGGTAATGATGGACCGCCAAACACAGCTCGACTCCGCCGGCGCCGCCACCCACGAAACCCATGTGCTTGACTGTACCTGTGGCAACCCGGCCGAGGCATTCTTGCCATTGATGCAGAAACCGATTGATAGGTTTAACCGCGATAACGTTTTCACGGGCACCGGGCACATCAATCACCGCGGGCGTGATACCGATATCGATAGACAAAATATCGTAGCCAATATCGGGCCGACCTTGGCAACGCACCCGGCGATTGACGGGATCTATATCAAAAGCACTGGCCTGTATTAATCGCGCTCCGGCAAATCGGCAGAGTCGTACCAGATCGATATGCATGTCTTGTGAGTCATAATGACCCGCAACCAGACCGGGCAACATGCCCGAATAGGGCGTCTCAACATCGGGGCTGATCAGCGTGATCTGCAAACCGACAATAGGCTGCATGGCCAGCTTGCGTAAAACGATCACGTGGCTGTGGCCACCGCCGAGCAGTACCAGTTCTTTCGCGATAAAAGCCGATGTATTCAAACCCGATTCAACCTTGCTGTCACTCCGCTGATGCTGGTAATCATTATCCAGTCACTGACCCAAACAGCACAGCGCAGCCCTTGCCATAGGGTTGACTTGGGGACCGCATCCCGCAGCTGATCAAACAACAGAGCAAACTCAAGGCGCCTGTTAGACATTTCCAAAATCCTTTTTAGCTGCCTAATGAGGCCGTGTATCGAGAAAGGCGCCCAGTTGCCGGATCGCTTCATTGCCTTCAGGAATTCGGCCAGCGAAGACCTGAAATACATGCGGCATCTTTGGCCAGACGGTTAATTCGATAGCGCCGCCCTGCGCCTCTACCGCTGTCACCAGCCGCGTCGAATCACTTAATAGCAGTTCCGAGCTACTGGCGTGCACCAGCAGCGGCGGCAGGCCCTTCAGGTCACCGAACAAAGGCGACGCCAAAGGCGCCTCAGGATCACGTTGACCTAGATAAAATCCAGCGCAGGTTTGTAGCGCTTTCGGGGTTAACATCACGTCGGTGACGATGTTCGTGCCCAGACTGTCACCGGTGAGTGACAGGTCGAGCCAAGGCGACAACAAAATCGCTTTAGCTGGCATTGGTAAGCCAAGGTTCTTCAAATTCAACAGCAACGCCAAGGCGAGACCACCGCCCGCTGAATCACCACCGATCGCGATGTTTTCAGGATTAAAACCTTGATCCAGTAAAGACCGGTAGCACAGGGTGGCATCGTCCAGGCCAGCAGGAAACGGATGCTCGGGGGCCAAGCGGTATTCCACCATCAGCACAGCCATGCCAGACGCCTGGGCAAGCCGCCAGGCCAAATTGCGATGGCTATCGGCCCCACCGGAGACGTAACCGCCCCCATGTAAATAGAGCAACACGCGCGCCGAGTCACTCACAGCCCGACCTGATTGAACTTGAACCCACTCGCAAGGCACACCCGCAATCGCCTCGGAAGTCACGTCTACCCCCTTAGGCACACCTGTGTTTAGGCCAGCGGCCTTGGCCAGCTTGTCACGGAACCCCGTAATGTCCGCCACGCTATCGAACAGCGGCCTGATGGTTCGCGCCATGACACGGCTGATTAGTGCGGCTCTGATACTCATAGATTGCTCATCGTCTCGATACTCAGGCTCAAAATAAACGCGCAGATTAAGTCAGTAGTGTGCATCAACCAGATGCCGGCATCAATCCACGTGGCGGGTGAGTTCTGCCATTCTATCATCCATCAATAGCGCTTCACCTGCGGCTGGCCATTAACGGCTATTCATCAATACTGACATCCTGAAATTGCAGCTCGTGTAGCGTGTAATATAATCCCTTCAGCGCCAGCAGCGCTGCATGGGTTCCCAACTCGCGCACCACACCGTGATGCAATACCAACACCTGATCAGCTTCCTGAATCGTCTGCAGGCGATGCGCAATCAAAATGGAGGTACGTCCCGTCATCAGCTTACGCAGTCCGTCCTGAATCAATCGTTCAGTTTCCGTATCAATACTGGCGGTGGCTTCATCCAAAATCAGGATCTCCGGATCTGCGGCCAGGACCCGAGCGAAGGCCAATAATTGCCGCTGCCCCTGCGACAGATTAGCGCCTCGTTCGACCAAAATACTGTCGTAGCCCTCGGGCAGCCGTTCGATAAATTCATGGGCATTGACGGTCTTCGCCGCTTCGATGGCGCGCTCGCGACTGATCTTGGGGTTGCCCAGAATAATGTTGTCGAGGATCGACCCGGAAAATATATGAAAGTCCTGTAGGACGACACCAATTCGGCTGCGCACGTCTTGACTGCGCAAATCGTTCAGGTCGATATCGTCAAGAAAAATACGATCGCGATCGAAATCATAAAACCGCCCCAGCAATCGAATCATCGTACTCTTGCCCGACCCTGTAGGCCCAACGATGGCCAATTTCTCACCCGGTTGAATGACCACAGACACACCCTTAAGAATTGGCACTGCTGGCGAATAGCCAAAGGTCAGATCGCGGAACTCTACTTTGCCGCGCAACCGCGCCGGCAACTCAACGGGGTGTGTCGGCTCATGTATTTGCTCGTCCCAATCCAACGCTTGGAAGATCCGCTCGCCGCTGGCCATCGCTCGAAACAACACATTTAATTGCTCGCCCAGCATCACGACCGGCGTAAACAACATATTCATAAAGCGGGTAAACAGGATGACACCACCCAGGCTCATCTCATCCTGCACCACGGCGCCGCCGCCATACCAGATGATGATTCCGAGGCCAACTGCGGCCAGACTATCATTGAAGGCACCATAGGCCGTCGACAAATCGATCGAGCGATTTTCATATCCCAGGTTACGTTGGTTGATTTGAGTATATTCGTCGAGATTGCGTGCCTGCCGGTCGTTGAGTTGGACCACCTGCATGCCCGAGAGATTTTCCTGCAGGTTCTGATTCAGCGAGGAGACGGTATTACGAACCAGGCGAAATATTTCCTGAGTCGCATTGCGGAAAAAATGCGTGGCGATACCCACAACGGGCACCAATAGCAGCAAAATCAGGGTGAGTTTAACGCTGGTAGACAACATGATGGTCAGCGCTACCAGGAAAGGCACAAATTCCCCGACTAAAGCCCCCATGCCCCTGAGCATTTCATACAACGCTTCGACATCATTGGTAACTCGCGTCATGATCCGCCCTGTGGGCACCTTATCGTAAAAGGAACTAGGGCGACGCTCTAGGTGGGCGAACAGATCTTGGCGCAGGTCGCGTAACGCATTCACAATGGCACTGATCAGCGTCAACCGATGCGCGTGACCTGCCACCGCCGTGACACACATCGCCAGCAAAAAAAGTAGACCGGCAGCAAAGATCGGCTCGATGCCCAGGTACGACTCGACCCAGCGGGTCAGCGCGATCATCCCCAGGTCAGGCATATGGCTGCTCATTTCACCGACGATAATATAGTCAACCAACACCCGGCTGATGATAATCTCCATCATCACCGTCACACAGCTCGCAGCCAGGATCAGTACAGCGCTGAACGCCAGTCGAATCTTGAAAGGTTCGAGCCAACCCACGATTCGGCGTAACAGCTGCAGATTCAATACGGTACAGGAGAGCTCGGCGTCAAACATGCCGTGATCTGTCTCGGCCTTGACTTGACTAGCTTGGGTTCGCCTGCTCATAGGGGTGCCGTCACTTGCGCTCGGCGCTGAGCGGCTTGATCCGCACCTGGGGTTTGGGCCCGCTCCAGTTCGGCATAGGCTCCACCCTGGCGAAGCAACTCGGCATGAGACCCCGCCTCAATAATCCGCCCCTCATCGAGGACGATGATCCTGTCGGCATGGCGCAGCGTGGAAACCCGATGCGACACGATAATCGTGGTGCGTTCGCGACGCATGGTTTTCAGTCGATTCAGAATATGCTCTTCAGTCTCCGTATCAACACTACTGAAGCAATCGTCAAGGATCAGCACCGGTGCATTACGGATCAAACCCCGCGCTAAAGTTGCTCGCTGTTTTTGACCGCCGGACAAGGTCACGCCTCGCTCGCCAATCAGGGTGTCCATCTGCTCAGGAAAAGCCTCAATGGTCTCCCGCAGGGCTGCAGCCTCGGCAGAATCCCAGACCAGGTCTAAGGCCCGGGCCGGATCGTCATAACTGATGTTGTTACGCAACGGCTCACCGAACAAAAACGGATCCTGCAACACTTGGGCTATCTGGCTGCGAACCTGGCTCAACGGATAATCACAAATGTCATGACCATCCAGAAACAAACAGCCCCTGGGCGTATCCGCCATTCGAGTGAATAATTTCAACAGCGTTGACTTGCCCGCGCCAACCCGGCCGACAATCGCAATAGACTCACCGGCCTTGATCTGTAGTGTAATATCCTTCAACACGGGTTCTGCAGCCCGCGGATAACTATACGTCAGGTGCTTGAATTCAAACTCACCACGAATAGTCGCGGGCGTATTATCGGAGGGACTATCGCGAATTTCCGGCACCGCATCAAAAATTTCATGCAAACGGTTGGTCGCAACAGCGCCTCGTTGCACCAGCGTCACGAACATGCCCGCCATTCGAATAGGCTGAAGCAGCATGTTCAGACACGCCAGGAAAAACACCAGGTCGCCAATTGAAATCTCGCCAGCCAGAACTTGACTGCCACCGTAAACGATAATCAATAGTTGTGCGGCCGACGCCTGAAACGGCATCCAGGCACTCATTAGAGAATTAACTCGCGACTGGCTATAGAACGCTTGGGCATAATTTTCATTAACGCCACCGAAGCGGCGAATTTCGTTGTCTTCCTGCGCCTGAGCCTGAACGGTTCTGATGCCGCCTAGGTTCTCTTGAACGAGGCTCGAGAGCGCCGACAGGTTTTCCTGCACAGCCACAGAAGTGACTGCCAGTTGCCGCGACATCCACCAACCATAGTAAAAAATAGCCGGCAGAATTGGCATGATCATGAAGGTCAACGCCGGTGACTTGTACATCATCGCTGAGACCCCGAACAATGGCGCATAGACCATGATCACAATCTGGATCATCCCAAACGCCACCAAACGCTGGATCAAGGAGATATCCTGAATCGCTCGCGTCATGATGTCGCCGACGCCCATCTTCGAAAAGAAATCACTGCCCTGTTGCTGCACAGTCATATACAGCCGCTGACGTAAATCATAGGCAACCAGCTGACCCACGCGCCGAACCTGGCGGCGCGCATGCACCACGAAGACAAACCGAAGCATCACGGAGAAAATCAGAACGGTGGCGACCTGGCCTACGGAAAATGGCGCGAGGACGGAATCTGCGCTGCCGCCCAGTATCTCAATGGTATCAATACCAACCGATACTAAGTAATAAGTACTGACTTCAAAGAAACGCGCGATAAAGAAGCTCAGGAAGCCGAGGCCTATCTGGTAGCGATAGGGCCGAAGAAACGGAATGAGGCGAATCAAGGACTTCAATAGTTGGATCTCAAGTTGACGCGTTATTCTGCCACAACTGCACTGAGACTGAAATGTGCAGCCGCCTGCATCGCCAGCTAATCTGCGACAGGGTATACTCCCCCGGCGCGGCCTCGGCCCTAGTGACAGGGGCGCACACCAAAAACTTCATGCCTAACTGATAGTGAAAAATAATGTCCAGCAATCATCCGTCGAACAACTTACCGCCACTAATCTTTAACCTCATCGTCCTCTGCCTGGCGTTTACGAGTGGGTTTATCATCATGGCCATCGAATTGCTGGGCGGGCGAATTCTCGCACCCTACTTTGGCAGCAGTATCTACGTCTGGGGAAGTATCATTACGATCTTCATGCTGTCTTTGTCGATCGGCTATCTCTCTGGTGGTCGATTATCCATCAACAATCCCCACTTAGGTCGCTATGGCGTGTTTTTCCTGGCAGCGGCGATCACGCTGTTACCCACCATCATCTGGAGTAACAACATCATGGATTGGGTTTTTGTTCGCTTGGAGGACCCACGTTATGGCTCTTTGGTGGCATCGACGCTGCTATTTTTCATCCCCACCGCCATCCTCGGTATGATTGCCCCCTACTCGGTACGTCTGTTAGTCGCCCACGCAGCCCATGCGGGCCAGATTGCCGGGCGGTTATATTTTATATCGACCCTGGGCAGTGCCCTCGGTACGCTGGCCACGTCTTTTTACCTGGTCCTATGGTTCGAAGTCGATGCCATCTTAATGACCATGAGCGCAGTTCTGGCCGCCGGCGGCGTCAGCGCGATGCTCGCTTACTGGAGTCACCGCACATGATGCGTCTATGGGTTTTACTGGTGTTGCTGGTTTTGGCCATTCCGTCCTTGCAGGCGAAAGAGATTCACCGCGAAAAATCCCTGTATCGCAATATTGTGGTCAAAGAAGCTGACGGTCGACGCTGCCTGCTATTTAGCGTTCAACGGGGCGATAGACATCAGACCTGCATGGACCTGCAGGACCCCAAACGGCTGGTATTTCCCTATGTCCGTATGAGCTTTGGCGGGCTGTTGTTGAACCCTAACCCCGCCCGCGTACTGGTCATCGGTCTCGGTGGCGGCTCCATTCCCACCGCACTCTCAGAATTATTTCCCGCTGCCATGATTGATGTAGTGGAAATAGACGAAGCCGTCGTGCGGGTTGCCCGGCAGTATTTCAACTTTACCGAGTCAGCCCATCTCAAGGTCAAGGTCAGCGATGCTCGCGTGTTTATTAAACGCGCCTTGTTGCAAGACCGGACCTATGACCTGATTATTCTCGATGCCTTTACCGGTGACTATATACCTGAACATCTGATGACTCAGGAATTCCTCCAAGAGAGCCACGATCTCTTGAGCGAAGACGGGGTTCTGGTTGCCAACACCTTCTCAACCAGCGTCTTGTATGACCATGAGTCAGAGACCTACCAGTCGGTGTTTGGTGACTACCTCAACTTTAAACTGCCGATTTCCGGCAATCGAGTCATTATCGCCGGTCGCCAGGGCTTGCCCAGTGATTTTGTGATCAAGAGCCAAGCCAGCCGGTTAGTGGAATCTCTGCGACCTTATGGTATTGACCCAAGAACCTATCCAGCCAACATGAGTCGAGAGAAAGACTGGGACAGAACTCGCCGTCTACTCACCGACCAATATGCTCCTGCCAACCTGCTCCGCGGCGAAGACTGACCCACCGTCGACACGGCTAGCGCTTTCTTAGTGGCTAGCCGTTTTCTCAGCGGCTAGCCTTTTCTGAGGCGGCTAGCCTTTTCTTAGGCGGCTAGCCTTTTCTTAGGCGGCTAGCCTTAGGGGGAGAGACTCAGGGGAAAGACTCAAGACGCCAGATTTTTACCGTGATCTTGCCAGTAACGATCTTTGAGAAGGCGTTTGTAGAGCTTGCCCGTGGGATGACGGGGTAGTTCGGCATCAAAGTCGATGCTCCGAGGGCATTTGATATGCGACAGTTGTGAACGGCAGAATGCGATCAACTCCTCCTCCAGCTCAGGGCCGGCATCAGCCATATTCTTGGGCTGCACTACGGCTTTGACCTCTTCGCCAAAGTCAGCATTGGGGACCCCGAAGACGGCAACATCCATCACCTTGGGATGGTTCACAAGAATATTTTCGGCCTCTTGTGGATAGATATTCACACCACCCGAGATGATCATATAGCTCTTGCGGTCGGTCAGGTAAAGATAGCCGTCCTCATCAATGTAGCCTACATCTCCCAACGTGCTCCAGCCCTTCGGATGGCGAGACTCCTGGGTCTTGGCCGCATCATTGTAATATTCGAATTCACCGCCGCCTTCAAAATAAATCGTGCCGGTGTCGCCCTGCGCGACTTCCGCGCCTTCGTCGTCGACGATATGCAACACGGCCGTCAGTGCGCGACCCACCGAGCCCTTGTGTGCGAGCCACTCCTCAGAGTTAATCGCCACGAAACCGTTACCCTCTGAACCAGCATAGTATTCATGGATCACAGGCCCCCACCAGTTAATCATCTGCTCTTTAACGAGAATCGGACACGGCGCCGCTGCGTGAATCGCACACTGCAGGCTGCTGACGTCGTACTTGAGCCGAACATCTTCATCCAACTTCAACATCCGGATAAACATGGTGGGTACCCACTGAGAATGGGTGATTTGATAGCGCTCGATCGCGGACAAGGCCGCTTCCGGCTCGAAGTGAGACATGACTACGCAGGTCATGCCGGCCAATATAAATCCCATGGTGAAGGTCAGTGGCGCCGCATGATACAAAGGAGCCGGGCTGAGATAGATGCTCTCTTCTGTCGCGCCATAGAGCATCTGAAACAAGTTAGGTCCAGTATCGACCCCAAAACCTTCCGTCGGCAACGGCTTGAGCACCCCTTTCGGCCGACCCGTAGTGCCGGAGGAGTAGAGCATGGCGATTCCGAGGCTCTCATCGGCGATCGGTGTGGTTGGCATGGCCGCAGTGGCTTCCTCCCAGCTGTCAAAGCCACCGATCACGCCGTCCAGCATGTAGCATTGTTCGATATTGGGCGCATTCTCGATGAGTCGTTCCACCACCGCCTGCTGACCGCGAGTCGTGATAAACACCCTGGCGTTACAATCCGAGACGATATACGCCACTTCCTGCTCCTGCAGCCGATAGCTGATGCAGGTGAAATATAAACCGGCCCGCATAGCAGCCAGACAAATTTGAATATAAGCCACATGATTTTCCATCATCACTGCAATGTGATCGCCACGCTGCAAGCCTAGCTGGCGAAACAGCTGAGCGGCCTGATTTGATGAATCCTCCAGCGTTTGCCGTGTAATGATCTCGCCTGTTTCTGCCATGATATAGGCGGGCTTGTTCGGCTGTTGTTGTGCTAGCACTGCTGGATGCATGATTTTTCCTCTGGGCAAATACCGATTGGGCCAATGAAAACCACTGACGCCAGTAATTAAGCCCAACAATGCCAACAGATGAATCAAAACTCAAGTCGTCCCTGCGCAAAGCTGAGTGCCGCAGACCAAACTTCAGACTTGAGAACACGAAACTGGCGTTCAACATGACACTGCAGGCCCCATTGAAAGCTCAATTGAACTATGCCAAGAAACTACAGTCAGAATACTTAACCCGATACACAGCCAAGTACCTGGCTATGAGTCAAGATCTATGAGTAAAGATCTATGAGT
>Ga0115567_10006746_pt1 | contig 10938 bp, 9 predicted proteins | sample COGITO_mtgs_1204_2_FD_88679 | JGI IMG/M metagenome (GOLD analysis project Ga0115567, IMG submission 88679) | Pelagic marine microbial communities from North Sea - COGITO_mtgs_120412 | ecosystem: Environmental > Aquatic > Marine > Epipelagic | place: Germany:Helgoland, sampling site Kabeltonne... | reverse complement strand
TTTGCAAATGGGGCAATGCAAGCCACGGTAAATCACCAGCAGCTGCCATTGACCCTGGGGGGGCTGCCCAAGCACCTGTGATTTGCCGGAAAGCGTTTGTAACGCTACGGAGGGAAAAGGCTGGTCGATTTTTGCCTGTACTGACATGGGTTCGCTCCTGTTTTAGTGCGCGGTCTTTCTAAAATAAGTTAAGGCGTAAGCAGTAGACACTACAGAACCTGAGAAATTCCTGTCACCTCACAGTCTGCTGCGTGATTTCCTATCCTATCAGTGCAACACTGTTATTCCTTCCAGCGGTCATTGACGAATAAAATCAGTTGTAAGCCCCGCCATTCCAGGTGGCAGTAAAAAGTGGTGAAATCTCACGGGTTACCTTTCTGTGGGGATACAACGTCTACGTTGAGTGCATCGGTGCAGATGGATGGTGTATTCTGCTGAGTAGATAGTCAGTTGCAACTGGCAATAGATTTACTCGCGTATCGACATTTGTACTATAGTGAACACAAATTCGTGTACTGTGGATCACTGCTGATCACCGACACATTGGGGGCAATGGCACGGTATAACTTGTCGGGTTTATCCTTTCACGCAAAACAAGCTTTATATCGGGTCAGATCCTACCCGCAACGAAAGCGTCTCTTGCTACTGAGAGCCAATCCTTTCGTATTAGGGAGCCAGACCGTTACAAAACAGGTAAGACACCATCGACACTTCTGATACTGAGAAAATCAACCGCGAAGCCGATCGCGCCGAGGAAGCGGCGACGCCACCGACGCCGGTCATTTACGAGACGGTGCAACGCAATGGCGAAGAGGAAATGTCGCGTCCGCCATGGTCGCTGGCCTGGTCAGGTATCGCGGCTGGCCTGTCTCTCAGCTTCTCCCTGTTTGCGCAGGCCATTCTGCGCCAGCACCTTCCCGAAGCACCTTGGCGTGATCTGGTTGTCGCGCTCGGGTATCCGGTCGGCTTTGTCATGGTAGTACTGGCACGTCAACAGCTGTTCACCGAAAACACCATTACCGTGATTCTGCCGTTAATGGCTGAGCCCACTCGAGGCAACTTCGGCCGCGCAGCTCGGCTGTGGGCGATAGTGCTGTGTGCCAACCTGGTAGGAACCGGGCTGGCAGCGCTGTTTTGCGCACTGACCCCGGCACTGGACCCGGCCTTGCTGGAGCAGATGCATATCATTAGCCGCCACGCAATGGATCACGACTTCTGGCCGATGCTGCTGCGCGGCATTGGTGCCGGCTATCTGATGGCCGCCACCGTATGGTTGATGCCCGGAGCCGGTCCGGCACAATTCCATGTGGTGGCGATGATGACCTATCTGATCGGCGTGGGCGGTCTCGCCCACATCGTAGCTGGCAGCCTCGAAGCCTACCTGCTGATACTTGATGGCCAGCTTTACTGGATCGACGCGGTCAGCGGCTTCGCACTGCCCGCATTGCTCGGTAATATCATCGGTGGCAGTGTATTGTTCGCGATGATGGCCTATGCCCAGGTACGGCATGAGATCGAACCCGAGTCCGACACATCCCGCCCGGAGTCGAAGCCACATCCACACAATGAGTGACCGGCATGACCCCTCCCACGCGGCTACAAACGCGATGTACTGGCCTCGTCTGCGCAGTCGTATCAGCGCTGACTGCGCGCGATGACAACGCGACGCGGCCCATTCAAGCCAGCTGTCCTCAAACCGAAGCTGTCTGCCCAGCACAATGAGCCAAACCGGCACGCCGTAGCTCCGGTAAGACCCCGATTGCGCTCTCACCGGGTTGTACTAAACTAAGCTACCGAGCCTTCCAACACTTCAGGAGTAGTTATCATGTCATTCCAAATTCCAGTAAGGTCGCGCAACTTCGCTGCGCTCTACGGCCGTGGTACGGTCCTGCTTGCCCTGCTGCTGTCTTTCTCCGCACTGTCCGTGGCCGCAACACAAGTCAATGTGGAACTGAGCGGCGCACAGGAAGTGCCGGCAGTCGACACCCAGGCTCATGGCCAGGGCACGTTGGAAATTGGCGACGACGGCAAGGTCAGTGGCACTTTCACCACCAGGGGTTTGACCGGCACGATGGCTCACATCCATCAGGCACCAGCGGGAGAAAACGGGGATGTAGTGATTCCACTGCAGCGGACCGATGATGGCTCGTGGGCTTTGCCAGACGATGCACAACTGTCCACCGAGCAGTTGAAACATCTCAATGCTGGCAAAATGTATGTCAACGTACACACCGAGGCACACCCCGGCGGAGAGATTCGCGGTCAGATCAAGCCATAACAACGGCGCTGTAGAGGCAGTTTCCCGCTGGACCGGACTGTTCGCGCCCCCATCGCTACATTGTGTAATGGGGTGATTCGAGGCCCGGTATCGCTGTCCCGTAGCGTTAGTACGTTACTCCGCTTCGGCTCTCCCCCTACCCCCACGTTTGCCGCCCCACCGACAAGTTATTCAGGAAAGAGTGGAAAGAATCTGTGGCAGTTTTGTCAGAACGGCTGTGTGCGCCCGGACCCTTTGCCGGCGTGAAAGCGGTAACTATAGGCGCGCTTTAACTAATATTTATTCGGAGCTAAAAAAAATCGCCCTTGATTCCACGCCCTGTAGCTTTACCATCGCTCGACATTAATCAGGGTGGAAACTTTAATGAATCCAAAAGCTTTGGCGGATGACGATGCAACGCAGTCAGATATCGCTGTATCGAGTTCAGTCTCCGTTTACGAGCTGTTCAGGGCAAGGGCGACAAAGCAGCCCAATGCCATCGCGATTCAGTTGGGAAAAAGGGTCACCTCCTATGCCGATTTACGGTTTCGTGTTGACAGACTCGCCGCAGTCCTTGTTTCGGATGGCGTGTCGTGCGGTGACCGTATCGCCATCTTTTCCGAGAACTGCCAGGAGTACATCGAAGTTCACCTTGCAGCTGCCAGAATTGGCGCGATTGTCGCGTGCCAGAACTGGCGATTAACTGCAGAAGAGCTGAAACACTGCGTAAATCTGGTCGATCCCAAACTGCTTATATACTCCGACCGTCACGCTCACACAGTTGAACAACTCGGTCTCGGCCAGCTTCCAACCTTAAAGCTGGGGGATGCTTACGAAACACGCCTGTTAAACGCGACTGACGCGGATGAATGTCCTGAAGTGCACTGGGAATGCGGATTGTTAATTCTCTACACCAGCGGAACAACCGGGCCAGCCAAAGCCGCACTGATAAGCCATCGCGCTCTTGTCGCCCGCATGACCGTCCTCTCGCTCGACCTTGACATCAATCGTGAAGATGGTTTCCTGGCGTGGTCGCCGATGTTTCATATTGGAGGGTCCGAGCACAGCCTGTCTACGCTGATGATGGGGGGAGTTGTGCATATCACCGATGGCTTTGATGCCGATCACATGGCGGGCATCATTGCCCAGCACAAACTGGGCTGGCTGCTGTTGGTGCCGGCCATGGCTGACAGACTGAAAGCGTCCATGGTGCACAACGGATCAATAGTGAAGGGCATCAAGGCTGTCGGCTCTATGCCTGACCTGGTACCCAAGTCGACAATCGGTGAATTGAGCACTTTGTTCAATGCGCCGTTTTTCAATACCTTTGGCGCAACCGAAACGGGCTTGCCGCCCGCATCCGGTGGCCTGATAGCCGTCGGCACCACACCTGACGAGCTCTCCAAGCAGCTGAGTTCGCTGTGCTCACTGAAAATTGTCGGAGCCGAAGGCGAGAATGTTCCGGTTGACGGAATCGGTGAGGCATATGTTCGAGGACCCACCTTATTCAGTGGCTACTGGGGTGCTCCGAAAATTAATTCGGAGGTATTCCAGCAGGGCTGGTTCCGTATGGGTGACCTGTTCAAGCGCAATGGAGATGGAACCTTTGATTTCGTGGGACGTTCGAAATACCTGATAAAGTCCGGGGGCGAGAACATCTATCCCGCCGAGATCGAAAATCTACTGTTGTCAGATCCAGCAATAGCGGACGCGGTTGTCGTCAGGAAGCAGGACGACCGTTGGGGAGAAGTGCCTGTGGCATTTGTATCAAGAGCAAATGATACCTTAGACCACGATCAGGTTATGGCACTTTGCAATCGGGACCTGGCGAATTACAAGCGGCCCCGGGAAATTCATTTCGTTGATTTCGACGACCTGCCGAGAAACTCAAATGGAAAGATTGTTCGCGAGGTGGTCGAGCGCTGGCTTTATAACCCCAATGACGACTGATATGCACAGCTCTGCTTCATAGCGCCTTCAGGGATTACGCACCAACTCATCGAGTCATGCGCATGGCTCACACCGATATCGAGGAGAGCGCCCCATGAATTCTCTGGATCTAACTCAATCGTCTATCGCAAAACTACTTCACTTGCTGGACGTCGAAGACATTCGAAAGCTTAAACTTCAGTACGCCCACCTGATGGACACCTTGGACATTGATGGCCTCGCGAATCTGTTTACCGAGGATGCCATATGTCACTTTGGGCCGTATGGTGAATGGGTGGGTCGAGATGTCATTCGTCAAAACTACGTTGCAGCGATGGCAGAAGTTGTCAGCGCACCGCTGGGTTCGCTGCATCACATCTGTAATCACTGGGTGGAACTCAAGGACGAAGTCAGCGCCGTCGGCAGATCCTACCTCATCGATGTTGTCACAGAACGAGCGGCGAACGTAAACCCCGTGCTCTGTTACGCGCTGTACGACGAAGAGTACCGAAAAGTGAACGATATGTGGAAAATAAGCTTCAGTTGCATCCAGTTTCTCTGGCCGGAGCGGAACACCAATGAGGCTGTGCTAGCTGGCTTTCCCCCGCCCGTTTCAAAATGATTCGCGACCACTGAGTACCCGCAGTGTTTTTATGAACAGTTCGCGGCCTTCATCCAGTCCCGACCTTTCACCGAAGTAGAGTGTGAATTTCAACCCCGGAATAATTGCGTAGGCTATTTCAGCTTTTTCCCGCATTGCAGTACCCTCTTCGCCCGGCTGCAGATCCTGTAATACCTGGACGAGATGACTTCGGATACTCTCATCCATCATCTGCCGATCTCGCTTGATGTCGGGGTCGTTCAGCGCAACGCCAAATGCCTCGAACATGAACCCGGTAGTGAAGCAGTTGACCACCTTGTTATCGGTAAAGAAAAACTTTGCCAGATACTCAATTTTCTTATCTCCTTTATAATTTTTAGAGCGTTCAAGACCATCCACTATCACGGAAGCCTGTGACACGTAACAACAGTGCAGAATCTCCTTTTTGCTGCTGAAGTAATAGGTCAGATGACCGGGCTGGATATCGGCTTCGGCCGCAATCTCGGCCATGGTGGTGTTGAAATAACCGTGTCGTCGTACGCATTTTATGAAGGCACTGATGATATGGCGTCGTCTCTGCGTACCTTTTTTCTTGGTGGGCTTGGAAATTCGCACCCCGGGGCTGACAAATCTGTACGAGGTAGCAACCTGATCCACCTCCATACTCTGGTCTAAAGATTTTCGAGCAAGCTTGCCTTGCGTATTCAAGGAAGATGTCATGGCGACTCCAATTATTGCTCTCACCACCGCCAAGAGTAATTATTACTGCGGTGAGTGGAAAGTCAGTGAGACGCTGTTCCAGCAGATAACTGCCGTAGTGCGCATGATGAGATCGATCGAGTTTTGTTTCGTGCGCAAGACGCCCAATTGATAACTCGCCGATAAATAGTCATTCCTAATAAATTTTATAATTGAATAATGCTCAAAACATACCATAATTCGATTTGTTTTTGCTACCTGAAATTGCAGGCATCAACGCAACAGGAAAGAAACTTTTTACGGGACCTTCGGCCACACAAAATATAATAAGGGAACCAGGGCTAATGAAATTAGATCATCGGAAGACCCGACAAAACAGACTGGTTTCAAGTATTTTTGCGCCGGCCCGAGAGGCTTGCTTGAGTGTATGGCGGATTCCAGAGCTCCGCCCTTTGGCCCCTCGCAAGAGGGGCCGTTTTTTTTCTGTCTTTATATGCAGAGCTGGTGCGTACTCTCCACACAAGCGCGCTTGCGTTGCTCTACTCACCAGACTATGCAGCTGGCCCTTGCTTTCACTGTTTGCGCTGAACACATCTGCCGACATTGAGTGGCCCACACACGGTGGCGACCATAGTGAACAACGATTTTCCCAGGCGGATAAGATCACCACTGGAAACATAAACGCGCTGGGACTGTCGTGGTATTTCGAGTTTGACACAGCCCGTGGTCAGGAGGCCACGCCGCTCATGGTGGACGGCGTGATCTATACCAGCTCGGCCTGGAGCAAGGTGTATGCGCTCAATGCAAGCAATGGAAAATTACTCTGGTCATATGATCCCGAGGTACCGGGCGCAGCGGCGGTCAAAGGCTGCTGTGACGTGGTGAATCGCGGGGTGGCTTATGCCGATGGACGGGTATTCGTCGGCACCTTTGACGGACGTCTGGAGGCGCTTGATGCCAACACGGGGCAGGTTCTTTGGAGCACGCTTACGGTAGACCCTGATAAACCCTACACCATCACCGGTGCCCCGAGAGTGGCTCGCGGCAAAGTGTATATCGGCAATGGCGGCGCAGAGTATGGTGTTCGCGGATACCTGAGTGCTTATGACGCGAAAGATGGCTCTCTCCTCTGGCGATTTTACACAGTGCCGGGTGATCCAGCTGAAGGGCCTGACGACGCCGCATCGGACGCAGTGATCGAACAACTGGCCCGGGATACCTGGTATGGGGAAAGATACTGGAGCTATGGCGGCGGCGGAACTGTCTGGGACTCCATTGTTTATGACGAAGAACTTGAGCAACTCTATTTTGGCGTCGGCAACGGCTCCCCCTGGAACCACAGAGAGCGATCTGAGGGACAGGGCGACAATCTCTTTCTGTCGTCGATTGTCGCGGTTCATCCCGATACCGGTGAGTATCTCTGGCACTACCAGGAAACACCTGCGGAAACCTGGGATTACACTGCAACACAGCAAATTACCCTGGCGTCGTTGATGATTGACGGGGAGCCCCGACGGGTCTTGCTGCACGCACCCAAAAATGGTTTTTTCTATGTAATCGACCGCGATTCAGGCGAACTGCTATCAGCGGAGAAGTTTGCACCTGTAAATTGGGCGTCACACATCGATATGAAAACCGGTCGTCCTGTTGAAACGGACAATGCCCGGTTCGACAAGACTCCATGGCTGGCCACGATTGGAGCCTCGGGCGCACATAACTGGCAGCCAATGTCCTACAGTCCCAAAACCGGGCTGGTTTATATCCCGGCCCAACAGGTTCCCTTTCTTTATTTGGAGGAGGAGAAGTTCATCTATCGCCCAGGATCCTGGAACCTCGGCGTAGATATGATGAGCGTACCTCCCCCCGAAACGCCGGGAGAGAAAGCCGCCGCGACGGCAGCCCTGCAGGGCTGGCTTCTTGCCTGGGACCCGATAAAACAACAGGAAGCGTGGCGTGCACCACACCAGACTGCCTGGAACGGCGGCACTTTGGCCACTGCGGGAGGACTGGTTTTTCAAGGCACTACGGATGGCAAGTTCAAGGCCTATAACGACAGGGCAGGCGCCGAGCTATGGAGCTATGATGCCGGGCTGCCCATTCAGCCGGGCCCGATCTCCTATGTGCTGGGAGACGACCAATATGTGGCGGTGATGACAGGCAACGGAGGAGGCTTCCCGCTCACCCTGCCTGCGGTAGACGGCCCTAAAAAGTTCCCCAACGGACGACTACTGGTATTCAGCCTGGGTGGCAACGCCAAATTGCCGGAATTCGAAGGTACTGTGGCTGCGTTAAACCCGCCCAGCGAGAAGGCTCCGCGACAACACGTCGCAGAAGGCAAGCACCTGTTCGGCCTGCACTGCGCACAATGTCACGGCGTGGGCACAATGTCAGCTGGTGTGCTCCCCGACCTGAAACGATCAACTGCTCTCACCAGCCCAGCCGCGTGGCAGAAGATCGTCGCAGAAGGCGCCCTAGAGGTCAGTGGCATGGGGGCGTTCTCACACCTCATGACAGACCATCAGATTGACATGATTCGGGAATATGTAGGATATAGAGCGCAGATTGACGCTCACAGTAATAGTGGGAAATAGGGTTCGGCCTATGTCCTTCGGAATTACAGGATTGTTGAATCTTTTATCCAGTATGTTTCCGCGATTGTTCCGTCTCAGAGCGACAATTTTCACAGTGTACGGATCCAAACGAAAGGCATGACTCTTCCGGCTAGCAAGCAATTTAAGGTCTGGGCGTTCCTCAAGCGCAATGTAGCGCTACTGAGCCACGATGACTACAGGGCTGGTCACGTTGGCTTTCACTGCAGCAATACTCGCCGGCTGAAGGCAATTCGGGGCTATACCGTTAATATCCACAGTGACGATTCGGGGCTTGGTCGACAATTGGTCGCGTCGGGAACGATTGTCCTGAAATCTGAGCCCGACGGGTTTCTGGATATGTGGGATGGCTTTCCATCCGTTCTCTTCGATGACCGCCAATCATGGATAGCCGCGGTCGCCCCGGAGCCCACGCGGGCAGCGGCGGAAGGTCTCATCGTGGATCCAGACTGGACACTGACCGATGGCCCATTTCTCTTTGATCGCATAGACGATACGCGCACGCAGTTTCGCTCTTACCACACGCGCATGGAGGAATATGTAGTTAAACCGGTTCTGCGGTTTGAGGCTCGACCCTGCAAGCTGGTACAGTTTTTTCGCAAGACCTCGAATCTGTCGGACGCGGAATTTCGGCAACTTTTTTTTAACGAGTATGCCGCGTTGTGCAGGAAACTCGATGGGCTTAACGGACTCGTAGCAAATTTCCGATACAAGGATATTGACGCCGCAGCACGCCATTATTACCCGGATGATCACTGGTGCTTCAGTCCAGCCGGCAGAGCCTTTCGCGATCAGTTCTATCGTCTATGGACAGGTGCGCTGGAACTCTATTTCGATGACATCCAAAGCTTCCTGCACGGGCGACAGAACCACCCGCTGATCGTGCGCTTGATGGAACTGGAACAGCAAATGTTTGAGTCGATTTGGTATGTACAAGTCGATGAAAACGTCATAGTGATGCCAAACCGCAATGACGCACCAAGTTTCTATTATCGATGAAGGCGGGATGCGCTGTGTCATGATCAAGGTTTTCGGATTCGCCCGTAGAGCTGAGCACTTGAGCCAGGATGAGTATCGCGCGGCACTCATTGGATATCACAGCTCACACGTACGACGACGCAATCGTATTCGAGGTTATATCGTAAACGTACGTGCGAACCGTCCCATGCCGAAAGCCGCACAGATAGCTCTGGACGGGTTGGAAGGGGTGAGCCCAGCATGCGGCCAGATCGAGTGGGACGCCTACGAGCAACTGATGTTCGACCCGCCCTTCCCGGATGGTGTCAGCTTCGAATCCGGCGTAAAAGATCGACCCGGGCCCCAGGGGTTGGAAGTTGACCGCTCTGCGAACGGCAACGGTAATGACGCATTTTTAAATCGCGACACACTCCGGCAGGTTCAGTTCGAAGAACACCAGGCCGTACCAGTATGCAGACCCGAGCACAAAGTTTTCAAACTCGCACTGTTTACGCGTCGCCAGCGCGATCTCTCACCAGCATGTTTCAAGTCTACCTTCATCGGTTCATATTCCGCCCTCGTCCGAAATGCGCCGGGACTTCTGGGCTTTATTTTGAATTTCCCGGCTTCATCTTGCACCGTCAGTGTTCTGGATGGCGAGTGGCCTTCCTGGAGCGAAAGCAATCCTCAACCAGACGAGAACACAACTGAGCTGGGCTTCAATGGTATGGCGGAATTTTGGTTCACCAGCCCCGGGGCATTCGCCTCGTGGCGTGAAAATTCAGCCCAACAACTTCGAGTTTTGGAACGGGATCTGTTCGAGTCCCTCGTTTTTCGTGAGGTGGACGAATCGGTTGTAGTTCTCCCGGATCGACTGCCACCAGCAACTTTTTACCATCGTTAATACAAAGGAGCAATAGTATGACCAATCAGGATCTGAAAGAATTACTGCAATCTACATATTTCAACAATGTGGATACTGCCCGGGCCAGAGAAGCTATCGCGGCCTTTACCCCCGACGTTCGTTGGCAGCATACGCAGGTATGGGCACACGACGGACATGACTCACGCTATACCGATCGCATCGAAGGGCGCGAGGCGTTATTTCATTTTATGGATGAGAGAGTCAAGGAAATGCAGGTGGTTCAAATCAGGCACCAGGTTGATGAAGCTATTGTGTCGGGTAACCGAGGCGCATTTCGCGCGCAAGTAATCGGGCCTGAGGGAGACAGTATCGGCTTTATCGGTTGGGTAGAGTTATGCGACGGGCTGATTGATCATTATATAGTTATGCCGGAGAGCTATTCCATCTAACGTAAATCAATTTACGCGTAGATTATCGCGAAACCGTTGGTGGCAGAGACATCGCCACCAACGGTTGGTTGTAGTAGGGAATTCCACGCCCACTGACGCTGGATGGTCACTCTTGAGCAACTGGCAAGATTCTATTGCCCGGTCCGCGTACCCGATGATGAAGCCAATCCAGCCCCATCCGCCTTTAAGCTGCCGACATATTAGGCATCAGACTCCAAATGAAGCTTCCAGCGTTCCCTTTCCGGACAGGTTTTTTTCAACCGTAGTGCGGACCGTTGCAGCATACTGCGCCAACTGCTCATCATTTCTGGACGATACCGGGTGAGGAACCACAGCAACCGGGTAACCAGGGGCTCCGAGATTTGTAGCCAGCGCCGCGATATGGCTTGAAAACGCGTCGCTGATGATCACAGTCGAAGGAACACCAGCCTGCTCCATCAATAGCGCATCATGCAAGCTGCAGGCCGAACAAGCACCGCAATCTCCCAGACCAGTCAGCACCATTTCTGCCGAATTTGCGATCTCGAAAACCTCATCGGTATCGATTACTGAGGAGGCCGAGGCTTTGTGGA
>Ga0115567_10006744_pt1 | contig 10939 bp, 13 predicted proteins | sample COGITO_mtgs_1204_2_FD_88679 | JGI IMG/M metagenome (GOLD analysis project Ga0115567, IMG submission 88679) | Pelagic marine microbial communities from North Sea - COGITO_mtgs_120412 | ecosystem: Environmental > Aquatic > Marine > Epipelagic | place: Germany:Helgoland, sampling site Kabeltonne... | reverse complement strand
TTTCTAACATGTGCCAACTATAGTTCACATATTAGAGATTGTCAACTATGGTTAACGCTTCTCAGCGTCCAAAAAATGCTCACTAACATTTGTATATGTCTTCCACGCGGTATTTTTCTCTGCGTGATCTTAAGTTTACTCGTCAAGCTCTTCTTTTCAACCAGTAAGTATAAAAGCGCTTTATGGGTATAGTTTAGATACCGAGGGTCTCGTGAATCCTAGATTTCGAGCCCCTTACATTTCCAATACGGGGTTTCTCTGAACCTCGGGACGGTTAGATTCTACTTCTTTGATTTTTATAGATATTCCATCATGCAACTGATGGAAAGCGCGCCATATGGCTAGTTTCGGCCGGAATTACGCAATCCAACGCCATATTTACTAGGCTATTTTTAGTTGCTCTAACGGAATAGGAGAATCGCTGATATGGCCAGTCAATTCATTGAAGAAGTACGTTCCAATATACGTATGCGGGGCTATAGCCTCTCCACTGAGAAGACGTATTTGCTGTGGATTCGACGTTTCATTCATTTTTCGGGTAATGAACATCCTTCGACGGTACCTCTGTCTAGAATCAGCGCTTATCTCACCTATTTGGCGATGCAGCGGCAGGTGAGTATCAACACTCAGAAAACGGCGCTGAATGCCATTGCTTTTCTGTTTGAAAAGTTTCTGAAACGTGAGATGGGTGATTTGGGTTTTAAGCTTGCCAGTAAACAACAAGCTCTGCCCAGTGTGCTGTCGGTCGAAGAAGTTCGATCGGTACTGATGCATTTGGAAGGTAGGAATAAGCTGATTCTGCAACTACTGTACGGCAGCGGATTGAGGGTGGGGGAATGCCTTCGCTTGCGTGTGCAGGATATCAATCTGGATCGCTTCGCTCTCAATATATACGATGGCAAAGGGCGCAAGGATAGACAAACACTTCTTAGCCCCAAGCTCAAAACAGACCTTGAGGCACTCATCGCTGCAGGTATAGAAATTCAGCACAAAGATAATGTGCATGGCGTGGGTTGTTCCATGTCCCCCGCGTTAACCAGGAAATACCCCAATGCATTCAAATCTGAAGCCTGGGCCTATATCTTTCCCAGCAGTAAGCTTTGTCAGCATCCATTAACCGGGGAAATCTGCCGTCATCATTTACATCCTACGGTGGTGAGAAAATTTATATCTGAGGCGGTTAGGTCGGCTGAGCTGAAACAGAGGCGAGTGACGGCTCATACCTTTCGACATTCCTTCGCCACCCACATGCTGGCCAGTGGGGCAGACCTGCGCACCGTACAAGAGCTGCTGGGGCATAATGACGTATCTACGACGCAGATATACACTCATGTCTTGGGTAGGCACTACGCAGGAACCAGTAGTCCGCTCGATAGTATTTGAGGCCAGTCGAGGCAGCTGGCCGGGGGCGCAAGTGTTTGCTTGCTACTGATAGCCCTTTTCATGATACGAACTACAAGGGTAGTCGTTGACCTTCAACGGCGATGTTGTAGCCTTCGGATCTAACGAACCTGCTTTCTTCGCTTCCTGCATCCAGTAGTGGGTTGGTATGGTTAAAGTGAATGAACCAGACCTTCCCGCGCTCCTCCTTGGGCAGCTCGCTGAGTGCGGCCATGCTCTCCGATACGAAGGGGTGCGGAATCTGCGACATGTCGCGGCCGGGTAGTTCGCCATCGGCATAGAAGGACGCGTCTATCAGGGCATAGTCGACAGACTTCACCACCTCGACTAGGTCTCTATCCCAGGCCGACCACTTGTTAATGTCTGGAATGAACATCGCCTTTTTGTTTGGGCCCGCGATCTCGTAGCCTACGGTCTCCGAGAACTCGTCTCGGTGAGGGACGAGAAAAGGGGTAATGCTCAGGTTTGCGTAATTTACCTCTCCCTGGTCGCGCAGTGGCTGCAGGCGAATATTCTGAAATTCGACCAACTGACTCCACGGCCCATTGTTCTCCAGAAAGTCGAACATACGCGGCATCGCATAGACGGGCTGATCGGACGCTGACATTGCCTCGTGACCTAGAAACATCAGCCCTGCATAGTGGCCGATATGGGCATGGGTAAGAAATATGGCCGACAGTTGAAAACGCTCGTTAGGGGCCTCTACCTCGAGTTGATAGAGCTGAGCGGGCAAGTTGGGTGTGGCCTCGAAGAGAAACTTCTGCTCAGCGGCAGGATTGATCACAGCGATGGACGTAGCGCCTCTCTGCGCTTTGCTACCTTCCCAGCCAGGAAGGCAGTGAGGCGCATAACATCCAATCTGAGGATACCCGGCATCCTGAGCTACACCAAGTATGAATATATAGGGATTATTGTCCTGCGCTGTAGCGGGGGTGGCGGTAAGCAACACGCAAAGTAAATAGAGCATGAAGGAGAGCTGTCTCATTTTTCGTCACCGGTGTCTGCTACTTGTCTCGCCACCTTGAAATGCGACGTACGCCACAGAGCTACCGTTAGGGCGAGAAAGGGTATGGCGACCAGTAGTCCGGATAGTGCGCCACTGCTGCGCTCATCGAGATAACTCCACACGAACATGCCTAGCGCGATCTGTACCGTATACAGGGCAGCCCAGGGAAACATCCAGCTGCGCATCTTCCAGAAACCCCAGAAGCCCGCGCCATATATATACCAGTGGGCAAGGGCGCCAATCTTCGCCGCCCAGCCGGTAAAAAGTACGCCAAACCACACTTCCTGATCCTCGCTGAGTGGTTTCAGGAATACGTCCCAAGGTAGATAGATGAAGCTCATATAGGCACAGAACAACATCAAGGCGTTCATCCAGTGTGGGCGTCGTTTTAAGTTGGCCGACAATGTCGTCATAGCTTGCATAATCAGTTACCCAGCGCCGAGACCGGTTCGATAGTATCGCCGATATTTACTTCGCCATCTTCCAGTATAATGGCACGCAGTCCAGCTTTCTTCTTCAGTTCCGGAAGAACCGCGCGATGTACGGTAGCGGCGAGAAAGGCACAGGGTTCGCAGTCTTCCACACCCCGGCACAAGGCGCCGCCTAGCATGAATTTCTTGCCAATGAGTCCATACAGATCGATACCCGTGGTCAACACGTTGCGCCGAAAATTCCCATAGTCTATTTGGACATCGTTGCGCGCAAGAAAGGCATCGAGCTCCTCTTTGGAGATCAGGCTTAGGTGATTCGCCTGCACATCATCACCCGCGGCGAGCAGTTCCAGGGAGCGCTGATGATAGCGGTCGCCAGCTATGCCTTTGCCAGCCTCTAGTTGAGCCGATGCAATCGGCTGTGGCTGCTCGCGACGAATCTTCGTTATGTATATGTTCTCTACTGTACCGCTCATGTCTTCTCTCTCTGTCTTTCTCTCCAGCATTCAATCTTTAGTTGGAAGGCTCGACGCTCATGCCTATGCCATCGGTCATGGGTATATCGCCCAGGCTGGCTAGATCCATCCCTTCGATGCAGGCGACGTTATAGCCAAATTCATTCGGAGCCCTGCGTCGTCGATGGTGAGTATAGATTCCGCATATAGAGCAGAAGTAGTGGCGAGCGATGCGCGTATTCCATTGATACAGGCTGAGTTTGTCTTCCCCCGATGTGATCTTAAGGTCGTCGAGTGAGGCGCTCGCCATGATCGCGCCCCTTCTGGAGCACAGCGAACAATCGCAGCGCTTGAGGCCTGTCGGTCCCGATTCAGTCCGAACTTCAAACTCGACCGCGCCACAGTGACAACTTCCTTTTAAGATCTGCACGCCACTAGTCCGACAGAAGTGCCATTACGGCGCCGGCAGGATCTTTAATGACGCAGAAGTAGCTGCCACCCATTCGTCTAGGGCCATCTAGTACCTCGCCGCCTAGCTTCTCACATTGTGCGGCGCTGTCCGCGACACTCTCTACGCGAACATAGACCAGCCACTGACTGGGAATATTCTCGTTACTGCGACGGGTATGGCACACGCCGGCAATGGTATCCTGTGTATCGGGCAGATTAATATTGAAGTCGCTATAGCTGCCCATATCTACTTCGCTGCTGGTCCAGCCTACTACCGAGGTGTAGAAGTTGCGCACCTGCTCCGCATTGGGAACAGTCAGATCCATCCATTCGATGCGGCCGATCTTGGAAGGCTTCGCTTCTTCAGTCGGCTCGGTGGCCGCCTCAAGGTCTTCTGCTTCGTCATTCATGTCTAGTCGTCCTCAGTAATGAATCGGTGTTAATTTTTGTCAAGAATATGTGTGGGGAGTCCATCCAGAGAGACCTGGTTCTTCTCGCGCCAGTACTCCTCGATATCTTCGTCACCTCGAGATGCCAGCCATCTGTCCATATTATCGCGCTCTTCAACAAAGTCATAGAAGGGTATGCCGAAGCCGCAGGAGGTCTGCGCCAGGTCTATCCTAAAGTCTACATATTGTCTTGCGCTGGCATGGGGCTCGAAAAGTTGTGAGAGCTCGTCCCATTGTTCGTCACGGGGGTGTGCCGCCACCGCCTTGCCGTACAGGCGCAGAATCTTGGGGTTGCCATCGAACGCGCAGAACATCATGGTCATGCGTTGATTCTGCGCCAGATGTGCGGCGGTCTCGTTGCCGCTACCGGTTATATTCAGCCAGGCGATGCGGTTCGGGGAAAGCACGCGCAGGCTATCCCAGCCCTTGGGCGAGACATTGACTGTTCCATCGTTCGCGGCAGTGCCGACGAAGAAAAGCTTCTGTTGCTCGATAAAGGCGATGTGCTCTGGTTTCATCTGCTCGTAACGGCGGGCCATGTTGGTTTGCTCCTGGTGACGGGTCGGGCGCCGCCTCGCACTGTAACGGAGGAGCCAACAAACTATCAAAGCCCGACCTGTCGCTAACAGATCGGGCTTTGCGTGAGAGTCTTACTTCTGCGGTATTCTAGTCTGGCAGACTAAATACATAGACCGCATTTCCCCAGTTTGGATATTTTATTTCCGTAAGAATGACACCCGGCACCGAACGTGGGCTCGTGCCACCAAGGGCCGCAGTGACGGCGATATATTGCTTGCCATCTACCGCAAAGGAAATAGGGTGGCCCTGCACAGAGGTCCCCAGTCGGGTCTCCCAGACGATATCGCCATTGGTCACGTCGAAGGCCTTAAAGCGTCGATCCAGGTCGCCAACGAAAACCAGATTGCCAGCTGTCGACATCGTGCCGGTATGGAAAGAGGCGCGCTGCTGGTGGCTCCACACTTCTTCCATGGTGTCCACGTTATAGGCGCCGATCTTGCCGAGGTTGCCATCGGTTCCAGGCATCTCGAAGAACTTTCTGCTAGCGGCCAGTCCACCACCACCCTGCACCAGCGCAACTTCTCGCGCCGCGTTCTCGAGACAGGTCTGACTAAGTGGAGCGATCATCGTGCCCGTAGGCGGATGGTAGGTCATGGAGTGCCAGTCCTTACCACCTGCGCTGCTTGGGCAGGCCGAGGTCCACTCGTTTAACTTCGCATTCTGAATATCTTCGCGATAGGTAACCAGTCCGGTTTCATCATCGATATCGGTAAACGCATTCTGAAAAACCGTTTCCTTATACGCCTGAAATTCGCCGGAGACTCTATCGTTCTTCCACAGGATTCCGTATTTACCCAGGGAAAACACTAGCTTCTCATCGCCGCGGTTTACCAGGATGCGTTCGAATACCTCATCGAGATCCAGCGCCTCTGCCGGTACGTGTTGAAAGAACCAATCCAGTTCGCCGGTATCGGTACTTACCGCCACAGTGGAGTTGGTGAACAGGCCAACGTCATCGATGGTCAGGTGACGGCTAACCGGCACCCAGGGCTTCTGCTGTGCAGTGCCCCAGTAGGTAAGTTTTAGTTCAGGATCGTAGCTTCCGGTAATCCAGGTCTCGCCGCCTGCTCGAAATAGATTGTCGAGCTCGCCCCAAGTATCTCCACCGGGCTCGTTCATCTTGGCGATGGTGTTGAAACGCCATTCCAGTTCACCGGTGTTGGCATCGTGAGCACTGATATAGCAGTCCTCTGGAATGTATCTGGCGCAACCGGCAAGGCCCAGTATGACCTTGCCATCGGCAACGATAGGCCCGCTGGAATTTGAAAAGCCCTTGCTCGCATCGGCGACCTCGGTTTCCCAAACTTGCTCGCCGGTTCGCGCATCCAGCGCAACCAAGCGGGCGTCGGTTGTTGCCTGAATTATCTTGTCATTATAGATAGCGATATTGCGCATATCCTGACGGTTTGCAGGGCCGGCCCAGTTCTCCCAGATCAGGTCGCCAGTAGCCGCATCCAGGGCCTGAATCACATTGCCCGGATTGATCAGATACATGATGCCGTCATAGACCAGCGGTGCGGGCTCAGAGTCACCCTCGTGCATGTTCCAGACCCATTCCAGAGTCAGGTTGCCAGCATTCTCGGTGGTGATCTGATCTAGGGGGCTAAAGCTGTGCCCATAGTAGTTGCGGCGGTGCATAGGCCAGTCGGCCGGGTCCGGATTCTCCAGCATGGCGTCGGTGACAGGCGTGAAGTTCTCGATCCTGCCGGCGACCGTCACTCCCTGGGGAGGCTCGGGTTCGGGGCGTGACCGCTGCGCGACCACCCGTGAGATATTGTCGGCAATCTCGAAATCAGTACTGGCCGCAAGCGCTTCGGTAACAGCATCGACTCCGTTCGAAGACAGGATATGCGCGACGATGTTGGTGTAGTCCTCATCGCTAAGGCTGTCATTGCCACCGGGGGGCATGTTCGCTTGAATATTATTCAGTAGCAGTGCCGGTGTCTGCGTTCCCCACCGCTGCAGGAAGGCATTGCCGATGAGTAATGGGCCCAGCGTAGTGCCTTCCAGCTCTGCCCCATGACAGGCGGCGCAGTTGCTGGCGAAGGCGTTGGCGCCTTCCTGGGCCTGTGAACTAAACGTCACTGCGGCCATCGATGCTGCAGGTGCAGCAGCCTGCTCCGTGCTCTCACCGCCGCAGGCGGCGAGAAGCAAAATCAGGGCAGAGGCAAAAAGGGTGCGTGTGTTGTTCCTATTGAGTGATTTCATGCTAGACCTCGATTAGTTTCTTGCAAAAATCCAACCGCGCAACTCGCCGGGAGGATTTGTTTCGCTGTGCACTTGAATATAGAGTTCATTATTCCTCAATGCCGTTACCTGAGTATCGGTGAGCTCCAATACCGCGCTAATCTCACCAGCGGGCATCTTGGTCACCTCCAGTTGGTGAACAACCGGGCCGGGCTGAGCGGGTGGGCCATTGTGCACATGGGCCATAGTGGCGACGGAATTCATGCCGGTGAAATTGCCGCTGACGGTAAGCGTGTTCCCGTCGAGCGTGAGAATCACCTCACCCTCACCGGTTATGGTGGTAACCGTCTGTGGTGTGGTGGGCATGGGGGACAACCGCGCCCTGAAGGTTTCCGCTTGTGCCACTGCGCCTGCAGAAAATGTCAGGACAAGTGCGCAGATTAGCGAAGTCGTAAGTCGTGAGAATGCTGTATGGCCGAGTTTCATAGCTACCTCTTGGCGCGTTTATTCTTCTGGGATTGGTACTAACAATTAGATTAACTAAAAGTAGGAGGAGAAATTACCATTAACTGGGCTAAATAGGAATGAATGAGGGCTGCAGGGGCTGCGTGATCCCATCGAACTATAACCACATTCTGTTGCTGTCTTGCCCCTTATTAGAAGGGCCAGACTAGCTGCAGTGCTTGATGAAGGTCAATATCACAGGCAGTCAGGGCTGCTAATTTTTCCTCGTGAGCTCGCTATCTACCGTTCTCAGATTCTTGTATTGTTGGCCCAATTCTACGGAAATTCAAATGGCAAAAAGCTTAACGCTAAAACGCAGCCTCTCGTTTCCCTTGGTGTGTCTCTATGGCCTGGGGAACATCCTCGGCGCAGGGGTCTATGTGCTAATCGGGAAAGTTGCAGGGGAGGCTGGCTACTTCACGCCGTTCTCCTTTCTAATGGCCTCGGTAATCGCAGGCATAACGGCCTTCTCCTTCGCCGAACTTACCTCTCGCTACCCCGTTAGCGCGGGAGAAGCAGTCTAAATACAGGAAGGCTTTGGGGTTAAGCAGTTATCACTTTTTGTGGGTTTGCTCATAGTGCTAACGGGCGTGGTTTCCTCAGCAACCATAGCCAAGGGCTTTGTCGGCTATCTCAATGTGTTTATTGAATTGCCATCTAGCCTGGTAATCATAGTTTTGTTAATTGTGCTCGGCTTGGTAGCGGTCTGGGGTATCTTGGAATCGGTGTCTACGGCGGCGCTATTTACCTTTATAGAAATAGCGGGGCTGATCTTGATTCTTATCGTATCTTTTCCAGAGCCCGGCCAGTTGGCACTGCACGGGGCGTCCTTCGTTCCTGATCTAAAACTGAACTCTTGGATTGGAATATCCAGCGGAGCCTTCCTGGCCTTCTATGCCTATGTAGGCTTCGAAGACATGGTAAATGTGGCAGAGGAAGTTAAGAACCCCAAGAGGAACTTGCCGATCGCAATTCTCACGGCACTAGGTCTGGCGACGATAATGTATGTGTTGGTCTCAGTTTCCGCTCTGTTAGTGCTCAGCCCGGAGGCGCTAGGTGGCTCGGATGCGCCACTTGCCGATGTCTATGCGGCGGCCACCGGACGCAACCCCTGGCTGATAACGGCTGTGAGTCTGTTTGCCGTCGTCAACGGGGCGTTAATACAGATAATCATGGCTTCTCGCGTCTGCTATGGTCTGGCGAAGCAGAGCTGGCTGCCTGAGTTTCTGGGAGAAGTGAACAGTAAAACGCAAACTCCGGTGAATGCGACCGCGGTGCTAACCGCTATCATCATTGTCGCGGCGCTATGGCTGCCCATAGAAACATTGGCAGCGACGACCACCTCTCTGCTGCTCTTTGTGTTTACCCTGGTGAATATTGCTCTGGTGAAGATAAAGAGGCGACACGAACCGGTAGCGAATGCGTTCGAAGTAAATATCCTCTTCCCGATAGTCGGCGCAATACTCTGCGGAACGTTCTTAAGCGTTCATGGGTTTGCGCAGCTCGTGGCACTTTTTAGCGGCTAGCAATCTTCTCGTTTCAGCCTGGATCGGTGCTTTTTTCAAAACGGCTGAGTCGCTGGCTCAGGCAATCATTCTGTTCTCTTAATTGTTCTATCTCATCGATCAGGCTCAGCGCGAAGGCGATGCCCGACCAATCGATCTCCAGATCACGATGAAGGCGCAGCGCCTTGCGTGTAATGACCACCATATGCAAATCAAATTGCCAGTTCTCGGGCTCGCGCCCAAGTGGCTCAACAATGCCATGTTCTACAATCTCGACGATGATGTCCTCGGGCATCAATGTAACTTCACAAAGCTCATTCAGACTCAGGATTTCTTGATGGGTATCGTTCATTGTGAATTCCTCCACTGCGCCCTTGGATCAAATTTGCTTGCCTCGCCTAGTTGCATGTAGTGCATGCCTATGCCGAAACGGCACGGCCCTTCGCAGTGGCGGGTACGATTAAGTCGGAGCACAGCAAGGCTTTCGATGATCTGCTGAAAGACTACAGCATAGATAAAGATCATCAGCACCTCATCGACGAGACGCCCCTCTATGCGCTAAAGGACTACAGCGAAGAGTCTAATTCGGATATCGTCGTTATGGGTGCCATCTCGCGCAGCAGGCTCTCGGAGGCTCTAATAGGAAGCACCACAGATGCAGCTCTGGACTACATTAAGAAAGACCTATTGATAATCAAACCCGCGTCAATGTGACGCCGGCTCTTCTCGAAGGAGAGTCCAGTTAGTCCAAATTTTCACGAACAGATCAAAGAAACCGAGAACGACGAAGTCGTTGCGGCTTTGGAGACGGAAGGTCTGGGTGAGCTCATTCAAATAAGCAGGGCGATAGAGCGCATCGAGAATGGAACCTACGGTAACTGCAGCGACTGTGGCGGTCAGATTGCAGAGGAACGCCTGATCGCTATTCCCTATGCGGATGCATGTATTGACTGTACAGAGTCTAAATCTTGACTTGACTGAGCGCTGAGATGGAAGAGATACAACCGAAGGCGCCCGGGTAGGCGCCTTTTTTATTCTTGTGTTAGAAGTGACTATTCAACTATTCAACTATTCAACTATTCATCCAGAAGCCGCTGCGGGGTCTTAGGGATTAGGCATTAGCTTTCCTTAGGAGTTCGAGCTATGCAGAGCCTGCTGCAAACGTTCCTGCGGCTCGCCTTCTACCAGGCTATAGCATAGTTCATATTCTTCGATCTTCGTAACATAGAGTTCGAACAGTTCGTCACGGTTATTCGGGTTCTCTCGCAGCGGGTCAGCTTCCCAGGGAATCTTGTAGTCACACAAATAATAATACCTGCTGGAAGTTTGCTGTCTGAGGCTATCTTCAAAAGTAGAGTAGATCCACGGGTCACAGTGACCATACCTAAGCTCGCTCCAGATCATAATAACCAGTAGATCGGTGTCGCAGACAATTTTCTCCGGTGAATGCGCAAGAAGCGTTTGTTCCTGCTGGTGTTGCTGCTTGGCGATTTCTACTAAGTCATGTTGCTGATAGGAATCTTTTCCTCTGAGATAGTCTCTGGCAATTTCCGGGACGAGAGGTACGTTCCAGCAATCAGCAAGCTGCTTTGCCAGAGTAGTCTTGCCCGAAGATTCGGGGCCAGTCATAACTATAATTTCAGTGCTCATTAAAAACTCTTAGTCCATGCCGTATAGGCGCTTAAGGCTAATACCCTGCAGATGATATAGAAAAGACTGTAGAAGACTATCTGTTTATGAAAATAGCTGTGGCTGCCGCAGCGTCAGTTAACCAGCACACTACCCCGCGAGCGATCACCTATTTCCAAAACTTTCCCAACTTATAGTTCGGCTGATGCTATACTGCATACAGTTCCTTAGGGGTGGTCAATAGACCTGAGATTCTGGCTTGCCAGTCAACCCTAGAACCTGATCCGGTTAATACCGGCGTAGGAAAAGGATGCACACCACATCTCATCACACGTCCAAATAC
>Ga0115567_10006743_pt1 | contig 10939 bp, 3 predicted proteins | sample COGITO_mtgs_1204_2_FD_88679 | JGI IMG/M metagenome (GOLD analysis project Ga0115567, IMG submission 88679) | Pelagic marine microbial communities from North Sea - COGITO_mtgs_120412 | ecosystem: Environmental > Aquatic > Marine > Epipelagic | place: Germany:Helgoland, sampling site Kabeltonne... | reverse complement strand
GCGGCCGGCGCCCCGGCTGGCGCCTTGCCAGCGCTTGGCGCCTCGCCGAGCATGTGCAGGAGAGGTTCTGGGCACCGGGCCGCGGCGGGCGGCGTGCCAGAGAGGTACGGAACTGCAGTCGAAATGTCGTCGTCCTGCCACTTGACGAGGCGGGCGTTGAGCGTGAGGGGGAGGCTGCCCAAAGGCGGCGCCAGCCCTTTCGGCGTGGCGCTTCCGTTTGGGAAGAAGTGCGGCCCTCGCCGCACCGTCCCGGATGCAGCCTCAGCCTTCACTTCTGTCTTGGCCATGCCAGCTTTAACTGGGACTGCATCTGCCCTAGCCTCCTCCTCCTCTTCCTCCTCTTCCTCCTCTTCCTTCTTTTCAGCCGCCACCTTTTGAGCCGCCTCTTCCTTTTCAACCGCCTCCTCCTCCTTCACCTCCTCATCCTTTTTACCTGTAGGCGCCTCTGCAGTGTCCTCCTTGCTCACTTTTGCAGGTGGAAGGGCCTTCGGTGCCTCATCCCCACCTACCAGTGACCGCCAGAGTGTCCTGGTTGTCGTGGCGACACTGCGGAACAGCGTGCTGGACCCTTCGCTGGTCGATTCTATCAGCCTTTTGGTAAAGCTCTTCGTTCCTTCCTTACCCGCCTTGAGCGCGGGCTTTGATTTGTCAATGAGAACTTTCGACCCTTCCGTGGTCTTTCGAATGACGGTCTTCGTCCCTTTCTTGGTGTTCTCGAGGAGCACCTTGGTTCCTTCCTTGCCTTTCAAAAGGACGGACTTCGCTCCCTCCTTTAGCGCGTCACGCTTCCTTTGTGAAACAGCCTTATCCTCATCTGTCAGCACCTTCAGGTTCTTGGGGCGGCTCTTTATGATTTTCCCATCCGGGAGCGTGATCGAGTACCAGGACTTCTGGTAGAATGTAATTTTACCCTCCTTCCCCGCGTTTCTGCCGAGCTCGACGCGCACTTCATCTCCGACTTTCACCATCATGCTCAGGTGCACCAGTGGAGGGGCCCTAGTATAGCTTAAAGGTGCGGCCCCGAGACGCTTTTCCCCGTGGCACAGAGCGGCTCTGCGCGACCCGGGTCCCCAGGCCGCGAGCGGCGTTAAAAAGGCGGTGCAGGAAGGTTTCACGTTCTCGGGGGGCGCGATGGCCGTCACGCCGGTTGCCGCAAGAAGCATGACCGACCGCAAACGCCACATCCCCATTGTGTTCAACGCCGAATCCCCGTTTTGTGTCGGGCCGCCGCTTCCCGACGCCCCGGCCTCCACGCTCTTGTTTGCGAAGTTGAAGAGCTCAGTTCCGAAGGCTCGGACCTTTCCGCTACCGGGACGCGACTCACAAAGGACATCACGTCCGGAGGAGATTTCGAGTTCCAAATTTGGCCCCTTTTGTGTAAGCCGAAAATTTCTCGCTTTGCACGGGAGCAAAGCACACACAGCCGGCAGCTTACAGCCGGCAAGACGGGAGCGTCTAGCAGCAAGAAGGGCCAAGGGGGACCCGCAGGCAATAGCGGAAAGTTAAACCCGGCCCTGCAGCGCTCATACCGCAGTACAGCGGCTTTGCTTCTGTCTGCACTCCCTGTTCCTAGCGTTGTGTTGCACTGTGCCTCTCAAATCTTGCCGAAGGGATCGTCTTTGGCATACCCTGCCTGCACTGAGAGTCTTGGATTCCGCAGGATGGGCGACGCACCGACTTTTACGGTGCACTACGGTAGCAACTGAGATGGGGGGCGCCAGGAGCTGAGGACTGCCAAGGAGGCAGTTCTCAAAGCTGCTCCTGGCGCCGTGGTGCACGACGAGGTCCACGATTCGGGACCTTGCCGTGTCCAGATCGTCATGCACAAGGACGGCAAGGACGTCCCGCTCTATGCAACAGAGCAGCGCAACCTCTTCAAGAAGTATGCTGACAAGCGCGCCCAGTCGATCGAGGAGATCCAGGCTGCCGTGCGCAAGGCGATTTAAGCTTGGCTGCGCTTTCCAGATTCTGGAAGTACCGCCTTCACTGAGAGGCGTGTGCTGATGCATTGGGTGTGCTGAGAAGGGCGGACGCGTGATGGGGGGGGCAGAAAGGCGCGGCCGTGCTCCCCTGCTGATATGTCTGCAACCTTGTGGAACCCCAAGGCCTCGAGACAACGGCTCTCACAAGGGAGGTGGCTAGGGCGGCGCAGCGGGGTACTCTGGATTAGCGGAGAAAAAGACCAGCTGTCCTGCCAACTACGAGTGCAGCTAGAATGCAAACGGGCAGAGCTCACCTGTCTGGTAGAGGATGCAACCTGCAACCCAGCACTTTCTCTTGCCCTTCATGCAGAGAGCTCACTATCTCGTCAGGCAGCGCACCAGCCATCGCCCATGCACGTGCCGCAGCATGCTGCACGACTCTGTACAAGTTTGTTTACTCAAAAGATACTTCTTACTCAGACACGTCCCCACCGGGGAGGTATTTCACATCACAAGAGAGAAGAGCATCCGGGGACTACGTCAACACGGGGCAGGCGCCGTCGCCAGCCGCCGAGCAGTTCCCTGCGGGTGCGGCGGGCGCGGGCGCGGGCGAGTGCGCGGGCACGGCGGCCGGCTCGAACTGGAGGATCGCGCGCACCGGGCCGAGCGCCGGGAAGGAGTCGAAGTCCGCGAGGCGCGGGCCGTCGCCGGCCGCCAGCGCGTCCTCGCCCTCGATGCACCACCGAGTCACGTGCCGCACCGGGAGCCGCAGATCGTCGCCCGCGGCCGCGGTGTCGGTGAATGCGCCGCCCATGTACACGCAGCCCTGCACGGCGCGCATGGCGAGCACCGCGCCGTTGAGTCCGCGCCCGACGGCCGCCCACTTCCCGGAGTGCAGCCGCGCGACATTGTGCGCGGGCACGCCGCCGATGGCGCCGAAGTCTCCGCCAGCGAAGATGAACTCGCCCACGACCACGAGCGCGCGCACGTCGCCGTCCGCGCCGCCCAGCGCCGCCCAGCGCCGCCCGTCCCACTTGGCGATCCCGCCAGTCGACGCGCCGCCGGCGCGCGAGAAGGACCCGCCGACGTAGAGGTCGGAGTGCAGCGTAGCGAGGCAGAAAATGGTGCCGCCTGACACCCCGCCGCCGAGCTCGCGCCAGGCGCCGGTCGCGCCGTCGAGGGCCGCGAGCCCCTGCGCGCGCAGGGTGCCCACCCTGCTGAAGTGCCCCGCGACGTACAGCGTATCGCCGTCCGCCAGCAGCGCCGTCACGTCGCCCGCCACGGCCGCGCCGCCGAGCAGCGCCCACGCGGCGCCGTCCCAGGAGGCGAGGCCGCCCGAGAGCACCGCGTGGCCGTCGGGCTGCAGGGCGCGCGTGAAGGCGCCGCCCGCGACGAGGGCGCCGCGGAAGACGGCGAGGGCCTTGACAGCACCGTCGGTGCCGAGGCCGAGGCGCGCGACCGCGAAGCCGTCCCAGGCGAGGATGTGTCCGACCTTGGCGCCCGCTGCGGCGAGGAAGTTCCCGCCGACGAAGAGCTGGCCGCGCAGCGAGGCGAGCGCGAGGACCTGCTCGAGCGAGACGTGTCCAGTTAGTACGGGGGGTGGGACGAGACGTGTCCAGTTAGTACGGGAGGGAGGGGGCGGGGGCGGGGGAGGACCCCGCGCGAGAGCGGGAGCCCCGCGTTCGCGAGCGACGGAGAGGCGCCCGTGAGCGTGCCCGCGCGCACGCGGCGCGGCCCGACGGCGATGAAGCCGGCAGTCTCCGAGTCCGCGGCGACGCCGCCGTAGATGACGAGCGAGTGGATCACGCCCGCAGGGAGCGCGCCCGCGCGCGAGAGCGCGCCGTCAGAGACGTTGAACGTCACCTGTGACGGCCCAACGCCCGGCGGTACCTCGCACGTCACCGCCTCGTCCGACACGTACGTCGCGTTGCGGCACTGGTCCGGCCCGATGTACACCGCAAACTGCCCGTAGCTCGGCGCGGCGTACCCGCGCGAGTAGAGCGAGCCAAAGTGCTGCCCGCGCACCGTCACGGTCACGCGCCCGGTCGTAGGCACGAGCCGCGGCGAGACGGACGCGAGCACGGGCAGTGGGAAGATGCGCAGCGCGAGGTAGCGCGTGGTCGCCTGCAGCTGCTCCGACGACAGCGCCACGTCCTCCATCGCCGAGTCCACGATCCGAACCACGACGGTCACCAGCCCGTGGCTGCCCGCGCGCGTCGCAAAGGTGAGCGTGCCGGCGGGCGAGATCGCCGGCTCCTCGACGAAGAAGCCCTCCATGAGCGCCGTGAGCTGGAACGACACCGTCTGCCCCGCCTCGTTCGGCGGGCCCGGCGAGACGGACGTGGTGAAGTTGGGCACAGTGGTGCGGCCCGCGCCCTCGACGACCCGCAGCTCCGCCGGCATCTCGAAGGATGGCATGTCGTTGACTGCCGCCACGGCCACCTCCAGCACCTGCTCGCGCACCGGCACGTTGCCTTCGCGCATCGACAGGAGCACGCGCACCTCTTCCGTGCCGTGCTCGAACGCGCGGACGGTGAAGAAGACTGCGCCGGACCCGTTCACGGTGGGCGGCTCAGCGAACATCGACGGCAAGGCAGCCTCGCCAACAACCGAGAAGGTGTAGAGCGGGAGCTGGCCGGGCGGCTCCGAAAAGAGCCCAGCGAACACGCGGCCGACGTCGCGCGGCTGCTCGTCGAGCGGCAGCACGACGCGCTGCCCCGCGGCCTCGGCCTGCTGCACCACGAGCAAAAAGTCGCGGCGCGCTGTGTCCACCCCGCCGAAAGACGTCCCGCCGCTGTCGCGCGCCCCAACGGACACGCGGAACGCCCCCCAAGCCTCCGGGGCAGGCGTGAACGCGAGCGAGCCGTCGGGCGCCACTGCAAAATCCACGAACAGGCCCGCCTCAGGGACACCCGAACCCGAAATAGACTCGACGGCGTCGAGGAAGAAGGTGAGGGCCTGGTCCTCCTCCGACGGCGGCCCCGGCACGGCGCCCGTCACCATGCCCGCATGGGTCTGCGGGCCCGCGCCTTGTAAGATGGTGAGGTTGTAGGCCAGCTCGAAGCGCGGCGGCTGGTTGTAGTGGCGCAGGATGAGCTTGAAGGACGCCGGGCGCGAGGCCGGCGCGTCGCCGATGGCCGCGTCGCTGGCGCCGTCGTCGACGAGCGTGACGTTGAAGCTCACGACGCCCGGGAGCCCCGAGGGCTCGAAGAGCACGAGGCCCTGCGTGCCGCCCGCGCCATCCGCGAACTCGAGCCTCGGCGCGCGCGCGAGGAGGTGCGGGTTGTCGTAGGCGAAGGTCCAGGCGAGGGCCTGCGAGGCGTCCTCGAACGCGCCCGCGGAGATGCCGACGGCGAAGACGTTGGAGAAGCTCGCGCTGTGCTTGGCAATGGAGAAGACGTCAGCGGCGCGGAACACGGGTGCGTCGTTGACCGGCGCGGCCTCGAGCACAAAGAAGCGGCTGCGCGACTCGCTGCCGTCGTCGAGCTCCACGCGGAACGCCGCGCTCCCGCTCTGCCCCTCCGCGAGCGTGAGCGTGAGCACGCCGTGCGCCGAGATCGCCGGCGGCGCTGCGAGCAGCGCGCCGTTGCCGCCCGGGAGGGCCTCGAGCGTGAAGCTCAGCCGCTGGCACGCCGCCTCGGTCGCACCCGAGGCCGCCGCGCCCGCGCCGTCTGCGCTCGCCGGCGGGACTGCGGCGCACTCCATCTCCGCCCGCGGGAGCCCACCGCGCACCTCCAGCACCCCGCGCCCCCCCTCGCCGAGCACTGCACGCCGGGCTCCTCGAAGGCCCTCGGCGCCCCCCGGCGACTCGGCCGTGCGCGAGCGCCGCAGCGGCGCCTCGCCGATCGCCGCGCGGAAGGAGAGGCAGCCGCCGGCGCACACGCGCACCGCGCGGCCGACCGCGTCGACGCGGATCGTCCGCTCCATGTGCACCACCGCCGCGTCGTCCGCCGCCACCGCGTAGAGCGCACCGCCGGGCCCGCCGGACGCCACCGACACGGCCCCGCGCAGCCCCGCCACCTTCTCAAAGTCCCACTCCAGCACGACCGCGCCGCGGGTGTGCGAGCAGAGCACGAGCAGCCGGAGGTCGCCGGCCTCGAGGAAGACGAAGCGCGCCGCGCGCCCCGCGTTGATGCGCAGCGAGTAGGCGTGCGTGGCCAGCTCGCTTGCTGGGAGCTCGCGCCCGCTGTCCTTGACAGACTCGCCCTCCTCCAGCGACAGCATCGGCCCGAAGCGCTGCACCGCGCGGTTCCATTGCAGCACCGCCGACTTGGGCTGCACAGGGCACTCGTCAGGCGCGTCCCCGTTCTCGCAGAGCGACTGCGCGACCGCGAGATAGGTCTCCCCGCCAGCCGCAAATGCTGTCACGCCGGTGGCACCGCGCAGGAAAGGCACTGGCCGTGTGTGCCCATCGTCGCCGGGCACGCATCCCGCAGCCGCGCAGAAAATGTCGCGCGCAGCGAGTCCCGCTGAGTCATCAGAGACGCTTTCGAAGCCACCGCCCTCCAATCGCTGGTGAAGCACCAGGCTACCGGTGTTCTCGTTCCATCGATACAGCTCCGGAACTTGGTCGTAGACAGTCAAGTCGCCCATGTTGGCTGGGACCTGCGACTGACGGTTCGCGATTACAAGGAAGTCGCCCCCGCCCGCACCGGGCACCGAAAAGGCGTCGAGGCCCGCGGCCCCCCAGGCAGGGATAGTCTGCAGGGGCACGAAGGCGCCAGCCTCGGCGTCGTAGCGGAAGAGCACGACGGCACCCCGATGCGAGGCGCCTCCGCTCTTTGCCTCGTCGCGGCCAAGCGACGAGGCAAACGCAAGCACGGGCGTCTGCGCCGCACCAAACGCCAAGAACGTTGCGGCGGTCGCGCCACTCGTCGGAAACACCTGCACAGGCTCGAACCCAACGACGCGCGTGTGGCCGTCGGCCTGCCGGACCTCACTCGAGTTCCAGCGGTAGAGGTACGATGGCACGTCCCCGGTGGCGCCAGACGAGTGGAACGCAACGGCGAGATGCGGCACGCCTCCGAGCGAGAACGACTCGAGGTCGCCCACGTGCAGCGGCAGCCCCACGTCGTCTGCGAAGCGTGTGAGGGTGTGATGTGGCGCGAACTCGTCTTCCGCCGGGCTCCACCCGAGCACCTCGACGGTGGGCGCCGGCTGCGCGCGCGAGTACGCGGCGCCCACAACGAGGTAGTGCCGCCGGTGCCCCGAGCGATCGTTGAGGCCCACGTGCGCGACTGCGGAGACGGCGGGCAGCGCAGCGCGCGTCTGCAGCAGCGTGAGGGCCCCGCCGCGCTCCTCGTCCAGCGTGTAGATGGCGAGGGCGCCGCCCTGCGCCTCCGGCGAGGGCGCGGAGGCGGCGACGGCGATGTACACGCGCCGAAACATGGAGAACGCGGCCGCGTCGCGGGCCGCGAAGGACCAGGACTGCGCGTTGCCGCCCAGGCGCAGCGGGAAGCGGGGGAAGTCCCCCGAGCTCCAGGCCCCCCCTGCCGAACCGGCCGGGACGGCGTCGTCGGTGGCGTCCGAGAAGCGCTCAAAGAGCCTCTCGCCCGCCTTGAGCCGGTCCGCCGGGGCGAGCAGCCCGCCGCCCGCGGGGTCGCGCGCGAACATGGCGACGGCGTTGTCGAGGTAGCCTGCCACGAGGACCGAGAGCCCATCGGGGCTGACGGCCACGCCCGCGGCGCCTGCGATGCCGTCGACGCCTCCCTCCCCATCGCGCAGCGTTTGCGCGAGCACGAGCGCGCCCGTCGTGGCGTTCACAGCGAAGGTGAGCGTCGCGTTGTCGCCGAAGGCCGCGACGTATAGGTTGCGCCCGTCGGGCGAGAGCGCGAGGCTTGCAGCGGAGCGCAGAGGGGCGCCGAATCGGGCTGGCGCGAGAACGGCCGGGGCGGCGGGCGTCGAGTCCCCAACGGGGTCGGCGGTGTGAGTCGTCACAAACGACGCCTCGTCTGAGAATGTCAGCAGCCCGGTCGCCGCGTCGCGCACAAAGACCGCGACTGCACGGGAACGGGCGCACGCGACGTAGAGGTTGCGCCCGTCCGGAGCGAGGGCCAGCGAGGAGGGCCCTGCGAGCGCGGCGACGTACGAGGTGTAGCCTTGGAGGACGCGCGCGTCGGCCGCAGCGCCTCCGATTAGGAGGAAGTCGGCCGCGGGCAGGCGCACCTGGCGGACCGCGCGCGGGTGGTCGGAGGCGATGTCCTGCCCGGCCGCCACGTCGCGGTTCTCGGTCGTGTCGTCGAGCGGGCCGAGGAACGCCGACCCGTTCCAGCGCAGCACTAGCACGCCCGCGTCGCGCTGCGCGACCGCCAGGTATGGCGACTCCTCGCCGGCGTCGGTCCCCACAAACACGTCGAGCGCCGTCGCCCATCGCGTCGGCATCAGCTGCAAGAGAGAAAACTGCGGCGGGCTTGCACCTGCCGGAGACGCGTACATCGGCGACGGCGCGTCTGCGAAGGAGGCAAACGCAAGGAAGCGCCTGTCGCCGATCACAAAGTGCACCACGGCCATTGCAGCATCCGCAGCAAGTGTTGTGAGGAGAGCCGCTGCCGTGATTCCGTCAGGGCTCGCCCAGAGCGCGTCTGGCGCGGGCGCTAGGAGCACTCCCGGCGCAAAGAGGTGGGTGCCGTTGGAGTTCCCGAGCGCGAGAACGCGCGCGGGGGCGTCACGCGAGGCACCCGCGGGTGAGCCGTCATGGAAGACGGCTGCGGCGGCGAAGGACGCGTTGCCAACGGTGAAGATCGCGAGGTCGGCGCAGCCAGCAAGGGGCACTTGGAGGACGGGCAGCGGCGAAATCGGCTGCGCGCCGCCGACGTGCGCATGCAGTGCCAGGCCGCGTGCGAAGTTCGCAACGACTAGGAGCGTGCGCGCGCCCAGCGTCAGCGCGGCCCAGCGGCGCGCGCCAAACGTTGCCACTCGCTGCAGCAGCGCAGGTTCGCCTCCCCCGGCGGAGATTTCGAGGACGGACGAGTCGGCGATGGACGTCTGGCCGTCCCAGAAGTTGGCCACGAGCAGGAGGCTGCGGCCGTCAATCTCGACGTGAGAAATCGACGCTGCGCCCTCGACGGCAAAGCGCTCTAGTCCGCCACAAGAGGCGCCGTTGCCGCAGTCGGCGTCGCTGGTGCACGCCAAGCCGCTGCGCACCCCGCTCTGGCAGGTGCGCTGGTTGTACACGCAGGAGGCCGAGAGGCAGGAGCGGACGCCGGACAAGGTGGAGGCGAGCTCAAAGGCGCGGAGGGACGGGTCGTAGCGGTACAGGCGCGACTCGGCGGTGAAGCGGAAGGGCGTGAGCGCGCCCTCCAGCGCTGGGTTCAGGAGCGTGCGGGCGCCGAAGGTCCACCATGTCGACGTCTTGCGGAGCGCGTACGGGACGAAGCCGCAGTCCCCAGTCAGGCACACGCGCTGCCAGAGCCGCGTCCACCCCGAAGCAGGCCCGTCGCTACGATCGATGGCCAAGGTTGTTGCAGCGAAGCCGTGCTCCCAGAAGGGCGTCTCGCACGTCAGCGTGTCAGCGCGGCCCTCCGGGCACACGGTCCCCGCGGCCTCGGACTCGGTCGTCGAGCATGACAGCGACCCAGGGGCTGACGCGATCTCGATGTCCCCGCGCAGGAAGACGCAGCGGTAGGCTGCCGCGGTGAGGAAGCGGCCCAAGAGGGAGAGCGGGGCGTCCTCTGCGACGTTGGAAAAGTCGCTGCTCGGCGAGATGGGGCCGTTCAGGTGCCCCAGAGCGCGCGACCAGTACTCTTCCGTAGGCATGGTGGCGTTGCGGAGCGCCGGCGCGTGCAGACCGTACATGTATCGCACCTCCGCGGCTGAGAGGCTGCGCGAGAGGATGCGCACAGACTTGATGGACCCGATGTGCGGGAAGTTAGAGTTCACCTTGGCGTTCTGGTAGGCGCCGATGCGCAACTCCGTCCTCTTGGCGATGCACTGCCCAGACGGGTGATACGCTGCCGGGTAGATGATGCGGCCGCACGGCGGCGCATCGCACGCGGGGACGTCCAGCGCCAGCTCACCGTTGTAGTACATGGCGACGCTCGCACCATCGTAGGTGACAGCGAGGTGGTTCCATTCGCCCCGTCTGATGCCGGGTTCAACGGTGAGCCGAGCAAAGAAAGGCACACCGTAGCCCGTCGTGTCGCGCCCCTCGAGCGAGATCTGGAATGTGATCAGGGTCGTGGCACCCGCGCCTGAGTGACCGAGTGACCAGCCTTTGCGGCATGCAGTACCGTCCTGCTGCGCTGCGGCCAGTCCATAGAATCCCGGCTTCTCTGTGGCGATTTCGAACCACACCTCTACCGCGAGTGCCTCAAGCGGCAGCTTCGAGGTCGCAGGGTCCCCTGTCACCAGGCTGTCGATGTTTGGTGCGACAACAAGGCCGGCGTTGAGCGTGCCGTCAAACTGCACCGCCTCAGTCCGACCATCATTCACGAGGAATGAGGCTGCCGAGAGCACTTGACCAGGCGGCCCGTCCCAGTCCGTCTGGCGATCCACTTTACAAGATGGTGCGAGCACAGCAGCTGCACCGAGACGGTTTACTTGGTCCCGGAATGTCGCGGGACCTATGCGCACAGCGTTGGCCTCCTCGCACGCAACACCGTTCCGCGGGCGAGTGTACGTGCAGAATCCGCCGCTGCAGTCGATTTCGCCGCGCGAAGGGGGATTTACGCGCTGCTCCCCAAACATGGACGCCGAGGAGAGGTCCCAGAACCCGGCTGTGGCTGCAAGGAGAGATACACAGCACCCAGCGTCGCACTGAGCGCCGAGATTGCGATCGGAGCAAGTCGAATTGTCGAGGTGTTGGTTGTAGTCCTCCAGCCGCTGACAGCCCGAGGCCGCCAGAACGAAGGCCTCGCCGCCGGACTCGAAGCTTTCCCACGCGCACACTCCCTGGTTGGACGAAAAGGAAGGGTTGAGAGGTGGCGGGCCCTCGCGGAATCGGTAGCGTCGCATGCGGTGCCCGATGCGGTCGATGAACTGCATGCCGCCGCCGGGCGTGTTGGAGAAGACGGAGAGGG
>Ga0115567_10006741_pt1 | contig 10940 bp, 11 predicted proteins | sample COGITO_mtgs_1204_2_FD_88679 | JGI IMG/M metagenome (GOLD analysis project Ga0115567, IMG submission 88679) | Pelagic marine microbial communities from North Sea - COGITO_mtgs_120412 | ecosystem: Environmental > Aquatic > Marine > Epipelagic | place: Germany:Helgoland, sampling site Kabeltonne... | reverse complement strand
GCGTTCAACGCGACCTGCTTCCCCTGATCGAAGGTACGACAGTTTCAACCAAATACGGCCCGGTTAAAACGGACCATATTTTGTTTATTGCCAGCGGCGCTTTCCATGTCGCCAAGCCGTCCGATCTCCTGCCGGAGCTTCAGGGACGCTTGCCCATCCGGGTTGAATTAAGGGCGCTCACCGAAAAAGATTTCGTCCGCATCCTGACAGAACCCGAAGCGAACCTTATTAAACAATATAAAGCCTTGATGAAAACCGAAGAGGTGACTCTCGACTTTAGTGAAGACGGTATTGCCGAGATCGCCAAAATTTCTGCTGAGGTGAATGCGAGTGTGGAGAACATCGGCGCAAGGCGGCTTCACACTGTCATGGAACGCCTCTTGGATGAGGTGAGCTTTACAGCAACAGATAAAGGCGGCCAAACTGTTAAGATTGACGCCGCCTATGTCCAAGAACATGTCGGCAAACTGGCCGCCGATCAGGATTTATCGAAATTTATTCTTTAAGCCGTTAAATGACTTTTTTCTTTAGCTCTAGAATGAGCTAAAGTTTTGTTTGTAATCTTCGTAGCTCGCTTTACCGGACTGCGCCGCAGAAATCAGATGGCTGTCTAATCCGGCCAGTCTTGGGGGAGCCATTTCAGAGGCCTGTGCATCAGGCGCATTATGAAGGTCTTCAAGATGAATATAGGTCATGGATAATGCCATATCCCCCTCAGCCCGTTGTTTCGCTGTCGTCCCCTCAAATCGGTTGTTGAGAGCCTGTTCAGCCTGTTGCTTTAAGGATTGATCGACGGAACCCGCTTCTTCCATAATTGAGACAGCTTTTATCAGCTCTTTCGCTGACGTTTCTGTCCACAAAGGGTTCATGACATTAATGGCGTAAGCTCCGCGAAAAGCTTGAGCGACACCCTCACCATATTTTTGGTTTAGAGCGGCATCATGTTCTCCACTCATGACGGAGATCTCAATGGCCGCCTCGATTGAAGCGTCACTGATGGGTTGAAAAGACGCATTTTGAACATTTACAGTGTTTGAAACAGTCTCACTATCCTGCGCTGTCGCCGTGTAGGGCAAAAGGGCCGCTGAAACGGCAAAGGTCGCGCTCAATGTTAATATAGCTCTTAAAGTCATGCTCGTCTCCTGAAACAGGGGTAAAGTGTCCGTTTCTTGAGAATATAACGCCCCATAAGCTTGCGGGTTGCAAAACCCGCCCTGAGTTAATGTGTTGGACAGGTGCAGAACAAACTGGGTTAGGCAGGCTGCTTTAAAAACACATACCAGGCCCCGGCCCCGCCGTGCCGGATATGGGCCTGAGCATAAGTCGCAATGTGCGGGCGAAGGGCCGGATCTTTAATCCAGTTGGGAAAGTTTTGGCGCAAAATGCCGTTTAACCGCACGCCCTTTCCTGTGACGACCAAAAGGCATTTTTTATTGTGTTTGACGGCGCGAATAACCGCGCGGGACAAGGCCGGGCGGGCCTCACTCTGGGTCATATCGTGAAGGTCAATCGTCGCATCCACTTCGACGCGTCCCCGCCGGGTTTTCTTGTCATTATTGCGCTCTAGCTGGCCCGGCATTGTTTGTTGGGGTTTTGGGGCGCTCGGTGCAACCCGTAACATATTGGCAAAGTCTTCACGGCTTGGCAGAGGCTTGGCGCTGCCTTTTCCCTTGTGATAACGCCGCGGCGACACTGTCCGTGTCACGCGGCCCCAGACATCTCGCTCTTCGTCTTTTAGCGGTCTATCCGGTTTCTTTTTCATCCCTCAAAACTTATCAACTAACGGGTTGAGACGGCGCAATAGATTTCGGCACGAGCAATCTCCAGCGCACCTCATGCTTCATGACCCCCGCCCGGTCTCCGGCCTCATCTCCTGAGCCGAAAAAGAGATCGCCCCGCAGAGGGCCGCGAATGGCTTTTCCTGTATCCTGTGCCGAGACTAAAAGGCCTGTTTCTTTTCCGGTATAATCGCCCCCCTCTTGCGGAAGGGTTGTTTCCAGCCACATCAGGCTTCCGTAAGGGTGATAGCGTGGGTCAACGGCGATAGACCCCATCTCTGTTAATGGAACCTCCATCGCACCGCGCGGACCTTCTTCTATGCCGAAATCATCAATGGCCACAGATTGTTCGGCGAAGAAAATATACCGCGGGTTTTCATTCATCAAGGCGCGGGTTTGTTTCGGCCCATGTGTTTCCATCCAAGCCTCGATAGATTGTTTGGACGCTTGGCTCAGTTTCATTTCCCCACGCTCCACTAAAACCCGACCGATGGACTTATAAGGTTTTCCATTATTGGCGGCATAAGCCGCACGTAAGCCCCGACCATCTTTATATTTCAGACGGCCGGACCCTTGAATTTGCATGAAGAAAACATCAATCGGGCGTCCGTAAGCAATCACCCGGGATGAAGTCGCCCTAATTTGGGAGCGGGGCTGTCTCAGCACTGCCGGATTTGTGGGTTTCGCCAAGATAGGTTCGCTAAAGGTACTGTCCGCTTTGAGACGCACCTCAATTTCGGGCTCATAATATCCTGTCAGTGTCCCTGCTTCTTCGGTCAAAGTCTTTATGGACAAAGGCGCAAATTCTTCTTCGAAAAAATCACGGGCCGCCTTTTCTGATGAACCAATAAGGTCAACCTTTGCGCAGGCTGGCAACCAGTCGCGATAGGTTCCATAATCCGGGAGGTTCTTGTTTAAAAAGGCATCAGGGTCGGCCTTGACCCAGCTTTTACATGATCGTCGAAAAGAGCTGAGGGCGGGTCTTGTGTCGGCCTCTGTCCAACCCGGCAGATTGTCGTACCAAAGCGGCGTATTGACGATAATTTCTTCGGGGGGATCGGGTTGAGGCGATCGCGGTGCCGGAATTTCAGGCGCGCCGGGGGGAAGTGTTAAGGGGTGAGCCTCCGAGGATCCCTCCGTCATCCCACTGTCAGTATAAGGGGTTGCCGACCAAGGGTTATTTCCGTCTCCGGAGGTTGTCACGCAACCGGTAAGACCTGTTGCGAGACTTATTATTAAAATTAAGGCCCCGAGAGATAGATTTCGCATTTTATCTAAGTGTCGTCAGAAGGTTTTGTGTCAGATTTTTTAGCGCCAGGTTTCTTTGTTGGAGCTTTCTTTGTTGCCGTTTTCTTTGTTGCAGCTTTCTTTGCTCCTGGCCTTTTTGTGCTTGGTTTTTTTATATCTGATTCCTTCGTATCCGGGGAAGGGTCCGCTTCTAATTCATCGCCTTCGGAAGGGGCCACATCTGCCAGACGCCATGTCGGGTCAGATTTCTTTAGGTTTCTTTCAAACGTCCAGATCTCTGCGATGGAAGATAGTACATCAGGATCGCCCTGAACAACATTTCCTTCCACGTCTAAGAGGGCCGAGGTCAAATCCGATTCATACAAAACAGAAATTTGAGCGATAGAGCCGTCCAGTTCGGCTGAATCAATAGAGGTTTTCTTAAGGCGCCCTAAATCCGTGACTTGCGTATAGCCGGAGTCTTCGCGGTCTTTAATGGCGTCTTTGTAAACCTCGAGCGTTTCCGGCGTCAATAGGCTGTTAAGCGTTTCATGGTCTCCCGCAGCATATGCCTCTAAAATCATAGAATAGGCCTGTTTCGCCCCATCTATAAATTGACTCGGAGAAAAATCGGCATCGCGCGCCGCTATCGCGCCTAATCCTTTTTTCTCCAATTCTTTTGACAATGGCTCAATTGCTGAGGAAGAATTATCCTCATCCTCCATCAGGGAGCGAGGGTTAATCGCATCCTCGGGGCCTTTGCCAACAGTTTTACCTAAAACGCTGTAAAACATAACACAAACGACTGTCGCGATCGCGGCGTAAAGAATGACTTGATACATAAGAGTGTCTTTTGTGGCTAAATTCAAAGGGCCCTGTTGAAACACAGCGCCTCCTACACCAGATAGGGTCTCTGAACAGGTGTCGCAATAAGGAATTGCGGCTCTTGGCGCGTCTTGGTAATAGGCGGGTCAATTCGTCAAACCGTTAAAGGGAGCCCGTCAGGGAAAATATATGGCCAAAAAACCAAAGAAATCCAAAGCTGAGGACAGCTTGTCAATTGACGGCGAAGACGCTGCAATTCCTGCACCGAACACGGATCAGCCCGCCGAGGCCCCCGCCACCGAACCCCAAGTAAATGGTGAAGACGCGACAGGGCCTATGCTAAGTGTATTAGCACAATATACTAAAGACCAAAGCTTTGAAAACCCCCACGCGCCGGAAAGTCTGCGTACCGGGTTGGAAGCGCCTACGATAAACATCAATATCGAAATCGGTCGTCAGATGATGGAAGACGACAGCGTTGAAGTGACTTTGATGTTACGCGCCGAAGCCCGTCGCGGCGAAAAGGTCGCTTTCATTGCTGAGCTTGAATATGCAGGCTTGTTTGCTTTCCAAGGCGTCAATGTCGAGCAGATTCAGCCGATGATCCTTATTGAGTGTCCACGTCTTCTCTTTCCATTCGCCCGTCAAATTATGGCCGAAATGACCCAAAATGGCGGTTTCCCGCCTATCATGCTTGAGCCACCGGATTTTGCTGCCATGTTCCGTGAGGAAATGATGCGCCGCGCCGCAGAAGCGCCTAAAAACTAGCGTTTTAAAACCCGTCCTTTGAGGCGGGTTTTATTTTGGGCTTAAGCGAAGAAGCTCCCCGTTCTCGGCATCATCCGTCAAAATTAACACGGCCCCGTCCGCCGCGACACGAACGTCCCGAATACGGACATCCAAATCACTCAAGAGATCTGTCTCACCGACCGCTTTTCCGTTTTCCAAATCGACCCGGCGAAGATCGCGAGAAGCGAGGCCCCCGATCAGGGCGTCGCCATTCCACTCCGGAAATAAATCGCCTCGATATATGGCCAATCCACTCGGTGCGATAGACGGCACCCAGTAATGAATTGGTTCAACATAGCCCTCTTTTTCTTCAAAAGGCGTAATCCGCGCCCCGTTATAATCGACGCCTTTTGTCACCAAGGGCCAACCGTGGTTTTCACCGCCCTTGATAATATTCAGCTCATCCCCGCCGCGCGGGCCATGTTCATGTTCCCAAAGCGTGTTGGTCGTTGCGTCATAGGCCAGACCCTGAACATTTCTGTGACCCATGGAATAGATTTGCGGTTTAAAGCCTTCTTGTCCCAAAAACGGGTTATCCTCTGGCACGCCGCCGTCCCGCGTCAGGCGGATGAGCTTGCCTAAATGCGTGTTTGGCTTTTGAGCGTCTTCTCTAAAAGAGAACCCCTCGCCCAAAGTTAAAACAATTGTGTCGTCGGGTAGAAAAGCGATGCGTCCGCCGAAATGCTGGGGTCCGGCTTTGGGCGGGCTCGCGCGGAAAATCGTCGTCAGGCCTTCTAATTTGTTTTCATTTAACCGGGCGCGCGCCAAGGCGGTGCCGTTTTTATCCTCTGCGCCATAAGCATAAGAAAGATAAACCTCAGCTGTCGTCGCAAAATCTGGCGCGAGAACAATATCAAATAATCCTGCCTGACCTCCGACAAATATATCGGACGGCAAGCCTTCAATTTCTACACGCTCTGAATCACTGTAACGATAGGCTTTCCCGCCTCTTTCCGTAATCAATAAACCGCCATTAGGCAATTCAGCAACTGACCAGGGGTGATGAAGCTCTGAGGCAAGCGTTTTGATTTGAAAGGATTCAGATTTTATTTCCGTCAAATCCGGTGCAGGTTGGGGCTCCATACAGGCCGTAAGACCGAATGTGAGCAGTAAAGAGAATAGCGCAAATTGATGTTTCATGCTTGACGACCTGTTATTTGAATTGCACGACTGTAGACATGATAAGAGCAATTACAAAATGGATTCTGGTTTGGCTCTTCACGGCGGTTTTTACGGGCTTGCTCGGGTCCGTTTTTTCCAGCTTGCGGGTAATTTCGCTTCTAGATGGTATTGGAGGCAATGTCGGGTTTGGAAAAGGCCTGTCTATGGTCCTCTATGACGCGCTATATTTTGGAAAACTCTATATTGTTTTTATAGCCCTTGGCTTTCTGGTGGCCTTCGGCGTCGGATCCATCCTTTTATTGGCTTTAAAACTTCGCCGCCGTATAGCTTACCGCGTCATTGTGTTTGCTGTGGCCGGAGCGGTTTCTATGGCCGTCATGCTTTGGGCCATGAAAAATGTCTTTTTCGGGACTCAGCTCGTCGCGGGAGCCCGCGACGAAACAGGGTTTCTCCTGCAAATTCTGGCAGGGGTTATAGGCGGTCTCGTTTTCGCGCTACTAACCCGCCTGAGCCCGCCAAAAATTTCTTAGGTATTCATACTCTCAAAGAAGTCTGAATTGGTCTTGCTGTCCTTAAGCTTGGACAGGAGAAACTCAATCGCGTCCATTGTGCCCATCGGATTGAGGATACGGCGCAGGACATAAGTCTTTTGGAGTTCAGCCGGGCTGATCAGAAGTTCTTCTTTCCGGGTGCCCGATTTCGTGACGTCAATCGCCGGGAAGATACGCTTATCTGCGACCTTACGGTCAAGCACGATTTCCGAGTTGCCGGTCCCTTTAAATTCTTCGAAGATAACTTCATCCATGCGGGAGCCTGTATCAATCAAAGCTGTCGCAATAATTGTCAGAGAGCCGCCTTCTTCAATGTTACGCGCCGCACCGAAGAATCGTTTTGGACGTTGAAGCGCGTTCGCATCCACACCACCGGTTAGGACTTTGCCTGAACTTGGCACAACCGTATTATAGGCACGACCGAGACGGGTAATAGAATCCAACAGGATAACCACATCTTTGCCGTGTTCCGTTAGGCGCTTGGCTTTTTGAATAACCATTTCCGCCACTTGGACGTGACGTGTCGCAGGCTCATCAAACGTCGAAGAGACGACTTCACCTTTGACGGAGCGCTGCATGTCCGTCACTTCTTCCGGGCGTTCGTCAATCAAGAGCACAAGCACATAACATTCCGGGTGATTACGTTCGATAGAATGCGCGATATTTTGCAAGAGAACCGTTTTACCAGTCCGCGGCGGCGCCACGATAAGGGCTCGTTGGCCTTTCCCGATCGGGGAAACAATATCAATGACGCGGCCTGAATTATCTTTCAGAGTCGGGTCTTCGATTTCCAACTGGAAGCGCTGATCCGGATAAAGCGGGGTCAAATTGTCAAAATGAACTTTATTGCGGGCCTGTTCCGGTGAACCGAAATTCATAGAGGTGACGCGGGTCAGGGCGAAATAACGCTCATTGTCCTGCGGGCTGCGGATTTCGCCGGAAACCGTATCGCCCGTGCGAAGGCCCATTTTACGGATCTGGTTCGGGCTGACATAAATATCATCAGGTCCGGCGAGGTAATTGGCTTCAGGGGAGCGAAGGAAACCGAAGCCGTCTTGGAGGACTTCCAGCACGCCGCTGCCGTTAATTTTAATGTCGTCTTCGGCGAGGTCTTTCAAAACGTCGAAGAAAATATCCTGCTTGCGCATGGAGGCCGCATTCTCAACACCGACTTCTTCGGCAAATTTGATCAATTCTGCGGGTTTGAACTTCTTGAGGTCATCAAGACTGATGGAGGTCATGCCCTCCAGTTCTATTGTATGGGGGTCTGTCATAGTCATTTCTTTGGTGGGGGGTTGTCTCTTCAGGCCGTAAAGACGGAATATGTTTGAAAAGTATACGCGCGAATGGCGATGACGTGAAAATAGGCATTGGGTTTAAAATGTCAATTTAAATTATTGTCAGAAAATATCTTCCCTAAAAAGGCCTAACAATAACCAGTATGACGATCAAAATTATCACGACGGCAGGAATTTCATTGATACGGCGAAAGAACTTTTCAGAACGCGGACGACCCCCGTTCAAAAATCCCTTCCGGGTCTTGGCCAGATAACCATGATAGCCAATCAGTCCGAACGCGAGGAGAACTTTAACCGGTAGCCAGCCGGCTCCGGCATAAAGGGGCGCATTCGTCGCCACCAAAATTAAGCCCAGTAAAAAAGCGACGATCATTGCCGGATTCATGATGATGCGGAGAAGTTTAGCTTCCGCTTCTTCCATCTTCGCCTCTAGTTCTCCTCCAGGTTTTGCTGTGGAATGATATATAAACAAGCGCGGTAAATAGAGCAGGCCCGCCATCCAAAAAATCACGGCGCAGAGATGAAACGCTTTCAGCCAAAGATAAAGATTAGACATAATGGGCTTCCTTGCCGCGGATATGATTGACCACAGCCTGTACATTATCAATTTTGACGTCCGGCGTTACGCCGTGGCCTAAATTAAAAATGTGGGGGCCGTTTTTCCCGTCTTCCAGTACGCGGTCAACCGCTTTTCGGAGAACGTCGCCCCCAATTCTGAGCGCCAATGGGTCTAGATTTCCCTGAACCGGCATATTTTCCGGAATGGCGCAGCGGAAATCATCCAAAGGCATTTGGGTTCCGGCGGCTATGGCCGTAATTCCGGTTTCATGGGCATAGCGAATAGCATTGAGCCCTGCGCCGCGCGGAAAGCCAATAATTGGTTTGTCTATGCCTGCGGCTCTGATACGGGCAATAATATCACGCGTTGGATGAAGCACCAATCGCTCAAACATCTCTGGCGATAAGCCTTCGGCCCAGCTTTCAAATATTTTTAAAACATCCGCTCCGGCTTTGGCTTGCCCGATGAGATAATCTGCGCTTGATATAACTAAGGCATTGAGCAAATCGGCCATGGCTTGAGGGTTTTCATAAGCAAAGCGTTTGGCGATTTCTTTATTCGGACTGCCTTTCCCTTCGATCATATAGGTGGCGACAGTCCAAGGGCCGCCGCAAAAGCCGATTAAGGCTTTGTCTTTGCCGAGCTCGGATCTGACTCGGGAAACTGTTTCATAAACGGAAGAGATACGATTTGCTGCCCCGTCTATCGTTAAGGCTCTAATGCCTTCGACATCTATGGGGTCAAGGACTGGCCCTGTACCTTTGATAAAGCGTACCTCCCGACCCAGTCCAATAGGGATTAAGAGAATATCGGCAAAAAGAATGGCAGCGTCCATATCATAGCGACGGACAGGCTGTAGGGTGACTTCAGCCGCTTTTTCAGGGCTAAAACAAAAATCAATAAAATCTTTAGCGCTCGATCTGATTTCTAAATATTCAGGCAGGTGCCGTCCCGCTTGTCTCATAAACCAAATAGGCGGAATGTCTGATTTTTGACCGTTTAGCACATCAAGAAGGGAGGCCATTTTGAGATCCTTTTGGTTATGCCCGATAGTTATCCGAACCCTCTTATCTCCTCTTAAATTTTTTATAAAAGAAGTGATAGTTGTAGAAGGCGGGATATGTGGACAATCTTAACGATTTAGTAACCAATCTTAATGGTCACAGGATAAAGTGGTATAAGTCACAGTCATTACGACAGGCTGTGAATAAATTGAAGAATGGGGATAACATATTTTTTAGACGAAGCCATGCGACAGATAGGATTATTATAATCAGGAAAACTTTGGGGTTAGAAATAGGATAAAAACTTATCCCCCGGACTCAAATTGTTAATACGCTCCGATAACCCCCATGGATAAAAGAGCTTTAACGTTAAAACTCACCCTCTGGATTCACAGGGAGTAGGGTTTCGTCTGTAAGGATGTGGATAGCTGTCGATATTTACGGTCTTCTAACCTTGGTTGTGGTTTATTCTTGTCGCGGTTAAGAGAGTTGCATGTCGGAAAAAAACCCTAATATATCGATCTATTTTCATGTTCACCTCGTCTCGGATTCGACCGGAGAGACATTGGTGGGACTGATGAAGGCGTCAACGGCCCAGTTTCGCAATGCGACGGCACTCGAACATATTCATGCCTTGGTCCGCAGCGAAGCCCAGATGCAGCAGGCCCTGGATTTGATTGGGAGCAAACCGGGCGTTGTTCTCTATACAGTTGTCAATCCTGACCGGCGTAAAAGACTTGAAAGCTTTTGTGCCGAGCGAAGAATCCCGGCGATTTCCGTTTTGGACCCGACCCTCGCGATGTTGGGCCGCTATCTTGGGGCATCTATGATTTCTGAAGTGGGGGCTCAGCGCACATTGGACGCCGAATATTATAATCGGATTGAAGCTTTGGATTACGCTATGGCCCATGATGACGGCCAAAATGTGCAAGGCTTGGCGATGGCCGACATCGTTCTGTTGGGCATTAGCCGAACCTCTAAAACCCCGACCTGTATTTACCTTGCTAATCGGGGCTATAAGGCGGGTAATATTCCTTTGGTTCCCGGCTCGCCGCTTCCTGTCATTTTGGATCAGTTTAAAGACCCTTTTATCATTGGTCTCGTGGCCTCTCCGGACCGGATCGTCCAAATTCGGCAACAACGTTTGATGGGTTTGAAACAAACGGCCCAAACGGATTATATTGATCAGGATAGGGTGCGGGATGAAATGCGGCAAGCCAAACGTATGTTTCTAAAAAAAGGCTATAAGGTGATTGATGTCACCCGGAAATCCATTGAAGAAACAGCGGCTCAAATTATCAATCTATATAAGGCGCATCATGACACGCTTTGAGACTTCCCACCGGCTAATACTGGCCAGCGGGTCTGCCATAAGGGCACAAATCCTGACGGAGGCCGGGCTGAGCTATGAAGTCATCAGCAAGCCCGTGGATGAGGCCGCTATTAAAGATTCAATGCTTGCGGAGGGCGCCCGCTTACGGGACATTGCGGATGCTTTGGCCGAGGCGAAAGCGATGCGGGTTAGCCGGACAGAGTCGGGTTTTGTCATTGGGGCGGATCAGATAATGGTCATGGACAACAGGCTTTTTGATAAACCCCCGACGATAGAATCCGCTCGAGACAGACTTACAGAGATGCGCGGGAAAACGCATAAGCTGATGGGCGCGGTTGTTGTTTGCGAAAACGGACATCCCGTCTGGCGGCATCTTTCTGTGACCACCCTTACCGTGCGGGATTTCAGTGACGCGTTTTTGGAGGCGTATATAGAAATGGAGGGTGAGAGCCTC
>Ga0115567_10006740_pt1 | contig 10940 bp, 14 predicted proteins | sample COGITO_mtgs_1204_2_FD_88679 | JGI IMG/M metagenome (GOLD analysis project Ga0115567, IMG submission 88679) | Pelagic marine microbial communities from North Sea - COGITO_mtgs_120412 | ecosystem: Environmental > Aquatic > Marine > Epipelagic | place: Germany:Helgoland, sampling site Kabeltonne... | reverse complement strand
ATTATGAAAAATAATATAAAAACCAAAACTCTTAGTAGTGAAACTTTAAAAAGAAGGTCTAATACAGTAAAATCATGGTTAAATTGGATACTTGATCAGTTAGAGTAGAATATACTACCACTTAATTGTTTTTGTTTTACCTAGTGATATAATTCAAATATATGACCAAAGATAGAAAAATTATTATTGGAGTATCAGCTATGGTACTGATTATATGCGCATTTATTGGATTCGTTGCAGCGAAATCATTCTCAAGCCAAGGGAAATACGTCGAGGTAAAAGGCCTATCTGAACGCATCGTCAAGGCTGATCGCGTAATTTGGACGATGAATTTTGATGTAAAATCAAATGTTAGTCAGGATTTGTTTAATCAAATTTCATCAAATGTTGATGAAATAACTAAATTTCTAACCGATGCAGGGTTTGAGCAATCAGAAATCAGCACTGCCCCAGCGAATGTCTACCAGGATACCTATCAGAACTCACAGTTCAGATACAACGCCAGTGCTACAGTTTCACTATATAGCGACAAGATTGATTTGGTACGTAGCACCTCGGAAAATACCTTGGGATTAATTCAAAAAGGAATTGTCATTAGTAATAGTAATATTAATTATGAAATTGCTGATATAAACAGTTTTAAATCTGAAATGTTGGCAGAGGCAATTGCTAATGCTCGTGAATCCGCAGAACAGTTTGCTGATGACTCAGGCGCGCATGTAGGAGACATTGCTCGAGCAAACCAAGGTGTCTTTGATATCTCGGACAAAGACCCAGCATCACCAGAAATGAAAAAGGTTCGACTGGTTTCGACACTGCGGTATCTATTGAAATAGTGATGAAAAAGTATACACATTGGTGTATACTTTTTATATATGGATATACAAACACACGAAACAGAAGTAATTATTGAAAACAAGGTAGTAGATAATTCAGTAATCTCTATTGGAGAATGGATTACAATCTTGTTGTTACTATCAATTCCAATTGTAAATATTGTTATTGCAATTGTTTGGTTATCAGGCGACAAAACAAGCCAAACCAAAAAGAACTATATTTATGCAATATTAATTTTCATGGCAGCTGCCTTTATGATTAGTTTACTCCTTGGAGCATCGTTTGTATCACTATTATCAACACTAGGGTAATTTTAAAACCATTTAAAAAGTGGTTTTTATTCTGTGTGTGGTACTCTGGTTCAGTAATCGATAGTAAATCTTGATTACTATCATCTATGACAAAAAATACAGAAAATACTACTACTTTTGCTGACCTTGGTCTTTCAGCTGGAATACTTTCAGCTTTAGAAAAAAAGGGATTTAAAACGCCCTCGCCAATCCAGACTGGAGTTATTCCTTTACTATTAAATGGCGATAAAGACATTATTGGTCAGGCCCAAACAGGAACAGGGAAGACAGCAGCCTTTGCGTTGCCATTACTAGAGTTACTGGATCCAAGTAAAAAAGAAATTCAGGCTATTGTTATGGCACCAACGCGTGAGCTAGCAATTCAAGTAGCCGAGGAGATCAAATCATTCGCGGTAGAAAACCCTGCAACGGTGCAGGTTATTTATGGTGGAAATCCAATGGCCACAGAAATTAGAGGAATCAAAAACAAGCCAACTATTATAGTAGGAACCCCAGGACGAATTCAACATCATATTAGAACCAAAGTATTGAAGCTGGGAACAGTTAAATATTTTGTACTAGACGAAGCTGATGAAATGCTGAATTTTGGATTTCGCAAAGAAATCGAAAGTATTTTGGAATTAACAGCAAAAAATAGACGTATTTTGTTATTTTCAGCGACAATGCCAAAGGCCATCTTGGAAATCGCAAAAACACACATGGGCGAATACGACAGTATCAAAGTAGCTGCCGAAGAAATGACCAATGAAAATATTACACAAAAATATTTCATGTTGGAAAAACACCAAAAGATTGAAGCATTGGCCCGTATTATGGCAGCCGAAGCCCATTTCTATGCTATTGTTTTTTGCCGAACGAAACGAGAAACAGACAAGGTGGCGGCAGAACTACGCGCCAAACATTTGCAAGTAGAGGCGATTCACGGCGACATTGACCAAAAAGCACGACAAAATATTCTTCAGCGCTTCAAAGACGGAATTACAAAAATTCTGGTAGCGACTGATGTTGCGGCACGTGGAATTGATGTAGCTGAACTAAATTTTGTGATTAATTTTACGATGCCAGAAAATCACGAAATTTATACTCATCGTATTGGGCGAACGGGACGCGCTGGAAAGACCGGTACGGCTATTACCTTTGTTGATGGTAGCGAGCGCAGTAAAATTCACTATTTTGAAAAAGCATTAAATGTAGAGATGAAGCGTGGCGAACTACCTACCGCAACAGCAATCATTGAAAATAAAAAACGAGCACTGATAGAGAAAATTGAACACGTTATAAATAATGAAGAACTAGATAATGTTATGTCAGTTGCGAATGGTTTACTTGAAGAAAGTAAACCAGAAATAGTATTAGCTGCTATATTGAAACATGTATACGGAGAGGATTTTAGCGAATCAACCTACAAAGAAATTTCTGCAGCGCGAACGCGCACAAGCTCAAATACTGGACGATCATCAGGTAGACGTTCATACGCAAACAAGAGTGGTTTTAACTCAAGATCTCGTTCATCAAACAAACGAAGTTCTGTATCCAAAAGTAAAACAATACACAAAAAGAAAGGCACTGGTAATACCAAGGGTCTTAAATCAGGAAAGCGTGGCAAAGATGCCTATACGCAGCGCGGCAAGAAATAAAAAACAAAAATCACTACATGCAATGTAGTGATTTTTGTTATACTTGAGTAATGAAATTTATCACAGGAAATATTGGAAAACTTAATGAAATGAAAGAATTTTTCCCAGGTCTTCAGCAACTAGACATTGATCTTCCTGAAATTCAAGAGCTTGATCCACATTTAGTTATAGCTGCCAAAATAAAAGAAGCTCAAGGTATCGTTCCTGCTGGTACTGAATTCATTATCGAAGACACATCATTATGTGTATCTGCATTGAATGATTTACCAGGAACATTCGTTAAGTGGTTTCTTGATAGCCTAGGAACTAATGGAATCTGGAATTTGGTTAAAGATAATCCAAATAAAAAAGCCTATGCCAAAACAATCATTGGATATAATGACAGCAATAACAATATTCATTTCTTTGAAGGTATTATTGATGGACATATTATTGCTCCAACAAATACAGGTTTTGGTTGGAATCCGCTATTTCAAGCTGACGGTAGTAGTAAAAATTTCTCAGAAATGAATTTGATCGAGAAAAAACAATTTAGTATGCGGGCTCAAGCAGCACAAAAATTACAGCAGTTTTTGGATATTAAAAATTAAAAAAGAAAAAACCATTGAATAGTAATTATTCAATGGTTGTATATATTCTGGCAAATACCATGAGATCATTATTTTAAAAATGAAGGTATTTTTAGTGACGGCATGTCAACCAGAAATTTGTCTTGTGTTATTTAGCAATAATTGAAAGTTTACAATAAACAAATCAGATAACACAAGATATGTGTGCAGCGGGGAGTAGTAAATTCGCCTCACAAATCAACAACAGCTGCACAATATTTTAAATTAGGAACAAAAGAAAACTATATTATTAGAAGAGTAACCAAAAGTATAACAAACAAACCAACCAAAGCTTTTGGTTACCCCAACTAATATAAATATATAATGAGTCTTGCTCAAGGCAAGAACGGAAGTAATAAATCGCCAAGAATTAAACAATCAAATTTAAACATAACCATCTTACAATTATGAATTAAAAATTCTTGGCGATATTTTTTTCATAGCTTTAATTATTATACTATTATTATTTTAATTTATAGCAAGCTAAAATTTGCTATACTGTGGATATGTCAAAAACACACAAACGTGATTATTCAGATATTAAGGCTATCATTTTAAATACAACATTGAAAAAATCTCCAGAAAAAAGCCATACCAAAGGCTTAATCGATATTTCAAAATCAATAATGGAATCAAACGGGATAAGTGTTGAGGTTATTCGTACTATTGATTTAGATATCGCAACAGGAGTCTATCCTGATATGACTGAACATGGATGGGATGTTGATGCATGGCCAGAGCTTTCAAAAAAAATTCTAGATGCTGACATTTTAATTATTGGAACACCGATATGGCTAGGCGAACGCAGTAGTGAGTGTACAAAGATAATCGAAAGACTTTATTCGTTATCAAGTAAAACAAATGATAATGATCAGTATATTTATTACGGAGGTGTTGGTGGATGTCTTATTACTGGAAATGAAGACGGGGCAAAACATTGTGCAATGAGTATTTTGTACTCTCTGCAACATATTGGCTATACCATACCACCACAGGCTGATGCTGGTTGGTTGGGGGAGATTGGCCCTGGTCCAAGTTATTTAGACGAAGACAGCGGTGGACCAGAAAATGACTTTACTAATCGAAACACAACATTCATGACATGGAATTTGATGCACATGGCACGCATGCTCAAAGATCAAGGTGGAATTCCTGCGCACGGAAATCAGAAATCAGCATGGAAAAATGGGGAATCAATGGATTTTCCTAATCCCGAATATAGATAATTATATGGATAATAATAAAAAAACTAAAGATTTAGAAGAAAATGAAAAACCATCAAAAGGAAAAGTTCAAGAAAATCTAATACATGAATTAGAAGAATTAACTCATACTATTGAAAAACAAAATTCAAAATGGAGTAATTTTATGGGTGGTGTTATTAAAGGTATAGGATACGCGGTTGGAGCCACGTTATTATTTGGTCTTCTGATTACTATTTTAAGTTATATCGTCAGAACTTCTGATGCCAGTTGGATAAAAAACCTTGCTGATTGGGCACAACTCAGTGATTATATTAATTAATACTTAACTAATACATGAAATCAAAAATAATAAGTAGTATAAACTTTATAGTGGTAATAGGAACAATTTACTGGAACTATTTTATAGCTCAAAATGGAATTAACGGTAATACCATTACTGAAATTAGCAGTACATTTGGTTCTGCTCTTACCCCAGCGAGTTACGCATTTTCAATCTGGGGAATTATATTTTTTGGATTGATTATATATAGTTTGTATTACCTTAGAAGATCTTTTATCAAAAAAAACACAACGAATCAAGAAAACAATGAAATGATATTTCTGATACTAGCAAACATCGGAAATAGTTTATGGTCATATATTAATCTTAACGAGCAGATCGCTGTGTCGTGTATTGTTTTAATAACAACAACACTGTTATTATATGCTGCTATAAAAAACTCAAAAATCGCAACCTATGACGGCAATATACAAACAATTGCTTTTGTTTGGTGGCCTATTGGTATGTATTTTGGATGGACACTGGCGGCAAGCTTCGCAAATATTGGGCAATATCTTAGTAGTCTTGGGTTTGATATACTTTTTATTTCATCGACAGGCTACGCATATATTGCACTAGTTATCCTTGCTGTGCTGTATATTAAAATTCTATTAAAACACAACCTACGCATCAGTGTGCTTGTAGGTGTTTGGGCTACGGTTGCAATAGCAATAGCAAATTATCCAGAAAACCTTCTTCTTAGTTTATTTGCTTTAATATGTGGACTGACGCTCTTTATATTAACGGCGTTGCATTCATATCACAACAAAAAAACAACGCCTTACACAAAATTCAAAGAATGGAGACGCAGTAGATGAATCATTAAATTAATAATCTAGATGGTTATAAGGTATTTTTCTTGCACAATTTTATCATGAATTTACACTAGAGATATGACGCCCTACAAGAAAAAAATTAGAAAAGAACGTATTAATAAAATGCTCAAGATATTTCGCAAGAAATATCCTGATCCAATATCTGATTTATTATATGAAACAGATTTTGAATTTTTGGTTGCCGTTATTCTATCAGCCCAATGTACTGATAAACGGGTTAATATCGTTACGCGAAAATTATTTAAAAAATATCCAACAATTAAATCTTTTGCCAATGCCAAGCAATCTGAAATGGAGCAAGATATTTTCTCAACAGGTTTTTACCGCAACAAAGCAAAAAATGTTATCGCTGCGGCTAAAATGGTATTAAAAAAGTGGAACGGGGAACTGCCACGAACACTAGATGAGCTTAAAATGATTCCTGGGGCTGGACATAAAACCGCCTGCGTCGTACTATCGAATCTTTATGGAATATATGAAGGAATTGCTATTGATACTCATGCCATACGTATAGCACGCAAATTTGACCTTGTTGATGCACCCTATACACCTGTTTCGATCGAACGCGACCTTATGGAACTAGTACCACAGTCAGAATGGGGGAATATGAATCATTATTTAGTTTTATATGGTCGCTATAACGCTCCAGCACACGCAAAAGAAGTTTATGACGAGCTAACAGCAATTTATCCAAAAGCTTCATTCAAATTAGCCCCACTTGAAAAAAAGATCTCTGACCGTAATTAATATTTATAAAATATTTTTTAGTTGCCATTAATCTTGGTATAATTTAATTATGTTAATTACTTCAATTTCAGGAATTAGAGGAACCATAGGAGGGAAGATTGGTGAGAATTTAACCCCACCTGATATCGTTGGTTTTATTTCTGCTTACGGAATATTACTGCAAAAAAATAATATTAACGCTAATACTATTTCTGTTGTGATAGGGCGTGATGGACGCGCGTCGGGAGGTATGATCTTAGAAATGGTTATACAAACACTTCTTTCTATGGGTATAGATGTAATTAATTTAGATTATGCTACAACGCCGACAGTAGCTATGGAAGTTATGCGTAACAATGCTGATGGTGGAATTATTGTGACAGCAAGTCACAATCCAAAAGAATATAATGGTTTAAAAATGCTCAATAATACTGGTGAATTTTTATCAGATGAATCTGGTAAAGAAATTTTAACTATCAAGCAACAAGGAAATTTTAACTACGCCAAAATAGATGTATTAGGTAAAAATACAAAATCATATAATCATACCCGTGACCATATTAACGACATATGTAATTTAGAATTAGTTAATATAGATGCTATTAGAAATGCAAAAATAAAAGTATCTGTAGATGCAATTAATTCTGTTGGTGGCCTTGCTGTTCCAATATTACTGCAAAAACTTGGTGTTGAGATGATAGGTTTATATTGCGAGGTAAATGGTGATTTTCAACATAAACCTGAACCTTTGGAAGAAAATCTAGGTGAATTAAAAGCCTTGGTTCATAAAACAGAATCTCATTTGGGTATTGCCGTAGACCCTGATGTTGATAGGCTGGTATTAATAGACGAGCAAGGGCAAATGTTTGGCGAAGAATATACCATTGTTTCAGTTGCTGATTATGTTTTATCAAAAACACCAGGATCAACGGTATCAAATCTTTCCTCATCCAAAGCCTTGGCTGATGTTACAACAAAATACGGTCAACAATATCATACCTCTGCGGTTGGCGAGAAAAATGTAGTAGAAAAAATGAAAGAAGTAAATGCCGTAATAGGAGGCGAGGGGAGTGGTGGTGTAATTTACCCAACACTACATTATGGGCGAGATGCACTGGTTGGTATTGCATTGTTTTTATCCTATATTGCCGAGCAGAATATCAAAGTTTCGGAACTACGTAATAACTATCCTTGCTATTTCATGTCTAAACAAAAAATAGAATTATCATCTCGTAAAGATATTTCTCGAATCTTAGATATTTTAGAACAAGAAAGTGTAACAGAAAAGACTTCACGTATTGATGGATTAAAAATTGATTTTGATGATTCTTGGTTGCATGTCCGCTCATCGAATACTGAGCCAATTATGCGTATCATTACAGAAGCAAAAACCCAAAAAGATGCAGATAATTTAGCACAAAACTATATTTCAAAAATTAAAGGTATAATTTAAAAAGCGTCATAATGACGCTTTTTTATTATATTATTGATTTTCTTTTTTCTGTTATTTCATACAGCCCAGGGCAAAATTTCATACCTACTACATAAATGCAAATAATTTCTTTCGTAATAATATGCTCGATATTTTTTGAATAATTTATTCTTTGTAACAGCGTTTGATTTGTTGAAATTATAAATACGGCATTTTTTTGAATATGATTTAGTATTTTTTCTTTTACTTTTTTCTCTCTGAATTCAAAAATTTTTTCAATGACGGGTAAGGTTTTTTCATCAAGCCTTTGTATACTTTTTTGTCGTTTTCTAAGATAAAGAGGTTGAAACATACCCCTGTTAATAAGTGTCATCATACCTTTGTCGATATCTTCAATTTTTTGCGTAGGGTAATACGTTATTTTATGAGCTCCCATATTTTTTTTGAATTTTATTTGTTTTAATTTTAACATTTATTATTTGAATTACAATATATAGTAGCAATTTAAACTTTTAGGTATACTAAAAAAATGAATAAACTACACACAGCTCGAAAAAGTAAAAAAACCCGTTTGATAGTACTACTTATTATTTTTGCTATAGGAGCAGCATTATTTTGGTACGGTAATAAAACAGATAACAATATCTTAAAAATAGGTGGAGCAATTGTTGGTGGGGTAGCTGGTGTTGGGGCAGGGTTGGAATTAGCTGAAAAAGATTATGATTTACAAAAATTATGGGAAACAGGTTCACTAAAAGAATCATTGCTGGAGCGTGATGAAGACGGAAATCTGTTAAATATTGGAAGGATCTGTGATGCGCAAGAAGAAGGATTCTATGACTATAATTGTGCTGATTTCAGCACTCAGCCAGAAGCACAACAAGTCTACGAAGAATGCGGAACTGACGTTAATCGACTCGATGGAGATAATGACGGTATTGTCTGTGAAGCATTACCAAAAGAATCTAAATAATTTAAAAATAATATCAATGTGATATTATTTTTTTATGCTCAGGCGGTGGAATTGCTATACACACATGGTTGAAGGCCATGGCATTTAATGCATGTGGGTTCGAGCCCCGTCATGGGCACAGCAAGATTATACTGATTTGCTATACTATATACATGGCATCTCTTTTAAACATTATTAACTATGCAAAAAAAGCACGTTCTGGATATTCCAACCCCGAAGAGCTTATGGCAGAGACCTCATTCGGCGTAATTGAAGGTTTTTTCATTACTGGTCTTATTATTACCGGGTTGTTAATGGTCGGGCTTTTATTTACTGGTTTTTATTTTGATATTACTTTTCTAAAAATTATAGGTTTTCTATTCAGCGCACTATTTTTTGGAATTATAATGCTCTATCGTTTTATTAAAAAAGTTATTAAAAAAGCAACAAATACAATATCCCAAAAAGTACGCCATAATTTCAATCCCAAAAATACTATAGATATTAGTGCAACTGATGTACAATAGGTTTATATTAGCCAAATAATCATATAATCATATTATGAAAAAAGTTATTGGAGTCATTATTATTATTTTTGCTGCGGTATTTTTAATTGCTACCCTGCGAAAACCAAACAAAGAAGTTGATACCTATCGAGAAGAAATTCAAGATGAAGCAACATTTTCTGGGGAAGATGAGATAGATATAAGTTCCTTTGAAAACAAAAAATATGCTGTAAATACCCAAGATTCAAGTGTTGAATTTATTGGAAGAGGTATTGGTAAATCACATACGGGCACGATTTTGGTCCAAGAAGGAAACGTCAGTATTAATGACGCAGATATTTCAGGGCAACTGACTTTTGATATGTCTTCAATAGTTTCAGATTCTTCGGGGCTAGATGAAGATTTAAAAAGCCCTAACTTTTTTGATGTAGAAACATATCCAACAGCAGTCTTTGTAATAACTGGATATAATACAAATGAAATCCAGGGAGATCTTACTATTCGTGATATTACCCAGGACGTATCATTTCCGGTTACACTCAGTCAAGAAAATGATCAACTTTCTATTGATGGAAATATTGTAATAGATAGAACGCGGTGGGATATTACTTATCGATCAGAAAATTTCTTTGCTGAAATTGGCGACAAAGCAATTGCAGATGACATTAATTTAGACATAAAAATTATTGCTGATTCTACTCTAGATGCAAGCTAGTACAAACAAATTTTATATTGTTGCAACACCCATCGGAAACCTCGAAGACATAACGCTTCGGGCTCTTCGTATTTTAGGAGAAGTTGATATTATTTTATGTGAAGACACGAGAACAACGCGTAAATTACTACAAAACTACACAATAGCAACGCCAACCGAAAGTTATCACGCTCAATCTTCACAAAACAAGGAAGACACTATCATCAATAGAATAAAAGAAGGGAAAACTTTTGCCCTAGTATCAGATGCAGGGACACCAACTATTTCAGATCCCGGAGTTCGTTTAATGAGTAGAATATGGGATGATTGCAAAGATACCGTTCAAATAATATCCCTTCCTGGTCCTTCTGCAGTTATTACAGCTCTTGCAGCCACAGGTTTTACTGGTAATCAGTTTACTTTTTACGGTTTCTTGCCTCATAAAAAAGGAAGAAATACGGTATTTGACACCATAGAAAAATCAAAAACTATTGCGGTATTCTACGAATCTCCGCATCGAATAATGAAAACACTGGCTGAGCTAGATACTCGTTTTGGCAAAGAAAGAAGAGTAGCCGTTGGCCGTGAACTTACTAAAATTTACGAAGAAACAGTTCGTGGCAGTGCTTTCTACGTACATAATTTTTTCAAAGATAATCCTGACCATGTTCGTGGAGAATGTGTTGTTATAGTAGAGGCTATTTAACTTTATTTTTTACTTGTCTGAAGGTATACTTTATCTATGAAAAATTACATCAATACAATTCTTATTTGCTCGCTCCTGCTTTTAGTATTTCCTTTTTTAGGTTTTCCTGAATTATGGGAAAATCTTTATATTATACTACTAGGTTGCGTGATAGGTCTTTCAGTTTTGTAT
>Ga0115567_10006737_pt1 | contig 10940 bp, 9 predicted proteins | sample COGITO_mtgs_1204_2_FD_88679 | JGI IMG/M metagenome (GOLD analysis project Ga0115567, IMG submission 88679) | Pelagic marine microbial communities from North Sea - COGITO_mtgs_120412 | ecosystem: Environmental > Aquatic > Marine > Epipelagic | place: Germany:Helgoland, sampling site Kabeltonne... | reverse complement strand
TTGCAGGCCGCGCGCGATCAAATCGGCCGACCTTTCCATATTCTATCTGCGCATCGATGTAGCCTTCATAATGCGCGCGTTGGCGGTGCGCCGAGGTCCGAACATTTAAAACTGGCTGTTGATATTGCCTTGGGTGGACATGATCGCGCGCAATTGCTGGCCGCACTGCGAGGCGCGGGATTCACCGGATTCGGTTTCTACACCACATTTATTCACGCCGATATGGGCCGCTCGCGGCGATGGTTCGGCACACACACAGCGAGGACATTATGGCAACTGGGATAGCCGCTCTTTCTCTTGATGCTGCAGCGGGCGGCCTGTTTGGATTGGTCGGGACAGCGCTTGGCCGCTTGGCGGGGTTTTTCGAACGCAAACAGAGCTTCAATCAGGAACAAGCCCGGTGGTCGCACGAATTGAAATTGCACGAACTTACGATGCAGTCGAACGCGCAAGAGACAGAAGCTGAACTGGCATTGGTTGCGCAGGCCGGAAGTTGGAAGGGGCTGGAGGCCTCTATACTGGCTGACTCGGCGATCGGGGAGGGCAGCCTATGGGTCGTCAATATCCTGCGTTTGGTGCGACCGGTGTTGACGCTTCTGCTGTGGATGATCACCGCTTTCATTTTCTCCAAAACAGGAGACGCGAGCGTAATCGACGCGGCAGTCTTCGCCGCCACGGCCGCCACCTTATGGTGGTTCGGGGACCGGGCGCAAAAGCCGCCGGTCAAGGTATAGGCTGGATGGTGGAGGACGGGCTGTGGCTGGAGATATCTAGAGCAACAGTCTGCAATGCGGCTGCGACAATGAATACCGCGATGATAAGCATCGTCAGCGTATAGACAGCACCGACACCATAAGCTGTCAGCACGGCTTTAAATCGGCTGCGTTGGAAGGCGCGCCGTGCCGAGATCGGAAGATAGATCAGCAAAATAATCGTATACCAGAGGATAAGCAGCGGAATAGCCGTATACTGCGCCAGCAAAATAAACACGAACAGCAATAGGAAAGAGAAAGAGTGAACGTAGGCGGCATGGACCAAGTGGTCAAAAAGCATGGCGGTCTCGCGTCCACGGATGAAAATTGCGCCCATAAACATCGCGAAAGGCATCATCGCGAACATAGCCCATTTCAACTTTGTATTCAGTTGATCGTTGATGATCTCCGGATTCTGGAGGATCCGCGCGTAGAGCTCTGACATACCCTCGCTGTTGAGCGTGACTGTTTCCCCGTTCAAGCCTCGTAATTGTAAAAAATCGCTTGGTAATGCGCTGTCTTCCTCATCTCCCTCGGCAATTTCGCTGTCTTCTCCCGCTGACGTTGCGTTGTTTTCCATGATGTTTGGGTTCGCTTTGATCTCTTCGAGATCAGCGATTAAACCCGCCCGAGCTGCAATGAGTGCGTCTTTGGCGATGCCGGCGTCGGCGGCATCAATTTCCTTCGTTATGGCATCAATGTCATCCTGCCGGGACTCGGCGGTTTGAGCGACCCCAAAGTTTCCAACCTGTCCTTGGCGGATAGCGGCGATGCGGTCTTCGGGCGGTGATTTCAATTTCGATTTACGAACAAAGAACAGCAACTTCTGGTTATAATCCACACCACCGTCGGCATATTGAAGGCCTACCTTTGATCGATCCGGGCCCGTTTCAATGTCGCCAAGGGCGATAATTTGAGTTCCTGACAAAGCGATATAGCCAAACAGCAGCAATGATGTGGCCAAGAACATTCGGATCGGAGAGGTCCATTTCTGTCTCGCCCCGTCGGCAAAGTCTCGCGCCATCCGTCCTGGCCTTAAGATCAAGGTAAGCAGGCTGCGCCATATCCGTCCCTCGAAAGCCGTCAGGCTCTGAAAAAGCTCTGCGCCGAGGGACCAGACGGACCGCCGGTAATTATCGTTCTTGTTACCACAGGCATAGCAATACAGACCTGTCATCGGCTCATCGCAGGAAAAACATGTGAGCGACTGGTTCGCATTGGGAACATTGTCTGCGTCAAGCAGGCTCGTATCGCGCGCTGCGACTTCGTTAAACACATTGTCTTCGTCGCTGCCCATAGCTGCCTTATGGCAGAACTATCGCCTATGTGAAGCCTCCCCGTTCCGGTTGCGTGGATAGGCGAGGCCGTTATGACGGGGCATGTTTAAAAATAAAGTCGTCGCCATTACAGGCGCATCCGGCGGAATTGGCCGGGCCATCGGGGAAATGTTCGCGGAGCAGGGGGCTAAGGTCGCCCTGTCTGATCTCTCCCCCCCATCGGACACCGCCGAAACGATTGGCGGCAAAGCCTATGCGTGCGACGTCTCGTCAGAGCTGTCCGTTATCGCTTTCATAGAGCAGGCAGAAGCCGATCTTGTCCCTGTTGACATCTATGTCTCTAATGCCGGCGTTGGTGCGGGTAACGGACCGCATGTGGCTGGCGGGTCGAATGAAAGCTGGGAAACCAGCTGGCAGGTCAATGTGATGGGAAGCGTCTATGCGGCGAGAAAGCTCATGCCGGGCTGGCTGGAACGCGGAGACGGGCGTTTTGTCGTCACAGCGTCGGCCGCGGGCCTCCTTAATCAGATTGGGTCGGCCAGCTATAGCGCGACCAAACATGCGGCTGTTTCCTTCGCCGAAAGCATCGAGATCGAGCATGGTGACGCGGGTGTTCACAGCCATTGTATCTGCCCTCAATATGTTCGGACCAATATGACGGCGGGAATGGATTTCTCCGGACAACGCGAGCAGCTGATAGAGCCTGACGATGTCGCGGAAACGCTCCGCCAAGCGATAGCGGACGAAAAATTCCTTGTTTTGCCGCACCCGGTTGCGGGTGAATATTACGCCTTCCGTGCGGCCAATCCGGATGCCTGGTTGGCAGGAATGCGCAAGATGATGGCAAAGCTAAAAGAGACAAAGTCTTATATTTTCAAGGATAATGCGTAATGGCGAGATTTGATTTAACTGGAAAAGTCGCGCTCGTTGCGGGCGCGTCACGCGGAATTGGCGAAGCCATCGCGCATGGGCTGGCGGAGCAGGGCGCGCATGTCGTCTGTACCTCGCGCAAAGCCGAAGCCTGCGCCAAAGTTGCCGATGACATCAAGGCCAATGGCGGTTCGGCCTGTTTCAATGAATTGCATTTGGGGGATCTCTCCCACCACGACCGCGTCCTGACCAAGATTGAAAAAGATCACGGACGGCTCGATATTCTGATCAACAACGGCGCGACCAATCCGCATTTTGGCCCGGCGCACAGCGCGACCGAAGAGGCTTTTGACAAGACATTCGCGGTCAATACGCGCGGCCCTTACTTTCTGACCAGCAAAGCCTATCCCATGCTCCGGCGTGACGGCGGCGGCTCGGTCGTCAATGTCGCCTCGATTGACGGACTACAGCCTGCCGAGAACCGCGTTATCTACGCCATGACCAAATCCGCGCTGATCGCGATGACACAGGGCATGGCGAAGGAATATTCTGACGACAAGAAAGGTGCAGGCGTTCGCGTCAATGCGCTGCTCCCGGGTCCTGTTGATACAAAACTTGCCGCTGCCCTCAAGGAAGCGCCGGGTATCGACAAATATCTCGACATGACCATGGCAATTAAACGCTTCGCCCAGCCTGAGGAGATGGTCGGCGCTGTTTTGTTTATGGTCTCGGATGAAGCCAGTTTCTACACAGGCCAATGTACGATCGTGGACGGCGGAGCGACGCTCTAAGATGGCTGGCGAGAATGCAACGATAGACGTCCGCAAGGGCGAAGGTCTCGACGTTGACGCCGTCGATGCAGCCTTGAAAGCGAGCGTTTCCGGCCTGTCAGGCGCGCCAAAAGTCACGCAATACCCGTCCGGCAATTCCAACCTGACTTACGCCATAGATTATCCGGACCGCCGACTCGTTCTGCGCCGTCCGCCATTCGGGCCTCTGCCCAAGGCGGGACACAATATGTTCCGGGAATATCGGATCATGCGGGATCTGAAACCGGCCTTCGATCAGGTCCCGAACACGGTGTTCTATACGGATGATGAGAGCATCATCGGCAAAGAATTTTATGTCATGGACCGGGTTGATGGGCCGTTGATCCATAAATCTATTCCGACCGAGTGGAACTGGAGTGAAGACGATACCGCGCAGCTGGGCGAGAACTTTATCGATGCGCTCGCGAAGCTTCACACGCTGGATTACAAATCTCTTGGTCTGGAAGACTTTGGAAAGCCGGACGGTTATGTGAAACGCCAGATTGATGGCTGGAATCGCCGCTGGAACAAGGCCTGGACAGACGGGATCACGCGGTTCGAAGATGTGCAGAAATGGCTGGAAGACGAAATGCCGGCGGAATCTGGCAATGTGGGGGTTCTGCATGGCGATTATCGTGTCGACAATGCCATCCTCGACGCCGAAGATCCGCGGAAAATTGCCGCCCTGCTGGATTGGGAAATATGCGCAATTGGCGATCCGCTAATGGATTTGGGCAATACCTTATCCTATTGGATCGAAGCCTCAGACCCCGCGCCAATGAAAATGATGATCCGCCAGCCCTCCGCTGCAGCCGGAATGCCGACACGGCGCGAATTTGCGGATCGCTATGGCGAGAAGACCGGCTATGACGTGTCCGATATCCACTATCATTTCGTCTACGGTATCTGGCGTCTCGCTGTCATCATTCAGCAAATCCACGCGCGATATGTCCGCGGTCAAACGCAAGACGAACGCTTCGCCGTAATGGATAAATCCGTGGAAGCGCTCGGCGCACTGGCGCGACATAAAATTAATACGGGCAACCTTTAAGCCCCCAATTATATCGACTTAAGGAGAGTAAGATGAGTGGTAATATGTGTCTGGGCGTGACTGATCGCCTCAAGCCGATCCTCGCGGACGTGCGGGATATCGTGCAAAATGACGTGCTGCCGATTGAAGAGAAGTGGCATCATGAAACCGCCAACGCCGCTGACCGCTGGGCGCATACGCCGTGGCAGCTGGAGACGCTCGAAGCGTTGAAAGCCAAAGCGAAATCGAAGAATTTGTGGAATTTCTGGCTGACGAAGACTGGCTTGACGGCGTCGGACAAAGGCTTCGGCTTGACCACAGTCGAATATGCGCATCTGGCCGAACAAATGGGGTGGTGCCACCTCGCGCCGGAAGTTTTCAACTGCTCTGCGCCGGATACGGGCAATATGGAAGTGCTCGAGAAATATGGCACAGAAGAGCATAAAGAGCGGTGGCTGAAACCTATGCTCGAGGGCAAGGTGCGCTCGGCTTACCTGATGACAGAACCTGATGTGGCGTCGTCCGATGCGACTAATCTGGAGTTCAGCGCGGTCAAGGACGGCGACGAGTGGGTCTTGAATGGCGAGAAATATTGGTCGTCCGGGGCCGGCGATCCGCGCTGCGAAGTCTATATTTTGATGGCCCGGACGGAAGCGAAGGGCGATGACCGCTCGCGCCGTCATAAGCAACATTCCATGTTCGTTGTTCCGGCCGATCTTCCCGGCATTTCCAAGCTGCGGGCCATGACCATCTTTGGGCAGGATGATGCGCCGCACGGTCACCTTCATATGAAGTTCGAGAATGTTCGCATTCCTGCTGATGCGCTTCTGATCGGCGAAGGCCGTGGTTTCGAAGTCAGCCAAGGCCGCCTCGGCCCTGGCCGTATCCACCACTGCATGCGCGCCATAGGGCAAGCGGAGCGCGCGCTGGAGTTGCTTTGCAAGCGCTCTACCTCGCGCGAAGCCTTTGGCCGCCCTCTGGCAAAGCTGGGTGCCAACTACGACATCATTGCTGACTGCCGTATCGAGATTGAGCAAGCGCGTCTGCTTTGCCTGAAAGCAGCGTCGATGATGGACACAGGCGATCCCCGTGCGGCCGCACCTTACATCTCCATGATTAAAGTCGCTGCGCCGCAAGTCGCGCTCAAGGTGATTGACGAGGCGATGCAAATGCATGGCGGCGTTGGTATTAGTCAGGACACACCACTGGCCAATATGTTCATTCAGATGCGGACGCTTCGCTATGCGGATGGCCCCGATGCCGTTCACCGGATGCAGGTCGCCCGTAAGGAACTGCGCGGTTACACAAACCAGAAGGTCTAACTGACCGAGATATCACTGTTTTGGCGCCGCCCATCTCGGGCGGCGTTTTTTGTTGCGCGCTAGCTTATTGCAGAGCGTCGCGACCGCCCCTATTTCTGCGACTACAAACACTTATGGAGTCCCTCATGCCATCCTTTGACATTGTCAGCGAAGTCAACATGTCCGAAGTCGAAAACGCCGTGCAGAATGTCACCCGCGAAATCAGCACGCGCTATGACTTCAAAGGCAGCAAGAGCACGGTGGAGGTTGCCGATGGCGCAATCAAAGTGTTTGCCGATGACGATTTGAAGCTTAAACAAATGCACGAACTGATCCGCGGTCACTTGCAAAAACGCGGTATTGAGCCCGGGCAGCTTGATTATCAGAAAGTTGACCCTGCCGCTGGCGCCAGTGTGCGCCAGACGATCACCGTCAAAGAGGGCATTGATCGCGACATGGCGCGAAAAGTTGTCAAGGAAATCAAAAGCTCAAAGATGAAAGTTCAAGTTGCCATTCAAGGCGAGGAACTCCGCGTCACAGGCAAGAAGCGCGATGATCTGCAGTCTGCAATCCAGTTCGTGAAGGATTTGAACCTTGAACAACCCGTCCAGTTTAAGAATTTTCGCGACTAAAGCGGCTTCTATTCCATCCCGATCTTAGCGGCTCCAGATCACCTTGCCATCAACCATGGTCATGACAGGATTGGCATCCATGGGCTCGACAGCCGGGTCGAGCATATCCTGGTCGAAGACTGAGATATCTGCGTGCTTCCCGACTTCGATGGATCCGAGTTCATCTTCCTGGAAGGCCGCATAGGCTGGCCAAAGCGTGAACATTTTTAGAGCTTCTTGCGGCGTCACGCGCTGATCCAGCCCCCAGTTTTCATTGGAATAACCCTCTAAGTCTGTGCGCTGAATGGCAGCATGCAATTCGATACGCGGGTCGCCAACTTCAACGGGCGCATCCGAACCACCCGCAATTATGACACCGCTATCGATGAGTGCCCGCCAAGCGTAGGCCCCTTCAAGTCGGTCCGTGCTGAGGCGGTCAATGGCGAAGTGAAGATCGCCAATCGCGTGGCTAGGCTGCATGGACGGAATAACGCCGAGGCTTTTGAAGCGTGCAATATCCGACGGGTCGAGAATCTGGCTATGTTCGATACGCCAGCGGGGATCCTGCACGGCCCATTCTCCTTTGGGGACGGAGTTGAAGGCCTCCTCATACCAATCCAGCGTCATCTGATTGCCGCGATCACCAATGGCATGGGTATTGACTTGAATGCCGTTTCGTAAAGCGGCTTTAAAAATTGGGATGGCCCGCTCGCGGTCCAAGGTCATTAGGCCACTATTGCCCGGATCATCGGAATAGGGCGCCAGCAGCGCCGCGCCGCGTGATCCCAGTGCACCGTCAGCATAAAGCTTGATGGCACGGGTCGTGACACGGGCGGAGTCGCTCGTCATCTCGTCTTTCATTGAGGCGACTTTTTTCGTGGGTGTCCGTTCAGGCAGACCGATGGAATTATAGACGCGAATGCCAATATCACCGCTGTTTGAGAGGCGGTTGATCATATCGACATTGTCCGCAACCACACTCATGGAATGAATATTTGTCCAACCGCGTGAGGCGTAGACGTCAGATCCCAGCTTGAAAGCGGTCTCTCGCGCCGCATCATCCATGTCCGGGATCAGATCGGCGACAAGGTTCTGTGCATTGTCGATCAACATACCGGTCGGATTTCCGTCTGCATCCAGATTAATGGCGCCGCCGAATGGCGCTTCGGTCTGACCGTCAATCCCTGAGCGTGACAGCGCCAGACTGTTCGCCACAGAGGCATGTCCGTCCGAGCGCTGCAAAATAACCGGATGTGACGTGGTGACCGCGTCGAGATCTTGCCGTGTCGGGAAGCGTCCTTCGGGCCAGTGCGTCTCAATCCATCCATCGCCGTAAATTGTATCTCCGGCTGGGGTGTCATTTGCAACATCGCGGACGAGATCCTGTAGGCCCTTAACCGATTGGGCGGATGTCAAATCCAGCTCCATCTCGCGTTTGCCAATACCAATCAGGTGCGCATGAGCGTCCGTGAGTCCGGGATAGAGTGCGTAGCCATTCAGATCATAGCGCGCCGCGCCGTCGGGACACCAATCCCCTTCGTCGGCACCGACATAAGTAATTGTGTTGCCGACAACCGCGACAGCGTCTGCGGATGGCTGAGCGTCATTGGCAGTATGAATTGTGCCGCCGCTAAAACACCAGCCCTCCAACGCTGCATTTCCAGGATTTGCCGGCGCAATGGCCTGGCCACACGCTGAGAGAAGAAGAAGGCCCGATAGGGCAGGGATGAAAGGTTTCATACCGTCACTCTACCCTGCCGCATGGGCTATGTCAGTGGGAAAAGAAACTTGGGTTAAAATAGTGCCGACTAGGCAGCAGACGCGATGCCGGATTTCTCACTGAACAAGACGTCATCAAAAGATTGCAACAGACTGGCCAGTTTTATCGGTTTACCGAGCGACGAATTCATGCCGATATTTCGGCATAATCGCGCCTGTTGATATTGCGGGTCCGCGGTCAGGGCGATGATGGGAACATTCTGGAACGATGAGGGTTCGCTGCGTATGGCAAGTGTTGTTTCGATTCCGTCCATGACCGGCATGTGGATATCCATCAGCACGACATCGAATTCCTTCTCTTGAAGCTTATCGAGCGCATCTTGGCCGTTTAGCGCGGTCGTGATTTCGCCGACAACACGCGATAGCAAAGAGCTGACAACGATGTGATTTGTGGCGTTATCATCAACGATCAAAACGCGCAGATCGCTATATTGCGATGTCTTTTCTGCAATCTTTTCCGTCGGCTTCTGGACCTGATTGTCGCTCAGCGTTTCCTGCGGCGTATTTTCAGAGGCTGGCGTCGGCTTTTGGTCAGTTTTGGTCTGAGGCGCCTCATTGGAGACCTGCGGCGGTGTGATCTGGGCTGTGATAGGCGCAGCTTGCGGCGTCGATGGCGCGCTAACAGGCAGGGCCTTCGCAGTCATGCGGGCCGTGTCGGGTTTGTCCCTACGGCCAGGCGTCGCATCTTCTTCTGTGGCCGCGGTGATCGGCATGGCAATCGCAAACATCGTTCCTTTGCCAACCTCGGACGATACATTGATCCGCCCACCCATCAATTCGACTAAATCTTTGACGATAGACAATCCGAGTCCTGTGCCACCAAATCGTCCGGAAATCGAATTATCAGCCTGCTTGAAGGGTAAGAATATTTCGGACAGTGACTCCTGCGTCATACCGATTCCATTGTCGCGAACAGCGACGACCACTTGGCGATTTGTCCCTTTTCCATTGGTTGCCAGCATGATCTTAACCTGACCGCCGGGCGTGAATTTTATCGCGTTGGAGAGCAAATTGCTCAAGCATTGCTCATAACGGTAATCGTCAAATGCCATAGTCTCTGGAACATCCGGATGGACCAAGAGCGAGAGCTTCGTCTTATTCGCTTCGGCTTTGTCGATCCATTTTTTGTAAATGGATTCAACCAGAGCTTTGGGAGAACAGTCTCGCAGGTTCAGCTCGACGGCGTCATCGGCAAGTTTTGTATGTTCTAATGTGCCATCCACCATCTCCATGACTTTTTCAGCTGAATTCTGGATCAGCGAAAGTTGCGGCAGTATTGAGGCGTCGCGACAATTATGAACCAGGGCGTCGGCCATGCCGATAACGGCATTAAGGGGGGTGCGCACTTCATGGGACAAGCGCCCCAAAAACTCATTCTTCGCTTTCAGCGATAACTCCGCTTCGGCGCGGGCGGTTCTCAAATCCTGTTCGATCTTCATCTGTTGAGAGATGTTGGTGATGAAGCAGCTGAGTGAGCGAACCCGGCCGCCTTCATCAATATTGGGCATAATGTTCGATTTTAGCCATATCTCCGTGCCGTCATCGCCGACGATGCGAATGGCAAGCACTTGGGGAATCCTTGTTTTTATCGATGTATTGATCGCTGCATTCGCCCGGTCGAGATCATCGGGATGAATGACGTCCAGGAAGCCTTCGCGCTTTATTTTCTCAAAGCTCTCTGCTGAAAAATATTTCTGAATAGAATCTGCCCGGAGGTGAAATTCCTTGGTGTTGAGATTATAGAACCAATATCCGCTTTGGCCGACCTGAAGAGCGGTCTCCAAGGCTCGCCTTTTTAGCTCTTCAGTCGTGATGTCTCGCATTAGCAACAGGTAGCTGTCGTCACGCCCAAGACTGACGCGAATATCGATATGGCGTCCTGTCGGTGTCACAGCATTGATGATCTGCGTGGCGGTTGTCTGTTTAAGACGCTGATTGACGAGGAGATCGGAAATCAGGGCCTCGAAGACTTTCGGATCGCCGCGACCAAAATAGCCCTGCTCGGCCATCACTGTGGTCAGCTGACCCAGATGCGTAAATTCATGGATATCAATGGGGGCCATATTGAGAGTCGCGAAAACTTTTTCGTCAACATATTCAATATCGAGATTGCGGTTGACGACCAGACACGCTTCGCCCGTCAAATCCGCTAGACGTTGCAGCCAGAAATAATCTTCTTTTCGTCTTACAGTGATGCGGCGATCCCTTGGATCACCGCTCAGTGTGTCGTGTGAACCTGTCGACACGTAAAGCCCCCAAAATGGCAGTTTTATTGGAGTCTAGTCATGACAGGAAAATCCGAAGACGGAGTTAATATATCTCATCACCTGTTGAACTAGCCTACGGGCGCATATCACTGGCCTCAAAATCAGAGGAAAGGAGCTGTTTGAATACAGCTGCCGTCCACTAAGCTCACAGGGGGGGCACCGAGTGCACAGGGGGAATGTCTGTTTTCGAGGAGACTGGTGCCGCGAGGGAGAATTGAACTCCCGACCTCATCATTACCAATGA
>Ga0115567_10006735_pt1 | contig 10941 bp, 9 predicted proteins | sample COGITO_mtgs_1204_2_FD_88679 | JGI IMG/M metagenome (GOLD analysis project Ga0115567, IMG submission 88679) | Pelagic marine microbial communities from North Sea - COGITO_mtgs_120412 | ecosystem: Environmental > Aquatic > Marine > Epipelagic | place: Germany:Helgoland, sampling site Kabeltonne... | reverse complement strand
GGGGGTATAATCAGGTACATTATGCAGCAGCTAAAGCTGGATTGATAAATTTTACAAAATCTATTGCTAAAATTTATAGTCACCATGGAATTACATCTAATACTATAGCTCCAGGTTTGATTTCTACTGATATGTCTCAAGCAGAATTAAACTCAGAAGCTGGAAAGATAAAAGTTCAGAGTATACCTTCAAAAAGAATAGGCACTGTAGAAGATGTAGGCAAAGCGGCATTATATCTTTCAAGTGAAAATGCTAGCTACATTACTGGACAGACTTTAAATTTAAATGGTGGCATGTACTTTTCTTAAGCATAATGAAAAAAAAAATTGCTATTATTGGAGCTGGAATTGAACAGTTATATGCTTATGAGCTTGCGAGACAAAAAGGATACTTGATTTTAGCAACAGATAGTAATCCACAGGCGCCATGTAAAGAATTTGCAGACTATTTTATTTTAGCCTCAACAAGAAACGCAAAGGAGACTCTTGAAGCTATAAAGACACATTGCAATCATCATGGCAATATCGACGGAGTTATGACTATTGCAAATGATGTTCCATACACAGTGTCACTTGTTGCAAATCATTTTAATTTAAACGGACATTCATTAGCGAGTTCGGAATTAGCAAGAAATAAATTTTTAATGAAAAAAGCTTTTAAAAAAAATAATGTACCTTCCCCTAACTTTTGGAAAATTGAGACTGTAACTGACTTAAAAATGTTATTTCAACAAAATAAGGTTGAGGAATTAGTATTAAAACCAATCGATGGGAGAGGAAGCAGAGGAGTGCTTTTACTGAAGAGTAAAGATGATCTAATATGGGCTTTTAATGAATCTTTAGACTCAAGTGAAAAAAAAATTTTAATAGCTGAGAACTTTATTTCAGGAATGCAATTATCAACCGAATCTTACTTACTAAATGGTAAGGCATATACGCCTGCAATTTCTGAGAGAAACTATTCACGTAATGAAGAGTTTTCTCCATATATAATCGAAGATGGTGGGACAATTCCAGCATCAATTGATCAATATTTAACTAACAAAATAAATAAATTGCTTGAAAAAGGGGCAAGTTCACTTGGAATTAAGAATGGAATTATAAAGGGTGACATTGTAATAGATGAAAATAACGAACCTCTCATAATTGAATTAGCCTTACGCCTTTCGGGTGGATGGCTTGCAAGTCACCAAATCATAGCAACATCAGGTGTTGATTTAGTCGATGTAGTCATGCGTAACGCTTTGGGTATGCAGATTACTGAAGATATGCTTGTTCCAAATAAAACGAGATCTACCTCAGTTAGATATTTTTTTCCAAAACCTGGTAAAATAAAATCTATTGAAGGAGAGGAGAGAATTAAAGACTGTGAAGGTATTGTAAAATATAAACTTTATAAAAAAGTTGGAGATACACAACCAGTCGTAAAAAACCATTCTGATAGATTCGGTTTTTTAATTGTAGAAGGAAAGAATAGAAAAGAATCACTTGAAAGAATAAAAAAAGCACATTCTTTATTACAGATTAAAGTTGAGTAAATATGAGTATATTTATAGCAGAAGTATCAAGTAATCATTCAAGAAATATTGAAAGAGCAATAAAATTTATTGATTGTGCATCAAAAATAGGTTGTGATGCAGTGAAGTTTCAACTATTTAAGGTTGATAGATTATTTTCACCAGAAATTTTAAAGAAATCAAAACAACATAGAGACAGAAAACAGTGGGAGCTTCCTGTTGAGTTTTTACCTGTATTAGCTAAAAGATGTAAAGAAAAAAAAATTCAATTTAGCTGCACACCGTTTTATCTTGATGCAGTTAAAGAGCTGAACCCTTATGTAGATTTTTATAAAATAGCATCATACGAACTACTTTGGGATGATTTATTAATTGCTTGTGCACTTACCAAAAAGCCTGTGATTATTTCAACTGGGATGGCTAATTTGGATGAAATAAAACATGCAGTAGATGTTTTGCGAAAAAATGGCTGTGAGCCCAAAGTGCTTCATTGCACTTCTGCCTATCCAACACCGTCAAGCGAAGCAAATTTATCTGCAATTGATACTATTCGAAAAGTAACCAAGTGTGAAGTGGGCTGGTCAGATCATACAGTAAGCCCTGGGGTAATTCATCGTGCAATTCATAAATGGGATGCAAAGATTATAGAGTTTCATTTAGATTTAGAGGGCAAAGGAGAGGAATTTGGTTCAGGCCACTGCTGGCTACCAAATAAAATTAGAGAAGTTATCAAACAAATTAGAGAAGCAGAAGAAACAGATGGAAATGGTGTTAAAGAACCAGTTCCTTCAGAATTATCTGATCGTGAATGGCGTACTGACCCTTCAGATGGACTAAGACCATTTAAATCAATTCGTAAGACATTTTCCTGCAGTTAAGCAATAAATGTCAAAAATTTTATTAATTTGTTACGTAAGCCCCAAGATAGGTTTAGGACATTTATCAAGACTATTAGCATTAGCACAAACTTTAAAAAAAGATAAAAAAATTGTTCCAGAGTTTTTAATATTTGGAGATTTAATTAAAAAAGATGAACTAAATAATTTTAAAGTGCATAATTTTTCAGCTGATAGTAATTTTGCTTTAACTATTGAAAATTTATTAAAAAGCAATAATTTTAATGGAATAGTATTTGATATCTATTCAGGTCACAATATCAATGATCTTTACAAACTATTTTCACAATTAAAGCAGCAAAACATTTGTATAATTAGCATAGATTGTTTAATTGAATATTGTGATGTTTTAGATCTTATTTGGATACCATCATTTAATTTTGATATTATCAAACATAGCAATTGTAAGAGTTTATTAAAATCAGGTTGGGATACATATCTTATTCAAAAACGTCTTTATCATAAAGAATGGAGACCAGGTTCAAAAATACTAGTTTTGACAGGTGGAAGTGATATTAAAAATCTAGGAAAAACCCTTCCAACTCAATTAGATCAAATATTAAAAAATAATTCAGAAGTTCATTGGGTTAAAGGACCATTATCAGATGATCCTATTCTTCCAGAAAAGAAAAAATTGAACTGGATTATTCATGATTCGCCTCAACAACTTGACGAACTTATTGTTCAAAGTAATTATGCAATAACAGTATTTGGTATATCTTTTTTTGAGGCATTACAATATGGAATACCAACGGTGGTATTTTCACCTTATGATAAAAAAGACAATGAAGATCTCAAGGCTTTATCTAAAGAAGAAGTTGCTGTAGTTACATATAATTCTGAATTTGCTGTTAAAGAATTATTAAAGCTTATGATTGATGATAAAATGGCAAACAAACTTTCTATCAATTCATTAAATAAAATGTCAATAAATGGTGCTAGTAATTTATCTAAAAAAATATATTCATTAATAGAAACTAAATGAAACTTTATTATTTTAAAAAATCAATTAAGGAAATTTATTTAAAACTATTAAAAAAAATATCGTGAAAAAAAAAAAATTTGCATATTTATTTTTTCATCTAAATTTATTTTTTTCAGCTCTGTCAGAAAAAAAAAGAAATGAAGTTATAAAAAAATGCTATTGGCCATTATTAAATTTAATTGATAAATCAGATTTTAACATTGGAATTGAAATTACGGGTTGGACTTTAAATGAAATTAAAAAAATAGATGAAAAATGGATAATTTTTTTTAAAAAGTTACTTAATCAAAAAAAAACTTATTTGATTGGCTCATCTTATACTCAAGCAATTTTTCCACTTATTCCTGATAAGGTAAATCATTTTAATATTAAGTATGGAAAGCAGATTTATAAAAAAATCTTAAATCAAGTTCCAAAAATTGCTTACGTTAATGAGCAATGTTTTTCAAAATCAGTGGTAGATTTGTATAAAAGCCATAAATATCAAACATTAATTATGGACTGGGATTGTGTAAAAAGTCATATAAATAGAAAATATAAATTTTATCCTCAAAAACTAAAAGGTAACAAAAGTACAATCAATGTAATATGGAACTCTTCAACTAATTTTCAAAATTTTCAAAAAACAATTCATTCTAAATTAAGTAAATTTGAGTATTTTGAACTTTTTAAAAAAGTAAACACATTTCAAGAAGGGATCGTAAATATTTATGGAAGTGATGCAGAAATATTTGATTTTAGATTAAAAAGATTTGAAAATGAGACAAGTATTTCAAATAAAAATCCAAGTGAATGGAAAAAAATTTATGAAGTATTAAATCAATTTAAAAAAAAGTTTATTTTACTAAATCTTAATCAGCTAAACAAAATTAGTTTTAAATCTAAGTTTCAAAAAAATTTAATTGATATAACTTCACTTAAAAATAATCTTCCAACAAAAAAACAAAAGAAATATAATCCTTTGAGGTGGTATGTTGGAGGTCAAGATAATTATACAATCAACACAGCATGTTGGAGAATTTATTTAAAGAGTAAAAAAAACATTAGTGTTCTAAAAAAACTTTGTTACTACTGGAGCAGTGATTTCAGAACTCATATTGAAAAAAATCGTTGGAAAAAAATTTTCTTTCAAATAAAAAAAGAAGAAAAAAAATTTTACAAAAAAGACTTTGTAAATGAAATTTTGCATAAAAAATTTAATAAAATTAATTTAAAAATAAATAAGTATTTATTAGAAGATAATAAAAATTCTATTCATTACAGTGATGCAAAATATTTTTTTGAATTTGATAAAAAAAGAGGACTAAGTTTAAAATCTTTGGGTCTAATTAAAAATGGAACGCATTTTTCTTATTTGAAAAAATATAATCAAGGACATTTTTATAATGATAAACTTAATGCAGATTTTTATAATGGTCACAATGTAGTAGAAAACTCAACTGTAAAGTTCTCTGATTTAGATGGAACAGGTGATATTAAAATTATTAAAAAGAATAATTTTATAATCTTTAGTAATAAATTTTATCGAAAAAATATTATTGATCTTCAAAAAAAATGGTATTTTGATATTCAAAAAAAAATATTATATTTATATAATAAAATTGAAACTTCAGATGTTAATTTTCTAACAATTAGATCTGGTTATTTTAATATAAACCATAAAATATTTGACTTTAATAAATTAAAAGTTTCAACTAAAAGTGGTGGTTTAGAAAGAGAAGTTTTTAGTTTGAATGGAAATGAAAGTTTTTTTCATGACGAAGCTTTATCACCAAAATTTACATCTCAAAATTGCTTTGGAAATACAGATGGTCATATCAATTTTAGCGATAGTAAAAACCAAGTAAGTTTTAAAATTTTTAATGAGGTGGGCATTTCTGCGCCAATGTTATGTTTTCAAAAAGATATTAATAATTCTTATTTTTTTAGACTTTTGACATCTTTTAAGGAAAGTAATGATGTTAAAAGCTCGTCTACAAACAAAATTTTTGAAAATTTAATATCAATAAAAATAAATTAAAAATTATAAAGAAAACAATCTAGCATTATTAAATATATTTGATGAAAACGAATCAGCTTGGAAAATTTATCTTTATAAAGTAAAAATCAGTTAACTATATTGAATTAGTTGAATAGATTAACTTATGAAAAAAATTAATTATAAATTTTTACCAAAGGAACCTAAATGAAAATATTAATTACAGGTTCAGCTGGTTTTATAGGTTCTGCACTTTCAATTAAACTTCTAAACAAAGGTCATAAAATTATAGGTATTGACAATCATAACGATTATTATGATGTTTCTCTTAAAGAAGAACGTTTAAAAAGGCACATAAATAACTCAAATTATAAACACTTTAGAATAAGCATTGAAAACCGAGAAGCTATAGAAAAAATATTTAATGATGAAAAATTTGATGTAGTTGTAAATTTAGCAGCTCAGGCAGGTGTCAGATACTCAATTGAAAACCCTTTTAAATACATAGACTCAAACTTAGTTGGTTTTGCAAACATACTTGAGGGCTGTAGACATAATAATGTTAAACATTTAATTTATGCCTCTTCAAGTTCTGTTTATGGTCTTAACACCAAACTACCTTTTTCAATCCATGATGGAACAAATCATCCAGTAAGCTTGTATGCTGCTACAAAAAAAGCCAATGAATTAATGGCTCATGCGTATAGTCATTTATATAATTTACCAACAACAGGCTTAAGATTTTTTACAGTATATGGTCCTTTTGATAGACCGGATATGGCTTTACAAAAATTTGCAAGAGCAATTATTAATGATCAGCCAATAAATATTTATAACAAGGGTAATCATCTGAGAGATTTTACTTATATTGATGACATTGTTGAAGGGGCATGCAAAGTCGTTGAGAAACCTGCATTTTCAAATAATGATTGGGATAGTAATAATCCTGATCCAGCAACTTCTCGCGCACCCTATAGAATCTATAATATAGGTAATAATAAACCAGTTAATTTGATGGATTATATTTTAGCATTAGAAAGTTCACTTGGAAAAAAGGCTAAAAAAAATTTTTTAGATCTTCAACCAGGTGATGTGATTGATACTTATGCTGAAACCAATGATTTTGTAGATCGATTCGAGTATAAGCCTTCTACAAGTATTGAAAAAGGTATAGCTATTTTTGTTTCATGGTTTAAGAAATATAGCAATGAATAATAAAATATTAATTACTGGAGGAGCAGGTTTTATTGGTTTTGAATTATATAATTTAAAGACAATTTTTATAGAGCCAGGATTAATAGAGAAAAGTTGGTTTTGGTGGCAACTCCCTAATAAAATTAAATGGCATGCTGCATCTTTAATAAATGGCGGAACAAAATCTATAATTAGTTTGGTTATCAAAAATAAATCTTGAATTGTGAAGACCTTTAAAAAAATTATTGACTTACTCACCCCACAAGAGAGTGGTCGTTTTATTCTTATTTTAATAATAGTTTTAATCTCTGGTTTGTTAGACGTGTTCGGGGTCGCCTCAATTATGCCATTTATAGCAGTTTTGTCAAAACCAGAGCTAGTAGAAACTAACACAATCTTGGCTTCTGCTTATAAATTTTCTCAAAATTTCGGTGTTAATACAACTAGTCAATTTTTGTTTTTGTTAGCTTTATTTTCATTCTTAACACTAGTCTTTTCAATGGTCTTCAAAGCACTAACAATGTATGCGCAACTTCGTTTTGCTGTTATGCGAGAATACTCTCTTGGCAAACGATTACTCGAAGGATATGTGCGTCAGCCTTATGTTTGGTTTTTAAATAGAAACAGCGCAGAATTAGGTAAAAATATATTATCTGAAGTTAGTAGATATACAAATTATTGCTTACTTCCAATGGTAAATATCATTTCCCATTCTATTCTGGCAATTGCATTAATCTCACTAATAGTTTTTATTAATCCAACGGTTGCATTTGTTTCTTTTACTGTTTTAAGCGGATCATATTTTATTATATACAAATCAGCTGGTGCTATCCTTGAAAAGATTGGAAAAAAAAGTTTTCGGTCTAACGAAGATCGTTTTGGTGCTTTGCAGGAACTTTTTGGTTCCATAAAAGAGCTAAAAGTGAGAGGATTAGAACAAACTTATATTGACAAATACTCTACATCGGCTCAAATATATGCTAAGGCATTAGCATCATCACAACTTATTTCTCAGTTACCTAGGTTTTTTATAGAGGCCATAGCTTTTGGCGGAATCATAATATTGGTATTAGTTCTTTTAAAAAATAACAATGAATTGACTTTGGCACTACCTACTATTGTCTTATATGTTTTTGCAGGGTACAGGCTTATGCCCGCACTACAAGCAATATATCGCTCTTACGCCGATCTTCGTTTTTCTAATACTGGATTAAATGCACTACACAAAGATATAATGAGTTTGAAATCGAAAAAAACCGAAAATAATAATTCAGGTTTGATTTCTCTTAAGCAAAATATTGAATTAAAAAATATTTATTTTACTTATCCCAATGCCATTCAGCCAGCTTTAAACAATATCTCTATGACCATTCCTTCAAAAAGTATCGTTGGTTTAGTTGGTAGCACAGGCAGCGGCAAGACTACTCTGGCCGATACTATTTTAGGCTTATTAGAGTCTCAACAAGGAACGTTAACGATTGATGATAATTGTATAGACAATAATAATCGGAAGTTGTGGCAAAAAAACATTGGTTATGTTCCTCAGAATATTTATTTATCTGACGATACGGTTTTGGCCAATATTGCCTTTGGAGTAGAACCAGGCAATATAAATGATGCCGAAGTATACAGATCCGCAAAAATTGCAAATATCCATGACTTTGTAATTAATGAACTTTCTGATGGTTACAATACTATAGTTGGTGAGCGAGGAGCTCGTCTATCAGGAGGTCAACGTCAGAGAATAGGTATTGCAAGAGCCATGTATCATAACCCCCAATTATTTATTTTTGACGAAGCTACTAGTGCATTAGATAGTATTACCGAAAATACAGTTATGGAAGCGATAAAAAAATTAGGTAAAAAAATTACAATTATAATAATTGCACATAGATTAAGTACAGTTCGTGATTGTGAAAAAATTTTTTTACTTGAAAAAGGAAAGTTAATAGACGAAGGCACTTTTGAAACATTGGTAAAAACTAACAAAAATTTTAGTTCTATGGTAAAAAAACAGTAACTTAAATTAACTGATTAAAATTTTATGAATAATTTCAATAAAATTAGCAAATGTAGAATAAGTGGATCTAGTAACTTAAAAACAATTTTAAACCTGGGCAATCAATCACTTACGGGAGTATTTCCAAAAATATCCAATCAAAAAATTACTAAAGGACCTCTTGAACTGGTATGGTGTCCAGATAGTGGATTGGTACAATTAAAACATTCTTACAATCCTAGTGAGATGTATGGTTTAAACTATGGTTATAGATCCGGTCTCAACAATTCAATGGTTCAACATTTAAAATTTAAAGTTGATCGGCTAACAACAAAAGTGAAATTAGATGATTTAGATATTGTATTGGATATAGGAAGTAATGATGGAACATTGTTGAATTCATACAATAACAAAAATATTCATCGAATTGGCATGGACCCTACGGCCGGTAAGTTTAGACAGTATTACGATGAAAATATTCTTGTAATTGAAGATTTTTTTTCAAAAGACAAGTTTTTTGAGTCTTCAAAAAACAAAGCAAAAATTATTACATCGATTGCAATGTTTTATGATCTTGAAGATCCTTCAACTTTTGTACAAGAGATTTCCGAAGTATTAACTGATGATGGAATTTGGCATTTTGAACAAAGTTATTTACCCACAATGCTTAGAATGAATTCCTATGATACCGTGTGTCACGAGCATATTGAGTATTATTCATTAAGTGTAATTTATAAGCTTCTTACCAAGCATAATTTGCGTATTATTGATGTTGAGCTGAACTCCGTAAATGGAGGAAGTTTCGCTGTTACAGCTGTTAAAGAGAATTCGCTTTATTTAGGAAATGGTGAGATAGTAAATTGGTTATTGGAACAAGAAGACCGAATGGGGCTTAATACATTAAGACCCTACCAAGCATTTGCTAAACGTGTGTCGCAACACCGAGAAGATCTAAGAAATTTAATTATTGGCATACGAAATGCTGGAAAGTCGGTAGTTGGTTATGGAGCCTCTACCAAAGGTAATGTGCTTCTTCAATTTTGCGAACTTGGCCCATCTGAAATTTCATGCATAGCCGAAGTAAATCCTGAGAAGTTTGGAGCGTATACACCAGGAAGCAATATTCCAATTCTTTCTGAAAAAGAAGTTCGAGCAAAAAAACCAGACTATATGCTTGTCTTACCATGGCATTTTAGAGATGGGATATTACAAAGAGAAAAAGAATTTTTAAAATCAGGGGGGAGATTAATATTTCCATTACCCGAAATAGAGATAATATAATTTTTTAACAATAGTTATGTAAAATTATAAATGAAAAATGAATTTATCATACTTCTAAAGTATTATGGTAAAAACTAAATAATGAAAAATAAATTTTGTTTTATGTTAAAAAGTTTTTTAGGTGACCTTCAATATGCCAAAAGACTAATTCAGACTTTTCATAAATTTAATAAAGATAACATCCATATGTTTGTTGTGGTACCAAAAGACGATGTTAAAATATTTCAGCAAATTGAAAATCAAAATAATATTTCAATCTTAGATGAGACGAGTATTGGATTGGAATTAGTCACTGATAATAGTGTTAGAGGCATTAGACCAGGATATATTAACCAAGAACTAATAAAACTTGGTTTTTGGGAAACTGGAATTTGTGATAATTATTTTTGCATTGACTCTGATGCTGAATTTATAAGAGATTTTTATATCAAGGATTTTATGTATGATAAAGTTACTCCATACACAGTTTTAATTGAAGACAAAGATCTCCAAGTTGATCGAGAATATTATTATGCTTTTTGGAAAGGTAGAGAAAATAAGTTAAATAAGATAAAAGAATTTATAGACTTTCGAGATCCAAGATCCTTGACCTGTCATGGCAATACAACTTTTAATTGCGAGGTACTAAAGTCTTTCAAGAAAGATTTATTGAATAAAAAAAGTATTAATTATATAGATATTTTAAAGATTTCACCCTATGAATTTTCTTGGTATAATTTCTGGTTACAAAAAACCAACATAATTCCAATTAAAGTTATAGAGCCTCTTTTTAAGTGTTTTCATTTAAAAAAACAACATACAGATTATATAAACAGAGGAATTACTCTTGATGATATTGCCAGAGGTTATTTAGGTGTCATAATTAATAGTAACTATTCACGTGGTTATGGAATAGTTTCTTACAATACTAAAAGTCCTTATAAAAAAAAATTCAATTATTATTTAAAATCAATTAAACGTAGATTTGGTAAAGATTAATATTTTATATTATGATTTTTATTTATGAATTAATATGTAGACAACATAGTCATGAAGTTTGTAATGCTGGATTTCTAGATTTGTTTTGTAAAGCATTTCCGAATGAGAAAATTG
>Ga0115567_10006732_pt1 | contig 10945 bp, 6 predicted proteins | sample COGITO_mtgs_1204_2_FD_88679 | JGI IMG/M metagenome (GOLD analysis project Ga0115567, IMG submission 88679) | Pelagic marine microbial communities from North Sea - COGITO_mtgs_120412 | ecosystem: Environmental > Aquatic > Marine > Epipelagic | place: Germany:Helgoland, sampling site Kabeltonne... | reverse complement strand
CTCGTCTTGGTGCATAGGTTGCAAATCAACGTCCGCTATCGTTGCAGGATTAGGTATCTGCACATCTTGCGTACCGCCACCGATTTGTTCACCTAAACCAATGGGAGTGCCGGCCGTTACGTCAAAACCGGTTATCTCATTGAAGAAAGTTGAACCGCTTTCTATTCTGGTAGCACGAATATTCGAGTTTGTAGCAACTGGAATATAATAACGACCTAAAGTTGCATAGAATTTCGCAGAAGAATCACCGTTGACGTCCCAAGTAAAACCGAATCTTGGCGCAATAAGGGTGTCAGACTTTAAAAAGGTAGTGCCTTCTGAATCTAAGTTCTCAAAGGTCTCGCCACGAATAGCCGCATAAGCTTGCATATCATCTGCAAACCGCCACGTGTCTTCAACATACCAAGCTGTATTTTCCAATGAAAACTTGCCGCTAAGTGAGTCGTTTGTAATTGAACGCACCGCTAACGTGCCTTCCTCGACTTCCACTCCGTTTATGATATTGTTGTTATTTGGATGAGCTTCAAAATAGCGATAATAAATGCCACCGGTATAAGATCGACCGGGATCATAAGAATCATATTCTTGAGTTTCATAGCCGGCTTTCAACAAGTGATCGCCAAGGTTATATTCAATGTCTGTACGCCAGCCTACTCGTTCGTCGCGTCTGGCTACGTCGGGCGACGTAACAAACGATTGTGCTGGATTCCAGCAGCCAATTGTTATGCGTTGACCAAATGTACGACCACCAGTAGTGTCAAAAGCACGAGGACAGTCACCGCCGTCTAACAGACCAACCTGTTCGATTTTACTTTCAAGCTCGCCATATGTGAAACGTAAGGTTAAATCTTCTGTTAAATATCCGGTATAGCTTCCAATAAATATATTGCCGCCGCTCACTTCGTCAAAACTTTCTATTTGAGTTCCGCGATACCCAACATTCGTTATTGGATTATTGGTACCAGGAATACGGTCATTTTCGTACAAACTAATCTTGCTAGTTTCCTCATTATCAATATAAGTGCCGCTAATACGATGATTGTCAGTAATTTGCCAATCTATTTTCGCAACATAGCTAGGGTCTGTAATGACCGTGTCTTCAGTATCAATACTTCTGAAATTTTGGAATTTATAACGTTGCCCCGTTATATTGGCCATAATAAAAAGTTTGTCTTCAATAATAGGACCAGAAGCGGTAAAGCTGTAAGTCAAGTTATCGACACGGTCATCTTGCCTGAACGTACCAATGCCATCATCAGTATTCTGCAAATCAAACGTGTTTGTTGAAGAAGCGCGAAGCGCATTTGGACGCCAATATGCTGAAGTATTAAATTCCCAATCGTTAGTACCTGAACGCGTGATTGTATTTATCACACCCCCTAATGAACGACCATATTCTGCTGGCAAACCGCCACGTTTAACTTCAATTTGAGATACAGCATCAAATGGAAGCGTAGCGAAACCTAAAAGCTCTCGTAAATCGGTAACATCAAAACCATCGATGTAGTAACCGTTTTCAGCAACTGAGGAACCACCAAAAGAAGGTAAGTTACGGCCAAAGCTATCGCCGCCTTGGTTTGTTCCTGGTGTCAATAACGAAATACTAACAATATCTCTTGACACAGGTAATAACTCAATTGAGTCAACGCTAAAGACAGTAGACGACTCAGATGAAGAGGTGTCAATACGTAATAACCGACTACCTTTAACTTGTACCACTTCAACTTGGTTAAAGTTGACCACTGAGCCTTGAGAAAGACTAACTTGAACAGTACGTGTTTCGCCATCCGCGTTAGTTACTTCATATGCGCCAGGCTTTACATTACTGAAACGAAAGCGACCATCATCCCCTACAGTGATGGTTCTTTTCGCGCCAGTTTGTTGGTTAACGTAAGTTACCTCACTACCCGCATCTTCGTTTCCGTATATAGAGCCGGCGGTTGTTTGTGCCAGAGTAGGAGCCGTGAAACTCACTGCCATAGCAGCGGTTACGGCTAAAGGTATTAGTCGTTTTTTAAATGTAAACATGTTGTTCCCTTACAATCTGTGGTTGATTGCTATAGTTAAATTGTGTGTTATCTCTTGTGGGAAAGGTTCATTATTATTGTTTGGAGACGCCGTTTCCCCTACATACAAGAACATTTATGACCTTTTTTGTCAATAGTTTGACATAAATATTACATAAGTTATTTCTCTTTAGAATGACCCGCGAAAAATCAACGAAGATTTTACGAGAGCCAAAAAAACCGTCCAGTTACCGTATGTGAATTTCTAAACCTTTAAGTAATATACCTTTTATAAACAGTCGCTGCGTTTGCGCTTCATAAAACACACCGTCACCTTTTTCGAATTCACTTCTATTGTTTACTAAAGTCATTGTTTTCTTATCTACTAGTATTTCTATTGGTTGTTGCGGCAGTCCATTTATAACCATCGTCACATTACGTTTCGCAGGAGCTTCTTGGTAACTCCCAGACAAGGCAACATCGATTTTGAGCCGATAATTTCCGTTAAATTCGGTTTGTTCACTGTTAAATATTATTTTTTGGTACTGATTGCTGTCGATACTGTTTGGATCTTTGCCATCATCTTCAAATAACGTGTAAGAAGCACTAACAACACTAGCGTCGGCAAAATAATCCACTCTAATTTCTTTAGTTGAATAGGCACTCGTATTGCTCATATCACCAACTGAGGGAATAAATGCACCTGCCTTCACAAAAATTGGTAAGGTGTCCAGTTCAGCCTGCGCCTCAATTGTTTGTCCACCAACTATGCGAGTATTCTGCCAATAATCAAACCACACACCTTTTGGTAGCATCAGCTCTTTTTGCACCTGCCCTTGCTGCGTTATTGGTGCGACCAAAAATGCATCGCCCCATAGGTACGCGTCTGTGCGGTTTATATCTTGACCAGCATAGTCCATAAACAGCGGCCGCATCATGGGGATGCCGGTTAATGAATTGAGCATGCTTAAACTATAATTATAGGGCAGCAGTCTGTAGCGTAGTTTGATGTATTTACGCACAATTTCTTGTGTTGTAGCATCGTGAAAGACTGGCTCGGGCGCAATATGGTCTTGTGCGTGAGGCCTGTAAACAGCCTGAAATGCACCGTACTGAAGCCAGCGCATGTAAAGTTCGGCGTCAAAGATTTCTCCGCCAGCAAACCCGCCTAAATCAGAGTGAGTATAGGCTAAACCAAACATGCTCATTTGCAGCGCAAGTTCCACTTGAGACTGAAAACCACCCCAAGAGCGTTCAACATCACCTGTCCACGGGATCATGCCGTATCGCTGACTTCCTATAAAACCTGAGCGCATCATAATAAATGGACGGCGATCTGGACTTGCCTCTTTCTGTTTGTTGTAAACCATTTCGGCCCACTTATGACCATATACATTATGCACTTCGTTTGCTGTCACTTTTTTGTTACCAAACTGATGAATGGTATCGCTTGGGTGTACTTCTGGTTCACCTAAGTCGCCCCACCACCCAGCAACGCCTTGGTCATTCAAGCTTTGGTAAAACTGCCAAAACCAGTCTTGCGACTTTTTGTTAAATACATCTACCAGCCCCGTATTGCCAAAGTAGAACTCAAATTGTTTAGCATCTCCTGCCAAATTTTTAGCGAGAGACTTCGCTGCAATCGCTGAATCAAACTGCTTTGAAGACGATAAAATAAAAGGCTCGGTAATCATAATGGTATTAACACCTTTATCAGCGAGGGTTTTTATCATTTTTTTGGGCTCAGGCCAGGTTTTTTCATCCCACCTTAAATTACCCATATGACCCTTTATGTCGGCGCCAAACCAGTATAAATCGAGCACGACTGCGTCTACAGGAAAGTCTTGTTCAATAAATTTATCAATCGTATCTAGCACTTCTTGCTGATTTTTATAACCAAACCTTGATGCATAGTTGCCCAGGGCCCAACGCGGAGGCATGGGCTGCTTTCCGGTTGCACCCACAAAGTTTTCTATCAATTCATAATAATTACTACCCGCGCTAAATATATAGGCAGTACGCCCCGCAGTAGCTTCAAATTGCAGCACGTCTGCTTGCGTGTGACCAATGTCGAGAAAACCATTTGCACTATTATCAAATGCAATAACATAACCTCTATCAGACATTACCGCCGGTAAGGAATAATACATCTGATTAGATTCAGTGCTATAGCCATAATGGGCTTTATTGTAAAGGGGCATTCGGTGTCCGCGCCGATTCATGCCTAACACACGTTGCCCACCGCCAAGTAGTGCTTCATCCTTACTTAGTGCGAAGCGAAAGCCTTTAATGGTTTGATAATTAAAAAGGCCTACTTCTTCTTCGACTAATAAGCCTTTGTGATTAAAGAAAGAAATGGCAAAAGGCGATGTCTTTAGCTTAACTACAAGATCAGGCAGACTAAACGTATATCCGTCGGACGTTTTTTCCAGAGTTCCTTGCGTATAAACGCTATGCGCTTCAGGCAGCGCAAATGATGGCAATTGCGGCGTATTTTCTGGTTCATAGAAAACTTCAACCGTACCCTCGTTAATAGCGGTTATACTTAGTTTTGCGTCGCTCAAGCTTACCGACAATACGCCTTCTATTAGTTTTGCATCCGTTAGCACACGCTGTGCGTTTACGTATGAGCTAGGAAGTAAGCTTAAGCAAATCAGTATTGAAGTTAAAAAGAAAGCGGCTTGAAGTCTGTTTCTCAGTGAAGACAAAAATTTACTCATAATCGCCTCCCAGCGCCAATTCTAGTATTGCAGATTCGTTAGGCTCCAGTACTATTGAAACAGTGGCGCTGTTTTCTTGGTTATTTAAATAAGCTTCTGTTTCCGTTAACAAATCATTTAGCACATGTTGCCCCGCTTTCAAGCCCCAAATATCAACAATTGCTTTGGGCAGCGATAAGCTTAGATTAGTCTTTTTATCATCGAAATTTGATACCACAATTAAGGCCGTGCTAGTAGTGTAACGAACAAAACTGAACTGTCTTTCAGAATAAGCCCCTGCTTCATGTAGATTATGGGAATGCAAACTTTTGTACTCACCTTGCATGGCAGGATGGTCAGCAGAAATATTAACAACATCAATATAGTACTGTCGTAAAGCTTTCTCAGCTTCCGTAGACTTATCACCGTTAAAGTTACCATCGCTCATCCAGCGCTGATGAGCTGGCACGCCAGCATAATCGAAAATCGTAGTGCGACTAGGATTTCCGAAACCGGTTTCCTCACTACCGTCTTCGCCAACATCTTGACCAAAATAAAGCATAGTAGGCGATTTACTGATAAGCGCAGACACCACCATGGCAGGCTTACCAATAAGGGCGTCACCAGCAAATTCAGGGCTGGCAATACGCTGTTCATCATGATTCTCCAAAAAATGAAGCATATGAGGCGCAATATCCGCAAGATTTCTTTGAATATCTTCAAGAGGCGATGCTGGCCCATTATTTTGCATAACTGCTTTAAGCGTATCGTAAAACTCAACCTTGTCGTATAAGTAGTCCATTTTGCCTACATGCAAATAGTCTCTATATAAATCTGGATTATAGACTTCTGCCAGCAATAGAGTATTAGGATATTTTGCTTTAATAGACGAGTTTAAAAATGACCAAAATTCTACCGGTACCATTTCAGCCATGTCGTATCTAAAGCCGTCGACGCCTTTTTCTAGCCAGAAATGCACAATGGCTTCAAACTTATACCAAGAATCTGGTAAATCTGATTGCTGTTGCCAAAAGGCATGGTGTTCAGGGTGGGGTTTATCGCGATATGCTTGATCAAGTTCGGGAAAATCATAACTGCCGTCTGGTCTAACACCATAGTTGACTTTCACCGTCTCGTACCAATCATTCGCATTAGGCTTGGCAGCACGCGAGCCATTGCCAGTCCATTTAGCCGGATTTTCGTCAAATTGACTATCAGATAATGAATGGACATCACCACCTAAAGGTTTATACCCATTTTCACCATCGGGGACTGAAAAAGACTGACCTGGAATATAATAGAAGTTATTATGCTTTGCATATTCAAGATTGGTTTTGTCATTAGCACCAAAGTTACTTTGTCCTTCAGGCAATTTAGTTGAATCGTAATGGCGCGCTACGTGATTTGGCACAATATCGATTATTACTTTCATATTGTGCTGATGAGTACGCTTTATTAAAGCTTCAAATTCAGCTAGACGCTTGTTTGGATCTGCGGCTAAATCTGGATTAACATTGTAGTAATCCTTAACTGCATACGGAGAGCCTGCTCGGCCTTTAACAACGTCTGGATCGTCTAAGGAAATTCCAAAACTGCTGTAGTCGTTTATGACCGCATGATGAGGAACCCCAGTATACCAAACGTATGACGTACCCAGTTCTTTTATACCAATTAGCGCTTCATCCGTAAAATCTGCAAACTTGCCTACACCGTTTTCCTCAATAGTACCCCAAGGTTTATTGGTCATATTAGTATTGCCAAATAGGCGTGTAAATACTTGGTATATAACTGGTTTGCCAGCGCCTTGTGCATGGTGCATGGCTTTGCTCTTATCTGACAAATTCATGGTCTCTACGCCTTTTTTTGTTGAGTCTGGTTGCTGAACCTGACCGCATGCTGCAATTATTATTAAGCAGACGGCTATAAAAGCTAAGCTCTTTTTCACTTTGCTGTTCGCGTAAAACGATAAGTTCTCTACAGATAAAGTCATTCGATAATCGATGCGTTAATTAAAACCTAATGATAGAGTAACGCTTAATATCGTTTTAAAACAGTTGCAAACGTATGCAATGTTGCATTTATTCTTCCTAAGATCTTGTTGATCACCTGCATCATGTTAATCGCTACAGTCACTTAAAATTAATCATTGCTGAAGAATATGCTATTATCTTGTAGTTCAGTTGGATGTACCTCTGCGTAGGGTCAATTCATTCTATCCAAAAGTTCCAGTTGAGCAATATTTACATTTAGTGGCAAATAGCCTTACCGTTACACCATTAAATACACACAAAACATCAAATAATAAGGAAAATAATGTTATCTAAAAACACGTTATTAATTGCCATGCTTGCATCTGTACTTGGTTTAGCAGCTTGTTCTGAGCCACAAGAAGAATCGATGAAAGAAACGAAAGAGGATGCTAAAGAACTTGTTGCTGATGCAAAAGAAGAATCGAGCGACATGCTTGATGACGCAAAAGACAAAGCGCAAGAGTTAAAAGAAGACGCAGCCGAAGTATACGAAGACGCTAAAGAAGAAGCCTCTGAAAATATTGACGACGCTAAAGCAAAAGCGAAAGAAATGAAAGAAGAAGCGGCGAAAGAAGTAAAAGAAGCTTGCATCGCCGCTAAGAAGACGCTTGGACAAGATACCAGCGGCTGTTAGTCAAATATTGTTTATATTAAAGCCGGTACTAGTTGTGTTTAGTCGCAACTAGTACTCTGCAATATGTACCCTTAAGACTCACCCCATTTTCTTTTTAGTCTTGGTGGTAGGTAAAGAATTAGCAGGGTCATCTGGCCAAAAATGTTTCGGATACCTACCCTTCATCTCTTTTTGTACCCCACAATAACTACCTGTCCAAAAGTTTGGCAAATCACCCGTTTTTTGAATTTCTTTATGTCCAGGAGACAGGAGAGACAGAGTGATTGGCAGCATCGCTTTACCTACACTTGGCTTGTATTTTACACCGAAGAGTTCTTGAACCCTTATAGCCAAACTTACTTTGCCTTCTTCACTATAATTGAGTTGATAATTGCTTCCTGTTGGCGCGCAAAAGTGCGTCGGAAAGTATTCTTCTAGATATTGCTGCTGTTGATAAGTGAGCATAGATGAAACGATGTCGACCCACCGCAACTGAGTCAATTGATGCCAACTAACAAGATTTATTAAATAAGGTGTCAACCATTCGTCCATGGTCAGCACCAAAGATTCAATTGAAACCTTGGGGAAGTCTTTTACAAATTTCGTGTCTACTGTTTTCGCCAATGAAATACGTGCTAATAGTTTGTTTGCCTTTCCTAACAAAGTCCCCAATCCTTTTCGCTTTATTTGTTCAAGTAAAATGTTAATGGTGGTCTCGTCGGCCTTCAAAGGGCAAGGTTGAATTAAAAGTTCAATGGCCTCTAAGTTGGTCACTTTTTTACCAACGACTTTCAAGAGCTGTTCGTCCCAACTTTGTAAATAATTAATTTGACTATTGCTTGCTAGGTAGGCATCGCGCAGGCTATTGGGTAACTCACAATATTGTCTAATTGCGCCGTTTGTTTTAGTCGTGAGTTGCGTATTAATGCAAATAATCCATTGGGGCGTAAAATTAGCGTCATCGCTAATAAACTCAGCGCCGGTTCCATCGGTTAATGTGTATGTGTTGTTATGTCGTTTAAGACCAATTTTATCGGGAAACGCTTTTAATAAGATTGAAGCAATCGACTCTTCTATATCGTTCAAACAAGCTATGCTAATTTTGGCCGAACTTTCGCTTAAACCCAATCCACCGATGATACGTTTTATATCTTTATAATGGTCAAACGTGCCTATAGGTTTTTTAGCGGCATGAATGTGACGTAGAATGAATTTACATTGAATAGTAATATCTTTACTACCAACCAGTCTATCTAAGGGTTTTCCTTCTATGATTGCCACTAAAACCGCTGTAAGCAATTTAGTCTGCTGAATGTGCTCCGCAGCTTTACTCGTATTCACTAACAAGCTTGCTAAACGAGGGTGGGTACTAAAACAAGTCGCCTGCTTACCTTTTTTAGTTATTTGATAATCAGTATCTAATAAGCCAAGGCGTTCTAAAAGCCAACTCGCGTACTCTATTTGCGCCTGACTTGGTTTGTCAATTAACGGAAGCTGAGTAAAGTCTGTGCCCCACTCAAGCAGCATGAGTAAACTTTGGCTAATATCAACTTCAGTTATTTGCGCCGGTGCGTTTTCTTGCAAGACCTGCTGCTGTTCTTGTGACCATAGCCGGTAACATACCCCTGCTTGTTGCCGACCCGCCCTGCCAGCTCGCTGAACGCTAGACGCTTTTGAAATCATTTGTTCACTTAGTTGATTAAGCTTGCGCGCAATATTAAAACGCTGGACTTTTTCGCGCCCGCTGTCGATAACAATATTAACACCGTCAATCGTTAAACTCGTCTCGGCAATATTAGTGGCGAGTACAATTTTTCGTTGCCCTTTTGCAGGTATATCTATGGCTCGTTTTTGCTGCTGCGGTGTTAATGCACCATATAGCGAAGCAACAATTGTGTCGTTGCTTAAAGTGGCACTGAGTTTTGAACTAATGCTATTAATAAGCGCCGCGCCCGACAAAAAGACTAATATGTTGCCTTGATGCTTTTGGTGAGCTTCAAGCACGAGCGCTACGACTGAATCTTCAAGCGCCCACCTTTTATTCTGCTTGCTTGGCTGAATTGGTCGATAATTATACTCAATTGGAAAGCTTCGTCCTTGTGACGACATTACCTTTGCCAGTGGCATTAGCTTTTTGACTTCATTTACATTTAAAGTGGCCGACATAACCAATAACCTTAAGTCTTCCCGTAGTCCAGCCTGAACTTCTAGACTCAACCCTAGGGCAATATCAGACTGCACACTGCGCTCGTGAAACTCATCAAATATTATTAAGCCAACTGATTTTAGTTCTGGATCTGCTTGAAGCTTTGCTATCAGTAAACCTTCGGTAATGACTAAAAGTCGAGTTTGCGAAGATATAGCCGATTCACCTCGCATCTGATAACCGACCGTTTCACCCACTCTTTGATTTAACTGTGAGGCCAGAAAATTAGCGATTGATCTAACGGCAACCTGCCTTGGCTGTAGAAGTAAGATTTGCTGGTTCGAAAAACAGCTTAACGAGAAAAGCTGAAGCGGCAAATAAGTAGACTTCCCCGCCCCAGGCGGCGCAGACAATATACAATCGTTTTGCTCGATATGGGAAAGTAGTTCTGGCGTTATTGCCTGTATAGGTAAAGATGCCATGTTAGAAACTACCTATTAATTGACGCTCACGAACAAGGCTATAATTCGAACCTTGTAACCACATTCTATGTTCTTTGTTAAAAAATTGTGTAAATAAATGTCGCTAACGACGATTGCTGGGTAGCCACCACAATTGCACCTAAAAGCGCCAGTACAGTGATAATGGGCAGTAACCAAAGCTTTTTACGCACTTTCAAAAAAGCCCATAAGTCTTGTACAAATTCTAGCACTAAAAAGGCTCCTTTAAATTCTCTTTCGTTGGATTAACTTCGCGTTTTTGCCACGCCGATTCATGACGAGAGTATTGCTTATATTGTAAGCCTTTTCTCCACTGCATAAAGAGACCGATTGGTACTATTAAGCAATAATAAGCAAGGGCTAAAATAATGCGTGTATTTATAAATCCTAGCACTGAGGCAATTATCATCCAGATCACATAAGGATAATACAGTAATGCCGGCTTCAAAAAGTATAATAGCATTAACACAATACTAAGCAGCGCTGGCCAGTGCGGCATATTACCATTAAAAAGCCATGGTAGAAGTAACATAAAAATGACAGGAAACGCTATGCTCATATTGATGGCAAAGGTTTTAAGCCCCTCATAGTCGTTTTTACTCACCAGCGGCAGCATCATAGATTGACTAAACCACAGCTTTATTTTTTTCATTTTTTATGTACTCTTTTTTCGCCCACTAAATTAAATGCCTTGACTTAAAAATCTGTCAATCTTTTTCAAACGTAATTTGCTTTGCTTTTATTATTTCGCTAAGCGGCTGGTGCTCTTTTAATAGTATACAATTTTGCATGACTAAGGCATCCATTTCCGTAGCCAAGAAGCTACGTATTGCGTCTTTTGGGGTTCGCACTGGTGGTTCTCCGCGTACATTAAAAGAGGTATTGATAAGCACACCCACGTCAGTTTTTTGTTTAAATACGCTAATTAGCTTGTGAAATTTTGGGTTCGTT
>Ga0115567_10006725_pt1 | contig 10951 bp, 9 predicted proteins | sample COGITO_mtgs_1204_2_FD_88679 | JGI IMG/M metagenome (GOLD analysis project Ga0115567, IMG submission 88679) | Pelagic marine microbial communities from North Sea - COGITO_mtgs_120412 | ecosystem: Environmental > Aquatic > Marine > Epipelagic | place: Germany:Helgoland, sampling site Kabeltonne... | reverse complement strand
AGGTATCGCCCCTAAACCCTGTCGCCACGACGAATTTTTCCGAGCTGTCGGCACGGGACGCGGGGGGCTTCACGTTGGCGACCTTGGTGAACCGGCGCTTCAGTTCGGCCTGTAAATCTGCCTCGGCACCACCGGCGAGCACCTTCGCGACGAACGTCCCGCCCGGCGCCAGCACGTCGAAGGCGAGCTGTGCGGCTGCCTCGCACAGGGCCATGATGCGGTTGTGGTCGGTCTGTTTGTGCCCGGAGGCCGAGGCCGCCATGTCCGACATCACCACATCGGCGGGCCCGTCGAGCCAGTCCTTCACCCGGTCGTCGGCGCCATCCTCGAGGAAGTCGAGGACGTGGATCTCGGCGCCCGGCACCGGGTCGACCTCCTGCAGGTCGAGGCCGACGATGCGGCCCTGCGCCTTGCCCGACCGCGTGCCGAGCGCATTGATCCGCGGCACCGCAACCTGAAGCCAGCCGCCCGGAGCGCAGCCCAAGTCGACGACCCGCGCGCCCGGTATCAGAAAGCGGTACTTGTCGTCCAGTTCCAGTATCTTGTAGGCCGCACGTCCGCGATACCCCTCGGCCTTCGCCCGCTGGACATACGGATCGTTGAGCTGCCGCTGGAGCCAGAGCGTCGAGGACATCTTGCGTCCGCGCGCGGTCTTCACCTTGACCGTCAGGTCGCGCTGACCGCGACCGGACGTGTTTCTGGGCTTGCCGGGGGGTTTGGCCATCCATGATCTATGGCCCGCGCGGCGGGGGCTGGCAAGGGGGTCGGAACGGGGCGGCTTAACCGCAAGTTAGGATTTTGGATCTAGAACGAACAAAGAACGTCTTGCCGGAGATCCGATGTTTCTCTTCTTCGCGACCCTGCTCGTCCTATCCGCGGCGGCGACGGCCCGTGCGCGCGCGCCCCTCGCCCTCCGCAACCGGTGCGCGGTTGAAGCGGATCCATTCCGCGCCCGACGGGTCGTTGTCGGTCAGGAAGTTCGCGGCACGGATCGCCTCCATCTCCTTGCCCGCGCGCGGCTTCATGGACCCCAGGCCGAACAGCGTCACGAACGTCTCGTCGTCGATATCGTCTGGAAGGACGATCCCCCGTTCGGCGATCTCGGCCTTCTTGGCGTCGATCACCGCGCGCGTCACCGGCAGGGCGATCGGGTTCATGATCGCACTGGTCATGCCGGTCGCCATCGCCATCGGCAGAAAGGCGTTGTTGATGCCGTGCCGGTTCGGCAACCCGAACGAGATGTTGGACGCGCCGCAGGTCGTGTTAACGCCCAGCTCGTCACGCAGGCGCCTCACAAGCGTAAAGACCTGAAGGCCTGCGGTGGCCATCGCCCCGATCGGCATCACCAGCGGATCGACGACGATGTCGTGCGCGGGAATGCCGAAATCGGCGGCACGTTCCACGATTTTCTTGGCGACGGCGAAGCGGACCTCTGGGTCCTCGGAGATGCCGGTGTCGTCGTTCGAGATCGCGACGACCGGCACGTTGTATTTCTTGACCAGCGGCAGCACCAGCTCCAGCCGTTCCTCCTCGCCCGTCACCGAGTTCAGCAGCGGGCGCCCCTCGCATGCGGCGAGCCCGGCCTCGAGCGCGCCGGGAACCGAGCTGTCGATGCACAGCGGCACGTCGACGAGGGCCTGCACACGCTCGATCAGCGACTTCATCAGCGGCGGCTCGACGAAGTTGTTGTCGGCGTAGCGCGGATCATCAGCCATCTTGTTGGTGAACACAGCACCCGAATTGATGTCGAGCATCGTCGCACCGGCTGCCACCTGAGCCACCGCGTCGGCCTCCACGGTAGAGAAATCGTCCTGTTCCAGCTCGGCGGCGAGCTTCTTGCGTCCGGTCGGATTGATCCGTTCCCCGATCACGCAGAAGGGCTGGTCGAAGCCGATGATGGCGGTCTTCGACTTCGATTCGACGATCGTGCGGGTCATGAATTATCCTTGTGCTTCTCGTGTCAGTGCGGGCATGGCCCCGTGTGCTGCGGTCCAGTCGGCAGTCGCCTTGATACCGCCCAGCGGGAAGAGATGCACGTGGGTGATGTTGAAATCGGGATTGGCCGCCTTGTGCGCGGCAATGTCCGACAGGAACTCCGTCGGCTCATAGGGCAGCAAAAGCTTGGTCACGTCCATGGCGCGGCGTTGCAGCACGCGCAGCGACGCACCGACCCCGCAGGCCATCGAGAACTTGATGAGGGTCTGCAGCTTTGCCGGGCCGGCCGTGCCGATATGGATGGGCATGCCGATACCCGCCTCGCGCAGCGCCGCGGCCCAGGCGATCACGGGTGCGGCCTCGAAGCAGAATTGCGTGGCGATCGCCATGCGCGCGTCGGACGCATCCGCGAACCGCTGCTTCCAGCGCAGGGCCGCCGACACGTTGTCGTCGGATCCGTCGGGGTCGATATCGCGGTTACCCTCCGGGTGGCCCGCGACATGCAGCCGCTCGAACCCGGCCTTCCCGAAGAGGCCGGTCTCCAGCAACTCCATCGAGGTCGAGAAATCACCGTGCGGCGTGGTCACCCCCCCGGCCAGCAGCAGCGCCTGCTTCACCCCCGCCTCGCCCTGGTAGCGCGCGATCCAGTCGGCGAGCGTTGCGCGATCGGCGATGATGCGCGCGGGAAAATGCGGCATCACGTCGAACCCCTCGCCCGCGATCCGCTTGGCGGTGGCGACCATGTCCTCGATCGGGGTGCCCTCGATATGGGCGATATAGACGCGCGTGCCCTGTGGCAGCAGCGGACGGAAATCCTCGATCTTCTCCGCGGTCCTCGGCATCACCTCGACCGAGAATCCGGTCAGCAGGTCGCGAAGGGCGGCGGTCGGCTCGGTCGGCGCCGGGCGGCGCTTCAGGAACGGGATCAGCGACATCAGGCTCTCCTTCGGGGTCAAGGATCAGGCCCGCCCGCCGTTATCGACGAGGGACTTGATGCGGTCGGGGGTGTAGGCGGTCTCGATCCTCTCCGCCTCGGCGGGGGCGATGTCGGCCGGATCGCCGTCGACCGAATACGGGTCGGCCCGGCGCCATTCGGCGAGGTAGTCGTCGGTTCCCGCGGCACCCGTCCGCATCGCGGCGCGGTCGATTGCCTGCTCGAACCGTTCGGACAACTGCACCTTCGTCGCACCGCGGCCCTTGCCGACGATCACCTGTGCGGGAATATCGCGCCAATAGACGATCGTGACATCCGGCATCGCGATCCTCCCCCCGGTTCGCAGCATCTTCCTGCGCCTGATACGCGCTGCACCACCGTCGGCGGGGTGCGTTTTCGACATGTCGGACGGCATCCGCGACCGCGCGCGCATCCCTCGCCGCGCTTGCGCGGCCCCGCGTCGGGGCGTAGGCTGTCGTCAACACGAAAACCGGAGGGCGTTCAGATGACGCCCAGGCGTCCCAGCAGCGCGGGCGCGTTCCCCAAGGCGGTCGATACCCCCGCGCCGACACGACCCGATCCCGCGACGCTCTATGCCGCGCTGGATCTGGGTACGAATTCATGCCGCATGTTGATTGCCCAGCCGAAGGGCAGCCAATTCCATGTCGTCGACAGCTTCTCAAAGACCGTCCAGCTCGGCCACGGGCTCGAGGCGACCGGACGGCTTGGGCGGGCGTCGATGGGCAAGACTATCGCGGCGCTGAGGATCTGTCGGCAGAAACTGTCGCGCCATGGCGTCAAGCGGATGCGCCTGGTCGCGACAGAAGCATGCCGGCGTGCGGTCAATGGCGCGCAGTTCCTGCGGCAGGTGACGCGCGAGACCGGCCTCACCCTCGAGATCATCGCCCCCGAGGAAGAGGCCCGGCTGGCCGTGATCTCTTGCGCGCCACTGGTGTCGACCCGGACCGAACAGCTTCTCGTGGTGGATATCGGCGGCGGCTCGACCGAGCTTGTGTGGATCGATCTCGTGAACGTGCCGCCCCGCGAACGCCCGCGCGCGATCATGCGGCTTCACTCGGGCTTCGGCGCCGATCCCGGCCCCTTCGCCGCGGCGCGCGTGGTCGACTGGATCAGCGTCCCGCTCGGCGTGGCGACGCTGCGCGACCAGTTTCAGGACGTCGACGACGATGCCGCCCGTTTCGCCCTGATGAGCTGGTTCTTTGAGGAGAGCCTCGCCGATTTCGCCCCCTCCTCGAGCGAACAGTCCCGCGAGGGGTTCCAGATCGTCGGCACGAGCGGGACCGTCACCACCGTCGCGGCAAGCCATCTCGGCCTGCGCCGCTACGACCGGGCGAAGGTCGACGGTCTGCGGATGACATCGGACCAGATCGACGCGGTCATACGCGAGTATCTCAGCCTCGGGCCGGAGGGACGCCGCCTTGACCCGCGGATCGGGCGCGACCGGCAGGCCCTCATCATGTCGGGATCCGCGATCCTGCAGGCGCTGATGCGGCTTTGGCCGACCGACAGGCTCAGCGTGGCGGATCGGGGCCTGCGAGAGGGTTTGCTTTACGCGCAGATGAGCGCGGACGGCGCGCTCGAGGACGCCCCCTACTGACGCGCGGACGCGGCGGGGAAACCGCGATGGCCCGGTGCGCCGGGTCTGGCGGCCGGGCGCCCGCCCGATCGCACACCATGTCGGCATCGGCTGATGTCCACCGCGCCGCACCGGTTCGGCGACAGTCCCGCGCCGGCGTTGAGCGCCCACCCTACCGGCCGCACGATCCGTCGGCCTATTCGCCCTGCCCCGCCACCGCCCGCATGGCCCGCGACAGCAGCACCGCGTCGCAGGCGCTCGCCAGCATCCGGATGCCCTTGCGCTCCAATTCGACAAAATGCGCGGGGTCGAGGCCGAACAGACCCGGCGCCTTGCCCGCGGCGGCGATGCGGGCGATCGCGCGGTCGATGGCGTCCGTGACCTCCGGGTGATCCGGCGCGCCGGGATGGCCCATATCGGCGGCGAGGTCGGCGGGGCCGACGAACACGCAGTCGATGCCGTCGACCGCCGCGATCGCGTCGATCGCATCCAATCCACGCTGCGATTCGACCTGGGCGACGACGCAGATCTCGGCACCCGCCGTCGCGGCATAATCGGCGCGCATCCCCCAGAGCCCCGACCGCGCCACGCCGTACCCAACCCCGCGTATGCCGTCCGGCGGATAACGTGTCGCGGCGACGATGGCGCGGGCCTCATCGGCCGTCTCGACCATCGGCACCATCAGCGATTGCGCCCCGAGGTCGAGCACCTGCTTGATCGCCCAGGCCTCTCCCATCGGCAGCCGCACGATGGCCGGGGTCGGCGTCGCCGACAGCGCCTGCAACTGCGCCTGTATTGTGCCAATGCCGTTCGGCCCGTGTTCCGCGTCGACCAGCGCCCAGTCAAAGCCGGCGTGACCGGCCATCTCGGCCACCAGCGGGCTCGCAAGGTCGAGCCATATGCCCCGCGTCGCACGCCCCGACAGCAGCGCCGCCTTGAACCCGTTTGCGGGCGCCGTCATCAGCGGTAATGCAGCGACCGGCCGTCGTGGAAGATCTGGATCTTTTCGGGCTTGGCCGACAGCGCGACCTTGCGGCCCCGCAGGTCGGGATGGATCCCGGCAAGCTTGCCGATCACGGCCTCGCCCTCGCCTACCTGCTCGAAATAGAGGATCGTCACCTCTCCCAGCGCCTCGGTGAAATCGACCGTCCCTTCGAAGATCGGCGCACCGTCGGTCTCGACCAGATCCTCGGGGCGGACGCCCACATTGACCTTCAGGCCGCGATCCGCGTCCTGCGTCGGCACCGCGGCGACCGCCGTGCCACCACCGGCGAGGCGCACGGTCGTCTGCGCGCCGGTCTCGACGATCTCTCCGGGCAGAAGGTTCATCGCCGGGCTGCCGATGAACTGCGCCACGAACTCGTTCTCGGGCCGCTCATAGAGCGTCAGGGGCGAGCCCACCTGCGCGATCCCCTTATTGGCGAGCACGACGATCCGGGTCGCTAGCGTCATCGCCTCGACCTGGTCGTGGGTGACGTAGATCATCGTCGAATCGGGCATCGATTCCTTGAGTTGCGCGATCTCGATCCGGGTCGCGACGCGAAGTGCGGCATCGAGGTTCGAGAGCGGTTCGTCGAACAGATACACCTTGGGGTCGCGCACGATCGACCGGCCGATGGCGACACGCTGGCGCTGGCCACCCGACAGGGCCTTCGGCAGGCGGTCGAGATAGGGGTCGAGCTGCAGGATCCGCGCGGCCTTGTCGACGGCGGCGTCGATCTCCTCGGGGGTTTTCTTGGCCAGCTTCAGCGAGAAGGTCATGTTGTCGCGCACGGTCATGTGCGGGTAGAGCGCGTAGGACTGGAACACCATCGCGATGCCGCGCTGCGCGGGGGGCACGTCGTTGACGACCATCCCGTCGATCTCGAGCGTGCCTTCCGTGATGCTTTCGAGGCCCGCGATCATCCGCAGGAGCGTGGACTTGCCGCAACCGGATGGCCCGACGAAGACGATCAATTCCCCCTTGTCGATCGTCAGGTCGATGTCCTTGAGGACGTTGACCGTCCCGCCATAGGTCTTGGCGATATTCGTCAGCTTGAGATCGGCCATGTCGTCCCTCCTCGGGTCATGTGTTTCTCGTGTCCGCATGCGTGTGGCGGACGATGCAGGCTTGCCAGGGATCCAGATGCACGGTGCCGCCATCGCCGGGCCGCGCCCCGCCGACACCGTCGGCGACGCTGTTCCATGCCCCCTCGGGCAATGCGACCTCGGCCGGGTCCGGCCCCAGGTTGAAGGCGCAGAATATCGTCTCGTCCCCGAGGCTCCGCTCGAAGGTGACGGCGTCGCCGTCGACCTCGGGCACCGTCATCTCGCCCTTGGCCAGCGCCGCGTTCGCCGCCCGAAGGGCGATCGCCCGGCGGTAGTGATGGATCATCGCGTCCGCGTCATCCTCCTGCGAGGCGACCGCGCGCGACAGGTGCGGCCCCGGCACCGGCAGCCAGGGCTTGGCCGCCGAGAACCCGCCGTTGTCGTTCGACGCCTCCCAGACCATCGGCGTGCGGCATCCGTCGCGGCCTTTGAATTCGGGCCAGAACTGGATGCCGTAGGGATCGCGAAGGTCCTCGAATTCGAGGTCGGCCTCCGGCAGGCCCAGCTCCTCGCCCTGGTAGAGGCAGACGGAACCGCGCAGGCACATCAGCATCGTGGTGTAGGTCCGCGCCGAGACATCGTCGAGATCCCAGCGGGTGAAGTGCCGGATCACGTCGTGATTGGAATACGCCCAGCAAGGCCAGGCGTCCGGCGCGTAATGGTTGAGCCGTTCGAACGTCTCGCCGAGCGCGCCTGCGGTCAGGCGCGCTGGCTGCAGCATCTCGAACGGATAGCACATCTGCACCTTGTCGCCGCCCGACGTGTACTGCGCCATGATCTCGAGGCCGTGCTGCGCGTCGCCGACCTCGCCCACCGCCGCGGCGCCGTAGGGGCGCAACTCGTCCCCGAACCGCTTGAGGAATTCGAGGTTCTCGGGCTGGTTCTTGGAATAGATGTGTTCCTGCCAGTTGTAGGGGTTTACCGACGGCGCGATCGTGTTGTTGCGCCGGTTCGGCGGCAGCGCCGGATTGTCGCGCAGCAGACGGTCGGCGAAGTAGAAGTTGATCGTGTCGAGACGGAAACCGTCGACCCCGCGTTGAAGCCAGAACCGTTCCACGTCCAGCAGCGCGTCCTGAACCTCGGGGTTGTGGAAATTGAGGTCGGGCTGCGAGACGAGGAAGTTATGCATGTAATACTGCATCCGCCCGCCATGCCATTCCCACGCCGTGCCACCGAAGATCGACAGCCAGTTGTTGGGCGGGCTGCCGTCGGGCTTGGCGTCGGCCCAGACATACCAATCGGACTTGGGATTGGTCAGGTCGGTCTTGCTCTCGAGGAACCAGGGATGGCGTTCGGAGGTGTGCGACAGCACCAGGTCGATCATCACCCGGATGCCCAGGTCGTGCGCCGCGGCGACGACGGCATCGAAATCGGCGAGCGTGCCGAACATCGGATCGACGTCGCAATAATCCGACACGTCGTAGCCGAAATCCTTCATCGGCGACATGAAGAACGGCGAGATCCAGATCGCATCCACGCCGAGCGAGGCGATATAGGGCAGCCGCTCGACGATACCGGCCAGGTCGCCTATGCCGTCCGCGTCGCTGTCCTGATAGGACCGGGGATAGATCTGATAGATCACCGCGCCGCGCCACCAATCGGCGTCGAGCGCCATCTGCGTGGCGGGGCTGGGCTTGGTCGCGACGTTCATTGCGGCTCCGCTACTTGACCGAACCCGCGAGGAGTCCGCGGACCAGATACTTCTGCATCGCGAAGAACACCACCAGCGGAACCGCGATCGACACGAAGGCCGCCGTGGCGAGGATTTCCCAGTTGCCGCCGCGCGTGCCCAGCAACTCGACGATCTGCTTGGTCATCACGGTCGTGTTGCCCGAACTGTCGATCAGGAACACCAGCGCCACCAGCAGGTCGTTCCAGGTCCACAGGAACTGGAAGATCGCGAAGGACGCGAGTGCGGGAAACGACAGCGGCAGGATGATCCGCGTGAAGATCTGGAAATCGGTGGCGCCGTCGACCTTGGCGTTCTCGATGATGTCGCGGGGCAGGCCGACCATGTAGTTGCGAAGCAGGTAGATCGCGAGCGGCATCCCGAACCCGGTATGCGCCAGCCAGACCCCGAGATAGCCCTTGCCGATGCCGATCTCGTTATGAAGCGTGAGCAGCGGGATCAGCGCGAGCTGCAACGGCACCACGAGAAGGCCGACCACCGCCGCGATCAGCAGCGCCCGCCCCGGAAAGTCCATCCAGGCAAGCGCGTAGGCCGCGAAGGCCGCGATCAGGATCGGGATGATCGTGGCCGGGATCGTCACCGTCAGCGTGTTGAAGAACGCCCGCGCCATGTTGTCCCCGCCACGACCGGCCGAAACCTCTCCCGTGGTGAACGCATAGATCATGCCGAGCACGAAGATCCCCACGAACAGAGCGGCGCCGATCGTGCCGCCGCTTTCCCAGCCCATCCGACCAAGAATGAAGCGCGCGCCGAGGCCGATCACGGCCCCGAAGGCCGCGGCGACCAGCGCCGCCTGCAATATTCCCGCGCCGAGGATCGCGTCGTAGTTGTCGAAGGTGAATTCCGGCGGCGTCTCGGCGGTGACGAAGACGCGCTGCCCGCGGCCCGACATCTCCTCGACGCTCGTGTAGGTGTAGTTGCCGTCGGCATCGACCAGCATCGTCTCTCCGTCGTCGAACTCGGCGGTCTGGCCGATCTCGTAGGCGGCGACGTCGCGCGACGAGGTGCCCCAGGCGGAGATCGTGTTGGCCTCGATCGCCGCCTCGTCCTGACCGTCCTCGATGAACAGGTTGCCTGACACGACATAGACCCCGTCGATCAGCTCGGCCTCGTCGCCCGATGCCGTGCGAAGCGTCAGGTTCTGCTCGGCCGGGAACAGCGCCTTCCACCAGCCCGACGCCGCGATCTGGTCGCCGGTGCGGAACGACGACACCAGCAGGCCGACGGTCGGAAAGATCCACAACAGCACGAGCGCCAGCACCGACAGGTGGACCGCCCAGGTCAGCGAGGATTTCGTGCCTGCGATGTTGTCGGCCATCAGCGCATCTCCTTGCGGGCGTTATGGATGTTCCACACCAGGATCGGCGTGACGAGCAGCATGATGACCATCGCGCTGGCCGATCCCACGCCCCAGTCGAGCGCCACGAAGAGCTGGTTGTACATGTAGTTGGCCAGCACCTGCGTGTTGTTCTGACCGTTGGTCAGCGCGAACACGATGTCGAAGACCTTGAGAACGACGATGGTGATGGTCGTCCAGACGACGACGATCGTCGACGAGATCTGCGGGATCTTGATCTTGAAAAAGATCTGGAACGGGTTGGCCCCGTCGATGATCGCCGCCTCGATCGTCTCCTCGGGGATGCCGCGCAGGGCCGCCGACAGGATCACCATGGCGAACCCGGTCTGGATCCACACCAGGATGATCATCAAGAAGAAGTTGTTCCACAAATCGATCGTCAGCCATTGCTGCGGCTCGCCGTAGTCCAGCTCGGCCGTCAGCACGCCGAAGATCAGCAACGCCATCTCGACCGCCAGCAGCGCGGCGAGGATTGCGCCGATCCCGCGCAGCACCTTGACGCCGAGCGACGCCGTGTTGGGCAGCGCCTTGATCAGGTTCCACGCGACATAGGCCGACGCGGCGAGCAGCGCGAGAAACAGCAGCGACGGCACCAGCCTGAGCCACAGGAACGACCCGATCCCCCCGTCGAACCGCAGCCACAGCGCGTTCAGCACGCCGATCTGCTCAGCACCCGCGGGGCGGCTGTCGTAGATCAGCTTGAAGATGACGGCCGCACCGACGAACGAGATCGCCATCGGCATGAAGATCAGCGACTTGGCGAGCGCGCCCCACCTGATCCGGTCGGTCAGCTGCGCCGCCAGCAGTCCGAACGCGGTCGACAGGGCGGGCACCACGATCAGCCACAGCGCGTTGTTACGCAGCGCCTCCCAGAACTTCGGGTCTTCCATCATCTGGCTGTAGTTGGCGAAGCCGACGAAGGCGCCCCCCTGGCTGCGATCGGTCAGCGACAGCCACAGCGTCGAGAAGACCGGATAGGCGAGGTAGAGACCCAGCGCCAGGATCGCGGGCAGCAGGAACAGCCACGGCCGTATCTGGTTGGCGCGGTTGATATTGCGCCCCGCCTTCGGCCCTGACGCGGGAAAGATGAACTTGTCGAGGATGACGTTGGAAAAGTAGAAATAACCGACGCATCCGCCGACGCCGACGACGATCGTGATAAGCCCCAGAAGTGCCGCGTTCATGCTGTCCCCCCCGATCGACGCCTTTGCGGCATCGGATATTGTACACATTGTGCGGGCGCCACACCGACGCTGTAAAGCCCCGGAATGGCCAATTTCGTCGCCGGCCCGGCCGTCCCTCCCGACGGCCGGGCCGCGTGGTGCGCGCTTACTTCAGCGCGTCCCAGCT
>Ga0115567_10006721_pt1 | contig 10953 bp, 8 predicted proteins | sample COGITO_mtgs_1204_2_FD_88679 | JGI IMG/M metagenome (GOLD analysis project Ga0115567, IMG submission 88679) | Pelagic marine microbial communities from North Sea - COGITO_mtgs_120412 | ecosystem: Environmental > Aquatic > Marine > Epipelagic | place: Germany:Helgoland, sampling site Kabeltonne... | reverse complement strand
GCGCAGGATGTCCGGCAGGTCGCGCACCGACATGTCCGCCGTCGCGTCCCCGCGCGCCACCAGCATCCGCGCCGAACTGCGCGGGCGCGCCGGGCGCACCGCGATCAGGTCCTCGGGCAGATCAAAGTCGAACTCGGACAGCTTCATGGCGTTTCCCGTCTTTCCGCATGGGCCGGGCGCGGACCGCGATCCGCCTACCGGCGCGCCGCGCGGTTGCCAAGCCCCGGCCCTTTTGCTTCCTGCGCGCAGCCCCTAGGATGCCGTCCGACCCGCAACCACCGACAGGACACATCATGCCCGACGCCGATCTCACGCAGGGCGATGCCGCCCCCGATTTCACCCTGCCCCGCGACGGCGGCGGCACGATCGCGCTGACCAGCCATGCGGGCCATCCCGTCGTGCTCTACTTCTATCCGCGCGACGACACGCCCGGATGCACCACCGAGGCGCAGGAGTTCACGTCCCTCGCCCCCGAATTCGCCGCCGCCGGGGCGGCCGTGCTCGGCGTATCCAAGGACACCGTCGCCAAGCACGACAGCTTCCGCGACAAGCACGAGCTTGGCGTGGCGTTGTTGTCGGACGCCGAGGACGACGTGTGCGAGCGCTACGGCGTCTGGGTCGAAAAGAACATGTACGGCAAGAAGAGCTTCGGCGTGGAGCGGGCGACGTTCCTGATCGACGGCGCGGGCCGGATCGCGCGCGTCTGGCGCAAGGTCAAGGCGCAGGGCCACGCCGAGGAGGTGCTGACGGCCGTTCGCGCGCTGTAGGTCAGGCCCCCAGGCGCCCGGTCGGCGCCCCGCAAACCATCAGGGAATCGGCGCGTTTAGGCGAAATACCGCCAATCGGCCCCCGAAATCGGAGGCTTCGCGCCGGTTTGCGGCAAATGCGTTGCATGAATGCCGATGTCTTAGTATCCCCGCCGGGCAGTCAGGCCACGGCGAGGGCCGCTGCCAAAGAGGCAAGGGACAGGAATCTCAGTGCGAACACGCATCGGACAGGCCGTACACGAGGCGCTCGAGCGTCGCTTTCCGGAACGACGACTCTTCCTCAGATCGGACACCGAGACGCGGTTCATCCGGCTGAAGTCCGGCACGCAGGTGCTGGCCTGGGGCGGGGCCACCCTGGTCGGCGGCTGGGCGATCGTCGCCACCGCCATCGTGATGATGGATTCGATCGGGGCCGGAAACTTCCGCGCGCAGGCGCAACGCGACAAACTGATCTACGAGAACCGCCTCAACGCCATCGCCGACGAACGCGACGCCCGCGCGGCCGAGGCGATCGCCGCGCAGGAGCGGTTCTCCAACGCCCTCGACCAGGTCTCCGTCATGCAGAGCCAGCTCCTCGAATCCGAGGAACGGCGCACCGAACTCGCGGCCGGGCTCGACGTCGTGCAATCGACGCTGCGCCGCACCATGACCGAGCGTGAGGAGGCCCGCGGCGAGGTCGCGAGCATCACCGCGGCACTCGACGACGGCGCCGTGGTTCCCGGCACCGCCGCCGCCGACGAGATGACCGGCACCGTCGACATGCTCGCCGGTGCTCTGGGGCGCACGGCCGCCGAACGCGACATGATCGCCGCCGACGCCGAATCCGCGATCGACCAGGCTTCCGAGCTCGAGCTCCAGATCCGGCTGATGGACGAGCGCAACGACGAGATCTTCCGCCAGCTCGAAGAGGCGATGCTCGTCTCGGTAGAGCCGCTGGACGACATGTTCCGCGCCGCCGGCATGAACCCCGACAATATCATCGAACAGGTCCGCCGCGGCTATTCCGGCACGGGCGGCCCGCTGACCCCGATGCAGTTCTCGACAATGGGCGGAGAGCCTGATCCAAACGGTGCCCGCGCCAACGCCATCCTCGACCGGCTGGACCAGATCAACCTCTACCGCATCGCAGCCGAGCGCGCGCCTTTCGTCATGCCGGTCCGCGACAGCTTCCGCTTCACATCGGGGTTCGGCCAGCGCTGGGGCCGCCTTCACGCCGGCACCGACTTCGCCGCCCCGATGGGAACCCCGATCTATGCCCCCGCCGACGGTGTGGTCACCTTTGCGGGCTGGTCGTCCGGTTACGGACGCCTGACCAAGATCCAGCACGAGTTCGGGATCGAGACGCGTTACGCCCACCAGAATGCCATCAGCGTCGAGGTCGGCCAAAGGGTCTCGCAAGGCGACCGGATCGGTGATATCGGAAACTCGGGACGCTCGACCGGGTCGCACCTGCACTACGAGGTCCGCGTGGGCGGCGAGCCCGTCAATCCCATGATCTATATAAGGGCCGGAGAAGATGTTTTCTAAATCCAAGATCAACGAGCCGGGCGCCAAGCCGGGCGAGACCTCTTCCACCGGGACCACCGCGCCCGCATCTTCGGGCGGCACCTCCGCCGCCCCGTCCAGCCAGGATACACGCTCTTCCATGCCCAAGACCAAGCCGCCCGCCTCGACGCTGTCCGCCGACCTGCACATCAAGGGCAACATCAAGACGTCCGGCGACATCATGATCGAGGGCCAGGTCGAGGGCGACATCCGCGCCCACCTGCTGACCGTGGGCGAAGGTGCCACGGTCAAGGGCGAGCTCGTCGCCGACGACGTCGTCATCAACGGCCGCATCATCGGCCGCCTGCGCGGCCTCAAGGTCCGCCTGACCTCGTCGGCCCGCGTCGAGGGCGACATCATCCACAAGACCATCGCCATCGAGAGCGGCGCCCATTTCGAGGGCTCCGTCCAGCGTCAGGAAGACCCGCTGAACACCACCGGCGCGCCCAAGACCTTGCCGAAGCCGGGTGGCGAAACGACGAGCTGATATCAACGGATCGGTCGGAATTCAGGGGGCGTTGCGGGGACCGCGGCGCCCTCTTTGCTTGATCGGCACGCGACCGTGAAACGTAAGCATACGCCAGCAAGCGCCGTTTCGCAGCGTACCTTCCACCACATGTCGCTGCTCCCGACAGAACACCGCCGCCTACAGAATGGCTCGCACGCGAATCGCGGCGCCGCCGAACCTAGGTGATAACAGCGCGATCGTTGGCGATATGCCGGTCGACCAGTTTTCTGGCCCGACGTCCGCTGTCGGGAAACGGACGGGCGGGCACCGGGTTTGCGTCGACATCCGTAAGCTCTGGAAAGAGAGCCTCGATTTCTTCGCGCGCGTCGGCATCTAGGCCGAGCATCGCCTGCTCTCCGGTAAACATGCTTTCGGTCGGCGCACCATTGGCGAAGATCACGTCATGGGAATCGAACATAAAGTGGAAATACTTGACCCCGTCGTCGGCTTCCAGAATGTCCACGCCAGGCAAATCGATCATCAGCCTTGCGGCGACCAGCACCTCGGAGCTGCCGAACATCCGGTTCGCGATCGCCGACCGGAACAGGATCCTGTGCTGCGGTGACACCACCAGATCAGCGGTCGGCACCCCGTTGCCCAAGGAATCTTTCCGAAACCGTATGGGGCGAAGCTTCGGTTTTTTCCGCAAATCGGCCGTGGTTAGCGTCCGCGCACCGATCCAGCCGATTTGGCGGGGGCCGTTGTCCATCGTCACCACGAAATCCCCTATCGCAAGGTCTTCGATAGCGCGCGCGCCCGTCGGTGTCTCGATCATCGTTCCGCGAGCGAAGCAGACGACATTGACCGCCTCAAAGTTCTTGTCTTTTGCGTCCGGCGACTTCGTGTTCAGGACATCGTCGCCCTTGCCTCCGTCGACCTCGTCCAGGTCGGCATTCGCACCCAGATTGACCGTATCGTCACCGTCGCCGCCCTTCACCTTCTTGCCCGTGAAGTCAGCTCCGATAGTGATGGTGTCGTCGCCCTTGCCGGCGTCGACCTCCTCGATGTCGGCGCGGTTGCCGATCGTGATGCTGTCCTCGCCGCCCGCGGTCTTCAGCTTCGCTGTCGTTGTGAAGTCATCGCCGATATCGAGCGTGTCCGCACCGTTCTTTGAGCCCTTGTATTCGCCCAATGTGACGCTATCTCCGGCCGTCAGTTGGACGGAGTCGGCATTTTCCGCCGTGATCTTGACCTCCGACAGGTCGGTGTCGTCGGCGATCGTGATCGAGGGGCTCAGGTCTTCCTTGAATTCAAGGTCGAGCTTGTTCGGATTGCTGTCGTTGAACTCGACCGAAAAATCCGTGGCACTTCCGCTGACGGATTCGAACGTGGTCTTCGCGTCAGCCGTCGCATCGACGACGAACACGTCGCCGTCGTTGACCTGAATGGTTCCGCCGGCGTTGATCTCGTTCGGACCAAGGGGATCCTTGTCCTCGGCCACGATCGTGAATGTCGGCATGGGCTATGCCTCCGTTTCTGGCTTCAACGTGTTGTCGGTAGGGCTTGCTCTCAATATTCCACCTAAGGTTGTGGCCCCGGCAAACAGTTACAAGAGTGTTAATTCGACGCGCCGCCCGGTGCCGAGCCATCGTGCCGTCAAACCGGGGCCATCAAACCTTGGTCACATCAGTTCGAGTGCTGCGGACCCGCCGTTCCGGGGAAAGGCACCGACATCGCCCCCTACTCCCCCTCGGCCTCCGCCCGCGACTTCCCCGACACCTGCATCGCCAGCGTTGCCGCCATGAACGCGTCGAGGTCTCCGTCCAAAACCCCCGACGTGTCGCTCGTCTCATGCCGGGTCCGCAGGTCTTTCACCATCTGGTAGGGTTGCAGGACGTAGGACCGGATCTGGTTGCCCCAGCCCGCATCCCCCTTGTTCTCGTGCGCCTCGTTGATCGCGGCGTTCCGGCGGTCCAGCTCCATCTGGTAGAGCCGCGATTTCAGTGCCTTCATCGCGATGTCGCGGTTCTGGTGCTGCGACTTTTCGGAACTCGTCACCACGATGCCGGTGGGGATGTGGGTGATCCGCACCGCCGAATCCGTCGTGTTGACGTGCTGCCCCCCCGCCCCGGACGACCGGTAGGTATCGAGCCGGATGTCGCTCTGGTTCACTTCGATATCGATGTCGTCGTCGACGACGGGATAGACCCAGACGCTGCTGAACGACGTGTGCCGCTTGGCGGCTGAATCAAACGGGCTGATCCGCACCAGCCGGTGCACGCCGCTCTCGGATTTAAGCCAGCCATAGGCGTTCGGCCCGCTGATCTTGTAGGCGGCGGACTTGATGCCGACCTCCTCGCCCGCGCTCTCGGATTGCAGCTCGACTTCGTAGCCCTTCTTCTCGGCCCAGCGGACATACATCCGCGCCAGCATGTTGGCCCAGTCGCAGCTTTCGGTGCCGCCCGCGCCCGCGTTGATCTCCAGGAACGTGTCGTTGCCGTCCGCCTCGCCATCCAAAAGCGCCTCCAGCTCCTTGGTGGCGGCGGTGGCCCTGATCCGGCTCAGCGCAGCCTCTGCCTCGGCCACGATCTCGGCGTCGTCCTCGGCCTCGCCCATCTCGATCAGCTCGACGTTCTCGGACAGTTCGGCGCTCAGCCCCTCATAGGTGCCGATCGCGTCGACCAGGCCCTGCCGTTCGCGCATCAGCTTCTGCGCCGCGGTCGGGTCGTCCCATAGCGTCGGATCCTCGACCCGCGCGTCGAACTCCTCAAGGCGCAGACCCGCCGTCTCGGGATCGAGCCGCTGGGCCAGCAGCTTGAGCGACTTCTCGATCGCCTGGATCGTGGTCTGTGTTTCGGCGCGCATGGTCGGTCCCCGTCGGATTGGCGTATCGAATATCGCGCGGGCCGACGACCGGCAAGCGGCACCGGCGCACGCCGGTGCCGGCGTCACTCTGGCCGGGAAACGCCGCGCCGGCCTCGCCCGGTGCGCCGGAACTGCCCGTCTAGTAAAGCCCGCCGGCCGACAGCGAATTGAACGTGGCCGGCGCCCCGATCACCGCCGTGCCGCCGCCGGCATTGTCGACCTGCCGGGTCTGGGCACGCACCTCGTCGACGAGCGGCAGGTCGCCCGCAACCTCGAACCCGCCATCGAAGGTGATGCCGAACACCGGCTCTTCGCCGTCGCGGAAACATTCCGACACGACGTTGCCGCCCGACACCCCGTCGGGCAGGCGTGCGCCGGTCAGGCGGTCGATGTTGATGAACCGGCAGGCGTCCGGCACGGTGAACGCGCTCCCGCCATATTCGCCGACCGCCGCTGACATGAACGCCTGGAACACCGGCGCGCAGTTGCCGCCACCGGACGCGCCACCCATGCTGCGCGGCGTGTCGTAACCGATATAGCATCCCGCGGCGATGTTGCTGGAGAATCCGACGAACCACACATCCTTGGCGTCGTTGGTCGTCCCGGTCTTGCCTGCGATCGGCACCGGCAGGCTGATCGCGCGTCGCGCCGTCCCGCGCTCTACGACGCCCTGCATCATCGAGGTGATCTGATAGGCCGTCACCGCATTCATGATCCGGTCGCGGTTGCTGACCACGCGCGGCGCCTCGCCCTGCGGCAGCGTCATGATCGAACAGTCGGCGCAGTCGCGCTGGTCGTGGCGATAGACCGTGTTGCCGTAGCGGTCCTGCACCCGGTCCACGAGCGTCGGTTCCACTCGTTCGCCGCCATTGGCGAACATCGCATAGGCCGCGACCATGCGAAACAGCGTCGTCTCCTGCGCGCCGAGCGAATTGGCGAGCACCTGGCTCATGTCGTCATACACCCCGAACCGCTCGGCATAGGCGCCGACCGTGTCCATCCCGATCTCCTGGGCAAGACGGATGGTCATCAGGTTGCGCGACTGCTCGATCCCGGTGCGAAGCGGCGTCGGCCCGTAATAGGTGTTGGAATAGTTCTGCGGTCGCCACAGCCCCTGCGGCGTGTTGATCTCGATCGGCGCGTCGACGACGATCGTGGCGGGGGTATAACCGCTGTCGAGTGCCGCGGCATAAACGAACGGCTTGAACGCCGATCCCGGCTGCCGCAGGGCCTGCGTGGCGCGGTTGAACACCGAATGCTGATAGGAAAACCCGCCCTGCATCGCCAGCACGCGGCCCGAATTGACGTCCATCGCCATGAACGCGCCCTGCACCTCGGGCACCTGGCGCAGGGTCCAGCGGATGAACGACCCGTCGGTATCGGCCGTCATCCGGCGCACATGCACGACGTCGCCACGCGTGAAATTGTCGACGAACGATCCGACCATCCAGGCGATGTCGTCGCGCGGCACCACGAACGGCTCCGCCTCGGTCTCGGCCACGCCCTCGATCCCCAGACGCATCTGCGCGTCCCCCACCTCGAGCACGACCGCCGGATACCAGGTGTTCTCCAGCGTGACGTCCCGCGCGACCTCGACCTCGGCCAGGGCGGCACGCCACGCCTCCTCGGACCCGAGGACTTCTTCGGGCAGCGTCTCGCCGGTGCCGCGCCAGCGTCCGATGCCGCGGTCGAAGTTCTCCAGCGCGCGCTGAAGCGCGAACGCGGCCTCCGTCTGCAGGTCGGGGTCGACGGTCGCACGCACCGACAGGCCACCGCCGAAGAACTCGTCCTCGCCGAAATCGACGCTGAGCTGGCGCCGGATCTCGTCGGTGAAATAGTCGCGCGGCTGCACCGTCGAGCGAAAGCTGTCGTAGTCGCCCGACTGCACCGTCCGCAGCGGTTGCGCGCGCTCGACCTCGAGCGTCGCCTCGTCGATATAGCCGTTCTGGAACATCTCGCGCAGAACGTAGTTGCGCCGGTTCGTCGCATCCTCGAGCTGGCGCACGGGATGCAGGTTGCCGGGCCGCTGCGCGAGTGCCGCAAGATACGCGGCCTCCCCCGCCGTCAGGTCCGCCAGCGGCTTGTTGAAATAGACCTGCGCGGCCGCCGCCACGCCATAGCTGTTCTGCCCGAGAAAGATCTCGTTGAGGTACAGCTCCAGAATGCGCTCCTTGTCCATCGCGCGCTCGATGCGGACGGCCAGGATGATCTCCTTGATCTTGCGCTCCGCCGTGCGGCTGCCGTCGAGAAGGAAGTTCTTCATCACCTGCTGGGTGATCGTCGAGGCGCCGCGAAGCTCCTGCCCCCGGCTCTGCACCGCATCCACGGCGGCGGCCGCGATACCGCGGATATCGTAGCCGGGATGGGTATAGAAGTTCTGGTCCTCGGCACTGACGAAGGCGTGCTTGACCAGGTCGGGGATTTCCTCGGCGGGGGTGAACAGGCGCCGCTCGTTGGCGAATTCGTCGATGATCCGCCCCTCGCCGTTGTAGATGCGGCTGATCGTCTGGGGCGTGTACTGCGCCAGAACCTCATGGCTCGGCAGGTCGCGGCCGTACATGTAGAATACGCCGCCGATGGTCAGCGCGGCCATAAACAGGCCAAGCACGACCATCGAGAACAGGGCGCCGAGTACGGACAGGACGAAACGCATCATGGCGGGGGGCGATCCTTCGCAAGGGTTGGCCCGCTTATAGGGCCGCCGCCCGGCAGGGTCAAAACACGTCTCGCGCGGATCTGGCGGAAACCGGCGCGGTCCCTATTGCCGCAGCAGCGGCGCGCGGGCGCGTTCGCCTGCGTCCCACCGCGCCAGCGCCTGCACGATGCCCGCGACGATCCGCGCCCGGCCCGCGGGGTCGGACAGGTCATCGCGGTCGCGCGCGCTCGACAAAAATCCGATCTCGATCAGCACGGCGGGAAAATCCGCCGCCCCCAGCACCGCCAGCGGCCCCTCCCGCCGGGGCCGCGAATTCAGCCGCGCGCCTGCATCGCGCAGGCCCGCCACGATCTCGTCGGCCAGCCGCAGCCCGGCGGGCCGCGTCTCCAGCCGGGCGATGTCCATCAGGACCGTCGCGACCGTGTCGTCGGCCCCGGTCAGGTCCACGCCCGCCAGCAGGTCGCCCTGCTCGTGGCGCTCGGCCATCCGCACCGACGCATCGCTCGCCGCCGCATCGCTCAGCGTATAGATCGACGCACCCGACGCCTCGTCCAGTTCCAGCGCATCGGCATGCAGCGACAAGAGCACGTCCGCCCCCGCCGCCCGCGCGATCGTGATCCGCGCCTCCAGCGGCACGAACGCGCCGTCGTCGCGTGTCAGCACCGCGCGCATCCCGTCGGTGCGGTCGACCGCCTCGGCCAACTCGCGCGCCAGTCGCAGCATCTCCTCGGCCTCGACCATCCCCGCGCGCACCGCTCCGGGGTCGATGCCGCCATGGCCTGCGTCGATCGCCACGACCAGCGTGTCGTCGGCGGCCGGCGGCGGCACCTTTGCGACCACATCCTCCATCATGTCCCAGCCGGGGCCGGGCGGCTCTCCCGATCCTTGCGCGAACGCCTCGGCGTCGACCGGCGCCAGCCGCACCTCGACAACCGCCGTCCCGTCAAGCGTATCGACCCGCATCTCTGCCGTCGCGACCGCGAACGGGCCGGACAGGTCCACGACCAGCCGCGACCAGCCGGGCCGCAGCGCGCCGAACCGCACCGCCGTCGCAGCCTCGCCCGTCCGCATCGCGTCCGCATCCGCACCGCGCCAGTCGACCTCGCGGAAATCCATCACCAGACGGCGCGGCGCGACGAGCGTGAAGACCCGCCACGGCACCGGCTGGCTCAGGTACAGGACCACCTGCGCCCCGGCGCCCTCGTCGCGCACCGCGCTTTGGCCCGCGTCGATCCGCGCGAGGCCCGAAAAATCCTGCGCCGCCACCGGAAGGCCCAACAACAGGCAAACGAATGCACCCCACAGCCTCATCTTGCCGAAAATACCTGTCCGCCCCCTCATCCGCCGCCCCGCGTCCCGAAAAAGCGCACCAGCCGCGCCATCCCCTCCTCGATATCCGCCGTCCGCCCGGCATAGGACAGCCGCAGCCAGCGGTGTCCCTCCTCGGGGTCGAAATCCACGCCCGGCGTCACCGCGACATCCACTTCCTTCAGGATCTCCGCGGCAAGCGCCCGCGAATCCCCGCACACACCGCTGACGTCGGCATAGACATAGAACGCCCCGTCCGCGGGCGCCGTCACCGTCAGCCCCGCCTGCACCAGCCCGTCCAGCACGATTCGCCGGTTCGCGGCATAGACGGCCACGTTGGCCTCCAGCTCGGCGCCGCACCCCATCGCGTGCAACGCCAGCCGCTGTGCGGCATGCGGCGCGCAGATATAAAGGTTCTGCGCCAGCCGCTCGATCACGCGCACATGGTCCTCGGGCACCACCATCCATCCCACGCGCCAGCCCGTCATCGAGAAATACTTCGAGAACGAGTTCACGACATAGACCTCGTCGGTGACCTCCAGCGCGCTCGCCGCGCGCGCCGCATGCCCCAGCCCGTGATAGATCTCGTCCGAGATCAGCGCGGCACCCGACGCCTCGCAGGCCTCCGCCAGCGCCGCCAGATCGCGCGCCGACAGGATCGACCCCGTCGGGTTCGCGGGCGAGGCCACGATCAGCCCGTCGAGACCGCGCACATCCCGCGCGCGCGGCTGGAACCGGTCCTCGATCGCGGTGCGGATGCCCACCGGCTCCAGCGACATCGCCCGCAGGATCTGGCGATAGGACGGATAGCACGGATACCCCAGACCCACCCGGTCCCCCGCGTCGAACAGCGCCGAGAACGCCAGCACGAACGCCCCCGACGCACCCGATGTCACCACCACGCGGCGAGGGTCGAGGTCGACGCCGTACCAGTCGCCGTAATGGCGCGCGATACGCGCGCGCAACTCCGGAAGGCCCAGACCGACGGTATAGCCCATCGCGTCATCGGCCAGCTCTCCCGCCAGCCGCTCCAGCGCGGCGCGCGGCGCGCCCGTTCCCGGCTGGCCGACCTCCATGTGAATGACCGGCCGCCCGGCGGCCTCGGCCGCGCGCGCCGCCTCCATCACGTCCATCACGATGAAGGGATCGACCTGTCCCCGCTCCGACAGTCTCATGCGTCTCATCCCTGCAATCCGCGCCCTGAATGCCCGGCCCGCGTCCCCGCAGTCAATGCGGACCCGCCCGGTCCCCGATCCCGCGCCGTTGGCCGGCGGCTCAGATGCAGGCGAAGCGTTCCCGCCCGGTCACGTCGCGCACCGCGCCGCCATCCCGCACCCAGGTCACCTCGAGCCATGGGGTGCAGG
>Ga0115567_10006718_pt1 | contig 10954 bp, 6 predicted proteins | sample COGITO_mtgs_1204_2_FD_88679 | JGI IMG/M metagenome (GOLD analysis project Ga0115567, IMG submission 88679) | Pelagic marine microbial communities from North Sea - COGITO_mtgs_120412 | ecosystem: Environmental > Aquatic > Marine > Epipelagic | place: Germany:Helgoland, sampling site Kabeltonne... | reverse complement strand
GCTTTTAAGCGTTCTTCAAATTCTCCCTTAAATTTTGCGCCGGCAATTAAAGCGCCCATATCTAATGAAAATACTTCCTTCGTTTTTAAATTTTCTGGTACATCGCCATCTACGATTCTATGCGCAAGACCTTCTGCAATTGCAGTTTTACCGGTTCCAGGTTCGCCTACCAAAATAGGGTTGTTCTTCGTACGTCTGGATAGGATTTGTAATATTCTGCGAATCTCTTCATCTCTACCAATTACGGGATCTAATTTTCCATCACGTGCCAATTGGTTTAGATTTCGGGCATATTTATTTAATGAGTTGTATGTCTCTTCAGCGCTTTGTGAAGTTACACGGTCTCCTTTTCGTAATTCCTCGATAGCAGCTTTTAATCCTTTTTCAGTAACACCTTGATCTTTTAAAGTTTGGGCAATGGTTGATTTTGAACTGAAGATTGCTAGAAGTAAATGTTCTATAGAAACATATTCATCGTTCATTTTTTTCGCAATCAAAGAAGCTTCAGTTATTGTTTTATTTGCTTCACGAGAAAGAATAATATCGCCACCCGAAACTTTTGGAAAACTTTGTAGTTGTTTGTCTAAAATATTCTGAAGTAATTCGATATTGACGTTTAATTTTTTCAGAATAAACGGAACCACATTTTCGTCAATCTCAAAAATGGCTTTTAAAATGTGCTCATTTTCGATTTGTTGCTGCCCTAAACCTTGCGCAAGTTGTTGTGCTTGCTGAATGGCTTCTTGGGACTTTATGGTAAAATTATTAAAATTCATAATTATATATTTTTGTACTGATGGAATCAGCGTAACCTCTATTTTTTTTAATTAAACCAAAACCTGAGCCAATTTAAAAATACGTCAAAATGTCTTAATAATAGCGGTTTAAAGCGACATTATGACGGATTGAAGATTATCCAAAATTTACTTTTAAATAAAAAATCCACCCAAAATGGGTGGATTTTCTACACGTATTAAAATTAAGGGTTATTTTTTAATAACTCTTCTAGTAATGGTCTTACCATCTACGTCAGCCTTTAAAATAAAGACACCGCTTCTTAGGTTAGAAAAATCTAATTCAGCTTCTAGATCATTCGGTTTTAAATCGAAGATCTTCTGCCCTACAATATTATAGACTTCTACTTTATTGATAGGTAATTCCGTTTTCAAGTAAAGAATATTCTCAACTGGATTTGGATACATAGATAATGTGGTTGAATTGAAACCATCCACACCCAATCTAGGACCGCAGGTAATATCTGCATCCCAACCTGCATTTGGAACAACGCCAGATGAGTCAAAATTGAAAACTAACGAACCGTCTGCTGCGATTGACGTATATGAAATCGGAGTTCCGTTCATTGGTATTTCTGGAACGACTTGTAGATTTCCATCCCCAATATCAACAGTCAATACATCAAAAGAAGTATTGTTTACAAAGACGAATGTTGCCGTAACTACATCTCCTGATGTATCAGGTAAAATAGTTACATCATATAACTCATTATTTTCAAAATCACCATTTGGTCCGCCAGTATCATAAAACTTTCCTCCACAAGCAGGTGGACTAACTGCTGAATCAAACGTCGCCATTACTGGGGCCGATAGATCACCACCACCACAATCTGCTGTTACATAAGCATCATATGAGCTTGATCCGGTTAATCCAGTCGCATTTGAGGTAAAAGTACCTGCAGCTACATTCTCTGAAAATACCGGATTATCTGTAGCTGGATCATCTCCTGCATCAAATACTTCTACGATATATCCATTAGATGCGCTATTGGAATCTTGCCAATTTATAGTTGCTGTAGTTTCGGTTATATTAGAAAAAGTAATATTGCTTACTGGAAGACAGCTTGGTGCAACGTTACATATTACATTCGCATCCCATCCTGCAAGTGAAACTGAAACATCTGATATGAACGTAACAAATAGATTTCCTCCAGGTGTATTCGATGTAAATATGCCTGGTGCTGTTACGCCATCAGTTGGATCTGATAATTCTGGTGCTGTTGCATCATCCCCATCATAAATACGCAATATATCAAATGGTGCGCCTTCAACATCAACAGTCAAGAATTCTAAAGAGATTAAATTGTTAGGATCATTGTTAACAATTGTCACGCTATAGTTTTCATCATTTTGATAATCACCACTTGGTCCACCTGTATCATAAAATTTACCTCCGCAAACTGGTGGTGCAATCCCGGTTTCAAATACTTTCATATTTCTTACGGAAGTCGATCCTCCACAATCTGAAGCAACATAAGCATCATACATAGTTGAACCCGTAAGACCGGTTGCAGTAGAGGTAAGAGTCCCTGTCGCAACATTTTCCGTAAAGATAGGGGTGTCCGTATCTGGATCGTCTCCAGCATTAAATACTGAAACAATGTAGCCGTCTGTGGCTACTGTTTCCGCATCCCAAGAAATATCTGCAGTGGTATCGGTAATATTCGACACAACTAAATTTTCTGGTGCTAGGCATCCCATTGCTTGGGTACAGTCACCGCTTGTTGTAAAGACACCGTCAGCACCATCAGGATTAATAGTATACGTACCGCCCGCAGTATCATTGACAAACGCCAGTGGCAAGCCTACGGTATTTAAAGTTGTAGTTTCCCAGGCAACTCTTGTTCCTGCCGTATTTGGTACAGCCACAAGTTGTATCCAGTATCTTACCTCACCCATTCCCGTTCCAGGGAAATCCACAGGAGTGCTAAGATCCAAAACTACCTCTTGAGCATCGAATCCAAAAGCCGTACCAATTATAGCTTGTGATGTAGGTACCAAATCTTCGATCGTTGTTCCAAATTGTGCTCCAGGAAGTCCGTTGTTATCTTCAAAGAAAGTTATATCTACGCTTTCGATTCCACCTTGCGAAAATAAATTAGCCGTGATATTATTCAATGCAAACGAAGTTGTATTGATCCCGACCACTATGTCGTTGGATACTCTTTGGCCACCGCCTTGTTCAATAAAAGATCCGTTTTCAAAAGCATTGCTAACCTGCATCTGGCCGCAATCAAAAGTGTTCGAAGCAGGTGCTTCACAAGTAATATCTGCTTCCCAGCCTGGATTTTGCGTAACGCCAGAAGAGTCAAAATTAAACAATAATGCGCCATCTGCTGCTACAGAGGTGTAAACCAAAGGAGTTGAACCGGCTGGGATATTAGGTATCACTTGAGGGCCATTGCCATCACCGATATCGACCGTTAAAACATCAAATTGGTTGCCCGTCGTTGTGCTGACCGCACCATTGTCCAAAAATATAAAGGTAGCTGTTACTACGTCTCCAGATGAATCTGGGGAAATAGTCGTATCGTAAAGTTCATTATTTTGGAACGGGGCATTTGGCCCACCAGTATCAAAAAATTTACCCCCACAAGCTGGTTGTGGAAATGCAGTGTCAAAGGTAATCATAGCTGCGGTTGAAGCTCCTGCCGCTGCACAGTCTGAAGTAAGATAAGCATCATACGTTGTTGTATCAGCCAATCCTGTAGCGGTAGCCGTTAGAGTTCCAGCCGCAACATCCTCGGTATAAACTGGAGTATCTGTTGATGGATCTGCACCTTCATCAAAAATCGATAGTATATAACCGTTTGTAGCATCGCTAACCGCATCCCAAGTAAAAGTAGCCGTAGATAAGGTCGCATCTGTAAAGTCAAAATTTTGTACTTCTGGACAGGCCGGGTTTGCATCAACCGTTACATCATCTATAAAAAGTCTAAATTTATCCGTAGAGATCGCCTGTATCGCTATATAAATATCCTGACCTTCGTAAGCTGAAAGTTCGTATTGATAACGCGTATAAACATTTATAATTGGAACTAATGGCCCTGCTAAAGTTTCGGTAAAATCTGTTGCAGCATTTCCTGTAGTTGAAATTAAAATATTAAATTCATCTGCTAGCGAACCACTGCCTCGGTTTCTTGAAAAAAGCGTTAACCTGTCTGATAGGTCAGCCGTGACAGTAAATTGTGGTGTGATCAAGTAATCGTCGTGAGCAATATCGCCGAAACTTATTTGTGCAACTTGAGTGCCAGAGTTTGCTGCCCCGCCATTTGGTACTGTAAACTCCCAAGTGGGGGCACTTCCTTGATTAATAACGGTCCAACCGGCTGGTGTTCCGGTTCCTTCAAAACTTTCAGTAAACTGTGCCTGCGCAGTAAAGCAGAACAGTAAGACTGAAAGCATAAACAATCGTAAGGTAATTTTCTTCATAATAATAATGTATTTAAAGTTAGTTTAGGAAAAATACAAAATATATGTTAAAACGAAAGAATATCCATTGTTAAATATTCAAATTATTAATTATAGATGTAAAATCTTTCATATAATTGATTTGGATAAAAATAATTTGATAATAATATCTTTACAAAAAACAACAATTATGGGTTTATTTGACAGAATCAAATCACAACGTGATATAGCAAAGGAAGAAATAAAGGAAGTGCCTTGGCATATGCTTACAAAAATGAGCCAATTAGATGAAATCGTAACTGAGTCAAAATCTAAACCAGTAGCGATTTTCAAGCATTCTACATCGTGTGGAATAAGCCGAATGGTCTTGAAAAATTTTGAAAAGGATTATTCACTTAACGATGATCAATTAAAAATCTACTTTCTCGATCTCAAGGAATATAGAGATATCTCAAGCGAAATAGCTTCAAGATTCAAGGTTACTCATGAGAGTCCGCAGATGATCGTAATAAAAAACGAATCTGTAGTACACCACGATTCACACCAGAGCATTGATGCTGGTCATCTTTCTAAATTGATTTAAAAAAACAATTTGCAGAAAAATGCCTTTCAATTCTAGAATTGAAAGGCATTTTATAATATTAAAAGATATTTTAATTATCGAATTCGATTGCAGGAAGTACTTTTCCGGTACAATCACCAAATCCAATTCTTAATTTATCATTTTCGCAGTATGCACGCATAACTACCGTGTCACCATCATTGATAAACTTACGTTCGCTTCCATCACTAAGTTTTAGTGGATTTTGGCCGCGCCAAGTAAGCTCTAGCATTGAACCATATGAATCTTTTGTAGGCCCAGATATTGTTCCGCTACCCATCATATCTCCCGAAAGTACGTTGCAGCCATTTACGGTATGATGTGCAAGTTGCTGCGCCATTGACCAGTACATATATTTAAAGTTACTATTGGCTACAATTGTTTCCTCACCATTTTCAGGCATTATTGCTGCTTGCATCTTAATGTCAAAATTTTTGCGCTTTCCTTGTTTTAAGTAGGGTAGCGGTTCGGGATCTTGTTTTGGGCCTTCCGTTCTAAAAGGTTCTAAAGCATCGAGTGTAACAATCCAAGGCGATATTGTAGAGGCAAAACTCTTGCCTAAAAATGGACCTAGAGGAACATATTCCCACGCTTGAATGTCACGTGCGCTCCAATCATTAAAAAGTACCAGTCCAAAAATATAATCTTCGGCTTCTTTTACGCTTACTCGTTTTCCAAGATCATTTGTATCAGTAGTAATAAATGCCATTTCAAGTTCAAAATCCAATAATTTTGAAGGTCCGAAGCCAGGAACACCGCTCTCGTCTGGTTTTGTCTGTCCAATAGGTCTTCTAACTGGAGTTCCACTTGGTATTATTGATGAGCTTCTACCGTGATAACCTATAGGTATGCGAAGCCAATTTGGCAAAAGAGCATTTTCAGGATCCCTAAAAAGTGACCCAACATTGGTAGCGTGCTCTTTACTTGCATAAAAATCTGTATAATCACCTACCTGAACTGGAAGCTGCATTTCTATTTCGTCTAAAGTAAATAGAACGTGTTTTTTGTGCTCATCATTATCCCTTAATTTGGGATTGCTATCTAAAAATATATCTGAAATTCTATTTCTTACAAGCCTCCACGTTTTCTTTCCATCGCTAATAAAATCGTTTAAAGAGTCTTGTAAAAAAATATCGTCTGTAAGTTCGATTCCTTCAAAATAACCCAATTGGTGAAGTGCACCAAGATCAATGGCATACTCACCAATGCGAGTCCCTATAGTTATAACATCATCGCGAGTTAAAAAAACGCCGAAGGGAATGTTCTGTATTGGAAAATCTGTATCTGCTGCTGTATGTAACCAAGTTTTACGGTTGGGATTATTGGCTGTTAGTGGCATATTATTGTTTTTTTGTTGGTAAATTTTATACCAAATATATAATTTTAAGGATAGTAACCGAATGCTTTTGCTATTTTTGGCATTAATTAACTTTTACGTTTTTATGATAGCAAGAGACGAACAGATTTTTGAATTAATTGAAGCCGAAAAACAACGGCAATTAAACGGACTAGAGCTTATCGCTTCGGAAAATTTCGTGAGTGACCAAGTAATGGAAGCTGCAGGTTCTGTATTGACCAATAAATATGCTGAAGGGTATCCCGGAAAGCGTTACTACGGAGGCTGCGAGGTAGTCGACGAAGTAGAAAAAATAGCGATCGAGCGCGCCAAAACCCTTTTTGGAGCAGATTACGCGAATGTTCAACCACATAGCGGTTCTCAAGCTAATACCGCTGTTTTTGCAGCTTGTCTAAAACCAGGCGACACGTTTTTAGGTTTCGATCTTTCGCACGGTGGCCATTTAACGCACGGCTCTCCCGTAAACTTTTCAGGAAAGTTGTACAATCCAATATTCTACGGGGTAGAAGAAGAATCTGGACTGCTTGATTATGATAAGATCGAAGAAATAGCGCTACGAGAAAAACCAAAAATGATCATAGCCGGCGCTTCAGCTTATTCACGAGAGATCGACTACAAACGCTTTAGGGAGATTGCAGATAAGATCGATGCTATTTTGTTGGCAGACATTGCGCATCCTGCCGGACTGATTGCTAAAGGTATAATTAATGACGCTGTGCCACATTGCCATATCTGTACTACTACAACACATAAAACACTTCGTGGACCTCGAGGTGGGTTAATATTAATGGGAAAGGATTTCGAAAATCCTTTTGGACAGAAATTGAAGACCGGTGAACTTAAAAAAATGTCCACGTTGTTGGATAGTGCAATATTTCCAGGTAACCAAGGTGGCCCATTAGAACATATAATCGCCGCCAAGGCAATTGCTTTTGGAGAAGCGCTTACAGATGACTTTCTACATTATATGGTTCAGGTAAAGAAGAATGCTTCCGTAATGGCCAAAGAATTTCTCGCGAAAGGTTATAAAGTCGTTTCTGGTGGTACGGACAACCATATGATGTTAATAGATCTTCGGAATAAAAACATCAGCGGAAAACAAGCGGAAGAAGCTTTGGGAAAAGCTGAAATCACGGTTAACAAAAACATGGTACCCTATGATGATAAATCGCCTTTTGTTACAAGCGGAATACGAATAGGTACAGCGGCGGTAACCACTCGCGGACTAAAAGAGGATTCGATGAAAAAGATTGTTGAATTAATTGATTCGGTTCTGTCCGATTTTGAAAATAATGAAAAATTTGAAGAAGTGGCAGCCCAAGTAAATGATATGATGAGTGGCCGCCCTTTATTTAAAAATGAATAATATAATAAATCAACACGCTGCTTAAATACTGATATTCATAAGAACTTCGGAAATAAATTAATTTCTTAGTTTAGTTTGTTGTAAGAACTTATAATTGACAACTAATATTAAATTTCCATATAATCTGTTCCATTTCGATTTGTTTGAAAAAAATATAATACTATATTTGCGGCTAATTATTTTATTAAATATTATTATGAGTAAAGGTACAGTTAAATTCTTCAACGATTCTAAAGGATATGGTTTCATCACTGAAGAAGGGGCAAACAAAGATCATTTCGTACACATTTCAGGTCTTATCGACGAAGTTCGTGAAGGCTATGAGGTAGAGTTCGAACTAAAAGAAGGTAACAAAGGTTTAAACGCAGTGAACGTTAGAGTTCTATAAAGAGATTAAATTTTTTGAATCAAAAAGCCTGTCTTAAATGACAGGCTTTTTTTTTGGATTCGATTAGAATTAATGAAGACATTTTGTTTTAAGAAAAATTGTAACTCCTTCAAACAAAGGTTCTTGAAAATTATTCTAAACAGCTATATTTTTAGCTTTTTCATCACGGTTCCAATTTCTATGTTTCGCAATCGCTTTTATAAATTCTGAAGCTTTTCCATTTACAATGATAGCTTCATCTTCTTTTTTGTAATGTTTGATTTCAGATTGATCTAACAGCATTTCACCTTCGTTCTCTGCTGCAATAGCTTTACAGTGCTTCAATGCTTCATTTAAAAACTTGATAAACTTTTTGTTCTCGTTCAGCAACTCAAAAGATTTTTTACCTCCAGGAACAAAGATCGCATCGAAAAGTACACTTTCTGTCGTATTTATACTAGCATCTACTTTGTGCTTCATACCTTGATCGCAAGTTATATTTCCGCCGTGAGGAGCGATAATATTTACCATAGCATTTTCGCCTTCCAACGCATCTTTCATTTTTTTATAGCTACTCATATTAAATCCGTCAGCCATAAGGAATGCTATTTTTCTAGATTCAATGGTATCAAATTTAGTATTAGTCTGGCTCAACGCTTCAGATTTTTCAAGATAAATCTTCTTTTTTCCGGGTTGTTGTTTTTGTACATCCGCATCTGCACCAATAGCTTGATTGATTGGTCGATCTATTTCTTTTGGTATTTTCATACCAAGATTTTTAGCGACCGCTTTTGCTAAATTTTCATCAATCTGATTGATAATCCAAAGCATTCTTTCAACAATCGATGCAACAGTACATTTGCCGAGTTCAAAACTATAGCCGTCTATTACATGTTGTTTTTCATAATCTGCGAGACTTCTATAGAAAAGTGCAGGTTGTGAAAAATGGTCGCTAAAGCTCTCGCTTCTATTTCTAATTTTATGTGCGTCTATTTTTTCTTCATAATGTGTAAAAGCGCCATCTGCTGCTCCACTGAGATAAGGACAACCGCCCCCTAAAGTGTTTGGAAAATAGGCAGTTCTACCTTTTGGTATTTCTGTCTGCATATGTCCATCCCTTTGATTGGTATGTGTTTCTACAACAGGTCTATTTATAGGTATCTGGTGGAAATTGGGAGTGCCCAAACGAGAAAGCTGCGTGTCGCGGTAAGAAAATAATCTTCCTTGCAAAAGGGGATCGTTGGTAAAATCTATACCAGGAACTATATTGCCAGGTAAAAATGCGACCTGCTCGGTTTCGGCAAAGAAATTTTCTGGATTTTTGTTGAGGACCATTCTACCGATTATCTTTACGGGTACCATTTCTTCGGGAACTAATTTTGTTGGGTCCAATAGATCAAACTCAAATTTATGTTCATCTTCTTCAGGAATTATCTGAACACCTAATTCCCATTCTGGAAACATTCCCGCATCGATTGCATCCCAAAGATCACGTCTATGGAAATCGCTGTCTGCACCACTGATTTTAACGGCTTCATCCCAAGTAACGGAATGAACCCCTAATTTTGGTTTCCAGTGAAATTTTACAAAATGCGATTTTTCCTCTTTATTGATAAGCCTAAAAGTATGGATCCCGAAACCTTCCATCATTCTTAGGCTACGCGGAATCGCGCGATCGCTCATAAGCCAGATTTGGTTGTGCAGCGTTTCAGTAGATAGCGAAACAAAATCGTAGAATGTATCGTGGGCAGAAGCTGCTTGAGGAATTTCTCTATGTGGCTCTGGTTTTACAGAGTGAACAAGATCTGGAAATTTCATCGCATCTTGAATAAAGAAGATAGGCATGTTGTTGCCTACAAGATCCCAAGTGCCTTCATCTGTATAAAATTTAACTGCAAATCCCCTTACATCTCTCGCAAGATCCGTAGACCCCTTCGAACCGGCAACAGTTGAAAACCGTGCAAAAACAGGCGTTTTTCTTGAGGTATCTGTAAATATCCCTGCTTTTGAATATTCTTCAATGCTATCATATAGCTCAAAATATCCATGTGCGCCACTTCCTCTCGCATGAACAATTCTTTCTGGGATACGTTCATGATCAAAATTATGTATTTTTTCGCGCAGTAAGAAATCTTCTAAAAGAGTAGGGCCACGTTCTCCTGCTTTTAAAGAATTATTTGTATCGTTCACTTTCAAGCCCTGTCGGGTTGTCATCGCTTTCCCATCAAACGACTTTTCAAATTGGCTTAACTGTTCTATTTTTTTGCTTTTAATTGATTTATCTTTTTTCTTGGCACACATAGCTAGTTGTATTTAGTAAATTCTAATTTTAAAATTAGATTATAAATTTTAAATTAGCCCGATTTTATGTAAACCTTAAGATAACCATCAAAGTTATATTTTTGTAATTTGGTGCTTAGGAACGCTATTTCTATAAATTAGTTTTATTGCTACAATCATACCTATCTATTTTGGTTCATTCTAAAACTGTAATATCGCAAACTTCAATCCTAAATAATTTTAAACGATTATCATATTATGACTGAAGTTTAAATGTTGGTTTGATTTTAAATCTTTCGGTACAACATTTTCTGAGACTACGGAATGAATTTTTCAGTTTCAAAGATTTTTGATGCAAACTTTGAAACGCCGTGCTTTTAAAATTTTGCAGCCTAGATGAGCATAGTTTTAAAAAGCTTTTGAAAATATTTATTTGAGATGATAAGACCGAAGTTTTGGCCTGGATGCTGTGTTTTTGAATATCAGCAACGCAAACCTCCAACCGCTGCGCTTTTGGAGGTTTCCACCCCGGTTTGGCTGAAGTTAATAAGTTGTTTTAATGATGAAATTTGTCGGGATGACAGTTCCGAAGTTTCGGAATGAACCTGCGTCGTAAAAAATATCAGCAACGCAAACCTCCAACCGTTTCACTTTTGGAGGTTTCCACCCCGGTTTGGCTGAAGTTAATAAGTTGTTTTAATGATGAAATTTATCGGGATGACAGTTCCGAAGTTTCGGAATGAACCTGCGTCGTAAAAAATATCAGCAACGCAAACAT
>Ga0115567_10006716_pt1 | contig 10954 bp, 15 predicted proteins | sample COGITO_mtgs_1204_2_FD_88679 | JGI IMG/M metagenome (GOLD analysis project Ga0115567, IMG submission 88679) | Pelagic marine microbial communities from North Sea - COGITO_mtgs_120412 | ecosystem: Environmental > Aquatic > Marine > Epipelagic | place: Germany:Helgoland, sampling site Kabeltonne... | reverse complement strand
CATGTTGAATACGTTTTTGAATGTACATTGAGGTTTCGACAGCCAAATTTCCCTCGCGGAAAGGGAAAATGTGCCCATTCGAGAGTAGCACCGATAGTTTTCTTCTGGCGCCTCACTTTTCTGCTGGAGTAACTGAGTCCTTTCGCAGGGTGCAACAAGCATGCTGCGCCATTTCACAATCCGAGGGGGGATTGGCTCTCCATCAGACCACCACCTGAATGGTACGTATAGAGGCAGCTTGCGTCATGAAGGATACATATGAAATATTTCAGATTCGTAATCTGATGATTTGCGGATTCTGGTGCACCTTCCGAGTTGCAATTCGCCGCGTAATCGCTGTTGCGACCAGGTGTGATCAACTGGGGTGGGTATTGGGCTGAACCTTACGTGTTTTCGGCCAAAGGTCATCACAACCACGGAAGCGATTTTTGATCTCCGGAGGACAGTGTGGTTCTATGGGGCAGGCCAACAGGGTCTGGTTCTGGACATCGCCATGATGCAGCCTCTGTGGGCGATAGCCTTAAGCGTGGACGTTAGTCTTAAGTAGACATTAAGTAGACACACTCAGGTGTACTCAGCGCACGGACACGATGGACGTGACGTTGCTAATCACACTCACAGTGTGAAGAGTCACCACTAGAATTAGATCTGAGATTTGTCTCTTCATAGATCATCAACAAGCCATCCTTGGGGTGCTCTCTTGCCGCCCTTGTCTGGACGCACATAGGTTATCGAGCCTCTGTACGCGCCGAGTCGCGACACATTCAACGCAAAAGCCTTCTTAAAGCTCAATTTGGTCACGTATCATGGCCCCCAACCTTCAGGTCACGCTACCCACCTTCTCAGGAGAACAGCCCGATTATCGCGCCTGGTTTCTCAAGCTGCGGGCGGCCGTCGCCGGAACAGCCTATGCGGCAGTGGTGCTCAAGTTCAACTGCAGCAAATTTGACAGCTCGCAGCGATTCACGCTGGCAGATAAGTTCCTGATGCAGAATTCATCCGAGGTGCCCGAGGGCAAGCCCTCATCTCCGATGCAATGATGGGGCGATTCCGCGCAGACAAATTGCTGCGACGCTGCGGCGCAGTAATTTCCTTCCTTACGACGGTGTGCTGTACGAAATCAACGATGCCCCAACGGAGACAGAGGCCCTCTGGTCGCAGCCCCGATCCCTGTCCCTGCCCTTCCATGCAGCGGCCAAGGCAGTACGGCACGGAGCGGTTGCAGCGCCACATTAAGCGGTGACCCCGCTGGCTCCCCGCCTTGATACTGAGCTGCCTCACTCGGGTCTCCAACAGGTCGTGGAACGGCAAAACTCATCTGACATACAACGAGTATCTGCGCGAGCAGCGTAGCGTGAACCAAAAGAACCTGCAGACTATTGCGGTCAAGAAGAACACAGCAGAGGCTGTGGACTTCTCCGCCTCGCCGTTCCGTCCTCTCGCCGACTTCTTTAAGGAGCTCTGCGACCGGCGGAACCGCGCGCGCCTGCGCCTGCTCATCCCGCCCACGCTCGTGATCGGCGACGGCGGCCGCAAGCTTTACTTCACAGACCCTGAGACAGGGTGCCGACCCGCGCCCTGCCCCGCGGCTCTCGGGCCCGTCCGATTCCCCGCGTGCGCGACCATCCGCCAGCCCGCCCCCCCCCCGCCCCTTGGCCCCCGCCCCGCGAGCGGGCCACCGGGGCCTGAGCCTGCCGGGCGGCGCAGCAACGTGCGGCGTCTCGTGGGGGACGAGTGCGACGACGCGGCCATCCTGCGCGCCTTTGCCGCCTTCCGGCCTGCGGCGCCGCCGCCCGACGAGGTCGGTCCCCCGGGAGGGGCGCCCTACGCAATGGCGAAGCGCGCGAGCGGAGGCGGCAACATGGTGGGCGTGCTGGCGGACGCGGCCGCGCTCAACGCCACGCTGCGCAGCCCCGACGGCCCCATGGTCATCCAGCGATTCGTCAAGCCCCGCGGTGCGGCCTCCACCGCCGGCACCCTGCCGCTGCCCTGCGCCCCCGCGCTCCAGGGAGGCTCACTCGCGATCACGCAGGGGCGCGCGCTTGCATCTACCGAGCTACGTGGAAGCAAACGGGCGGTGGCAGCGCGGTTGCCGTCTCGGCGCTGCGGCCGATGCGCGCATGCCCCGAGGGGCACAAAAAGCCGGAGCAGTTCTTCTGCAGCAACAGGTGCCTATCCCCGCGGCACGGGCGTCGCCGCGCGCGGGCGGCGCCGCGGGCCAGGACGAGGCCTGGTCGTGTGCCTGGCCTGGTCGTGTGAACTGATCGCGGGCCGCGCTCGGGGCCAGTTCCGACCTCGAGTACAACAGCGTGCTGCCCTTCCGCGGAGGGCCGAGCACACAGGCGCAGCCCCGGCTCGGTGCACGCCAGCGCCGCGCGCTGCGGCGGCACGCTGTTGTACTGTTCGGCGGTGCCGGGAACTGAGGTGCTCTCTGCACGGTTTTGGCTGCAGGCGCTTGCAGCCTGTGCCGCCGTTACGGAGTTTGTGGGGCGTATGAACCCCGGCACCCAATTCGACAGGTTCCAAGCACGCCGCACCCACCATGTGTGCACCAGCCAGCGCACCCGGCGTGCGCATAACTGACGGTCTGGCGGCGACTTTTAAACACAGCTTCGTCGGCGACTTTATCAAGGACGACAGCAATCGCATTTTCTTCTTGCAGGCGCGGCTCCCCCTCCTTTTCTTTCCGGTGCCCGCGCGTGGTGAAACTCTCTGGGTAGCAGCCGGAGCCCGTAAACCGCACGCTGGGTTGAAGGCAAGATCGCGCTAGCGCTGCGAAGGCGGCTGAATCGGACTCGGCGCGCCCTGTGCAGGCCAAGAGCTTCAATTGCAGTAGAACTGGCGGTGATGCTAGGTAGCACGGGGTGTGAGAGCTCAGTGGCGCACAGGGCCCAAAGTTGGCATGTACATGCAGATTCATTTTCTCAAGACCGGGGCCAACTATGAATTAGCGTTGCGTGTGCACCCAGTCCCATCGCGCAGGGGTCCTAATACTTGCTCCACGGGCCAGACTCGCCGATCGACTGCTGCACTTTGTTGTCCTCTGTTGTTGTCACCTTGATCTCCTCCTCGAAGCGCTCTGCTGTCGGCTCCGTGTATGAAACCTTCCCAAGCTTCTCCTCGACCTTGGCCGTCACCTCATGGCACTGCGGCACGATCAACGCACGTCAGGCGCGCCATCTGAGTCGTGGGCTATCCCAGTTCTAGAGGAACGGTCCGGTTGCGGCCCAGGCCAAGCCAAACGAGTGCCAACTGCCCTTACGGCACAGCTTGAGGTGTTCGAGCCAAATATACAGCGAGTGCACTCTACTATGGCTAAGGAAGGGATTGGAGGAGACTGGAGGAATCCATGACCTGGCCGCCCTTGATACCGATGACTTTCTCCTCCACACGTCCGTCAGGGTGGATGATGAACTCAAGCTGCTCCATCGCCATCCTGGTGCCGTGACGACCACGTCACGCATCGCTATCCAACATGCAGTATGGTAGCATGGAGGGGAGGTGAGAGCGGCACAGGTGGGAGGCATTACTTGAGGTCCACGTTCCGGTTGCACAAACGCGAGTTGCGGAGTCCAGTAAGGGACGGCAGCGCGGGAGCGGTGAAAGCCACAAGGCTCCTGCCGACAGCACAAGAGTGACTTGCCGCAGTGTCAGACGCAAACTGGGTACAGATAGAAGCCCTTCTCGTTCCAGAATAGCGCGCGCAGCCTAGCCACGAGTTGCATAAGGCGTGGGGCGCGAGCTGCACGACATTGGAATTGTGAACACAGGCTTTCCCGCGATGCACGAGTGTGTATCTACCTCACACGCTGGCAAGACAACTCACCGGGAAGAATCCACAGCAGCATTCGCAATGCCGAGCGCTGATATGAGGCACACAGCAAGGGTCTTGCGCATCCTCACCACACAACGTCAGGTCACCTGTGGCGCACAATTAATATCACATATCATAAAACTCATTTTACTGGCTCCTGGCTTGACGCAGTTTGAAACGTCGGTCGCGCCTAGAACGAGCGGATTCGTCGGCCCGGGATGCTGTCGCAGGAAGACATATCAGCTGAGGATATGGCAGCACTTGAGGCTACAGGTGACTGCTTGCGGGACCAGTCGAGAAACACCCATAAAATTCGGCGACCTCTGTATCACAGGTGCTTGAGAGTAATGAGCGGCGCGTTGCCGGGATCTTACTCTGGTTGGGCGGGGCCTGCACGCAGAGACACTGTACCTCAAGCAGGCGTGTTCCGGAAATGGGCCGTCAGACGTGACGGGGTTGGGTGGAGTGGATCAAAATCAGAACCCAAACCAACCGGCGACCTGTGGAGGCACAGGCCAAGCACAAGGCGGGGTGGCCGGGCCCGTTCATCGCGGGCCGAATCAAACAGCACGATTCAATCCATATGGTGCCTCGCCAAGCCACGGCGCAGGACAGCAGCAGCAGCAGCAGCAGCAGCAGCAGCCCAGAGGCAACACGACGCCGCAACGTCAGAACGCAGGCAACGCAACAATTGGTCAAGCGGGGCAGGACGCCACTCCACAGCGCCCGAATAGTGATAGATTGCAGGGGGTCGGAGCTGGAGAGCGGACCGCGCCACAATTTGGCGCACAGAATGCCAGGATGCGAAGCGGTGGAATGGTTGAGGCGGCTGGATCTGTGTCTGCCCATCACCCGCCGCAGCACCAGCAGGGAATCACAGCTCCCGGGAATCCACCCGCGGTAGTGGCACGGGCAGCGGAGTTGCACAACCACGCATCAGAGGGACCTGCACGCCCGGTAGAGGTGTCGGCGTCGTGCAGTTTTCTTGGTGGCGCGCCATTGCCGAGTATCCAGGGCTTCCTCGACTACCAGCGCTGCGTCTCTCAGATCCTGGATCGGTCTGACTATGAGACCATGGGGGGGAAACGCATCATCAAGCGCAGCGGGTATCGCAAGCTCGCCCTTGCCTTCAATGTTTCGTTCGAGACAAGGTTGTGGCCCATCCTTTCGCACCGCCCCTCGCGACTCCTTGTGGCCAGACTGCAAACATACTAATGCGTGGACAGGAGCGAGGTCATTGAGCGGGACGAGAGGGGCAATGTTCTCTTCGCCAAATTCATCGTGGTGCATGACCCACCTCAGCTGTTTGAGAGTAAGTGCCGGTGGATCTTCATGAAGCATACCCTGTGCGGCTCTCCTGATGCGAAGCGGTTTGTGCAGCGTGCAATCATGCCTGATGGTCGATTTTCAGACGGTTGGGGTGGCTGCACACCCGTCGAAAAACGTTTCGCGAAGCCAAACCACGACGTTCCTGCGACCGCCGAGACTCGTGCCAAGAATCGAGCTTGCTCCGACCTCTTCGGAATTGGGGAGTCCAAACGCTGAGACCGTGGACAGTGGAAGGTGACGACACTGTGCCCAGTATTGTGGCCAGGTCACGGCACGCACACCGCGAACTGGGCGTGGGTAAAAAGGATCGAAAGTGTTCATATGAACAGCCCCACAGCCTTGGTCTCCGTTGCCAGCGGTCAACAACACTCAGCACTGCAGATCGAAGCGATACGATCTTGCCCCAATTTTAGCTTTCGCGGTGTCGACATCGAAGTGAACCTTCTCGCCTTCCTTTCCATCGCTGGCAACCCGCAGCTCTCGTGATGTACCGGGCTGCAATCCCCCCGCAGCCCACGCAACTGAAACATGAAATGAGAGCTCGGAATAGTACGCGGGAATTCGAAAGGCGGAGAGTGAGCGATCAACGCCACGCACCAGTGCATGCATTCGCTGCTCCCCCGAAGCCAGACGCAACCCGACGAAGGTTCGCGTAGCGTCTTCGTTGGTGTACAATTCCGCGCCACGAAGTGTGCCCGAGAAACGCGGTAGTGCTCGGAGGTTGTCTGCAAGGAGTTGCACGAGCGGTTCGATGTCGGGGCGTCGCACCGCGAACGTACGAGAGAGCGACAGGTGCAATTCGCTCAACGGGAGGCGGTGGACCGTACACTTGGGGCCGAGTACCAGCTCAGCTGCGGCACACGCTTGCGCAGCGGCCAAAGCAAGCACGTCCGGAGCCGTTGAGATCGAGACGAAGACAAAGCCCGGGTAATTCCCCTTCACGTGTGGAAAGGTGCGCACGCGGCCGTCGGGCGCCACCTCCTTTGCCGCGTCCAGCCCCGCGACTGCTCCTGCAGTCGCGCGAGTTGTTGACGGCAGCTGATTGGTTCCCTCTTTCAAATTCTCATCTCCGTCTTCGTAGATCGACAGTGCCAACACTGACTCCATTCCAGCCCCTCGCTGGCTAGCTGATTTGGCTGCTGCAGCGTGTCTGAAGAGCCCAATCGGCAATGTTCCCCCGCCGTACGTGTATTGCACCAGAGCAAAGAGGACGGTGAGCGCGAAGAGCGATGCACCTCCCCGAGAACCGCGTCCCCGCACAATGGCGGGAGTTGTGATCTCACTGCATCCCGATCTTCTCCAGGATTGCTGGTGTGACCCGGATGGCACCGATGATCACCAGACACTGGACGAGCGAGAGCATGGCGAAGCCCTTTGCTTGGTCACGCTCTTCGCGCGAGAGGGGCGGAGGCATCATCATCTTAAAGCAGGCGTATCAGAGATCAGGCGACTGTGCAGGTTGTACTTGCTGCCTAGTTGCTCAGGCGCACGTGTGGCACAGTCTCGCGGAGGTAGGAAGAGGAGGAGCCAGCAGTGGAGTTGGCTAAAGTCGTTTCTGTCTGTAGATCAGGGGTGCTCACCATTTTTCCAAGCGTCGCGGGCTCCAGAGGGCGTCGAGGTCTTCCGGGCCCTTGCTCATTGGACAATGGCGCCGTACGGCGCCATTCCTTTGGAAGGTTCTCCAAAACGTCTTGTGGAGCCATCGAGGTGAGCAACCTGCTCTGGCTATCGGAGCTGAGTCACTTCTGCTCGCTTCCCCGGGGACTGGTAGTTCGGTTGACGAGCACCCGGGGGCATGCGATGGAGATGGGGCTAGCGCATGACGATCGCGCAGCTCCAACCTAGTTGGGCTCGGCAAGCATATGATGGTTTACATGGCGTGCATTCCTCTGATTTGTGTGTCCTGTCTCATGACCCCTCTTTCGTCCACAGGTCGAGGCAGACATGGCGCTTCGTCATTGGGATAGCAGCCCTGGCGATGGCCTCGGTCATCGCAGCCGTGTACTTGTCTGAGATGCACGGGGGAAGATCTGCACTGATTGGCCTGGGAGACATGTCTCCTAGCCTCGACGGGACGCTGGTGGGCGACAAACGCACTATGCAGTCAATCGAGAAGGAGATCAACGACGACATGCAGGTCAACAACGCGCTGCGGAAGGGCTACTCGAAAGAGTTCCAATCCGCACAAGGTTCCGATGCTGCGAATTGTCACTGTGACTGCCAGAACTCGGCTTCGGAGTTCAAGGTCAAGGCTGCAACGATGCTTGCCCAGGTGGGCGACAGCATGTTCTTCGGCAAGTGTGCCTCGTGCCCGTGCATGCGCAAAACGGACGTTGAAACGGAGGTCAACATGCTGTCGGGACTCTTGGAGGCGGCAAGTGCGATGGGCCAGAACATTACCAGTGACATCGGGGCGCATATCCCTGTCGACATCGACATCCGCGTCGGCCCGAAAGGTGGCGCGCCCTCGCCAGTTCTGCCCCGTGACGCCGCTACGCAGCCCAGGCATGCACCGCGTGTCGAGTGAAGGACGCTGCGTTGCCATCCCTTATGCGCGTGTAACTGGCAGGTGCGCCTGGGGCGATGGGTCCTGAGGGCTTTAAGGGACCAGATGGTGTGGTGGGTCCTGAAGGACGGCAAGGGAAGCAGGGTCCGCAAGGCGACAAGGGGCAGAAGGGCGAAACTGGTCCGCGCGGCGTCAAAGGCGACGATGGTGAGGAAGGTGTGGTAGGAAACCAGGGCGAACAGGGCCCGCAAGGGCCGCCGGGAATGATTGGGTCGGAGGGGCCTGAGGGTCGCATGGGCAAGGATGGCCCAGCAGGCGACGACGGACGGGTCGGTGACACCGGCTCGACTGGCCCCACAGGAGACCCCGGTGCTAAAGGCGACAAGGGCCTTCCAGGGCCGCGGGGCCCGCCAGGACCGCGCGGGCCCAAGGGGAAGAAGGGTGACGACGGCATTAAGGGCGAAAAGGGTGGCACCGGGGACAAGGGCCCCGACGGATCCCGAGGATCGGCCGGCAGCCAAGGTGTGCGCGGTGATTATGGGAAGGGATGCGATGGCGTGGTCGAGCCAGCGGGGTCGTTTCCCAAGGTCATCGATGCGTGCGGTGTGTGTGGTGGAGATGAGAGCGAATGCGCAAGAACTTCCATTACGAAGGAGGCACACGCGACTGGGGATCCGCACTACCTCACGTACGACGGCACTACGTTCGACTACCAGATCAAAGGCGAGTTCATCTTGTCTCGGCACATGAGCGATATCGAATTCCAGAACAAGCAATTGTATTGCCCGAACACAAATGTGCGCTGTAATAACGAGGGAGCTGTCATCACGAAAAATCACAATCTCCTCTTCAAGGGCGCATGGCGAGGATACCATATCATGGTGAACGAAGACACATGGACCCGAGGCTCCCACTACAATTGGGGACAGCAAATCATTCTGGACTCCAGGACTAGGTTCACTGTTTGGGAGGAAAGCTGGGAGGTGCTGTTCCAGGAAAAGCCGGGGCTCGAATTCGCGAAAGTTTCAGGCAATTGGAATGAATGGTGCTGCAACTTGCCAGGAAATAGGTACGGGAACTTCTATTTCAGGGCCCCGGCGCGATGGTCGTCGGGCCTATCGATGACAGGGCTCTTCGCCAACTACAATAATAATGCGGGTGATGACTGGACAGCAATATCGCCATCTGAGTTTTGGTGGGTCAGAGGCACTTCCCAATCTGCCTTCTCCAACCGCAAATACTTGCTCCACTGGTCCAACCGCAAGGTCAGGAAGGGACCTGTGCAGACTCTGCATGCCGGAGAGGTTGCAACAGCAACAGCGAAAAATGCCGATGGCACCGACAGGGAGGTGAAATCTCACGAGTGGACGCCTCAGGACGAGCTGACAGCGCTCCGCGAGGTCGATCCACTCACAGCCAAGATGCGCCAGAGACTCTTTGAGAAGATGGTGGCAGAGCACGTGATCGAGCGCAAGAAGGGTGACCCTGCACCTACTTCCGAACTTGCACGAGCGGAAGAGGACATCATGCCCTTCGAGGGCGAAAGGCCCTCACGTCTGCGCATCGAGCAGCAGCTGATGTTCCGGCAGAGGTGGAAGGTTTTCAGCGAGGCTCAGCGCAAGGAGGTTCTAGCTGGCGAGGTGGTGAGCGGCAGTGCAGTTGGCTTCGACGAGCAGTGCCGGTCGTGCGTCAAGGGAGAAATGACCGCTGACGGTAGTCAAACGGTGTGCGACGAAATGGGCATCGTTGAACCCAAGCCGAAAGGGATTATCTGGGGCACTGCGGAGAAAAAGAAGGTGTGCTTGGATGGCTGCCTCGGCTGGCTCACACTGAGCCAGACCCCTGTAATCTGCGGGTGTTGGATCGACTGCAACTTGGGCATTGGAGAGGCCGAATACAAGAAAAACGTGCTCGACAACTTCCTCAAGCGGCGGCGCGTGCTGCTGACGCCTTCGACAGGCAAGAAGAGAGAAAAGTGTCTGGAGGCGAACCAGTCGCCGGCGCGTATCTTCAGAGGCGACAAGCCGGGGGCGCGGAGGAGGTGGGAGATGTTTTACGCTCCGAACTTTGCCTTGACGTTCTGGTGGAGACCAGACATGGAGCCAGGCTCAGGGAGCTACGCAACGCCGGGAGTGAAAACCCTCCTGTACAAGGGGATGAACAAGACGGAGACAGGGGACGATGGTATGGAGAAGAAGCCGCCAGTGCTGATCGCTGTCGATGCCTCTGGGGCGGACAAGTTCCTCAAGATCACCGTTGCCGGCGCGCAAAGCTCTGTGCCGGCGGACAAGTGCCCGTCGCTTGCGGAGGACAAGTTCACTTTTGTGGCAGTGACAAAGCGCGGGACCACAGTTTCAGTCTGGTGCGGTGCCGAGGGTGGTGACAAGTCTGAAAAAGTTTGGACCTTTGATCTTGGCGAGGCCAGATATTTCACCAGTCTCGACCAAGTAATTGCAGTGGGAGGCATCAACGAACCCAAGGAACGTGTTCCTGGCGGCTGGATGGGTAAATTAAACTACTATGGCGTGTCTGTGTGGGACCCGACGAACGAAGTTCAGCTCTGGGACTACGTGATTCCGAATCGCTTCGCCGTGGGCCCGCCAAACGACTGCCCGTGAACGGCGCGGCGAGCAAGTAGGCTCCCTAGTCAGTCTCGCCCCGATTGTCGCAGTGTGCCGCAGCCCGCTCCTGCGGGTCGCAGTCCATGCTGAGCGTCGATGAGTGAGGGGTGGACGTGAGTGCGTGGTGTGATTACATTGGGCAGTCCTTCAACGCGGCGTGGAAGGCTCAGGCGCCCGGGCGCTTCTTGTGCGACCCTGGCGAGGCGCGCGCCCCCGTGATGGGCTTGTGCGGGCTGCAGCGGTCGCCCTCGGTACGCCCACTTCATTAGGATCTATGCTCAAGAGCTACCTCTTCACCCCATCACCCCGAGGCACCCTGCGCGCGCGCGGTCACCCGCCGCCGTCGGTGGCCGCGGTGCGGACCGACATGGTGGTGACGTTGGTGGCCGGGCGGCGGGGCGAGCCCGCGTCCGCGCGGAGGCGCTCCGGAAGCGGTAGCGGTGGGAAACCCTCGTCGAGGGAGTCGTACAGCTCCTCGTCGAGGTCGGTCACGTTACCGCCCACGGGCGGCGCGCCGCTGAGGTCCTCCTCCCCGTACGAGGCCTCTTCGACGAGGTTGAACACGCACGCGTCGAGCACGAAGCCGCAGAGGTTCTGGAACTCGGGCAGCGCGCGCATGAGGCTCCGCGCCGCGTCGCGCTCCCGCCGCGCCGCCTCTTGCGGCGACACCTCCTCCGGCACCTG
>Ga0115567_10006714_pt1 | contig 10954 bp, 11 predicted proteins | sample COGITO_mtgs_1204_2_FD_88679 | JGI IMG/M metagenome (GOLD analysis project Ga0115567, IMG submission 88679) | Pelagic marine microbial communities from North Sea - COGITO_mtgs_120412 | ecosystem: Environmental > Aquatic > Marine > Epipelagic | place: Germany:Helgoland, sampling site Kabeltonne... | reverse complement strand
GCTCGACATCGTACAAAGCATCGAAAATGTCGGTGGCCACTTGAACGCCTATACCAGCCGCGAAATCACAAGTTATCACGTCCATATGTTGGAAAAAGATATTGATCTCGGACTCGACGTGCTCGGTGATATGTACATCAATTCCATACTTCCCAATGAAGAAATAGAGCGTGAACGCCAAGTCATCCTACAGGAAATCGGCATGTGCCATGATACGCCCGATGACATTGTCTTTGATCACTATTACGAAGGCGCGTACCCTGGACAGACATTGGGCGCGCCCATTCTCGGCAGCGCCGACCACGTCACCAATATGTCGCGTGATGCGCTCACGGGTTTTATCAAAAATTTCTACTCCCCGTCCCGCACCGTTATTTCCGCCGCTGGCTGTGTTGATCACGATACTTTGGTAGACAAAGTCGCGCATGTTTTCGCTGATTTACCAAGTGACCTCGATTTCACCCCTAAACCCGCAGCCTATAGCGGCAGTGACCACCGGTTTGAAAAAGATCTTGAGCAAGCGCATTTCATTCTTGGCTTTCAGAGCTTTGCGCGCCTTGACGATGATTATTATACCGCCCAGGCTCTCTCATCTTTACTGGGTGGCGGCATGTCATCACGTCTTTTCCAAGAGGTGCGCGAAAAACGTGGCCTCGTTTATTCCATTTTCTCCTTCAATTCCGCCTTTCAAGATGACGGTCAATTTGGCATTTACGCGGGAACAGGCGCACAAAGCCTTACCGAAATCATTCCGGTGATCGCTGATGAAATCCTGAAAGTCACGCATGATGTGACAGACGAAGAAGTAACACGCGCCAAAACGCAATTAAAATCCAGCCTGTTAATCGGCCGCGAATCGATGATGAGCCGTGCAGATCAACACGCTAAATATGCATTGTTTAGAAACGCCGAATTTGACATTGAAAAAACATTGGAAAAAATTGATGCGATTGATGCGAAGGCCATTCAAAATGTTGCCAAGCGTATCTTCAAAACACAGCCAAATCTGGCCGCCCTTGGTCCGCTTGCAAACCTTCCTGATTTTGATGTGATTAAACAGCGCCTCGCGGCTTAAGCGCTTCCGCCATCCGCGACAAGCATTGACGGATCAACGCCAAGCGTTTTAACCGCGCTATGCCATTTTGCACCGTAATCGCTATTGAAAATCAACGCAGGATCGGGTTCTGCAACCAGCCACGAGTTCGCCTGTAATTCTTCATCCAATTGCCCTGCGCTCCACCCCGCATAGCCAAACATAATCAATTTATCCTGCGGTCCGTCCCCTTCCGCAATTGCGCGCAACGCATCCAACGTCCCGCTGATCGAAATTTCGGAATCAATCACAATGGTTTCTTTATGAGAAAAATCATGACTATGAAGCAAAAATCCTCGTCCCGTATCCACCGGCCCGCCATTCATCAGCGGGGTTTTCAATGCGCGTGGATCAATCTCAATATCCGATGCGATATCCAACTCATTCAATAAATGTTTAAACTGCATCCCTTGCAATTGATCATTAATCACCAATCCCATCGCGCCATTTTCATCATGGCTGCATAGGTAAATCACCGCATTATCAAAGCGCGGGTCAAGCATCCCTGGCATCGCCAGCAACAATTTGCCAACAAAATATCCGCTTTCTGAACTATCTCGATCATCACCCATGCCAGATTCCTTAAAGACATTTTATTCGATAAAAGATATAATAGAGCGTATGAGAAAATTATCAATTTTAACCCTTTTCTTTTTAGGCATCGCGCCAGTGATCGCGCACGCACAAACGGGTGAATGGTTTAAAAGCCAAGACGTGGATGCAAGGCTGATCGCGGGATCGGATAATCACGCAGCTTTACAAATCAACCTTGCTGAAGGCTGGCACACCTATTGGCGCATCCCCGGAGATTCCGGCCTGCCTCCCATGCTCTCATGGGCAAAAAGTAAAAATATCGAGAGTGTCGAGATTCTCTGGCCCGCTCCAAAACGCAAAAAAGAGTATGAATTTAACACATTTGGCTACGACGGCATGGTGACCCTTCCCCTTGCCTTGAACTTAGAAGACGAGACAAAACCCACCAAGCTTGATTTGAATGCGCAGATTATGATCTGCAAGGATATATGCATCCCGCAACGTTTCGAACTAAACCTTGATCTGGATAAAAATAGCGATGTCAGCAAAGAAGATTTAACCATTGAAACTGCAAAAGCTAATATCCCGCAAGAAATCGTTGAGGGCTTGAGCATTGATAGTGTGATCGTCGCTAAAGATTCAATCGTTGTAACTGTAACAAGTGAGAATGGTTTCGATAAAATCGATGTATTTCCAGTCATCGAAGAAGACAGCACCGCCCTCACATTACCGCCAATCATTACAATATCAGAGCATGATAACACTAAGGCAATGCTGGGCGTTGATAAAGGGGCTGAGTTTGAAAATCTCGCTCGGGAATTACAGGATAAAACATTGTCTGTAGTCGTCATACAGGGCGATAACGCCGTAAAACAAACCGTACAATATTAAGACTGCATCGCCACATCATAAACGCGCAATGTGCGCTCAACAACGCTATGCACATCAAATTCTTCCGCAGCAAAATCGCGCGCGGCCTTTCCCATTGCTGCACGTAATGTTGCGCTTTGAATCAATGTCGCCATTGCATCGGCGGTTGCGTTTGCATCTCTGATAGGAACTAAAATTCCTGTCTTTGCGTCAATAATAGCTTCACGACATCCGGTGTGATCTGTGGTGATAATCGCGCGCCCAGTCGCCGCCGCCTCTAATAAAACCTTCGGCACACCCTCGCCGTAATAGGATGGATAAACAACCAAATTGGATAAGCGATAAAGTCCAACAATATCAGAGACATGACCGAGCCATTTCACTGCGCTACCTTCAAGCATTTCATACATATGTTCAGTCGAAATCTCGCGTGGGTTATATGGCGCGCCGCCGCCTGCAATTTGAAAATCGGCCTCAACACCGCGCGTACTTAAAATGTTGCAGGCCTCTATAAAGACCGCGATACCCTTTTCATGAATAAGGCGTGTCGGCATCACAATCAATGGTCGCTCGTTTTTCGGCTCCGGCGTGAAGGCATATTCATCAAGATCAATCCCCGACCCTTTTATCAATGTCGAATGATCCGCGCGAACATATCCGCCTTCAATCATCACACGCATATCATCAGGGTTTTGAAAAGTCAGAAAACTGCGTTTATTGTGCAGCGCTAATTTTAAAAACGGCCCGATTAAAAAGCGCAGCAATTTCGGTTTAAACCCATCCCCCGAAAACAAATATCCAAGCCCCGCAATGGTATGAACAACCTTAACGCGCGGCACAAATAAGCAAACAAGCCCAGTCATAAATGCATATTTTAATGTCATCGCATGAATCAAATCAGGCTTTTTCGTATGAATAACGCGCAGCATAACAAACATGATATAAAGGTTGGATATTATCACATGCTTGCGGCTTGGCTCGGGCAAACCTATCCCTTCGAAAGCATACTCCGTCAATTCTTGATCATCATCTGCGCCGCTCGCACAAACGCTAACATCCCATCCTTCTTTGGGCGTAATGGCTTGCTTGGCTATCGGAAACCGCCGTGTCCAAAAACAATCCATATGATTAACAATAAACAATAATTTTTTACTCATCTTAAACCCTTATCAAAGCCAACGTTTATGCCAAGCTTGAAACATCAAAACATTCCATAGCGCTTCATCATAATGCCCGTTCCCTGCCAAATGTGCATCCCATGTTGCGCGCACCACATTATCATCAAGCAATCCTTGAGCTTTCAAATTGCGCGCATCTAACAAATCCTCTGCCCAATCGCGCAAATCTCCACGCAACCACTGGCCAATCGGGATATTAAAACCCTTCTTTGGCCGTTCAAATAAATGGCGAGGAACATGGCGCGCCAAAACCTCCCGCAACAACCATTTGCCCTGACCATCACGTATTTTTAAATCAATCGGTAAATTCCACACAAATTCAAAAACCCGTTGATCCAACAATGGCGCACGCGCTTCCAAACTCACCGCCATGCTCGCACGATCCACTTTGGTCAAAATATCATTGGGCAAATAATGCTGCGTATCCCAAAGCATCAGTTGCTCCGACAATTCCAAATCATGATAAACACTTAAATCAAGCCGCGCATCCGAATGTGATAAAACGGGGGCAGCATCCCAATTGCGCAACAAAACATGATAAATATCCTCACACGTATTGGCGGATAAGAGATCGCCCATCTTTCCTAAATGCTTGCCAAGCAATGGCTTGTTTGGAAATAAAGTATTCAACAATGATTGCGGAACAGCATGAACAACATGCCGCGCAGCCTTGGGCAATTTTAAAATACGCGGCGTTGAAAAATGGCGTGAATACCCGCCCAGCATTTCATCTCCGCCATCCCCCGATAACGCCACGCTGACATCGCGTCGCGCAAATTGCGCCACCAGATAAGTCGGAATAGCCGATTGATCGGCAAACGGTTCATCATACATATCGGGTAATTTTTCAATCACATTAAGCGCATCTGTGGCGCTACAAAAATGCTCATGATGATCCGTGCCCAAATGCGCCGCGACTTCACGCGCATAATGTGTTTCATCAAATCCCGCTTCTTCAAAACCGATGGTATAGGTATGAACAGGGCGCGTCGATTGCGCCTGCATCAATGATACAATCGCTGAGCTATCAATCCCCCCTGATAAAAACGCCCCAAGCGGAACATCGGATAGCATCCGGTCTTTCACACATGCGCCGAGCAGATCTTCAAATTCATCAACAATGTTGCTATGTGAGTCATTATTTTTGCTGCGCTCTTCAACTATTTTTGCTGCGCTCCAATAAGGCACCATTGCTGCACTTAAATCTGTACCATTTTGCATGCCGTCTATAGTGATAGAAAGCGAACATCCTGGCATAACCTGCCAAATATTTTTATAAATACAATGCGGCGCAGGCACACAATTATAGTTCGAATAAAGCGCCAAGGCCTGCGTATCAATCTCGGCCTGAAATTCCGGATGCGCGCGTATCGCCTTTAATTCCGAGCCAAAAACCAATGCATCATTGGCCCACCCCACATAAAGCGGTTTCTTCCCGAACCGGTCACGCGCAAAATGTAAAACCCGCGCTTTTCGATCCCAAAGCACAAAAGCAAACATGCCATTTATAGCGCTAAGCGTTTTCTCAAAGCCAATCACTTCAAGCAACGCCAAAAGCGTTTCGGTATCACTATGGCCGGAAAAGTGATGATCCGATAAATATTCGGCTCGTAAAGCAAGATGATTATAAATCTCGCCGTTAAAAATAATCACATAACGCTCGGATAACGAATGCATCGGTTGATGCCCGCATGCCGATAAATCCAAAATCGATAAACGCCGATGACCAAGATTAAGCGCGATGTCCGGATCTTGCCAAACATCACCATGATCGGGCCCGCGATGAGCAATAGCATCACACATGCCACTAATCACATTATGATCATCGCCGAGCGAACGACGTGATTTCAATGTATAAAAACCTGTAAATCCGCACATGAAAAACTATATCTTTGTTAAGGCCAATTCTGATAAACTATTACAATACGCATCAAAAGGGTATCTAACAATCACATGAATATCGATCTTTTATTCACAGAAGACGGCGAAGCGGGACTGATTTTCAATGAAAATCCAGTCAAAAAAACCATTGGCCTGACCTTTGATACACAAAGCGGTATGCTAACCGCGGAATACGCCGACATGGATTTCATGGAAATGAATATTCCTGTGGAAATGGATTTCTTCGAAGCCCTTGATCGCAATCAACAAATTCACGTCGGTGCAGTCAAAGAAGGCAACATTTCCCAAGCCTATCAAGTGCCTTTCATGTTTCTTGATGATCCATACCGTACCCAGCATATGGGGCAAGTTGAACAACGCTCCAACCCGCTACAGGCCTTTCGTTTTTTCATCAAATCATGCGTTGCGGGACAACCCGTGCACCGCGATGACCTCGGGGATGAAAGCGCAACAGGATGCGTGCTCGGCGACGCTGTCCCATCCAGCCTAGAATTCGCCCCTCATCTTGCCCGCCGCGCACAAATGGAGGCAGGGCCAAAGGCGATGCCGTCCTTGAACCTCGGCCCCAGCGCGCCTGGTCTTGGCGGCGGCGGTGGAGGAGGGGGCGGAAGATCACCTCGCGGAACGGACAACACCACACCCCCTAAAAAAAAGAATGATTGATCAGTCCTTATTTTGAACTATTCCATGCGTAAAACGTATGTATGGGTGAAATTAACAATAAGGAGAATATCATGAGCAATAAAGATGTCGCAAAAGGCTTAAACAAAGTGATAGCCGATACATTCGTATTATATTTTAAAACCCATTCATTCCATTGGAACGTAACAGGACCACGCTTTAAATCTCTCCACGAAATGTTTGAAGAGCAATATACAGAAATGTGGGAAGCCTTGGATATTTTGGCTGAACGTGTTCGTGCCTTGGGCGAGTATGCCGCGGACAACCCCAATGATTTAATGAAAGGTGCAACCCTTCAACATGTTGGTCAAACCCCCGATAGCGAAGAAATGATTGATATGCTCGCCAATGACAACCGCGAAATCGTCAAGACATTGAAAGATGGCATTAAAACAGCCGGCGAAAATAACGATGACGCTACCGAAGATATGTTGATCGCCCGCATACAGGCACATGAACAATTTGCATGGATGCTCGAAAGCTCAAAAGCCGCTTAAGCATTTTTAAAAATCAAACAATGTGTGAGGGTGTGCTCATCGGGTGCATCCTCCCATTGAATAATAACGTCTCCCGCAGGGCGGAAAACACTTGATATCGCGTTACTCATATCGCGCACTAAAGGCGTAAAGCCTTTCTTATGGGGAATATTATCAGCATGCACAACCACCAGCGCATTCTTCTTCATCACAAATCGAATAGCTCTGAATATTTCTTTTAACCGCAATAAATACACATCATATCCGGCAAATTCTTCATCACCCCCATAAAGCGGGTTCCACTCTTCATGCCACATCATAAATGGCGGCGATGTCACACATAAATCCATTTTCGGCAAATCAAAATCAACAATATCTGCGGCGTCCCCGCTAACAATATTTTGCCAATGTTCTAATTGCCCCGCGCCCCACTCAAAGCGCTCACCATCTGCTTCCACGCCAAAGGGGATGCGTCCCAATTCTTCGGCAACAAACGCCGTAGTACCAAACCCCATAAACGGATCAAACACACGTTGCTTTTTCTTGGTGTAATTCTCGATGAAATAGCGAGGCAGGGAGCTAGGGTATTGATCACTATTATCATCACCATCGGGCGGTGCATAATCTTGAACAAACGGTAAGGTTATAATTTCAGGATAATCGGCCATTATTGATTCTGCTCACGGCGAATTTTACGCCACTTCACGACATTGCGGTTATGTTCCGCCAGCGTCTTTGCAAACACATGCCCGCCTGTCCCGTCTGCAACAAAGAAAATATAATCATGGCTTTCCGGATTAAGCGCAGCCTCTATCGAAGCTTTACCCGGATTGGCAATCGGACCGGGAGGAAGACCAGGATATTTATAGGTATTATACGCAGAATCATAATCCAGATCATTGCGCAATAAACGTCGCCCAAGCGGCCCTTGCCCGTCATTCTTATGCTCGCCTTTGGTCAACGCATAAATCACGGTGGGATCGGTCTGCAGCGGAATTCCACGTTTCAACCGATTGATAAAAACCCCCGCTACACGACGACGCTCCGCCGCAACGGCTGTTTCTTTTTCAATGATAGATGCGAGTGTCAAAACATCGTTGATTGTTTTCAAAGGACTATCCCCACACGGCTTTTCTTTCAACAATGAAAAGTCGAGCGGCAAAATATCAGGATTTAATTCGCAAAGAGAAACAAGCGTATCAATCATCATTTCATGCATTTTAAAAACAACGCTCTCACGTGCTTCATCAAGGCGATAGTCATATGTGTTGGGAAGCAACGACCCTTCGGCAGGAACGCTTTTAACATCGCCACTCAACTGCTCAACACCGTTTAACAGGCGTACAACTTCAAAACTCGTCAAACCCTCGCGCACGGTAATAAAACGTCCAAACACATCATGATCGTGTAATTTCTGCGCGATGGCCCGTGGGCTGATCCCCGGCTCAAGCTGATATTCACCGGCTTTTAAATCACCCGCATCGCCTAAAATGCGTGTGCCGAAAATAAAGATATAGCGATTATCAATCGCGTTTTCTGCTTCCAAAGCCGCCGCAATCTGGTTCAACCCCATTCCACGCTCAATGGTAACCAATTTTTCTTCGGCAAGCGGACCTGCGCTGCTATAGCTATGCGCCGCCCAGAAAAAGCCGAGCGCACCAACAATAATGCAAGTCGTAACGAAATAAACGAGAAACCCTAAAACAAATCGACCACCGCGCTTTGCGGTTTTATCTTCACTGACCTTCGGTGTCTCATCTGACATGGTTTATACTGCTTTCATCACCAATGATGCATTCGTTCCGCCAAACCCAAATGAGTTGGAAAGCACAGCATTTACTGGCTTTTCTTTCGCGGTCTTAGGCACCAAATCCATACCCATACAAGCTTCGGACGGGTTTTCAAGATTCAATGTAGGCGGCAAAACACCTGTTTCAATCGCCTTGATCGAATAAATTGCTTCAACCGCTCCTGCCGCGCCGAGCAAATGCCCGATGGCCGATTTAGTCGATGACATGGAGACGTTATCCAACGCATTAGAGAACATACGTTTGACCGCGCCAAACTCAATCCCGTCACCAACCGGCGTCGATGTCCCATGCGCGTTAATATAATCAATATCTTCCGGATTAAGTTTCGCACGCTTAAGCGCCGCTTCCATCGCGCGATATCCACCATTTCCGTCTTCCGAAGGTGATGTAATATGATGTGCATCACCCGACATGCCATAACCAATCACTTCACCATAAATCTTCGCGCCGCGTGCTTTGGCATGTTCGTATTCTTCCAAAACAACAATGCCCGCACCTTCACCGATCACAAATCCATCGCGATCTTGATCCCATGGGCGTGAAGCTTCGGTCGGACGATCATTATATCCAGTCGAAAGCGCACGCGCCGCCGCAAACCCTGCAACACCAATGCGACAAACGGCGGCTTCACCACCACCCGCAATCATCACATCCGCATCATCGAGCGCAATCATCCGCGCCGCATCACCGATGGCATGCGTACCCGTCGCACACGCAGTCACAACAGCATGGTTTGGTCCGCGATATCCGTATTTAATCGAAACCTGACCTGAAATAAGATTAATCAAAGCCGCAGGAACAAAGAAAGGCGAAATCCGTCTAGGGCCTTTTTCCGCCATCAACTGCGATGTGCGGTCAATCTCATCCAATCCGCCAATCCCCGATCCAATCAAAACACCCGTACGATTCAATGACTCTTCATCTTCGGGCTCCCAACCGGAATCCTCAATTGCCTCCTGCGCCGCCGCCATGCCAAATACGATGAACGTATCAACCTTGCGCTGCTCTTTGGGCTGCATAAACAAATCAGCGTTAAATTCACCATTGCTCGGATTTTCATCGCTGGTACGCGGTACAATGCCTGCAATCTTTGAAGGAATATCGGATACGTCAAATTCGGTAATCGGCTTAATTCCGCTTTTACCATTGGTAATCGCATCCCAGTTATGATCAACACCAAAACCAAGCGGTGATACCATACCCATTCCAGTTACAACAACACGTCTCATATTCGCTACTCACTTATATCTTAAAATTCAAAACCAATACCCACATACTATAATCCCCGCGGGGGGCGGGGAAAGTAGTAAATTTAATATTTTAAACAGCTAAAAAGCTATTATACATTTGCTTTGATGAATGTAACCGCATCGCCAAATGTTTGGATGTTTTCCGCTGCATCATCAGGGATCTCAACACTGAATTCTTCTTCAAACGCCATAACAAGCTCGACAGTATCAAGCGAGTCTGCACCCAAATCATCAATGAAGCTTGCGCTTTCTACAACTTTGTCTTCGTCAACACCAAGGTGCTCAACAACGATTTTTTTAACGCGATCAGCAATGTCACTCATCGTAAATTCCTATTCTTTGTTTATTAATTGAACTCAAACTTAGCGAGACTCTAACAATGTAAATCACAATTGCAAGTGCTTTATTGTGGTAACACGCCGTGCTTTGTGGATGAAGGCTTTAGGCGATTATACATGATCCAGAATGTGGATAAGATCATCGGTAATATGCGTTGCACCTGCGGTTTTTAACAACTCGTATTGCCATTTTTTATCATGCGAACACCCCGTATACCCAATCACGCTTATCCCCGCTGCCACTGCCGCTTCTACACCCGCCGCGCTATCTTCGATAATCAAACATTGTTCCGGCTCAAATTTCATTTGTTTGGCGCTGAATAAAAACAAATCAGGCGCAGGTTTGGGGCGTTCAACCTGTATTTTGGTAAAAACGCTCTCTTCGTCGAAATATGCCATCAATTTTGTCATGTTCAATGATTTAAGCACATTGCCACGCTCACCGTTCGATGCCACGCAAAGGCTATGTGTATTTTTCAATATTTTAAGAACATCCATTGCACCATGCGCGGCTACCAAATCTCGATCCATCCGTACATTCGCGGTCTGAATATAGCGATCAACCAAATCGCGCGGGATGCTAGCCCCGTGCTTTTCTTCTAAAATCCCTTTAATCGTGCTCCAGCTTTGTCCGGCAAAAAGCTCAATGCAACGTATCGGCGTGTATTCTTCAAACCCCATCTCGGTCAATAATTCGGATGTAATGGTATTGTAAAGCGTCTCGCTATTGACGAGCGTTCCGTCACAATCAAAAATAATCAGATTTTTCTTCATTTAAAAACTTTAGACTTGGTTTGGGTGAAAGGGATAAATTTGTAATT
>Ga0115567_10006711_pt1 | contig 10960 bp, 12 predicted proteins | sample COGITO_mtgs_1204_2_FD_88679 | JGI IMG/M metagenome (GOLD analysis project Ga0115567, IMG submission 88679) | Pelagic marine microbial communities from North Sea - COGITO_mtgs_120412 | ecosystem: Environmental > Aquatic > Marine > Epipelagic | place: Germany:Helgoland, sampling site Kabeltonne... | reverse complement strand
GTATCGCGGAAGGCCATGTAATTGCGCCCGATATAGACCACGGCCAATAGCGGGCCGAATATGGTGACGGGCGCCGAATAGACCCGCCGGGCATCAAAAAGGGACAGGCGCAGGCGTGGATAGAGTGCTTCGGTCACGTCGATCAACTGGGCGATCTGCGCACGCCGCACGGGCAGGGGCAGGCCGCGATAATACCCTTCGCCGCGTGCAAAACTGTGCATCTCGTAGAGGGGCACGGCGATCTCGTAATCGGACAGCGCGCCGCGCATCCAGTTCAGCCTGTCCTCGGACGCACCGATGACCTGATCGGTGCTGCGGCCCAGATGCGGCGCGTATTCCCATTCCAGCATGGCGCGCGTCTTGAGCATATCGGGCAGCGCGGCGGGCACGTGCCGGATCTTGTAGCCGGCCGCCTCCTTGTGCCACTCGAAGATCTGCGCATCGACCAGCGCGCGGGGTGCCTCGGTCAGCGACAGCGAATTGGCGAGGATGTCCGCCGCCGTTTCGGGCCGGTCCGTGAGGCCGAGCAGCCAGTCGGCGGAAATGCCCAGCACCCGTGCACATTCGCCCACGACCTGCGCATTGGGCAGGCGCGCGCCGGTGCCGGCCAGAAGCTGCGACACGGTCGAGCGGTCGACGCCAATGGCCCGCGCCAGCGCGCTCTGGGTGAGGCGGCGCATCTTCATCGCCTCGCCAAGACGCGAGCGGAAGAGCGTCGCGCGGGCCCGTTTGTCTGTTTTTACCATCATACGTGATTATTATCACCAATGCGGCGATATGTTAACTGCAAACAGAATGGGCAGCGCTAGGGTCCGTGCGATAGGTCTGAGCCATCAAATCATTGAAATCCTGTGGAGACTTTATGGAACGGGCCCGCCGCACGCTGGTCAAGGCGATCATCTGGAACCTCAACGGCCTCATCGTGATGAGCTGTGTCGGCTATATCATGACCGGATCCATCGGCGCGGGCGGCGCGATGGCGGTCATCAACACGGCGATCGGCCTTAGCCTGTATTTTGTATACGAGCGGATCTGGTCGCGCATTTCCTGGGGGCGCATCGATGCGCACGCCTGAATGGCCGACCCTTGGGCTGCTGATCGCGACCTATGCGCTCTGGGCGCTGGCGACGACATGGGCGGCGGCGCTTTGGCTGCCGCTGGGCGTCTCGCTGGCGGCGCTGGCCATCGCGCAACATTCCTCGCTCAGCCATGAGGCGCTGCACGGCCACCCCTTTGCACAGGCGCGCGCCAACGCGGCGGTCATCTGGCCGGCGCTGGGACTATGCGTGCCTTACCTGCGGTTCCGCGACACGCATCTGGCCCATCACCGCGACGCGCTGCTGACTGATCCCTACGACGATCCCGAGAGCAACTATCTCGATCCGGTGGTCTGGGTGCGGCTGCCCCGTATCATCCGCGCCGCGCTGCGCTTCAACAACACGCTGGCGGGCAGGCTGATCGTCGGTCCGGTGGTGGGCATGACGGTATTCCTGCGCGCTGACTGGCGGGCGATCCGGGCGGGCGACACGGCCATCCGGCAAGCGTGGCTGTGGCACGGCGTCGCTGCCCTGCCGGTGCTGACATGGGTGTGGCTGTCGCCGATGCCGGCCTGGGCCTATCTGATCGCGTGCTATGCTGCGATGTCGCTGCTCAAGATCCGCACCTTTCTGGAACACCGCGCGCATGAGCGGGCCAGTGGGCGCACCGTTGTGATCGAGGATCGCGGGCCTTTGGCGCTGCTTTTCCTGAACAACAACTACCACGCGGTACACCATATGCACCCCAAGGTGGCCTGGTATCTACTACCCGGCCTTTACGCCAGGAATCGCGCGCATTATCTGGCGCGCAACGATGGCTATGTCTATCGCGGCTACGGCCAGATCTTTCGCGCGTATCTGCTGCGGGCCAAGGACAGCGTGGCGCATCCCCTCTGGCCGCGCCCGTGATTTGAGGGCATGAGGGGCCATGTCCGCATGGGTGCTCCTCTCAATCTCCGCCGCCGCGTTCCAGACGCTGCGCTTCGTGCTGCAAAAACACCTGAGCATGGGCACGCTGTCGGTCGGCGGCGCGACGTTTGCGCGGTTCGCCTATTCGATGCCCTTCGTTCTGGTGCTGGCGGCGGCCTATCTGTGGTTCATGGGCGCCGCTCTGCCGCGGCTTGGCGCGCTATTCTGGGTCTATGCGCTGGCGGGCGGGCTGGCGCAGATCCTCGCGACATGGTGCATGGTGGCGCTTTTTGCCGCGCGCAACTTCGCGGTCGGGATCACGTTCAAGAAAACCGAGACGGTGCAGACCGTGCTGATCGGCCTTGTGGTGCTGGGCGACCGGGTGAGCGCGGCGGGCATGGCCGCCATTCTGGTCGGCCTTGTCGGGGTCGTGATCCTGTCAGGCGGCGCGGGGGCGGACCGCTGGCGCATCTTCAACCGCGCCGCCGCGCTTGGGCTGGTCGCAGGGGCACTTTTCGCCGTGTCGGCGGTGGGCTATCGCGGCGCGACGCTGGAGGTGGCGTCGGGCAACGCTCTCATGCGCGCGCTGGTCACGTTGGCGGTCGTCACCACGTCGCAGGCTCTCGGCATGGCCGCGTGGCTGCGCTGGCGCGAGGCGGGCGAGATCGGGCGCGTCATCGCCGCGCGGCGCACCGCCGTCTGGATGGGGCTGACCGGCCTCGCGGGGAGCCTGTGCTGGTTCACCGCCTTCACGCTGCAGAACGCGGCTTACGTCTTTGCGGTAGGGCAGGTCGAGGTCATTTTCTCGCTCATCGCCGCGCGGGTATTCTTTGGCGAGCGGATCACGCGCCGCGAGGGCGCTGGCGTGGCGCTGGTCACGGCGTCCGTGCTTGCAGTGGGCCTGTTCCGCTGAGGCGCAGGAACAGGCTTTCCTCGTCGTCATTGCGAAAAAACGGGACCGATGCGGGCGGCGCCGTGTCATGGGCGCGTGCGGCGACCTCGGCCAGCACCACCTCGGTGATGAAGGGCAGATCGAAATGGCGGGCCTCCGGCAGCGGAATCCACTGAAGATGGCTCAGCTCGTCCGTAGCGGCGCTGAAATCATCGAGATCGCCGGCGACATGCGCGGCATCGATCAGAAAGAACCGCGCATCGAACCTGCGCGGACGGCCCGGCGGCGTGATCGCGCGAAAGACGAATTGCAGCGCGCCTGCATCCGGGACATGCCCGCGTGCCGCAAAGCTGGCCCAGTCGCCGGGGACGGGCGCGGTCCATGCGGCGCGCCGCCCGACGATGAGGCCGGCCTCCTCCCACAATTCGCGGATCGCGGCGGCGGCCAAGGCCGGGCCAAGGCCGGGCGCGCTGTCCTCGTCCAGCCTGCCGGTGCAGAGCGCGGGCAGGGGCGCGGCCATCGGCACATCCGCGTCGCCGGGATCGACCGCGCCGCCCGGAAAGACGAATTTCGACGGCATGAACGCCGCCGCCGCGCCGCGCTGTCCCATCAGCACGCGGGGATGCGGGCCGTCGCGGCGCAGGACGATGACCGTCGCGGCGTTGCGGACAGGCGCTGAGTGTTCGGTCATGACATGTCCTTGCGGCGTCAAAAGCGTTTCGTATCTACCCGATGTCTCAGGTTAAAAGCAAAACGCTTCAGGCGCCAGCGCCGAAGCCGTGCATGTGGCGCGCCCACTGAAACGCGACGACGGCGCCCTTGAGGCGCGGCAGCAGATAGAGCGACAGCGCGACGCAGCCGACGGCGAATATGGTAAAGAGCACCATCGGCTCGGGCCGGAACCGGACGAATGCGATGTGCAGGGCGGGGGCCATGATGTGACCGACGATGAGGATCGTCAGGTAGGCCGGGCCGTCATCCGCACGGTGCTGCGACAGATCCTCGCGGCAGACGGTACAGGTATCGCGCACCTTGAGATAGCTTTTCATCAGCGGGCCGGAGCCGCAACTGGGGCACTTGCGCCGAAAGCCCTTGCGCAGGGCAGGCCACAAGGCGCGCTCGCCTGTCTGAATGCTGTCTTGGGTCATCTTGCCCCCTTGAATCCGGATTCGCGCAACTTGGTGCAAGGCCGCGAAAAAGGGAAGGGCCAAGGCGGCGGCCATTGGACCGTCGCGCGGATTTGACCCGCCGGGGCGATGCGGCGCCCGCGATGGCCCGCCGCCTAAGCGGCTGGCCGCGCGCTGATCGTGACCGTGTTGCGCCCTCGCGCTTTGGCGCGGTAAAGCGCGCGATCGGCCTCCTCCAGCAACGCCTCGACATGCGCGCTTGCGGCCTGTTCGCTGGGCTGGGCATGGCCCATGGCCACGCCGATGCTGACCGTGACATGTGTCGGCGCGTGTTGACCGCGCAGCGCGATATCGGCCTCGCCGATGCGGCGGCAGAGGCGATCGGCCGCGCGCCGCGCCTCAGCGCCGTCGGCGCCCGGCATCACGATCAGGAATTCCTCGCCGCCGATGCGTGCCACCAGATCGACCTCGCGCACGCTGCTGCCCAGAAGGTCGGCGACATGGCACAGCACGCGGTCGCCCGCCGTGTGGCCCAGCCGGTCATTGATCTGCTTGAAATGATCCAGATCGGCCAGCATTACGGCAAACCCGGAAGACGCGCCGCCCTGACCTGCCGCAAGCCCCTTGAGAAAGGGCATCGCAAAGCGGCGGTTATAAAGGCCGGTCAGCGGATCGATCATCGCGGCGCGCAGCCCGTCATGCAGACGCGCGCGCAGATGATCGACCGATTGCTTGCGCTGGATCTGGCGGTTAAGGCGCAGCGTCATTTCGGGCAGCTCGGGCGTGCCGACGATCACGTCGCTTGCGCCCATGTCCAGCAGACTGGCCGCCAGGCTGCGCGCCTCGCCGGGGAGAAGGCAGATGATGCGGCCATGGCGCGCCTCCGGCGTTGCGCGCAATTCGGCCATCAGCTCCAGCGCATGGCCGCCCGACGCCGACGGGATCATCAGCACGAAGACATCCGCCGCCGGGGTGCCGGGCGCCGCTGTAACGGGCCCGCCCGCGGCCAGAGCGGTGATCTGATGCCGGCAGGCGCTGCGCAGGCGGGTGCGCAGCGCCATCGCGTCGGACATCTGCGCGCCGAGGATCGTGATTCGCCCCGGCCGCACGAAACCGCCCTGCGCCTCGCCGAACCCGGCGGTGCAGTCGGGCCCTGCGTTCAGGCGCATGTCCTGAAGCGCGAGATGCTGGCGCAGAAGTCCGCGCAGACGGGCCAGCATGATCCGCTCGTCGATGGGCTGTGTGATGATGTCGTCCGCGCCCGCCTGCAGGGCGGTAACGCGCGCCGCGCCGCTGCCATCCGGCAAAAGCGCGACAATGGGCACGGTCGCCAGATCGGGCCGCGCGCGTATGGCGCCGATCAGATCGGCGCAGCTCATGTCGCTGAGCGATGCGCCAAGGATGATCAGATCGGGCTGCACGCTGCGCGCCAGCGCGACCGCAGCGCCCCCGCTGGTGGCCTGGTGAACGTCGAAATGTGCCGCCGAAAGTTTCACCTTCAGCACGATACGATTGGTCGCCACGGCGTCCACGATCAATATTTTGCCTGACATGGGCGACCGCCTTTCTGACTTGCCCTATTCTCACGCTCGACAATCCATGTCAGAAGTTAAGAAAACCTTTCTGGGAATTTCATGATTAAGAGCTGTACGCGGGAATCCGCCGAGACGATTGGCCTCAAATGCCTCGGCTGGCTGATCGCAAATGACGAGTTGATGCCTGTTTTCATGGGCGCAACGGGCGCGGGCGAGGATGATCTGCGCAAAGGTGCCGCCGATCCCGAGTTCCTGGGCGCGGTGCTGGATTTCTTAACCATGAATGACGAGTGGGTCGTCCAGTTCTGCCGCGCCGAGGGACTGCCCAATGATGCGCCGCTCCAGGCGCGTGCGATGCTGCCGGGCGGCCAGGTGGAGCACTGGACATGACCCGCACCCCGATTCAGGGCATCGTCTTCGACAAGGACGGCACGCTCTTTGACTTTCACACCACCTGGGCCGACTGGACCCGCGATCTGCTGATGCATCTGGCCGGCGCCTATGACGGAGATGCCGCCGCGCTGGCCCATGCGATCGACTTCGATCTGGAGGCCAGCAGGTTCCTCCCGGGCAGCGCCATGATCGGCGCGACGAACCGCGAGGGCGCCGAGACTTTGGCCGCCGCGCTGCCGGGCGCCAGTGCGGACGACATCGAGGATCACATGCGCCTGACATCGGCCGAAGCGCCGCTGCAGCCTGCGGTGCCGCTGGCACCGTTCCTCGACGGTCTGGCGGCGCGCGGGCTGAAGCTGGGACTGGTGACGAACGACACGGATCACGGCGCGCATGCGCATCTGACGAGCGCGGGCGTGCTGGACCGGTTCGATTTCGTCGCGGGCTACGATTCGGGCCACGGGGCCAAGCCTGCGCCCGGCCCGCTGCTTGCGTTCGCGCGCCAGCACGGCCTCGATCCGGCGCGGTGCGTCATGGTGGGCGACAGCACGCATGACCTGCGTGCGGGCCGCGCGGCTGGCATGTGGTGCCTCGGCGTGCTGACGGGCATCGCGGACGCGGCCGAGCTGGCGCCGCTGTCGCACGCGGTGTTGCCCGATATCGGCCATATTCCCGGCTGGCTGGACGGGTGACCCGCCATCCGTTGTTTGGCCTTGCGCTGGCGGCCTTCGGCGCGCTGGTGCTGACGCCCGATGCGATGCTGCTGCGCCTGTCGGAGATGTCGGGCCCTCAGATGCTGGGCTGGCGCGGCTTCTTCATGGGCACCGCGCTGATTACGATCTGGCTGCTCAGCAGCCGCGCGCGGATGGCCGATCTTGCGCTTGTCGCCAGCGGCGCGGGCGCGGCGATCGTGATCTGCCAGTTCTTCAATTCCGCGCTCTTTGCGCTGGGCATCGGGGCGGCGCCTGTCGCCATCGTCCTTTTCGGCGTGGCGACGACACCGATCTGGGCCGCGCTTCTGGCGTGGCTGCTGCTGGGCGAGCGGACGGCCGGCGCGACGTGGATCACCATCGCCGCCGTCGCGCTCGGCATCGGCATCGCGGTGCTGGGCGGCGAGGATCTGGCGGCATCGCCCGGCGCGGTCGTCTTTGGCGCTGTTGCGGGGCTTGGGGTTGCGCTGATGCTGGCGATGAACTTCGTGGTTCTGCGGGCGCGCCCGGCGCTGCCGATTCCGCTGCTGATAGGTTTGGGCGCGCTCTGCGCCGGGGCGGCGGGGGTCACGGCGACAGGACCGGCGCAGATGACCGACGGCAATGTCTGGGCCATCGCGCTCACGGGCTGCATCATCCTGCCCATCTCGTTCCTGTCGTTGTCGATTGCGTCGCGCCATACCCCTGCGTCCAACGTCAGCCTTCTGTTGCTGCTGGAGACGGTTCTCGGGCCGGCATGGGTGTGGCTGGCGCTGGGCGAGGCGCTGACGCCCCGGATGCTGCTGGGCGGCGGCATCGTGGTGGTCGCCATCGCGGTCTATCTGCTCTACACGCGCCGCAATGCGCGGCGCGGATCTGCAAAAGCGACACAGCTTGGCGCAAAGTGACCATCCCCGGCGGCGCCGGCGTGGTTCGGTATGCCCATTACGCGCAAAAGGGGTACCCGCAATGGCCGACGAATCAAAGCGCAGACACCGTAGCGGTGGGCGCGCGGGCAATGCGGTGCGCCGCGGAACGGCCGCGATCGAGCAGATGCCATGGGCGCCCCCCATCAACATCGACCGCCCGACCGAGCCGCTGGACGATGCGGGCGTCGCGGCCATCCACGACGGCGCGATGCGCATCCTCGAAGAGATCGGGATCGAGATCCTGAACGCCGAAGCGCTGGAGATTTTCCGCGCCTCGACCGGCTGCACCATCTCGGGGACCAACCTGCGCATGGGCCGTGATTTCGTGATGGAGCAGATCGCGCTGGCGCCCGAGACATGGACGATCACGCCGCGCAACCCGGACCGCCGGATCACGATGGGCGGGCGGCACCTGAACTTTGGCAATGTGTCGTCGCCGCCCAGCTATTGGGACATGGGGCTGGGCCGCAAGGTGACGGGCACGCGCGAGATGTGCGCCAACCTTCTGAAGCTGAGCCAGTATTTCAACTGCATCCACTTCATCGGCGGTTATCCGGTCGAGCCGCAGGATATCCACGCCTCGGTGCGCCATCTGGATGTGCTCTATGACAAGCTGACGCTGACCGACAAGGTCGCGCATGCCTATTCGCTGGGCAAAGAGCGGGTCGAGGATGTGATGGAGATGGTGCGCATCGCAGGCGGGCTGAGCCATGTCGAATTCGATGCCACTCCGCGCATGTTCACCAACATCAACTCCACCTCGCCGCTCAAGCATGACGAGCCGATGCTGGACGGATGGATGCGCCTTGCGCGGCGGGGGCAGGGGCTGGTGGTGACGCCCTTCACGCTGGCCGGGGCCATGGCGCCGGTCACGATGGCGGGCGCCGTCGCACAATCGCTGGCCGAAGCGCTGGTGGCGGTGGTCCTGGCCCAGCTGGTGCGCCCCGGCGCGCCCTGCGCCATCGGCACGTTCACGTCGAATGTCGACATGAAGTCCGGCGCGCCCGCGTTCGGGACGCCCGAATACATGCGCGCGACGCAGATGACCGGCCAGCTGTGCCGGCTCTACAATATGCCGATGCGCGCCAGCGGCGTCTGCGCCGCCAACGTGCCCGATGCGCAGGCCACGTGGGAGACGTCGAACAGCCTTTGGTCCGCCGTGCAATCGGGCGCGCATATGGTCTACCACGCGGCGGGCTGGCTGGAGGGCGGGCTGATCGCATCGCCCGAGAAATTCGTCATGGATTGCGAGATTTTGCAGCATATCCAGCGTTACATGGACCCGATGCTGACCGCCACGACACCCGATGACATCGCCATCGCCGCCATCGCGGAGGTCGGCAATCAGGGGCATTTCTTTGGCATCCAGCACACGCAGGACCGCTATGAGGCGGCCTTTTATCAGCCGTTCCTCAGCGACTGGCGCAATTTCGAGGCCTGGGAGGCCGCAGGTGGGGTCTGGACGGCGCAGCGCGCGCATCAGACCGTGCAGGACATCCTCGCCGGGTTCAAAGCGCCCCCCATGGACGAGGCGATCCGCGAGGAGCTGGAGGATTTCGTGGCCCGCCGCAAATCCGAAGGCGGCGCACCGACGGATTTCTGAGCATGCCGCGACGGCGTGCGTGCGCGACTGCCGTTGCCTGAGTATTTTTGCCAAGATGAAGCCAGGGGCGCCCCGAAGGCGCGCTCAGGCGTTTTTGTCCAGCGTCGCGCGGCAGGCGCGATCGACGGCGGCATGCAGCAGAACGGTGCAGACAGCCAGCACGATGAGCGCGGCGAACATCAGGTCGGTCTTGGCGCGGCCATTCGCCAGAAGCATAAGATAGCCCAGCCCCTTGGATGCGCCGACCCATTCCCCGATGATGGCGCCGATGGGTGCATAGACCGCGGCCAGCCGCAGGCCCGAGGCAAAGCCCGGCAACGCTGCCGGGATGCGGATGTGGCGCATGATGCGCGCGGGGCTGGCGCCCATCAGGCGGGCCATGTCGATCCACGCCTGTGGCGTGCGCATCAGCGCGTCGAAGAAGGCCGATGTCACTGGAAAGTAGATCACCAGCAGCGTCATCACCACCTTGGAGCCGATGCCGTAGCCGAACCAGAGCGTCAGGATCGGTGCGAGCGCAAAGACGGGCACGGCCTGCGAGAAGATCAGCATGGGACGCACAAGGTTGCGCGCGATGGGCGAGGCGGCCAGCCCGATGGCTGTCAGCCCCCCGAGGAGCGCACCGAGCGCGAGGCCCGCGAGCACCTCGATTGCCGTGATCGAAGTGTGGTAGGCGATGAGCGCGCGGCTGTGCCAGAGGGTTTCGGCCACCAGTGCCGGGCCCGGCAGGATGAAGCGGGGCACGCCCGTGGCGATGACCAGCGCCTGCCACGCGGCGAGGGCCACGAGGGCGGAGGCGGCGATGCTGAGCGCGCGCTTCATGACTGGTCCCGCAATGCGGCAAGGAGCGCGCCCTGGGCGTCCAGCGCGCCCGCATCGTCCACGGGCCGGGGCGGCGGCCCCGGCGGCACGGGCCATTCGGCGAGGCCCTCCTCGTCCAGGATCATGATCGCCGTGCCGAGGCGTGCGGCCTCGGCGGGGTCGTGCGTGACCATGAGGACCGTGTGATCCGTCAGAAGCCGGGCCGTCAGGTCCTGCATCTGGGCGCGGGTGCGCGCATCGAGGGCCGAAAACGGCTCGTCCAGCAGGATGACGGGGCGGTCCTCCATCAGGGTGCGGGCGAGGGCGGCGCGCTGGCGCTGGCCGCCTGACAGCTGCGCGGGGCGCTTGGCGGCATGCGCCGTCAGGCCGACCTGTTCGATCAGCGCCGCCGCGCGCCGGGGCTGGGCCGGATCGCCGCGCAGGCGGGCACCCAGCATGACGTTATCGGCGACGCTGAGCCATGGCAGCAGCAGATCGCTCTGGGACATGAGCGCAACGCGGCCCGTAAGCGAAGCGCCGTCGGTGGCCGCAAGCGTGCCGTGCAGTTCAGCCTCGTCCGCGATGCCTGCGATCAGGCGCAGCAGGGTCGACTTGCCGATGCCCGACGGCCCCAGAAGGCAGGTCCAGCCGCCGGCGCCGGCACGCAGCGCGATCTGCGGCACGACAGGCATGCCCGCGATCGCGACGGAACCTTCTATGACAATCCCGGGCGCGTTCATCCGGCCAGAGCCATGTCCCAGAAGCCGACCTCAAGCCGGGTGGCGGCGGCGAAGCGTGCAGCCAACCGGCCCTTGCGGGGCGATGCATCCGCAGCGCCGCCCAGACGCCGGGCGGCGGCGGCGTCCAGAAGCGCGCCGACCTCGTGGCAGACGCGCTGATACTCCGGCGCGGCATAGGCGCCGATCCAGTCGGCATAGGGATTTTCGGCCATGTTTTCGGCGAGGCGCAGCCCGATTTCGCCATAGCCCAGAACGCAGGGCGCGAGCGCGGCCAGAAGGTCCAGAAAATCGCCCGAATGTCCGGC
>Ga0115567_10006709_pt1 | contig 10960 bp, 16 predicted proteins | sample COGITO_mtgs_1204_2_FD_88679 | JGI IMG/M metagenome (GOLD analysis project Ga0115567, IMG submission 88679) | Pelagic marine microbial communities from North Sea - COGITO_mtgs_120412 | ecosystem: Environmental > Aquatic > Marine > Epipelagic | place: Germany:Helgoland, sampling site Kabeltonne... | reverse complement strand
TGGGCAACAGCTGCAAACGAACTGTCTATCGAATTTGGAATAGTGATTAAGGTCCGTATTATTGGTCCACGTCAAGAATATGTGGATCACACTGGCTCATGGGCTCTAGCTCGAGAAATTAAGGATTCTGGCTGCATACTGACCCGTCCCGACCAGCATGTATGTTGGCGCAGCGAATCCATAGCCGACGATCCCAGGGGACAAATCAAGCGAGTGCTATCTAAAATTCTAGCAAAGTAGAGAACAATTATGAGCGAAGATACCTCGGCAGATGGTGTGATTGCTGGAACGGCAGAATGCACTCACCCCCGTTTGGCAAAAATCATCGGCACAATTCCACGACATTTGTACGTGGCCAAAAAAAACTCCATCAACTCTGCCATTGATCCAAAACATAACGAGCAGTCATCAAATCAAGATGTGCTCCACCCCCATTTTTAAAAACAGTAATATCATCAGGTTCAGATTTAAAAGATTTAAAATCATAATAGTCGGCGCGAATATCGGTTCGAACGATTGCTCCACTCTCCAACGGAATTTTCAATTCACCTATATGACTTAACGTCGTGTCAAAACTATCTACAAACACCAATGATTTTTGAAGAGTTAAATCATCAGCCTCTCGCATATCAGGTCGATAGGAACCAATCATGTTTACGTGCTGGCCCGGCCTCAACCACGCTCCATCCAAGATAGGATCGGTCGTCATTGTGCACGTAAGTATAATATCAGCTGCCCGCACTGCAGTTTCAAGGTCAAGGGCCACTTTTGCACCTGTAGCTTTTGCAAAGGCATTCGCGGCAGCCTTACTACGATTCCAGATTATAAAATGGGCTTGCGGAAAGCCTGTCCCAAATGCCTCAATTAAGGATTTTCCAACCGTACCAGCACCAACAATTAAAATCTTCTTTGCAGAAGCTGGAGCCAATGCCAAAGCGGCCATCAAACTATCGCCAGCCGTTTTCCATTTAGTAATAAGATGAAAGTCAATTACAGCTTCTAGCTGCCCATCAGCATCATTAAATAGCATCACTCCACCATCGATCATGGGTTGACCAGATTTAATATTATTTGGAAATACCGTTGCAGTTTTTGTTAATAGACCCATGCCGTCGATCCAAGCTGAACGACTAAGAAGAGTATCTGAACCTCGATACAAGAAAAGGTCCTCTATTTCTGCTTTAGCGCGCTGGTGGCCCTTTTTTAGATATTCCACCAATACAAGCCAATCTAGACCCACTTCACCCTCAGCAAAAGGTATTAAGGCCGGCGTCACCGGGCTTGCTCAACACTAAGAAGATTCACATCAACCAACCGATCAGCCCAACCCTGAGCACCCTCAAACAAGTGGGTCTGCCACCCACGGCTCGCAGCCATTGCTATATTATCAGCTCGGTCATCAGTAAAAAGAAGTTTTCCAGGTTCAATACCAGAATCGCGTTCTAGAATTTCATAAATCTCAGGGTCAGGCTTAACCACTTGCATCTGACCCGAGACATAATCATGGTCAAACTCTTTTAAGAAATCATATTGGCTTTGAGCGTAGGCGAAACTTTCTAAACCAAAATTAGTAAGTGAAAAGACCGTCACACCTGCAGATCGAAGTGCCCTGAGCAAACGAACTGAATGCAAAATAGGTGGGGTGGCTAACTGGATCCAATTGTCGTGCCAGTCTCTAATTTCTGCCCGCCATTCTGGATTAGATTCTGCCTCAGCATAGATGACATCACGAAAGCCCTCCCCCAAATCTATCCGATCATTCATTGCATGCAAATCCACCTCTGCAAACAACCTAAGTCTTTTGTCCTTACCTATTGTTCGATCAAAATAACGCTCCGGGTGCCACTCAATGAGCACATTTCCAATGTCAAAGACAACAGCTTCTATTTTCATATTTTAGCCCCCTAGTGGCTACGCTAAGGCGGGGAATTGAGCGACACAACCCTTGGATGAGTGTTGACAGTCTCTCGCCAAACTATCACTAGCCCAGAGCCAAGCACCAGGCTCATTCCTATCCATCCAAAGATATCAGGCCATTCTGCAAATATCAAATATCCAAGTATCGCAGCATAAATTAGGGCAGTATATTCAAAAGGTGCAACTAAAGCAGCTTCAGCCACCCGATAAGCCTGCGCAATTGCAGCGCCAGCCACAGTTATTCCAATACCAATAAAAGCCATTATGCCAAAATCTATTCCAGTAGGCCATTGCCATGGGCGAACCAAAAATTCCAGAGACCGATAACCACTACCAGAAAAATTACCATGTCCAACAGATAAGCCAATTATAGTTGACACAATCAACATCGCTACTGGCGTATAAAACGTTAGTGTTAATAGATTTTCATCAGGTCCAAGTTTTCTCGTTAGTATATGAAATGCAGCATAACATATCGCTGCCAAAATAGGTAAAATAACAGTAATGTTAAATTCTTCTGTACCTGGCCTGACAACAAACAATACGCCGGTCAGACCAACAAGAATGGCAATCCAGCGCCAAGCGCCAACCACTTCTCCCAGAAAAATGACTGAAAAAATTGTGATTAAAAAAGGTGCTACAAAAAAGATGGATACAACAGTCGCTAACGGTAAATCTGCCAACGCCGTAAAAAAAAATAAATTTGCGGCTACAACGAAAAGTGCACGCACCATGTGTAACTTAAGCCGCTTAGTGCGGAGCTGCTTATAGCCGCCAGCTAATGGTACCACGACGACTAGTAATATTAGAAGGGAGACTATGGACCGTGTAAATACCACCTGGTGTAGTGCATAATCATCTGCTAAAAATTTTACCAGCATATCGTTGATAGAAAAGATAAACGCGGCGAATAAGGCCCAGGCAGGGCCTGTGAAAGATTTTGGTTGATCCATAAATCAGCGCTAAAGCTATTGGTAAAAATCATCTTGCCCAAATACGACTTGGAAAATGGCGCAATTTCACCTAAAAATCTCTTCACTAAAAATATTATTTTCTCAGTAGACGGTCCAAAACACTTAGAAATCTGGACCGGTCAGATTTTGAGAAGCCCTTACCGCCACCTTGACGAAAAGGGTCAGCTGCTCTGAGGTCATACATCAAGTCACGAGTGGCAAGCGCATTCCCAATATTTGTTTGCGTCAATGGCTCGCCGTTAGGCTTTAGAACCCTCGCCCCAGCTTCAATAACCTTGGCAGCAAGTGGGATATCAGTAGTAATTACCACATCTCCAGAAGACGCCCTATCAGCTATCCATATGTCAGCTAAATCGGGTCCCACACCAACAACGATAAGTTCAATCAATGGATTAGCAGACGGTCGAATACCACCATTACAAACCATCTTTACAGGGACCTTCAATCTCGTCGCAACCTGTTCTACCTCAGCCTTAACGGGGCAGGCATCAGCATCAACATAAATCATGGTTTCAATTCTTCACAGCCGTAAGCTCATTGGATGGAATAGTACCTGAATGGACAGAAATACCTTCTACTCGCGCGCCTGACTCTACAACCAACACTCGCCGCTTCCGTTTTCCGGCCTGCATGGCAACCGACCGACTTGTAGGCCCTGAACCTACAATAACCAACTCATATTGCGTCATTTACTACTCCGCGTGCAACGCATCTGCATGGAAATTAATGTGGTCTTCAATAAAGGTCGAAACAAAAAAGTAAGAGTGATCATAATCAGGTTGAAAGCGTATGTGCCCCTGCTGACGACGTTTAGCCATCGAGAATGCCAGGGTCTCAGGCTTAAGCAATTCTAAGAATTGATCATTAGTGCCTGTGTCAATCAAAACCGGGCCATCAAAGCCTTTTTCCAGCATTTGCAGACTGGCATCGTGAGTTTCCCAATTACTACTTTCTGTTCCAATGTAAGCTGTCAATTGCTTGCGTCCCCAATTAGATCTCATTGGATTACAAATTGGTGAAAAGGCTGAGACGCTTCGATATTGCTGTGGCCGTGCCATAGCAATAGTTAAAGCGCCATGCCCACCCATGGAATGGCCAGTGATAGCCTGACGCTCCAAGTCAACCGAAAACTCATCGCCCAACAACTGCGGGAGTTCTTCCGCTATATAGTCCCACATCTGAAAGTGTGCGGCCCAAGGTTCCTGAGTAGCGTTCACATAAAATCCAGCGCCTTGGCCTAAATCAAAAGCTTCATCATCAGCGACTTCCCCACCACGGGGAGAGGTATCGGGAAAAACTAAAGCAATTCCGTGTTCTGCAGCCCAGGCCTGCGCACCCGCTTTAGTCATCGCATTTTCGTGATTACAAGTTAGACCGGACAGATACCAAAGGATCGGTACGCGTTGGTATTTGGCTTCTTCAGGCAAGTAGAGCCCAAAAGTCATCTCAACTCCACAGATTTTTGACGAATGAGAGTAGACCCCCTGAACACCACCAAAACATGTATTTTCTGATTTCAAATCCATAACGCCAATCCTTTATATATTTTGATTAGTGCACAGTGAATATCTTAAAATCAAACAAGAGCCAAGGAACTTCCATTTCAAAGCACAAATATAAAGTTTGCCAATTCAACGTTTCTAATGACCTTAGCACCCGAGGCGACTCATAGATGGCTGACCCAAATAATTACAAACGAAACGACGTTAATCTACTCGACAGTTGAAATAAAGTTGAATGCCAGCACAAATCATAATCATTAAATCTATATGCGATGATAAGGTCCGCCTGCCATTATTGACGCAGCACGATAGAGCTGCTCTGCTAGCATGACCCTAACTAACATATGTGGCCATACCATTCGTCCAAAGCTCAGCTTTTCATCTGCCCGCTGCAAAAGATTTTCAGACAAGCCATCGGCACCACCAATCACAAAAATAAGCTCTGAAGGCGACATATCTCTAAAACTGGCTAAACGTTCAGAAAATTGAGTCGACGTATGAAGCTGGCCACGCTCATCTAGGACAATTACTTTAGCTGTAGCAGGCAATGCCTTGAGCAAAAGTGCGCCCTCAGCAGATTTACCACCACCTTTTTTATCCTCAAGTTCCAAAACTTCAATTGGTCCCAAACCCAGTGGGCGACCAGTCCTATTAAAACGGCTCAGATAATCCTTAATTAAATCTTTTTCTGGACTTGGCCGGAGTCTCCCGATGGCCACAATCCGAAGCCGCATTATACCTTAGGCTGTGTTGGAACTGCTGGCTCCAACCACATTTGATCAAGCTGATAAAATTCACGGACTTCAGGTCGAAAAATATGAACAATTACGTCACCGGTATCTACAAGTACCCAGTCACCCGTCCCCTTGCCCTCCAGCTTCGAAAAAATTCCTAAATCGTCCTTTAGACGATCTTTAAGCTTTTCAGAGATAGCTGACACCTGCCGGGTTGAACGCCCCGAACATATCACCATATGGTCACCAATTTGCGATTTCCCACGCAAATCAATTTTCACAACATCTTCGGCTTTGTCTTCTTCTAGAGATTTCAAAACCGCGGCTAAAATTGCATCACTGGTTGCACTCGATTGGCCTCTTGCCGATTTGCGCACAGACCCTACCACATCAGACTTCAAAGACAGGACTATGTCCTCCAAACAATACGCCGCACCATCCCGACGCTGGGTTCGCTATCTCTAGCATCCTAAAACAGATAGCTCAATCGTTAGGATAGTCTGCTTCAAAAAAATCAAAATCAATAACTAACGTGATAGATCTATTATCATTTTTAATCTTTCGTTTTGTCCTTAAGTGTGTTGTTTTGAATATCGCAAAAGGGCACCTAAAAATCAGTACAGCTCCCCACCGTACTGCAGAGTTGTTTAGGCTTTGAAGAGCCTAAGGCAACACCGACTTTTAGATGCAGGAAACAAGATTATATTTTAAAACGCCCATACCAATGTCCACACTTGTATCAAACGAGCCTGCAGGGTAATTAAATTTCAAGTAAATAAAGGTTAACGGTTCTTTGGTCACTGCATTACTTTTACAGTTACTAATTACTGTTAAGCTAAATTAACTTTGAGGCTCCTCATAATTACAGCCAGACTGTTGACGATAAACTAAGAGCAAGACACAAGGATAGCCTGATATGGCCCCAAAAACACTTTACGACAAGATCTGGGATGCGCACGTGGCTCATCAAGGTGACGATGGTACCTGCCTGCTATATATTGATAGGCACTTAGTGCACGAAGTTACTAGTCCCCAGGCTTTTGAGGGGCTCCGGATGTCTGGACGCAAAGTTCGGGCGCCAGAAAAAACTATTGCAGTACCAGACCACAACGTACCAACCACTTTAGATCGTTTAAAGGGAATTGATAACGAAGAGAGTCGAATTCAGGTCGAGGCATTGGACAAAAATGCCCGTGAATTTGGTGTAGTCTATTATCCTGTGGATGATATCCGGCAGGGGATCGTTCATATCATAGGCCCGGAACAAGGTTGGACACTGCCTGGTATGACAATTGTATGCGGTGACAGCCACACCGCCACCCACGGGGCTTTTGGTGCATTAGCGCATGGGATTGGTACTTCTGAGGTTGAGCATGTTTTAGCAACACAAACTTTAATTCAGAAAAAATCAAAAAACATGCGAGTAGAAATTACTGGGAAACTAAGCGAAGGAGTAACTGCAAAAGACATCACGCTGGCCGTTATAGGAGAAACGGGGACCGCTGGAGGTACCGGCTAAGTGATTGAATACTGTGGCGAAGCCATCCGAAGCCTCTCAATGGAGGGAAGGATGACCGTATGTAATATGGCAATTGAGGGCGGCGCACGCGCTGGCCTGATTGCGCCTGATGAAATCACATTCAACTATTGCGAGGGACGGCCAAACGCTCCAACCGGTAAATTATGGAACGAAGCAGTAAGATACTGGCGTACTTTATTCTCAGATGACAGAGCACATTTCGATAAGACCATAACTCTTCAGGGTGAAAACATAGCACCCGTGGTTACCTGGGGTACAAGTCCCGAAGATGTCTTGCCTATTACAGCAACAGTGCCGGCAGCTAACGACTTTAAGGGTGGAAAGATGAACGCTGCCCAGCGCAGCCTTGACTATATGGGGCTCACGCCTGGCACGAGACTGCAAGACGTAGAAATTGATGCAGTATTTATTGGGTCATGCACGAACGGCCGTATTGAAGACTTACGGGCAGCTGCGGAAATCGTAAAAGGTAAGAAGGTACAAGATGGTTTGATTGCAATCGTGGTACCGGGCTCCGGGCTAGTGCGTCTACAAGCTGAAGAAGAAGGTCTTGCAGAAATTTTTAAACAAGCTGGGTTTGAGTGGCGATTAGCGGGTTGTTCCATGTGTCTTGGAATGAATCCTGACCAATTAGGTCCACAAGTGCGATGCGCGTCAACCAGTAATCGTAATTTTGAAGGGCGCCAAGGACGAGGATCAAGAACTCATCTAATGAGCCCAGCAATGGCAGCTGCAGCAGCTGTAACTGGGAAATTAACAGATGTGCGAGAACTGATGTGATGGAAAAATTCGAAAAGATGACGGCGATTGCCGCGCCAATGCCTTTAATCAACATTGACACAGATATGATTATTCCAAAACAGTTTCTTAAAACTATTAAACGTTCTGGATTGGGGGTCAGTGCTTTCCATGAAATGCGATATCAAATGGACGGCACCGAAAACCCAGACTTTGTGTTAAATCAAGATGCATACAGAAATGCAAACATCCTAGTAGCCGGCGACAATTTTGGGTGCGGTTCCTCAAGAGAGCATGCACCGTGGGCTCTATTAGACTTTGGTGTCCGTTGCGTAATATCAACCAGTTTTGCAGATATTTTTTATAATAATTGCTTCAAAAATGGCATCTTACCAGTCATTGTTACAGACAAGGAACTTAATGTTCTGATGCAGGATGCAGAAAAAGGTAGTAATGCCCGAATGGTAATTGATTTGGAGAGCCAACTAATTGAGACATCTGATGGTAAGGTAATAAATTTTAATGTGGACCAACATCGCAAACATTGTCTTATAAATGGGCTTGATGACATTGGTTTGACCATGGAAAAGGCAGCGTCAATCGATATGTTTGAAAAACATATGGCTACAAATGCCCCGTGGGTTTGAAAGTACAAAATAGACAATAGAAACGTCTTAATCTGATATCAATATTTGCTACATTTAAAGCGAACCAACTAAAACCAGTTATTGCCAAACCATATTTTATTTTCTTGACCCTTAAAATGTTGGTAGCTAGGCGGTAGTTCATAAATACGAAAGAGTTTTCCATGAGTATCCCATCACTCCTAATTCTACCTGGCGACGGTATTGGACCTGAAGTAATGGCCGAGGTCCGTAAGGTAATTAGTTGGCTTTCTACAGAGCGCAGTATCTCGTTTGAAGTGTCTGAGGACTCAGTTGGTGGTGCCGCCTATGATACGCACGGCGTTCCGTTGCATGATGATACAATGGCTAAAGCTCAGGCAGTAGATGCAGTATTACTTGGCGCAGTGGGTGGCCCAAAATATGATAATCTTGATTTTAATATCAAGCCTGAGCGTGGCTTGCTACGATTACGCAAAGAAATGGATTTATTTGCAAATTTGCGCCCTGCACAGTGTTTTGACGCACTCGCTGATTTCTCCTCACTTAAGCACAATGTTGTATCAGGTTTAGATATAATGATTGTAAGAGAGCTAACCTCAGGTAGTTATTTTGGGGAACCTCGAGGTATTTTTAAAGAGAACAATGAACGTGTGGGTATAAATACCCATCGCTACACTGAGTCTGAAATTGAGCGTGTTGCTCGCTCAGGATTTGAGCTGGCGCGGAAGCGTGACAATCGACTGTGCTCCATGGAAAAAGCTAACGTTATGGAGGCTGGTGGCTTATGGCGTGAAGTGGTAACCGAAGTTCACAAAGCTCACTTCGATGACGTAGAATTATCCCACATGTATGCAGATAATGGTGCGATGCAACTTGTACGTGCACCCAAGCAATTTGATGTTATTTTGACTGACAACCTCTTTGGCGATATTTTATCTGACTGTGCTGCGATGCTTACGGGTTCTCTTGGTATGTTACCTTCTGCAAGCCTCGGCTCACCTATGGAGAACGGACGTCCCAAGGCACTTTATGAACCAGTACACGGTTCAGCACCGGATATTGCTGGTCAAGGGAAGGCTAACCCTTCCGCCAGTATACTATCATTTGCAATGGCCCTCAGATACTCGTTTGATATGGGAAATGAAGCGTCCAGGATAGAAAGTGCTGTTGAATCTGTGCTCGCTGACGGCGTTAGGACTTCTGACCTTCTACAGGCTAAGGGAGAAAAGCCTGTCACCACCTCAGAAATGGGTGACGCAATATTAGAGGCTTTAACGAAAAGCCTCTAATATTGCGTATTTTTAGTTATTGAATATAATCTGCTTTATTATACCCGAACTATTAAATTCATTAATGTCACGCCTTCTTGGCTGTGTGATTTAAGTTGGAATACCATGAATTTCAAACTTCACCCGCTTAAGTCACTTCGATTCAACGAGCAGCTAATCCTGCAGCCGCACGCGATGAAGGCAACTTAAGTTGAAAGTCTTCACCAGCATAATTAACTCCTGAGGCGCCACAGAGGTAAGATATAGCCTGCGCAACGTCAGAAGCCGGTATATGATCAGTAACTTCCAGCTTACTTACTGGATTTATGCCAGATGCTTTGATTGCGACTTGCATTTCTGTTGCAACCGTACCGGGGCTGAGGCCTAGGCAAGTGATACCTTGATCTCCATATTCCTCATGGCCCGAACGTGTGAGTTGTAAAACAGCTGCTTTCGACGCACAATAATGGCTCCATCCCTCCAAGACCCCATAGGCGGCTCCAGACGAAACATTAATAATTACACCCTTCTTTTGGGCAACCATAATTGGGATCGCAGCATGCATCATATAAAAAACACCTTTGACATTAGTATCAATAACTTCATCCCAATCATTTGGAGAGATATCAGCGAGCATACCAACAGGGCCTAATATACCCGCATTATTAATCAAAATATCAAGTGAACCAAAAATTTCTACCGACGTATTTACCACTGCATTTACTTGGTTTAAATCCGAAACATCGCAGACCATGGCCTTTGCCTTTGGACCAATTTCTTTAGCAAGTTCTTTTAAAGCGTCATTACTACGAGCTATCAGAACAACGTTTGCATCAAGCGATGCTAAATGTTGCGCAGTTGCCGCACCAATTCCGCGACTTGCTCCTGTTATCAAAACTGTTTTACCTGACAATGTCATTCTTTTCATTTCCCCACTACAATAACAGGAGAGTTAACGCTGCAAATACTGGGGTACAAGATATTTATTCCACCTTTTCATACCTCAAAAATCGAGCAACTACATCAATATAATGGAAACCAAAATGCGCAATACAATGCGCAATACATTGATAACTTTGACCCTAGCCTACGTGTTGTCACAATTTTATCGTGCATTTTTGGCAGTACTAGCAGCACCTCTAAACTCTGATCTCTGATCTCTGAAATTAGTGCCACGTCAGCGCAGCTATCGTCAGCATCTGGTTACAGGTTTTTGGCATTTGCTATGATGCAAATTCCAGTAGGTTGGGCACTTGATACCTTAGGTCCAAAGCGTACCACAGCAGCCTTGCTCGCAATTGGAGCTGGTGGTGGTGCAATGATTTTTGCTATGGCGAGCGCTCCCTGGCAAATTGGACTTGCCGTGGCAATGATAGGAATGGGGTGTTCCCCTGCGCTGATGGCCTAGTATTATATCATTGCAAGAAGCTTTCCCGCACCCACTTTTGCCACAATGGCGGCATTTTTTCTGGGCCTTGGCTCTCTGGGAAACATCGGGGCGGCCTACCCAATGACAATGCTCGTCGAGATCCTTGGTTGGCGACAATCCATTTTAATGATCGGCGGCATTACTGTTGCAGTCGCAATGCTTTGCTATTTGATAGTACGGGATCCTCCAAAAATAATAACTACACAGAGGGGCAGTGTTTTAGATTTGTTAC